>Ga0075426_10001479_pt1 | contig 16672 bp, 11 predicted proteins | sample SoiMethybrSBSTD5_FD_75304 | JGI IMG/M metagenome (GOLD analysis project Ga0075426, IMG submission 75304) | Bulk soil microbial communities from a Populus tree surrounding site in Tennessee, USA - Soil MetaG P. TD hybrid SBSTD5 | ecosystem: Environmental > Terrestrial > Soil > Tree plantation... | reverse complement strand
GCCGCGCGCAAAGTCGAGCGCCTCGCGCGCAAGCAGGCCGCCGCCGTGATGCTCGCCGGCCGCGTTGGCGAGACCTTCGACGCCATCGTCACCGGCGCGACGCCCAAGGGAACCTTCGTGCGCCTCGTGCATCCGCCGGCCGAAGGCATGGTCGTGCATCCGCCGCCGCACATCGACGTCGGCGATCGCGTGCGCGCACAGCTCGTGGCGACGCGTCCCGAGCCCGGCTACATCGACTTCCGTATCGCCGAGCGCTGATTCCGGGAAGCTCGACCGTCCTTCGCAAGGGACATCGCACGTACCCCCCGAACGACAAGAGAAGTTAGGCAAACGCCCGCGCGGCCGGTCGGCGCGCGCAGGCAACCGCTTGATTCGACGCGAGATGGCGCGCTGGTATGCGCCCCCCGGAACGGATGCCCCAATCGGGAATGGTCGTTGCCCGAGTGAGGTGTGGCAGTGGTCTCATGCCATGCAGCATCCGAAACCGGAGATATCTATGCGTTACCTTGCGTCGACGTTCGGCGCGCTTGCTTTGGCGTTCACGGCCGCGGTCCCGTTGCACGCGGACCCGCCGGCGCGCGTTGCGCGCGTGAGCTACATCGAAGGCTCGGTGTCGCTCCGCCCGTCTACAGCGGATGATTGGGTTCAGGCATCCGTCAACTATCCCATGACGTCCGGCGACAACATCTGGACGGACCAGAGCTCGCGCGCCGAGTTGCACGTCGGCTCGACGGCCATGCAGCTGGGTCCCCAAACGGCGTTGGGCTGGACCAATCTGGACGACACGCATTTCCAGGCGCGCTTGGACCAGGGCGAAGTCGAGATCCGCATTCGCGATCTGTACGACAACGACGCCGTGGAGCTCGACACGCCTAACGGAGTGATCACGTTCTCGCAGCCCGGCCAATACCGCGTCGACGTGACGGCCGACGGACAGACCAGCGTCGTGACGGTGCGCGGCGGTCTGGCCAACGTCGCCACCACGTCGCAGTCGTTCAGCGTTCAGGCCGGCCAGAGTGCGTCCATCACCGGCACCAACAACGCGACGTCTGACCTCGCGTCCGCCCCGGCCTACGATGATCTCGACTCGTGGAGCCAGGCGCGCAACGCGCGCGAAGATGCCTCGGTGTCGCGTCAGTACGTCTCCACCGAGATGACCGGCTACGAAGATCTGGACGCGTACGGCACGTGGCGGTCCACGCCGCTCTATGGCGAGGTGTGGGTGCCCGCGCGCGTTCGCGACGGGTGGGCGCCGTATCGCTACGGACACTGGGCGTTCGTGCAGCCCTGGGGTTGGACGTGGATCGACGACGCCCCGTGGGGGTTCGCGCCCTTCCACTACGGCCGATGGGCGTACTACAGCGGCAGCTGGGTGTGGGTGCCCGGCGCGATTATCGAGCGCCCGGTCTACGCGCCTGCGTTAGTCGCGTTCGTCGGCGGACCCCGGTTCTCCGTGTCGCTCCGCTTCGGCGGCGACGGCGGCGTGGCGTGGTTCCCGCTCGCGCCGGGAGAAGTGTACGTGCCGTCGTACCGCGTCAGTGACGGCTACGTGCGCAACGTGAACATCACCAACGTGCACGTCACGAACATCAACGTCCGCAACATCAACGTGACCAACATCCATTACGTGAACGAGCGTGTGGATGGCGGCATCACCGCGGTGCCGCGGCGTGTATTCGAGGGCGCGCAACCTATCGCGCGTGTGGCAACCGTCGTATCGCCCCGCGATGCGCTCACCGGCACGGTCATCGGTCATACGGCGAACGTCGCGCCGACGCCGGCCAGTCGGTTAGGCCGTGCACCAGGCGACGCACGGCTCACCGTGCGGCCGCCCGCCGCGGCGTTCATGCGGCCGGTGGTGACACGCACGGCCGATGAGCACATCGTTGCGCGTAAACCGGCGACGGCCGTTCGTCCCGAGCCGGCGCGCGTCCCGGTGACCATCACCAAGCCGGCCACGCCGTCCAACGAGAGCCACGCCGTGCGCGTCGCGCCGGTAACGACCGCGCCCACCGGTCGCCGCGTCGAGAGGCCGATCGTTGCACAGCCTGCTCGTCCGTCGCCGCTAGTCGCTCGGCCGACGCCGATGACGGCGCGGCCGGTCCACTCGGAGCCCGCTGTTGCGCGTCCCGGCATCGTCGCCGTAACGCCGCAGCAGCGGATCAAGCCGGACACGCGCGTGGGCGTCGAACCCCGTGCGCCGGCGGCAACACCTGCGCGCCCTGAGATTTCGCGGCCGCCTGTCGTGGAGCAGCCTCGCTCCGAAGTAATGCGGCCGCCGGTCGCCGCGGCGCCGACCCGGGTTCAACGCACCGAACCGGCGGCCGGCACGCGCGTCGTCAGTGAGCCGCGCGTCGGGCGCGAGGCGCAACCGCGCGAGGTGCAGGAGCCGCGGATGCAGGAACCGCGCACAGTGCAACCGCGTGAGGTGCCGGCGCCGCACGAAGTCCAACCGCGCGAAGTGCCATCGCACGAGCGCGTGAGCACGCCCAAACAGGACCGCTCGAAGGACACGCGTCGACGGCCGTCCGATCAGCCGGCGAAATAGCGCCGTACCCGCGCTGACCGACCGGGCGCGAGACTGGAATTGCAGTGGAGGCTTCGGTATGATGCCGCGTGCACCTACCGAAGCCTCGCTGCATCGCGACCGGTCTCGCAGCCAAACCGTGAGCGGCACCGCGCTCCCAGCAGCAGCGCTCGGGGCCGACGGACGCCCGCTCACCGTGATGTACGTCGACCTCAACACGCAGTGGCGCGGCGGACAGCGCCAGATCCTCTGGATGGCGGAAGGCCTGCGGCGCCACGGCGGCCGTCCGCTGCTCGCGCTGAGGCCGCACGCGGTGCTGGCCCAACGGGCGCGCGCCGCGGGGCTCGATGTAATCCCGATCGATCCGCTCATCGCCGAGTGGGGACCGATGACGGTGCTCCGGCTGCGGCGCACGGTGGCTCGCGAAGGCGTGCAGATCCTGCATCCGCAGTGCGGACACAGCATGGCGTTGTCGGCCCTGGCTGCGTTAGGCACGGACACGCGCGTGGTGTTCGCTCGCCGGGTCACGTCGCCGCTCAGGCGCGGCGCCGCCACGCGCGTCAAGTACCGCCGGGCCGACCGGTTCATCGCCGTCTGCCAGGCCGCCGTCCCCGCCCTGCTCGACGCCGGCATTGAGCGCGACCGCGTCGACGTCGTGTACAGCGGCATCGACCTCACGCGCGCGGCAACCCCGGCGACGGGCGCCACCCTCGCCGCCCTCGGCGTGCCTAACGGACCGCTGGTGGTGATGGTCGGCGCCCTCACGCCGATGAAGGATCCGCTGACGTTCGTACGCGCCGTGGACGTCGCGCGCCGGAGCGTGCCGTCGCTCAAGGCGCTGCTCGTCGGCGACGGACCGCTCCGCGCACCCGTTCAGGCGCTGATCCGCGAGCTCGGCCTCGGGGACACGCTGCAGCTCGCCGGCTTTCGATCCGACGCCGACGCGCTCATGTGCGCCGCGCAGGTCGTCGTGCTCAGCTCCGACGCGAGCGCCGAAGGCATCGGTGGCGTGGTACTCGACGCGATCTCGTTTGGCCGACCCGTGGCAGCGACCGCGGCCGGCGGCGTCCCCGAAGTAATCGAGAACGAGCGGACCGGGTTGCTCGTGCCGGTGCGCGACGCCCAGGCGCTCGGTCAGGCCATCGCGCGCCTCCTCACGGATCACGACCTCGCGTCCCGTCTCGTCGCCGCCGGCCTCGCGCGGTCTCGCGACTTCGCAATCGAGAACACCGTTGCCGGCACCATCGCCGTGTACAAGAAGCTGCTGGAGACGCGCCCGACGTGACCGCCGCGCCGGCGGCCCCCCGCCGCCTAACGGTACTCGAGCTCGATACCGAACGCGGATGGCGCGGCGGCGAACGCCAGCTGCTCTGGCACGCCCAGGTGCTGGCTCGCCTCGGCCACCGCGCGCTGATCGCCGCACGCCCCAACGAACCGCTCGCCCACCGGGCCCAGGCGCTCGGCATCCCCGTCTTCGAGATCTCGCCCGCCATGGAACTCGACCCGCGCGCGGCATGGAAGCTCCGCCGCGTCATCCGCCGAGAGCGCGTCGACATCGTGCACTCGCACACCGCACACGGCGTCGCCCTGGGTGCCATGGGCTGCCTGGGCACCACCGCCAAGCTCGTCATCACGCGGCATTCCGACTTTCGCCCACGCGCCAACCTCGGCACACGCTGGAAATACGGTCGCGTCGACGCGCTGATCGCGATCTCGAGTGCATCCCGCAACGCGATGATCGCCAGCGGCATGTCGCCCAATTCGATCACCATCGTGCGTGGCGGATCCGACCAGTCCAACCCGATCCAGCCGGCAACCGCATCCACTCTCGCATCACTCGGCGCAGCCACGGGGTCGCCGCTGGTCGTCCAGGTGTCACAGCTCGTTCAGCATAAAGACCCGCTCACCTTTGTGGCCGCGATCGATGCGGCGCGTGCGCAGGTGCCGTCGCTCCGGGCGATTCTCGTTGGCGATGGTCCACTCCGAGCGAGCGTCGAGCGCGCGGTCGCCGACCGGGGCCTCGGCGAACACGTTCGCGTCGCAGGCTACCGCGCGGATGCGGATGCGCTGCTCGCCGCCGCGGACGTCGTCACGCTCAGTTCCGAGGAAGATGCGCTGCCGAGCGTCCTGTTCGACGCGCTGTTTTGTGGAAAACCCATCTGCGCCACTGCCGCGGGCGGCGTGCCCGAAATCATTGAAGACAACGTGTCCGGCCTGCTGTCACCCGTGGGCGATGGCGCTGCCTTGGGCGAATCGATTGCCCGAGTTATCGACAATCCGGCGCTCGCCCGGGCACTGTCGGCGGGCGCGCGCGCACGCGCTCCTGAATTTTCCATCGAGCGCAGCGTTGGGCGGACGATCGCCGTCTACGAGCGCGTGATCGGAACGCCGATCCAGGGCGCCATACATGACAATTAACGTTACATCTTATAGCACAAACAATGTAGCTGCATAGACTTATAAAGTTGTAAACAATCGCATCACTGCTAGGCTCTGACTCCATCGAGGGTGACACCGCTCGCGCGGTTTTCGTCCTTGAACAAGGGGCTGCCCCGTGCGAATCGCGCACGGATCGGCGTTCCGGTTCGGGTCGCACGTGAGCCGTCGAGCGATGCCATGCAACGTTTCTGCGTTAGTCAGTTGGCCGCCCAGGTTGGACTGCTTCCTCGCCGTCTAACGTCGGTCGTTCTGTCTCTGCTCGTGCTGGCCGCACCCGCTGTGGGCGCCCAGACGAGCAACACGGAAGTCGGCAGCGTGGTCGCCGGTGGCAACGTGATTTGGGTTCGCGCTACCAACTCGGGATCGGTCGCGGTCTTCATGTCGCGGGGCTATCGCGACGCCTTCGCCCGCCCAACGATGGTGGACGCCAACCGGCTGACGCTGTGGACCGACAGTGCGAAGGCCCTTCACGCTCCCGCGTCCGGCGTGGCCGACGCCAGTGCGCCTTCCGACAGCGGGCTCGCGTTCGATCGATGGGTGGGCACGGACAGCAGCGGACTCGAGATCAAGCGCGACGGGTCGACGATTCTCCGCCTGTCTGACACGCCCGCGCGCGAAGTGGTCGACTTGCTCGCGCGCGGCGCAGATCTCACGCGCCGCATGTCGACCCCGTCGCGGCCGGTCGTGGTCGCCGTCGTCGCACCGGCCTCCCGACCCCCGCTCCTAACCGCCGAGGCGACGGTCACGACGCCCGCGCCCACGCAGACAGCGGTGTCGCTCCCGCCGGCGCCAGTCGCGACGGCTCCGTCCGTGCCGGCTTCTGCCGCGCAGGCGCGGGTGGACTCGGCGCCTGCCCAGCCGCTCGTGCCTAACCTCCAGCCCTCCATCGAGCCGAACGTTCCGAGCGATGCGCGGGCCAGCTCCGCGACGCTCGCCAGCCGTGGCGATGGCCCGCTTGTCGGCGAGGTCAAGGTCGACCGCCTGCCACCGGTCACGAACGTCGACAAGCACATCGACACCCCGCTCGGTCCCTTCGTCGTGCCGGCCGCGAAGCTCGTCGACCGCGACACGCAGATCAGGTACTGCTACACCGAGTTAGGCCTGCGGTACGATCGTCATCTCACGGGCGAGGTGACGGTGCGCGTGAGCCTCAACAGCGCCGGATTCGCAGACACTGTCGAGGTCACGAAGCGCACGTGGGATGGCGTGCCCGCGGCCGAGGTCGAGTCGTGCATGCGGGCACTCATTGAAGACTGGTCGTTCGACGACCGGCAGCCGCCCGACTCGCGAACCGTCGAGCTGCACTTCACGCTCACGCCGGCCATGCGCACGGCGGCGACGGACGGCGCCCAATCGTCGTCGCAGCCGCGCTGACCGCTACGGTTTGGGCGTAGCGACGGGCGGCGCGCCCTTCGAGCTCCAGACGTTGTTGGCGCGGTTGTCGTCGACGATGCGGTGGTCGGGATCGATTTCGATCTTGCTCACCGTCTTGCCGGTGAAATCGTACCGCCTAACGTAGAACATCGAGTTCATGCTCCATACGTCGGCGGGGTAGCGGTAGTTCATCGTCGACCCGTCCGACATCGTGAACCGCACGAGCAGCGGGAGCACGCCGCGCGACTTGTTTCCGTAGCCGACCAACACGATGGTCGAGTCGCCGCGCGTCCGCGTGAGGACGGTGTCGACCGCCTGATCGAAGTGGTCGTCCTCGACGAACCATTCGCGCCAGAACCAGTCGAGGCGTTGACCGGACGCGTCGTCCATGGTCCGGTAGAAATCGGCCGGGGTCGGGTGCTTGTACGCCCAACGGCGAATGTAGGCCTTGAAGCCCGCGTCGAACGCGTCCGGTCCGATGATCTCCTGCCGCAGCAGTTGAAGCCCAACGGACGTCTTGTCGTACTCGGTGAAGCCGAGTTTGTCGGGGTCCATGCGATCGGCGGGCATCTCGATCGGCACGTCGATGTCGCGCTGCTGCGTCTCTTCGATCTCGCTCCGCTGGTCGGCGGCGCGCTGCATCTGATCGCCTTTTTCCGGGTAGCGGCGTGCTTCGGAGAACGTATTGATGAAAGTGTTGAGGCCTTCGTCCTGCCAGAAGTGAATGCGCTCGTTGCTGCCCACGAGCATCGGGAACCAGTCGTGGCCGATCTCGTGCGTGATCACGTTGTAGAGGTCGTACTTGTCGTTGCTCTTCGCCTCCATGGCGAGCATCGGATACTCCATGCCACTCACGGGTCCTTCGACCACGGTGATCTGCGGCCACGGATACGGGTACCATCGCTCCGAGTACTCCATGATCGACATGCGCGCCTGGTCGGCCGCGTCGCTCCACGGGTCAATGGCGCTCGGACGGTAGTACGAGTACGCCATGATGCCCTTCCAGCTCGACGCGTCCCACATGTAGTCGGGCGAAGCAGCCCATGCGACGTCGCGGACGTTCTTGGCGGTGAATTTCCACGTCAGGTTGCCCGTCGTGCGCGGGCGCGCGGCGTGGTTCTGCAGTTCCTCCTGCGTCACGATGTGAACCGGCGTGGCCGACTTGGCCGCCTGGGCGAGCCGCGTGATTTGCGTTTGCGTTAGGACATCGCGCGGGTTCTGCAGGACACCCGTGCCGCCGACGATGTAACCCGCCGGCAGCGTGACCTGGTACGTAAAATCCCCGTACTCGAGGTAGAACTCGCCCTGCCCTTCGTAGGGATCGGTGTTCCACCCGCGAACGTCGTCGAAGACGGCAACGCGCGGATACCACTGTGCGATCTCGTACAGGGAGCCCTCACGACCCATGCGATCGGCGCCGTGCTCCGGAACGCGAAAGTGCCACGCGACGTCGAACGTGGCCGACTTGCCGGGTTGCAGCGGCTCGGCGAGATCGACATGCAGCATCGTGTCCCACGTGCGCGTGGCCAGCTTGACCCGGCGCGCCGATTTCGCGCCGCGATCGCTCACCAGCTCGTCGAACCGGTCGATGCGATCCCCGCCCGCGAACCCGCGCGCGCCGAAGCGCGACTGCTGCGGGAACACGTAGGCATTGAGCGAGCTGTCGGTGAAGGCGTCCTGCTCGACCTGCATCCAGATGTGGCCGAGCGCGACCGGCGAGTTGTTCGTGTAGTGGAGCGTGAGTTCGCCGGTCACCGTCTGCGTGGCTGTGTCGAGCGTGGCGCGGATGTCGTAGTCGGCGCGGTTCTGCCAGTAGCGGGGTCCGGGCTCGCCGTCGGCGAGGCGGAACTCGTTAGGCGTCGGCAGGCGCAGCGGCGCGAAGATCGACGTATCGGGCACGCCGGGGCGGTCCACCGAATCGGAGATCTGCCGGGACGCGCCCGAGTCGGCTTGTTGCTGCGACGCCGCCGGCACCGCCGCGGCGCAGAGCGCGAAGATCGCGAGGGCGCGCACGCCGCGTGCGCCGGTGTGCGGTCGAATGCGTGTCGGCGAGTACATGGGCTTGGAGTTGATGGACACGGCGGACTTCTGTCATTCGAAGGTTAACGACACGACACGCAGGGTGGTACGATGGCGGGCGGCGAACCCGGCCGGCACCGGGACTCGCGTCCCGCCGGAACGGTTGACGTTACGCAAGCCGCGGGCGTACCCTTGAGCGCGCATCGTGCGCGCCGCGTACGCATTCCCTCCCCCCTGGAGCCGGTTCTCGTGCCCGACATCGGTAGTCTCCATCCGCAGATCGTTCACTTCGTGGTCGCGCTGCTCATCATGGGCGTCATTGCACGCATCGTGACCCTCTTTCCGTTGGGCCCGCGATGGTCATTCGCCAACGGCATGGCGGCGACGCTGCTGTTGTTAGGAACGGCGGCCGCCGTCGTCGCGGTGCAAAGCGGGCTCGATGCACACGAGAAGGTCGAGTCAATCCCGGGCGTGCGGCAGGCGGTGAACGTCCACGAAGACTACGGCGAGGACACGCGCGACATCTTCCTCGTGGTCTCGGTGGTCGAGATCGCGCTGCTGGTGGCGGCCAGCCGCAAGCCGGGCTTGGTGAAGGGGCTGCGCGCGCTTTCGGCGCTGATCGGCATCGTGGGCGGCGTGTACCTGTACGAGGCCGGCGATCACGGTGGCGATCTCGTGTACAGCTATGGCGCAGGCGTGGGCGTGCGCAGCGGCGACACGACAGACGTCCACCGCGTGCTCGTCGCGGGGTTGTACGACAACCTGCAGCTGGCGCGCAAAGCGGGCCACCACGATGAGGCGGCGCGCCTCACCGATCAACTGCAGACGATGATGCCAGGCGATACGTCCGTGCGCATGCTGCGCATCCAGTCGATGGTGCGCGATCGGCAGGATGCGCGCGGCGCGCTGGCGGCGCTGGATTCGATCACGGTGGCGCCGACCAACCGCCGGTTGCGCTTCCAGAAGGCGCTCCTCCAAGCCGAGGCGCTCGACTCGGCGGGCATGCGCGACTCGGCGCGGGCCGTGCTCACCGGGCTCAAGAAGGAGAACCCACAGTTAGGCACGCGCATCGATCAAATGCTGCAGCAGATGCGCTGATCCGCCTGCCGGCACTCGTGGCGGGTTTCGCCGTCGCGGGCAGCGTCACCGCGCGACCAACCGACGCCGGTCGCGCGCGGCCCTTGCGTTAGGCGACAGCCCTACGTGTCGAGCGCGTGCGCGAACTGCTCCTTGAGCACGGGCCGCGCGCGATAGATGTACCAGCACATGGCGACGGCCGCGATCACGTTGCCGATCAGCACCTGATACCACGCCAGCGCGCCCAACGGCGTCGAGTGCTGGAGAATCGCCACGAACGCGTAGAACCCGATCTCGAACGCGACGAAGATCAACACCGCGAACAGCACCATGGACGGCTCTTCGCCCGCCCAGTCGACGACGCTCGCGGCCATGATGCCGGCGACGATGAACGCGGCGTAGTGGAACACCGTGTACGCGGCGATGAACGCGCCGCGCGCGTTGAGCGGCACGGGACCGGTCACGCTGAACAGCGCGTGGCCAAGAGTGTCCGGTGTGAAAAATGGATGCCCGGCGATCAGGTCGACGATGAAAAACCACACCGCCACGGCAGTGGCGCCGATGATCCCCGCGATCACGCCGTCGTGCAGCACCGCGTGCGGGCGCTCGAAGTACAACGCGATCTGGTGAATGGCCTCGGGGCTTCGCAGCCAGATCACCGCGCACAGCAGAACGAACACGACGACCGGAATCCAGAACCCGCCCTGCCCGCTCATGTGCTGCGTTGCCGCGGCCGGGAACATGAGGATGGCGAGCGTCGCCGCGCCGAACACAGCCACGGGCGGAACAAGCAGCGCAATCGCTCCGCCGATCTCCACGAGCCCAACGACCACGCGGATCCACACCGGGAATCCGCCCATCGTCGCGGCCTGGATATAGAACGTGGATGCTCCGGTGAGCTTGGCGATGCCCGTCGCAAAGAACACGATCGCGAGCACGATACTGAGGATCCACGTGACGGAACGTGCCGGCCGTCCTCGATCCATAGTGCACCTCCACGCGCACGACGCAGCGCCTATCGTGCAGTCTAGGGACGACGCACGCCGCGTCAAGCGAATCGGCAGCGAAGCCATAAACCGATGCGTTGCGCTGCTTCGCTTGCCGCGCTGCGCCGTCCCGATCGATATTGTGACGGCCGGAACCAACCTCGGCGGCCGCTCCTGCGCCATCACACCGCACGCATCGCGCCACACATCACCTTGAGCAGGCCTCAGTGATCGAGACGTACGACTACGACTTGGTGTGCATTGGCAGCGGACCTGCAGGACAACGCGCCGCCGTGCAAGCCGCGAAACTGGGCCGTCGCGCGGCGGTGGTCGAGCGACGCGGCTCGTTGGGCGGCGTGTGCCTCGATACCGGGACCATTCCGAGCAAGACCTTCCGTGAGGCGGTGTTGTGGACGGTGGCGTCCGCGGCGCGAAGCGACGGCGCGTTGGACGGCCCCCCGTCTCGCCCAACGGCGGAGGCGCTGCTCGCACGGGTGCAGGAGGTCGTGTCGCGCGAGGCGGCGGTGATCGCGAATCAACTGCGCCGCAACGGCGTCGATGTGCTCCGCGGGGACGCCTCGTTCAAGGATCCGCACCGGATCGTCGTCCACGCCGGTGACGCGTGGCGCGAGATCACGGCCGCCAACGTCTTGATTGCCGTCGGGACCGTCGCCGCCGCCGCGCCGGGCGCCGACGCCGACGGCGCGACGATCCTCACCAGCGATGACATCTGCCGGTTGACGCGCATCCCGCGATCTCTCGCCGTCGTCGGCGCCGGCGTGATCGGCATAGAGTACGCGTCGATGTTCGCTGCGTTAGGCGTCGACGTGACGGTCGTGGACAAGCGCGAGCGGCCCCTCGAGTTTCTCGACAGCGAGATCGTGGACGAGCTCATCCACCAGATGCGCAAGCGCAACGTCTACTTCCGCGGCGGCGAAGCGGTGGCGCGCCTCGGGACCACCGACGGACCGCCGGCGCGCGCGGTGCTCGAGCTCGAATCGGGCAAACGCATCGTGAGCGACATGGTGCTGTTCTCCGTTGGGCGTCAAGGGGCCACCGCCACACTCGGCCTCGAGCACGCGGGATTGAGCGCCGACGAGCGCGGCCGCATCGCGGTGGACACGCAATTCCGCACGACGGTCCCGCACATCTTCGCCGCCGGCGATGTGATCGGCTACCCGAGTCTGGCGGCCACCTCGAGTGAGCAAGGCCGCCTGGCCGCGTGCCACGCGTTAGGCGTGCCCGCGCGCGCGATGGCGTCGCACTTCCCGATCGGCATCTACGCGATTCCCGAAGTGTCGATGGTGGGCGCGGCGGAACACGAGCTGACCAAAGCCAAGGTCCCCTATGAGGTGGGCATCGCCCGCTACCGCGAGATCGCCCGCGGCCAGATCCTCGGCGACGACAGCGGCTTCTTCAAGATGCTGTTCCACCGCGAGAACCGGCGGTTGTTGGGCGTGCACATCATCGGCACCGGCGCGACCGAGCTGCTGCACATCGGCCAGGCAGTGTTAGGCCTGGGCGGCGGCCTCGACTACTTTCTCGAGACCGTGTTCAACTACCCGACGCTCGCCGAGTGCTACAAGGTCGCGGCGCTCAACGCCGCCAACAAGCTCGCGACGTAGCGCGAGTACGTCACGCGCGCTCACTCCGCGGGCGAGAGCCACGAGCGAAGCGAAACGCCCCACCTGACGCCCGCCAGCACCGCCACCACCTCTGGCGTAGCGGTGCGGCGAAAGCGCTCGCCCAGGCCGGCCGAGATCCACAGTGACTCCGCCGCGCGCAGCTCGAGACCCGCGGACCACGCCGTGGCTCGTCCCGGAACCCCGACGGGCGTGCCGGAGCGCGTCTGGCCGAGCAGCTCGACGAACCCGTTCGCGGACTCGCTCCCCAGATTGACGCGCGCACCATAACTGAGGGCGTCGAAAACGTCGGCTGCGCCGTCGCCTCGGTCGTGCGTCCAGTCGGCGTAGACGAGCGTCTGCGCAACGGCGCCCACGCGAATTGCGCCGGTCGCCCACACGCGATCGCCCGCGTGGCGCCGGCGCGCGAACGAGCCACGCCCTAGCCGCTCACCGCCGGCGTACGCTACGTACATGCTCGATGCATTCCAGCGCGCGCGGGCGTAGCGGCGTGCGAGTTTGCGCGTGTGCGAATCCATGCACCGCACCGCGCGGTCGTGGTGTTCGGCGAGCAGATCGCGCAGGAGCGCGTTCGCCTGCGACGTCGTATCCCCGCGCGGAATGCCGGGAATGGGCGCCTTCGGCCGGCAGCGCGCGATCGAGTCGCCCAACGCCTGGAGGAACACCGGATCGCGCATCGGGTCCGCGCGATCGAACAGCGTGAGGCGGATCCCGTAGGCCAGCACCGTCGGCGCCGTATCGCCCGCGGCGCGCGCCGCGCCTAACGAAACGAGCAGATTGGCCAGGAGGTAGCGCGGGTTGGCGCCCGGCTCGCGATACTGCTCGAGCGACACGCCGAGGCCGGGCACGATCGCCGACGGCGACGCCTCGAGCGCGAAGCCCTGCCGCGCCTGTCCGTGCTCGTCGACGCCGCTCGCCAGGCCGATCAACAGGTCGCGGGCCGTGGCGGGACGCGTGATGGTGGCCGGCGTGGTGCCTAAAAATGCGGCAGCCGGCATGTCGGGCACCGAGTAGCTCGAAATCACGGTCGCCGCGGCGCGGCGCACCAGATCGGCCGAGTCGCTCTCGGTGTCATCGACCGTGGTGGTGTCATCGTCAGGTTGCGCCGTATCCGCGTCCTGCGCGGCGAGCGGAGTGGTCGCGGCGAGGAGAATCGCCAGAAACACGAAGGCGGCGCGCACGCCGGGTGTCAGACGAAGTCGAGCCATTGTTCCACCGAATCGTTGCCCGTCGCGTCCGTGGTGCCGGTGAGATCGATCGAGCCGTGTGGCACCAGCGCGTCGCGTTGGGTCAGGGACAGACGGGCGCGGTAGGCGGCGTGCGGTCGCGCCGGATTCGATACCGCCACCCAGTAGTAGATCTGCGCGTGGGGCTTCGTGTCGATCGATGCGTGGTGCACGTCGCCCTGCCCGTCGCCCGTGCGGCCCTCGGCGAATTTCTTCCACTCGCCGGTATCCGGAGGGCGGTGCCAGAGCGCAAAGGCCACCGCGTGTCCGGACTCGCACACGAGCTCGAGGCGCACGGGCGCCGTGGGATCGATCGGGCCAACGCGTGGAACCATGGTGTCTCCTCATGCTGGCCGGGTACGCGGATGGCGCGCCGGCGACGGGCCTCGTGTCTGCCTAACTGCCGGATCGCACCTGCAGCCGGTAGCTGCCGGGGTTGGGGGCGGGTGTCGAGCTCCAGCCGACCGCAATGGTGTACGCGCCGGGTTGGAGGGTCGCCGTGATCTTGGAGCAGTAGTTGCCGGGGAACGTGACCGCGGGATCGCTGAAATACGAATCATTGTCGTTGGCGGCAACGGCTGCGCCGTTCGCATCGGTGATGGCGAGCGTGGTGTTGAGCTCGAGCGCCAGGCCGCAGGCGCCGAGGACGCCCGACGTTTCGATGGTGTAGCTGCCGGCCGAGGGAATGAGGACGCGGTAGTAATCCTTGCCGGTCGACGCCGCAAGCGATCCGGCGATCCAGCTGTCGACGAACATTTGTTGGGCGTGCGTCTTGTCTCCGTTAGGCGATTGCTCCACGGGCGCGCCGATCACCACGGCGGCGGTGCCCATGTGCGCGCTGTCGACCGTGATCGCCGATGGCTGGAGCCCGCCCGCCCACCCGAAGCGCCGCCCGGGGAATCCGATGACACCATCGCCGTCTTCGTCCTGTCCCGCCACCACGAAGTACGAGCCGGCCGGCAGCCGTGTGAGGGCAAACGATCCATCCGGGGCCGCCGGCGCCGATGCGGCCACGGCGCCGGTGGCCGCGTCGATCGCGCGGACGGTTGTCGTGGTCGCGGGCTGGTGGCCCGTGACCGCGGCGTACGCGTCGACGATGCCCGTGCCGTAGCGGTCGTCCGGCCCAACGGGGCCGATGTCGACGGACGTGCCTAACAGTCGCGCGCGGAGCGCCGAACCGGACATGCCCGGGTTTGCCGCCAGCACCAGCGCCGCCACGCCGGACACGTGCGGCGCGGCCATCGAGGTGCCGGTGTAAAACGCGTAGCTCGGCTGGCCCGTCGAGAAATTCCAGGTGGTCGACAGGATGCCGCCGCTGCCGCCGGTGTAGGGATTGCTCAGATCGTCGAAGCGAAAGTCGCCGCCCGGCGCGACGAGCGAGACGTCGGCGCCGGACGCACTGTAGCTGGCGAGGTCGGCATCGGGGCCCAGCGCGGCGACGGCGATCACGCCCGGATACGCCGCCGGGTACGAGGGCTCGGCGCTCGGCGTGTTGCCCGACGCGGCGACGACGATCGAGCCGGCGGCGATCGCCGCCGCGACGGCGCGGGCGAGGCCGTCGTCGGCCACCGGCCCGCCCAGGCTCATGTTGATGATCGGCGCCCGGTTAGGCGCGGTGACCAGCACTCCGTTGCGGCCCGCGGCCGGCAGCCCCGCGGCGTACAGCACCGCCTGCGCGATGTCGAAGAAATAGCCGCTGCCGTCGATGCCTAACGCACGCACGGGGCGGATCGACACGCGCCAATCGACGCCGCTCACGATGCCCAACGCGTCGCCGCCGGCGCCGATCGTGCCCGCCACGTGCAAGCCGTGGTTCGCCGCGTCGTCGATGGTCCAGCAGCCCGCCTGTTCGTCGAGCGTCACCGACTCCGGCATGGTCGGGTTCGCGTCCGGCCCGTTGTCGCCATCGTCGTCGAAATTGGAGAAGCTGCCGCCGCTGCACAGCGGCTGCGGACCAACGTTGGCGGAATCGTTCTGCACGAAGTCGTAGCCGCCGGCCATGTCGAGGTTGGCGACGATGTCGGGGTGCTGGTTGATTCCGTCGTCGATCACGGCCACCACCACGTTCGGGCTGCCGGTCACGACGCGCCAGGCGCGCGGCGCATCGATGAGGCTGTAGTTCCAGAGTTGGGCATCCATCCCTTGCGTCGACGGAAACGCGATGGTGCCGGCGCCCGGATTCTGGGACGCACCCGGCCTGTGCTGCGACACCGGGCGGAACACGCTCTTGGCGATGGGACCACGGCTCAACAGGCCATCGATGTTCACCGAGGCGACCGCCGGATCGGCGCGCAGCGCACGCTCTACCGAGTCGCGGTCCGCCGCGTCGTGCACGCGCACGCGCGCCACCGCGATCGCCGGCGAGACGGCCATGACATCGAAGCGCGGTGCCAGCGGCATCTCCGTTAGGCGAGATCGAATGGACGCGGCGATGACCCGCGCCTGATCCAATCCGAGCGACCGGATCGCGCCGGGAGACGGCGCGCCGACCGCCGATGCCCGGTACGCGACGTCGAGCTGCAGGCCCTTGATCGGCCGCGGCGCCAGGGCGGGCAGCACCACCGGTGGATGAAGCGGACGGCGTGCGAGCGCCGGTAGTCGTACGTTGCCCGCGGCGAGCGCGACGTGCCCAACGATCGTCGGACCGGTGCTCACGATGAAATCCGCGGCCGCGCCGGCCACGGCGCCGCTCGCGGCGCTCACGGTCGTCACGCCGGGCGTCTGGCCCATGGTGAATGTCGTCGACGCGTTGCCCGATGCGTCGGTGCTAACCGTAGCCGGCGACAGTATTCCGGCGCCCGACGAGACGGCGAACGTCACCGACACGCCGGACGCGGGCGTCCCGGCCGCCGTCGTGACGCGCGCCACCAGCGGCTGCGGCAGCGGCTGTCCCAAATCGGCCGTCTGGCCGCCGCCGGAAATCGCGACGATCTTAACCGGTGCGGACGTATTCGGCGACTCCGTTCCGCCGCATGCGCAGAGTGCGAGCAGCGCGAGAACGCGCGTCCCGTCGCGGAGCAACCGATGCATCGACATGTGCAACACCAGATGGGTGAAGCGGAGACGTTGGGCGAGGTGTGGTGCGGCGAACGCGCCGGGCCCTACATTGGGGTCGACCGGGCTTCGGAGGCAAGGGCGTGACGCCGCACGTGTGGGGATTTCTCGCCGGCGCACTGCACGTCGGGCTCGCGCTGGCCGTGTCGGCGCACATCGTCCTCTACAAGACCGACGTCCGGTCCGCGATCGGATGGATCGGCCTCGTGTGGCTCACGCCCATCGTGGGTTCGGTTCTCTACGTGCTCTTCGGCATCAACCGCATCCGCCGGCGTGCCGGGCGCGTACGCGGCCGTCGCTCCACATTCACCGAGGAGCTGCGCGCCG
>Ga0075426_10001478_pt1 | contig 16683 bp, 15 predicted proteins | sample SoiMethybrSBSTD5_FD_75304 | JGI IMG/M metagenome (GOLD analysis project Ga0075426, IMG submission 75304) | Bulk soil microbial communities from a Populus tree surrounding site in Tennessee, USA - Soil MetaG P. TD hybrid SBSTD5 | ecosystem: Environmental > Terrestrial > Soil > Tree plantation... | reverse complement strand
CACGTTCACGATCGGGCTCGCGAAGGAAGTGGCCGACGAAGGCATCCGCGTGAATGCCGTGCGCCCCGGCGTGATCTACACCGGCATCCACGCGAGCGGCGGCGAGCCCGGGCGCGTCGAGCGCGTGAAAGGCGCGGTGCCGATGAAGCGCGGCGGCGAGGCGATCGAAGTGGCGCGCGCGATCCTGTGGCTCGCCTCCGACGAATCCTCGTACTCGACCGGCACCTTCATCGACGTCTCCGGAGGGCGCTGACCCTGGTCTTGTCGGACAAGTCCGACCGGAACCAAGTGGCCGATGCCGCGACCAATGGGCATGTCGCTGCTGCTCTACATCCTCGGCGTCGTCGTCCTCGTCACGGGCCTCGCGTGGCTCGCGACGCTCGCCGGAATCGCCCAGATCTACGTCACTGGCGCCGCCCTGATCGCCTTCGCGATCGGCATCGCGCTGGCGATCCTGCGCCCACGCCAGACAACCTGAGGCCGGTTTTTGGCGTATCGTTTGCGCCCGCGTGGTCGCGAAGCGCCGTCACCAGAAATAGATGAACGATTCCACCGCCCGTCCCCCGCGGCAGGCGCAGATGCAGCATCGGCAGGCCACCGCCGCCCTGGTGCTCGGGGCCATCGGCGTCGTCTTCGGCGACATCGGCACGAGCCCGCTCTACGCGCTGCAGACCGCCTTCAGCCCCGAGCACGGAATACCGCTGCGTGCCGACAACGTGATGGGCATCCTCTCGCTCATCGTGTGGTCGATGCTGTGGGTCATCACGCTCAAGTACCTCTTCGTGATGATGCGCGCCGACAACGACGGCGAGGGCGGCATCCTCGCGCTCCTCGCGCTCGCGCTGCGCGAGACCGGCGAGCGCCCGCAGCTTCGCTGGACCATCATCGGCATCGGCATGTTCGGCGCCGCGATGTTCTACGGCGACAGCATGATCACGCCGGCGATCACCGTGCTCGGCGCGATGGAAGGCCTCGAGGTCGCGACACCGGTCTTCAGCCCGTTCGTGATCCCGCTCTCGATCGGCGTCATCGCGGGCCTCTTCCTCATCCAGAGCCACGGCACGGCACGGATCGGCGCGTTCTTCGGTCCGGTGATGGTGGTGTGGTTCCTCACCATCGCCGCGCTTGGCGTCGCGGAGCTCACGAAGAATCCGGCGGTGCTCGCGGCGCTGCAGCCCGCTTACGCCGTCGATTTCCTCTTCGCCTATCCGCTGCAGGGCTTCCTCGTGCTGGGCGCCGTCTTCCTCGCGCTCACCGGCGGCGAGGCGCTGTACGCGGACATGGGGCACTTCGGCAGGCAGGCGATCCGCGTCGGCTGGCTCGCGCTCGTGTTTCCGAGCCTGCTCCTCAATTACTTCGGCCAGGCCGCCTTCGTCCTGGCGAACCCCGGCGCGATCGAAAACCCGTTCTACCTGATGGTGCCGGAGTGGGGCCGCTATCCGATGGTGGTGCTCGCGAGCGCCGCGGCGATCATCGCCTCGCAGGCGGTGATCTCGGGCGCCTTCTCGGTGACGCGGCAGGCGATCCAGCTCGGCTACATCCCGCGCCTCGAGATCCTGCACACGTCCGAGCGCGCCATCGGTCAGATCTACGTCCCGTTCGTGAACTGGCTGCTCTTCATCATGGTGGTGCTGCTCGTCATCGGATTCCAGCGCGCGAAGGACCTCGGCAACGCCTACGGCATCGCGGTCTCGGCGACGATGGTGATCGAATGCCTGCTCGCGATGGTCGTGGCGCGCCTCATCTGGAAGTGGCCCCTGTGGATGGTCGCGCTCGTGATGGGCGCCTTCGCCACGGTGGACGCGACCTTCTTCGCGTCCAACGCGATGAAGTTCCTCTCCGGAGGCTGGTTCCCGATCCTCATCGGCGGCACCGTCTTCACGATGCTCATGACGTGGAAGCGCGGGCGCGCCCTCATGTTCCGGCGGCTCATCGAGCAGGGCATTCCGTTGAAGCCGTTCCTCGAGGGGCTCAACGCGCATCCGCCCGTGAAGGTGCCGGGCACCGCGATCTTCATGACGAGCAACCCCGACACCGTGCCGCACGCGCTGCTGCACAACCTCAAGCACAACAAGGTGCTGCACGAGCAGACGGTGTTCCTCACCATCGTCTCGCACGACGTGCCGGTCGTGCCTTCGGAGGACCGCGTGCAGTTCGAGCGCCTCGTGAACGGCTTCTACCAGCTGCAGGCGTGGTACGGGTTCAAGGAGCAGCCCGACATCGACGAGATCCTCAATGCGTGCCGGGTGCGCTACGGGCTCGCGTTCGACGTGATGGACACGTCGTTCTTTCTCTCGCGCGAAACCGTCATTCCGACGAGCGACACGCCCGGGATGGCGCTGTGGCGCGACCATCTCTTCGCATGGATGACGCGCAACGCGACGCGCGCGACCGACTTCTTCAACATTCCCGCCAACCGCGTGGTCGAGCTGGGAACGCACATCGAAATCTGAAGTCCGACCCCGCATGAACGCACCGGCCGCAGCGCCGCCGCGCCACCAGCAGGCGGTCGTCATCTCCATCGTCGTCGCGGCGACGGCCGTGACGGCCTGCGCGCTCGTGGCGATCGCCTGGATGATGGGTTGGGTGCCGAGGCACGCAACGGCATCGCAGCCCGTGGCGGCGGCCGCCTCCGCACCGGCGGCGGCGACGAGCCCCGACCTCGCGCTCCTTCCCGGCGAGACGGTGGTGAACGCCGAGGAAGCGAAGCCGGCGACGCCGCAATACGCGAAGCCCGAGCCGGGGAAACCGGTCGAGGCTCCGAAGGCGGCGCCGAAACCCGCGGCGCAGGGGCAGGCGATGCCGCGTCCGCGTCGGCCGTCGACCCCGAGCTACCAGCGCGCTCCGCCCTCCCCGATGTCGTTCGAACGCTCGGCGCGCAATTTCTGCGTGAACTGCGGCACGGTGCAGTCGATCACCGCGTTCGACATGGGGCAATGGGAAGTGAGAGTGCGCTTCGAGGACGGCAGCATGGAGACGCTGCGCTATCCGACGCGGCCGCCGCTACGCATCGGGCAGGGCGTGCTGCTCGAGGAAGGCCGGCTCATTCCGCAATAGCATGCGCGGCTCCCTCGGCGAATACCGCAAGAAGCGCGACTTCGGCATCACCTCCGAGCCTAAGGGGGAGCTCGCGCGCAAGGGTAAACGCCTCTCGTACGTGATCCAGAAGCACGCCGCGCGGCGCCTGCACTACGATTTCCGGCTCGAGCTCGACGGCACGCTCAAGAGCTGGGCGGTGCCGAAGGGCCCGAGCCTCGACCCGCACGTGCGGCGCATGGCCGTGCACGTCGAGGACCATCCGCTGAGCTACGGCAGCTTCGAGGGCGTGATCCCGAAGGGGCAATACGGCGCCGGCACCGTGATCGTGTGGGATCGCGGCGAATGGATCCCCGTCGACGATCCGCGCGAAGGCTATCGCAAGGGCAAGCTCAAGTTCGACTTGAACGGGGAGAAGCTGCGCGGACGCTGGAACCTCGTGCGCATGCACGGGCGCGGCGGCGAGCGCCAGGAGCCGTGGCTGCTCATCAAGGAGAAGGACGACGAGGCGCGCGCGGCATCCGGGTACGACATCGTCGAGGACATGCCCGGCAGCGTGCTCGCCGGGGTGAGGAAGGATCGCGAAGCGAAGCGCACGGCGAAGAAAAAGAGCGCCGCGAAGCAGGCGGCGCGCGCCGTCGCGCAAGGCGCGGTGCGCGCGAAGCTTCCGATCGAGCTTTTCCCGCAGCTCGCGACCCTCGTCGACGAGCCGCCGAAGGGCGAAGGCTGGATCTACGAGCTCAAATTCGACGGCTATCGCATCGTCGCTCGCGTCGAGGGCGATGACGTTCGCCTCTTCACGCGCAACGGCAACGACTGGACCTCGAAGCTGAAGGCGATCCGCGACGACGTGCGCGCGCTCGGCATCGAATCGGCCTGGCTCGACGGCGAGATCGTCGTGCCGAACGCGAAGGGCCTCTCGGACTTCCAGGCGCTGCAGCGGGCTTTCGACGCCTCGAAGACGTCGAACATCCTGTACTACGTCTTCGACATGCCTTACTTCGCCGGCCACGACCTCAGGCGCGTGCCGCTCCTTCGCCGCCGCGAGCTGCTCGCGCAGGCGATGCAAGGGGCCGAAGGACGGGTGCGCTTCAGCGAGCACTTCGAAGGGCCGGGTGAAAAGCTCCTCGCCGCCGCGTGCGGGAAAGGCCTCGAGGGCCTCATCGCCAAGCGCGCCGATGCGCCGTACAGCTCGACGCGCTCCACCGCGTGGGTGAAGCTCAAGTGCCAGAAGCGCCAGGAATTCGTCATCGCCGGATACACCGATCCCAAGGGAAGCCGCACCGGATTCGGCTCGCTCCTCCTCGGCGTGCACGACAAGGGCGGCGCGCTCGTCTACGCGGGAAATGTCGGCACCGGTTTCGACGACGCGTCGCTGCGCTCGCTCAAGTCGAAGCTCAACGCGCTCGCCACGGAAAAGCCGCCGTTCGCCGTGGTGCCGCGCGGCGTGAAAGGTCATTGGGTGAAGCCGAAGCTCGTCGCCGAGATCACCTTCACCGAGTGGACCGGCGACGGCCGCATCCGCCATCCGGTTTTCCACGGATTGCGCGGCGACAAGGACCCGGCGCCGATCACGCGCGAGGAAGCGCTGCACGATTCGCCGCCGGCGCGCGAGCGGCACGCCAAGGGACGGCGCCCGCGCGACGACGACGCGAAGGCCGCGCCGTTGCCGGCGGCGATGCGACGGCCCAAGTCCGCGACGACGGACCGCGCGGTCGTCGCCGGAATGAAGGTGAGCAATGCCGGCCGCGTCATCGACGCGGCCTCGGGTGCGACCAAGCTCGATCTCGTGCGCTACTACGAGGCGATCGCGCCGGCGATGCTGCCGCACCTCGCGGGCCGCCCCGTGGCTCTCGTGCGCGCGCCCACCGGCGTCGAGGGCGAGCTCTTCTTCCAGAAGCACAACGACACCGTGCGCGTGCCCGGCATCAAGGAGCTCGACCCGAGCTACTGGCCCGAGCATCCCGCGATGCTCGAGATCGACACGCGCGAGGCGCTGGTCGCGTGCGCGCAGATGAACGCCGTCGAGATCCACACCTGGAACTCGACCACGAAGGCGATCGACAGGCCCGATCGCGTGATCTTCGACCTCGACCCCGGCCAGGGCATCGAGTGGCCGCAGCTGCTGGAAGCCGCCGCCCTCATGAAGCAGATGCTCGACCTGCTCGAGCTCGAGAGCTTTCTCAAGACGAGCGGCGGCAAGGGACTGCACGCCGTCGTGCCGCTCACGCCGAAGGAAAGCTACGACGCGGTGAAGGATTTCGCGCAGGACATCGTCGTGCACATGGCGAAGACGCTCCCGCAGCTCTTCGTCGCCAAGTCCGGCGCGCAGAACCGCGTCGGCCGCATCTTCATCGACTACCTGAGGAACGGCACCGGCGCCACGACGATCGCGGCGTTCTCGGCGCGCGCGCGGCCCGGGCTGGGCGTCTCCGTGCCGGTCGCGTGGAGCGAGCTCGAGTCGCTCGCTTCCGCCGCGCAATGGAACATCTTCAACCTCCACGAGCGGCTCGCGCGCAGCCGAAGCGACCCGTGGAAGCCCTACTGGAAGACGAGGCAGACCCTCGCGGCCGCGCGCAAGAAGCTCAGCGCGCGGGCGTGAACTCGAAGCGCGCGCCGGAAGGCGCGATGAAGACGAGGCGCTCGCCTTCGCGCGCGATGCGGCTCTCGGCGCTCATCGCGGCGAGCACGCGCTTCTCGATCGCATCGCCCGGGCCGAGGCACGCCCGCTTGGTGGTGACCACACCGCCGAGCCGCGCGGCGCCGCCCCGCTCGCTCCAGCTGCCGTTCAGCATGTTGCAGCCGGTGTAGCCGGTGATCCGCCCGGCGCCGGCGAACTCGATCCAGGGCAGCGCGGCCTTGTCGAGCGAAGGATCGGCGACGCCGATCCAGCGCGTGCCGGCGAGCGGCGCGGCCGGCGAGGCGGCCGGCGCGACCGTCGGGGCCGCACAGGCGGCGAGCTGCATGGCGCAGAGCAGGAGAAAGAATCGCCTCACGATTGAGGTTTCGATTCGGCGAGCGCCTTGAGGTTCTCCAGCCCCGCCTCGAAATCGGGCCCGACCATGCGGTCCATCATCACCGCGAGGTAGCGCTTGAGCGGATTGGGCCCGACGTCGCCGCTGGTGCTCCAGGTGACGCGAGTGCGCTCGCCCGCGGGCTCGATCGCGAGCGCGCCCGTGGAGCGCATGCCGAAGTCGGGAAAGGAGAGCGAATACTCGACGCGCTTGTCCGGCTCGACCTTGGTGAGCTGCATGCTGCCGGTGCCTTCGCTCTTGCTCACCCACGACCATTTCGCCCCCATGCCGAAGGGCGGGCCCGAGTAGGTGATGCGCATGTCCGGATCGCGCTTCGTCCACACGCTCCATCGCGTCCACTGCTTCGGCTCGACGATGTAGTCGTAGATCTTGCGCGGCGGCGCCTTGATGTCGACCGTGCGCTCGACGGAGAACGTGCTCGGCAGCACCAGGCCGACAAGCACGATCGTGAGCGCGATGGCGCCGACGATGGCGAGCGCCCATTGGACGAATTTCACGCGCGCTAGTATAGGCGCTTCATGTGCAGCCGTTATTTTCTCGACGCCGACGGCAACGTCATCGCCTACACCTTCCGTGTGCCGCCGAACGAGCGCATCGCGCGCCGCTACAACATCGCGCCCACGCAGGAAGCCCCGGTCGTGCGCCTGGACGGCGCCGGCGCGCGCGAGGCGGCGATGCTGCGCTGGGGACTGGTGCCCGCGTGGGCGAAGGACCTCGGCGTGGGCAATCGCATGATCAACGCCCGCGCCGAGGGGATCGAGGCGAAGCCCGCGTTTCGCGACGCGATGAAATCGCGGCGCTGCCTCGTGCCCGCGAGCGGCTTCTACGAATGGAAAGGCGCCGCCGGGCGCAAGCTCCCGTACGCGATCACCGCGACGGGCCGGCCGCTCTTCGCCTTCGCGGGGCTGTGGGAGCGCTGGAAGCCGCGCGGCGGCGGCCGTGGCCGAGGGACGAGCCGGGATCAAACGATCGAGACATTCGCGATCGTGACCACGGATGCGGCGCCGGCGGTGCAGCCCATCCACGACCGCATGCCCGTGATCGTCACGCCCGAGAACGAGGAGGCATGGCTCGCCGGATCCGTCGAGGAGGCGGCCGCGGTGCTGAAGCCCTACGGCGGAGAGGTCGGCGTGCGCGCGGTGAGCCGAGTCGTGAGCGATCCGCGCAACGACATTCCCCAGTGCCTCGACGACGCCGAGCCGACCTGGGACCAGAAGTCGCTGCTCTAATCGGCGAAGCTCTCGGCTTCTTCTTCTCTGTGGTCTCTGTGTTTCCGCCCGAGCGGCAGCACCGCGTACGGGTTCTTCCGCAGGAAGCCCGAGAGGATCTTGTAGATGTCGGGATCGAAATCGATCGCCACGCGCGTCTCGGCGAGCGCCGCGAGCTCTTCCGCGTCGCGCGCGGTGCCGACGTGGCACCAGCGGTCGAAGACGTGCGCCTCCTCGAAGCGCGCCTCGGGATGGCGCTCGCGGATCGCGATCGGCCCGTCCCACGGCCATTCGGCCACCCGGTGCTTCGCGAGCGCGGTCGCGAGCCGCAGGTTGTGGACCTCGGCCGTCTCTTCGCCCAGGCACGCGCCGCGGCACTTGCCCACCTGGCGTGCCCAGCACGGCCCGCCGCGGTTCTCCCATCCGAGGAGGCGCCAGCAGAGCCCGTGCTCGCCGGCGATCCCCTCGAGCATCGCGCGCACGTGGCGGCGCGTCGGAAACGGGCCGTAGAGCATCTCGGGCGCATGCATCGCGCAAGGCGTGAGCTGCGCCTCCCAGTCGACATCCTTCGCCGCCACCACCTCCGGCGCCGACGATAACGCGGGCACGCGCACGAAGCAGGCGTCGCGCTTGCGGCGTAGCCGGTGGTTGTGCAACGGCATCAGCGCCTTCACGAGCCGCGCCTCGGTGAGGAGCGCTCCGAGGTCGCCCGCCGTCTCGTCGACCTCGATCCGCCGGATCTCGCTCGAGATGCGCTCGTCGTTCGCCGAGCGCCAGTCGCTCGAGAAATGCGAGCGGATGCGATCGCGCAGGTTCACGCTCTTGCCGATGTAGAGCGGCAGCTCGTTCACGCCGTAGAAGCGATACACGCCGGGACCTTCCGGCAGGCTCGCGAGCGCGTCGGGCGGAAGCTGCGGCGGCAGCGACGGGATCTTGAGGAGCCGGCGCACCGCGGCCTCGATCTCGCCCGCCTCGCGCTCGCGGTACAGCGCCTGCACGAAACGCCAGATCGCACGCGCGTCGCCGAGCGCGGAGTGGCGTCCGGTGCGCACGTCGCCTGCGGGGATGAAGACGTCCTGCAGCCCGTGCCGCTCCACGAGCGCGTCGAGACTGTGGCCGTGCGCTTCGGGATAGAGGCGCCGCGACAGACGCACGGTGCACAGCACGTCCGCGGTGAACGCCACGCCGCAACGGCGAAACTCGTGCTTGAGGAAGCCGTAGTCGAAGCGCGCGTTGTGCGCCACGAAGAGGTGGCCGTCGAGCCGCTCGCGCAGCTCCCGGCAAAGCTCGGCGAAGGTGGGCTTGCCGCGCACCATCTCGTTGGTGATGCCGGTGAGGACGCGGATGTCCTCGGGGATGCTGCGCTGCGGATCGACGAGCGTGGACCATTCCTCGACCACCTCGCCCTCGGCCACGCGCACGATGCCGATCTCGGTGATGCGGTCGCGCAGGCCCGTCGCACCCGTGGTCTCGAGGTCGACGAAGGCGATGGCGGGCGCGAGCACGATGAGATTATGGCGCAGCTCAACGACGCATCGCAGAGGAGAATAAAATAGGCGGATGCCCAGAACCCGCGGCAAGTCCCCTCCCCGGCTCACGCGCGACGCCGAGCGGCTGATCGCCCTTTCGCTCGGCTTGAACGCCTCCGGCAGCCTCACCGAGGACCGCTTCTGGGAAGAGCAGATGTCGGCGCTCGTGTCGCGGCTTCTCGCCAACGGCAACGACGCGCCCATCGACGGCGCGCTCGACCATCTCTACCAGAGCAACCTCGGTGCCTACGACACGCTCATCGAGCTGGTCGAGAACGAGTCCGAATCGCTCGTCATCATGCAGGCCGACCGCGCGTGGCAGGCGCTGCTCGTGGCGGCACCCATGGTCGCGTGGTCCAAGTACGCGATCCCCTCGGGGACGATCGACGCCGCCGAGGCCGAGACGATCCGCGTGCACCTGAGGGCGCACGTGCTGGCGCGCGATGCGCGCGTCGCGCTCGTGCCGTATCTCTATTCGATCGACCAGCTGCCGCGCCATTTCTCGGAGCTTCGCAAGCTCGCGACACGGCTCGCGGACGCGGCCATCAGCGGCGAGGAGCCGCACCTCGATTTCACGCGCCTTCCGGAAACCGCGAACCTGCTGGCCGACACGCGCTTCCTCGTCGCGTGCGCCGCTGTGCCGCGCGGGCAACCGCTCTTCCGCTGGCAGGAAGACGCCTCGGGACACGCGGGCCGCGCGGGCTCGCTCGAGCAATGGATCGCGCAGGTGCGTCCGACGATCTCCAAGCTGCTCCCGGGCTGCGTCTTCGAGCTCCTGCTCCCCGACGCCTATTACGTGAACTGCCGCGAGTCCGACCGGCGCGTGCGGCCCTTCGGCGTGCGCGCGGCCGTGGCGTTCCTGGAGAACGCGCTCAAGACGCGCGCGGGGGATCTGCACGCCGTCGTGGCCGGTTTCGGCGACGAGCGCGTGGACGAATACCGCATCGCCTTTTCCGGCGCCGCCGAGTCCGAGGTCGCGCACGGCGTCGTCTGGCCGCTCTACGGGCGCGAGGACGAGTCGGCGCGGCCCGGGCCGCTCGACGAGGTGCTCGGGCAGCTCAACGATTGCGGCATCACCGAAGTGAAGAAGCTCAGCGGCACTTTCTCCCCCGAGTACTGCGAAGATTGCGGCGCGCCGCTCTTCGCCAATACCGAGGGCGAGATCGTGCATGCCGAGCTTCCCGAAGAAGCCGACACGCAGGCCGCGCATTTCCACTGATGGGGACAGACCACGTTTTTCCGAATAGCGGAAAAACGTGGTCTGTCCCCGGTTTTCCACTGAATGGATGCCCTCTCTGAGGTCCTGCGGCTCGCGCGGTTCGCCGCCGGCGTGACGCTCGACGCGACCGCGCGATCGCCGTGGTGCGTGAGCGTCTCGGCGAATGCCGCGATGGGGCGCGCGCACATCATCCTCGAGGGCGAATGCGCGCTGAAATCGTCGGCCGGCGGCGAGGTCGCGCTCAAGTCCGGCGAGCTCGCGTATCTGCCGCGCGGCGAGGCGCATCTCATCGGCGATCCGCTCGGCGCCGAGGCGCGCCCGCTCACCGCGCTCGTGCGCTCGCCCGTCGCGGGCGAGATGCCGCCCGTCGCCATCGGCGGACAGGGGCGCGCGACGCGCTGGATCTCGCTCTGGACGAGCTGCGAGCGCCATCTCGCCGACCCGCTGCTCGCGGCGCTGCCGCCGATCGTGAAGGTCGACCTCAGCAACGCCTCGGCGCTCTACTGGCTCACCGATGCGCTCGGGCTCACGCTCTCGGCGAGCGCCGCGCCACCCATCGGCGCCGCCGCCGAGCGCGCGCGCCTCGCGGAGCTCGTCGTGATCGAGGCGCTCAGCCGCTACGTCTACTGGCTTCCGCCCGGCGGCACCGGATGGCTCGCGGCGTTGAACGATCGCTACGTCGGGCGCGCGCTCGCGCTCGTGCACGGGCGTCCCGCCGAGCCGTGGACGGTGGAGAAGCTGGGCCGCCAGGTGGGCCTGTCGCGCAGCGCCCTCGCCGACCACTTCAGCCACGTGATGGGCGAGCCCATCTTCGCCTACCTCACGCGCTGGCGCCTGCTGCTCGCCGCCGAGTTCCTGCTCTCGACGCGCCGGCCGATCGCCGCGATCGCGCGCGAAGCGGGCTACGAATCCGCGGGCGCGTTCTCGAGCGCGTTCAAGCGCGTCTTCGGCAAGCCGCCTTCGATCTGGCGCGGCCGCTCACGCCGCGGTTGAGGCCGCCGCGACGGGCGAGGCGAGGCGCAGCTGCGGCTCGCCGGAGATCGTCTCCGGATTGGCGAGGATCCGCTTCACGTCGTCGTGTCGCGTCGCCGCCGTCGCGAAGAGGCCCACCCAGGTGTTGCGGCCGCGGCTCTTCGCGAGATACAGCGCGTGGTCGGCGAGCTCGACGACCTGCGTCCACGCGACCGTTCCCGGCTGGTTGGGAAGGAACGGATAACAGGCGATTCCGACCGAGCACGTGATGCGCAGCGCGATCCCCTCGCCGAGCGAGAACTCGCGCTCCGCGACCGTCGCGACCACCTTCGCCGCGATGGTCTCGGCGTGCGCGCGATCGACGCCGCGCGCGACCGCGAGGAACTCCTCGCCGCCCCAGCGCACGACGTAGTCGGAATCGCGGAACACCTGCTCCAGCCGCCGCCCCACTTCCACCAGCGCGCGGTCGCCTGCGGCGTGGCCGTAGGTGTCGTTCACCGGCTTGAAGCGGTCGAGGTCGATCACGAAGAAGACGAGGTCGGCGCCGGCGATCGACGGGTTCGCGCCGTTCAGCCAGTCGTGGTAGCGGCGCAAGGCGAGCGAGGCGTCGGCTTCCATGTGCTGCGTGAGGTAGCGGCGGTTCTTGAGGCCGGTGAGCGCGTCGGTGATGCTCACTTCCTCGAGCGCGCGATAGGCGAGCTCGAGCTCGGCGTTGCGCTGCGCGAGCTCGTGCGTGCGCTGCTCGACCAGCCGCTGCAGCGCCTTGTCCTGCGCGTCGATCTGGCCGAGCTGCTGCCAGATAAGCCAGCCGAGGACGAGGACGAGCGCGAGCACGGCGACGGCGGCCATCGCCTGCTTCACCGCGCGGTCGCGCCACGCCGCCGTCACCTCGTCGCGCGCGAGCGCGACGATCGCGATGAGCGGCAGCTTCGACAGCCGCCGGTAGGCGACGATTCCGAGGTCGCTGTCCACCGTCGTCCCCGACACTGTCTTCGCGAGCCGGTCGCGCAGCACCGGGTTCGCGGCGATCGTGGCGGAGGCCTGGCCGGTATTCGGCACCTCCACCAGCGTCGCGCCGTCGTGGCGCATGAGATAGATATGCCCGCCGGTGCCGACGTTGATCGAGGTATAGAAGATGTTGAAGAACTCGGCATCGACTTGCGCCTCGACGATGCCCTTGAACGCGCCGTCGGGGCCGGAAAGCCGCGTCGTCACGCGGATGAGGCGCGGCGTCGTGTGCGAATCCGGCGGCACGATGAAGATGCGCGGGATGGGGCTGTCGCGATGGAAGGCGAAGTCCTCGCGCTCGGCGATGCCCGCGGCGCGCTCGGGCGGGGTGGTCCCGGAGGTGGCGACGAGCTCGCCATGCTCGCCGTAGACCGCGAGCGCAGCGAGGTAGGACGTGCGCTTCACGCGCGCCACCAGCATCTCGCGCGCCTTGCCGGCGTCGATCGCGCCGTCCTTGAAGGACAGCGTCTCGGCGAGGCCCAGGATGGTGCGGGACGTCTCCCCGAACGTGTTCGCCGCGTGCTCGTCGAGCGCGTTGGCGAGGTTGCGCGCGTCGTTCTCGGCGGCGGCGAGCGTAAGCCTCAGGTCCGACCACAGGTTCCACGCCAGCGCGAGGCCGTAGGCGAGCACGAGCAGCCCGACCAGCAGCATGAGCCCACGGAGCAGTCGTCGGAAGGCGGCAGGAAACGGCATCAGGCCTGGTTGCGCGAGATCCACATGTTCCAGCGCTCGGTGACGGCGGCGAGGTTCTGCGACCACCAGCGCGCGTCCTCCGCGAACGAGACGCGCAGGTGCTCGCGCGAGCTCGGCAGCTTCGCGATCACCTCCTCGGGGAGCAGCCGCAGCGCCTGGCGATTCACCGGCCCGTAGCTGCTCAGGCGCGCGAGCTCCGCGGCCACCTTGGGCTGGATCGCGAAATCGATGAAGCGCTGCGCGTTCTCGCGGTTGGGCGAGCCCTTGTGCGCGCACCACATCACGTTGTGGCGCTTCGCCTGGTTCCACTCGATCGCGAGCGGCGCACCGCGGTCGATGAGGTCCTGCGCGCGACCGTTCCAGAGCGCCCCCATCACCGCGTTGCCGCGCTCCATGAGCTGCATCGCCTCGGCACCCGACTCCCAGAAGGCGACGACGTTCTTGCGGATGCGCGCGAGCGAGCGCAGGGCCCGGTCGATGTCGATGGGATAGAGGTTCTCGGGCGGCACGCCGTCGGCCAGCAGCGCGAACTCCAGCTCGACGAATCCGGACTTCGCGTCGGGCAGCGACCGCGGCCCCGGGAAGCGCTTCACGCTCCAGAAGTCCGCCCAGGAGCGCGGGTGCTCGGCCCGGAACACGCTCTTGTTGTAGACCAGGACCGTGGCGAGGAACATGGCGCCGACCGCGAACGGCCGCCGCACCGAGGGGTCGATGTCGTTCGGGTTCGTGTAGCGCATCGCGTCGTAGTCGACGGCCTCGAGATAGCCCGCCCGCTCGAGCTCGATCTGGTGCGTCTCGACGAGGAACTGCACGTCCACGGGGATGCGCCCGGTGTCGCGCATCTCGCGCAACTTCCCGGTCGTGAGCGGCACCGGCACCACCTTGATTCCGGTCGCCTGCGTGAACGGCTGGAAGATCGCTTTTTCCTGCGCCGCCTGGAAGCTGCCGCCGGAGGTGCGCACGAGCAGCTGCTCACCAGCGCCGCGGGCGATCCAGGGCGCGCCGGCGCACAGCGCCGCGGCGGTGGCAACGAACTGCCGACGCTTTCGGTTCATCGAGCCTCCCCGATCCCCGAATGTTAGACCGTAAAGGTCGCTGCGCCCAGAGCGTCGGTTACACTTTTAACGCGCGGTAAAGGAACGGCAGCGACACGTCCATGCGGTAGTCGACGTCGGAGTGGTTGTCGTCGAACTCCTGGTACGTGTGGCGAATGCGGGCTTGCGTGAGGCGGCGCGACAGGATGCGCGAGCCGTAATGGATGTGGTACTGGTCGCGCCAGCCGCAGTCGATGTAGATCCCACGAAGCGAGGCGAGATTCCTGCGGTACTTCGCGACCAGGTTCACGGGATCGTTCGCGCGCCAGCGTTTCCAGCGCTCGGCGATGAGCTCGCCGGTCTCGAGATTGAACGGCAGACGGAAGCCGTTGGGCGCGCGCGGATCCGGGTCGTAGGTCGCGGCCATGCACAGGTTCATGATGCAGTGGCCCTCGGCCATCGAGAGCTTCGGCTTCTTCCACACCGCCTGCAGGAAGCGTTTCACGCGTCCGTCGTCGCGCCCGCCGTCGAGGCCCTGCGCCATGGCGCGCGCATCGTAGGCACCGGGCTTCTGCCGCTTCACGCGGTACTTCGCGAGCTCGTTGAGCGTGTTCGGCCAGTCGTGGTAATAGACGAAGTCGAAGTAGGCGTCGCCCGAATGATCGGCGATCGCGCCCCACGTCGATGCGTAGCGCATGCCGTGGACGATGGCGCCGTAGCCCCCCGATGACTTCCCGAAGCAGCCGCGATGCTCGCGCGAGGCGAGCGTGCGGAACTCGCGATCGACGAAGGGCACGATCTCCTTCGTGAGGTAATCGGCGTAGCCACCGACGGCCGACGAATTCACGTACTGGTTGCCGCCGAGCGCGGTGAAGCAATCGGGGAAGACGATGATCGCCGGCCCCATCGCCTTCTCGTGCACGAGGCGTGCGGCTCTTTCGGGCAGGTTCTCGCTGAAGTTCTTCCACGCGATGTGCGAAAGCCCCGAGCCGGTGAAGCCGACCATGTCGACGAAGACCGGGAAGCGCCTGCCGCGCCCGCGCGTGGCGCCTTGATCGTATTCGGCGGGAAGCCAGGCCGCGAGCTTGCGCACGTGGGGATCGCCGAGCGGGTTGTCGCGAAGCACCCTCGAATCGTGCTCGAGAATGACAACGGTACCGGTAGACCAGCGCGGACGTTTGAGCGCCATGGATTCCCTCTCCCCGACCCTCTCCCAAGGGAGAGGGGGATCTTTACTGCTTCAGCGGCTGGAGTTGCTGCGTGCCGGATTTCGCCGCGTCGAGGATCGCCTTGCGCACGGCCTTGGTCACGTCGGCCGTCGTCGCCTTGCCGCCGAGGTCGGGCGTGTGCACCCCGGCTGCCGTCGTGCGCTCGATCGCGTGCATGAGGCGGCGCGCGGCGTCGTGCTCGCCGAGATGGTCGAGCATCATCGACGCGGTCCAGAACGTCGCGATCGGATTCGCGACACCCTTGCCGACGATGTCGAAGGCCGAGCCGTGGATCGGTTCGAACATCGACGGGAACTTGCGCTCGGGATTGAGGTTCGCGGTCGGCGCGATGCCGAGGCTGCCGGTGAGCGCCGCGGCGAGGTCGGAAAGGATGTCCGCGTGCAGGTTGGAAGCGACGATCACGTCGAGCGAAGCGGGCTTCAGCACCATGCGCGTGGTCATCGCGTCGACGAGCTCGCGGTCGGTCTTCACGTCGGGATAGTCCTTCGCGACCTCGAAGAAGATCTCGTCCCACATCACCATGCCGTGGCGCTGCGCGTTGGATTTCGTGACGAGCGTGAGGTGCTTGCGGGGGCGCGTCTGCGCGAGGCCGAAGGCGAAGCGGTGGATGCGCTCGACGCCGGCGCGCGTGAAGACGGCGACGTCGGTCGCGGTCTCGATCGGAAGGCCCATGTGCGCGCGCCCGCCCATGCCCGAGTACTCGCCTTCGGTGTTCTCGCGCACCACGACCCAGTCGATGTCGGCTGCGTTCGCGAGCGGGCTCTTCACGCCGGGGAGCATGCGCGCCGGCCGCACGTTGGCGTACTGGTCGAATCCCTGGCAGATCGGCAGTCGCAGCCCCCACAGCGACACATGGTCGGGCACGTTCTTGCTGCCCACCGCGCCGAAGAAGATCGCGTGGAACTTCTTCAGCTTCTCGAGCCCGCCGCCGGGAATGTACTGCCCGTTCTTGAGGTAAACCTCCGAATTCCAGCCGAAGTGCTCGACCTCGAGGCGGAAGCCGCCGTCGGAGGTGGCGATCGTATCGAGCACCTCGAGCCCGGCCTTGATGACCTCGGGACCGATGCCGTCGCCGCCGATGGCGGCAATCTTGTGGACGCGCATGGACGCGTTACGCCGCGACGCGGCGTTTGTACTCGTGCGTGCGGGTGTCGATCTCGATCCGGTCGCCGGTCGCGCAGAACGCGGGCACCTGGACCTCGAAGCCGGTCGAGAGCTTGGCGGGCTTCAACACCTTGCCCGACGTGTCGCCGCGCACCGCGGGCTCGGTGTACACCACCTCGCGCACGATCGTGGTCGGCAGCTCGAAGGAGATGGCGCGGCCTTCGTAGAAGAGCGCCTCGCCCTTCATGCCGTCCTCGAGATAGTTCACCGCCTCGCCGAGGCTGCCCTTCTCGATCTCGATCTGGTTGTACTCGGGGTCCATGAAGACGTACATGGGATCCGAGTAGTACGAATACGTCACTTCCTTCTTCTCGAGGATGATGTCCTCGAACTTCTCGTCGGCCTTGTACACGCTCTCCGTGTTCGAGCCGGTGAGGAGGTTCTTCATCTTGAGCTTCATCGTGGCGGCGTTGCGGCCGCCCTTGTTGTATTCGGCCTTGAGAACGACCATGGGGTCCTTGCCGACCATGATCACGTTCCCGGCGCGCAATTCCTGGGCAATTTTCATCGTCGATCCCGAATGCGGTTGCGGTTACAGATGTCGTCGAAATTTCAC
>Ga0075426_10001476_pt1 | contig 16694 bp, 14 predicted proteins | sample SoiMethybrSBSTD5_FD_75304 | JGI IMG/M metagenome (GOLD analysis project Ga0075426, IMG submission 75304) | Bulk soil microbial communities from a Populus tree surrounding site in Tennessee, USA - Soil MetaG P. TD hybrid SBSTD5 | ecosystem: Environmental > Terrestrial > Soil > Tree plantation... | reverse complement strand
CGCAAGCGAAGTCTACGTGGCCGCTTTCGGCGGAGGACAAGGGAAATGGCAGGTTTCCGCCAGTGGCGGCGAGCAGCCGCAATGGAGCCGCGACGGCAAAGAACTCTTCTATGTGGATCCGACGTTCAACGTTTACACGGTGCCCGTGACTGAGGCGGGCAGCGCGTTGCAGTTTGGCACGCCCAAAGTCATGATTCCGAGCGCCAACTGGTCCGCTCCGTCCGTGTTTTTCGACCTTACACCTGATGGAAAGAAGATCCTGCTCGACCGCGTCGAACAGCAGGTCAGCCAGTCGGTAACCGTCGTGACCAATTTCACTGCGGGTTTGAAAAGATAGCAAAACCACGGACTTCGAGCTGCGGCGCTCTAAACACCTTGCAATAAAAAAGCCGCAGCTCACAGCTGCGGCCCTGTTCCTACTCAGCTCTTCTACCTACGCCGGCGTCCACCTTTTTTCTTCGAGCTCTTTCGCGCAGATTTCTTCTTGCCAGCTTTTTTCTTCGCCGCTTTTTTAGCTGGTTTCTTTGCTGCTTTCTTCTTGGCCGATTTCTTTTTGGCTGATTTTTTCTTTGCAGCTTTTTTGGGCGCTTTCTTTGCCGCTTTTTTCGCCGGCTTGCGCGCTGACCGGCTCCCGCCATCTCCTCCGCCTCCGCTGCTCACCGGTTGAGGAGCACGCTCTTCGGCCATAGGTTCAGGTTCAGGCTCGCTCACCGATGGAAGCCCGGCCTCTTCCTCCTCCTCTTCTTCCTCTTCATAATCTTCGTCGAGCGTGTCGCCGTAGCCGCCGGCATCACCGAATTCGTCAGCTTCGTCATCACGCAGGTAGAGGGTTTCCTCGAACATCATTTCCATGCCTCCTCGTCGGGTCGCCGCAGCGGCCAACTGCGCAGCTACGTCGCACAAGAAAATTTTAGAAAGACAGGACTACTACGGCGCGCCGGATTATAACGGGTCGCGTGGAAGGTCGCAACTCAATTTCTCCCCAGGCTGTACCTTCTTCTCTTGTAAATGCAGACTGGCTGTAAGGCGGGTGGAAAATTACGTCGACCGCGGACTGTCTTTTATGTTGCTACTGCGGGATAACCAGCACCATGCCAGGCCGAATCGTGGCCGCGTGAGCATTGGTCTGCTTAATGGCTTCAACGCTGGTGTTGTAATTATTGGCGATAGAGTAGAGAGTCTCACCGCGCTTAACTGTGTGGTGAACCGGGCTGCTGGATTTCACGGATTCTAAGTGACTGGTGCGTCTAGACTTAGACGCAGCACGCTGTTCGCTCACCGAGGCCGGGCTGACCGGCAGATGCACGTATAGCACGCGCCTTCCGCTTAAGCTGTCGCCTTTCAACCGGTTCCAGCGGCGAATGGTTGCTGGAGGAATTCCCAGGTTGTCAGCCACCGTTTCCACTGTCTCGTTCTTTTTCACGTGATAGACAGTCAGCCGCTTGGCATAAGTCTGAACATCGGCGCTCGAATGTTTACCCGGCGCGATCGGGATCACCAACTTAGCCCCGGCTTCGACACTGTCACTTAGCTGCAGCTGATTTGCCTCGGCAATTGCATGCGCCGTCGTGTGGTATGACCGCGCTAACGACATGAGCGTCTCGCCCGAAGCGACCTGGTGATAGCGCCACCACACCCGCATATCTGCAGGAATGGAAGCGATTGTGCTTTGGAATTTATCGACGGTGCCAACCGGCAGATGTAGATCGAAGTGGCCCTTGGGAGTGACCATCCGCAACAGGCCAGGATTGAGCTCCTCCAGTTCCGCCGGCGTCGCGTCAACGCATTCAGCCACTAGCCGCAGATCAATCGAATAGCTGATCTTCACCGTCTCGTAAGCCATCTGGGGGTCGGGTGTGACCGAATCCAGGCCATATTGCGCCGGATTCTTCGCCATGATGGTTTCAGCGATGATGATGGGAACGTAATTACGCGTCTCCCTGGGCAGTACATTGCGGCGATACAGCTCCCAGAAATCCGCATACCCGGTTCGCTTGACGGCACTCTGTACTGTGCCCGGGCCTGAGTTGTACGCCGCCATCGCGAGATACCAGTCGCCGAACTGGTTGTACAGATCTTTCAGATGCCGCGCTGCTGCTCGAGTGGACTTCTCGGGGTCCTGCCTCTCGTCCATGAAGAAATCGTGGTGCAAATTGTAGGCGCGTGCCCGGCTACCCATAAACTGCCAGATGCCGCGGGCCCCGGCGCGTGAAACCGCGTAGGGGTGAAATCCGGATTCGGCCTGCGCCAGGTAGATTAGGTCCTGTGGCACGCCTTCTTCTTTCAAAATGCGCTCGATCATCTCGCGGTAGCGGCCGCTGCGCTCAAGCCCGTGCTCCAGCGTGCCACGGCCACGGGTGGAGAAGTAGTTGATATATCCCGCGACCTGGTCGGTCATCATCAGCGGGAGGTCGGAATGTGTGGCCTTGATCTCTGCTGTAGCTTTCGCCTTCAGGTTCGGATCGACTGGGTAGTTTGTCACTTCGTTAGCTTCGTCGATGGGTGCCGGTTCGGATTTCTCCTCTGCAGCATTGTCGGTCTGCTGCACTTCCATCAGTTCCACTTTGTTTGATCCCTGTAGCACCCGTTCGTATTCGCGTTCGAACCGCTTGTCTGCGCGAACCTCTGCCGGACTGGCTAGAAGAAGATCGAATGCTTTGTCGAAGTGCTGCTTGGCGGGTTCTTTATGGCCCGCGTTGTACTCGTCTTCGCCAGCTTGGTATTCCTTTTCTGCCTTGTTGATGGCAACCACTACTGGGTCAGGCTTGGCTTCCACCTGCTTCGGTTGCTCTGGCTCGGCTGGAGTTTGGGGTTTCAACTGCGCCACCGCGGCCGGTGCAGCTGGCTTTGTCGCGGCTGGCTTCGTCGTTGCTGTCTTCGGCGCAGCTGGCTTACTGCTTTGGGCCAGTTTCGGGCCCTGGTTTTGCTTGGTTGAAGGTGACTGGATCGCGGGAGTCGAGCTTGGTTGCGCAGGCGAAGTTGCAGATGGCTTCTTAGCCGACTGGCACCCAAGCCCAGCCAACAAAAGCATCAAGCAACTACTGATCAGGGAGCCAGAGCGCTTAATCTTCATATCTATCTATGACTTACGAGCCTACTGGATCTCTCGCTTCCGCAGGGATACGAAATCCTACTACCCTGATTTTTGATGGTCAACTTCTAATCGCCTTTGCCCAGGTTACTTTTGGAATAGCGCTAAAGACGGTATAGATAGACGTTTCACAGACAACTCTGTTGTATAAACGCGGTTTTGATGTTTCTGGCAGCTACTTTCCCACTTGCCCTCGACGCTGGGTGAAACCTTGGCATCGAAGCAAGCGCAGGATCGCATAGACCCAGGGAGAAATTCATCATGGCCGACGCCCCACAGAATCGCTGCGCTCACCCAAACTGCACTTGTTCAGTTTCCGCTGGAGAACAATATTGCAGCCAGGCCTGCTCAGACGCTGCAGAAGCTGGCAGGAACAACGAGCGTTGTGGTTGCCCGCACCCCCAATGCGCGACCGCAATGGCTGCATAAATAAGCTGTAGTTCGACCACGCTGCTCCCCGGCAGTTCAGCGCTGCACGAGGAGACGTTCTAAACTTGTCTCTGCAAGACCGTCCGTCTCTCGTTATGCAAACCTTCGTCCGACCGACTGACAACCAGACTCAAAATGGCCGACGCGGCCGCAAGACCCACGCCCTGGTCCTGCTGGTTATTGTCACCAACGTCTTCGGCAACGTTTTCTTGAGCCGAGGTATGCATCAGGTCGGACGCATCGTCTCAGCCTCGCCTTTCGATTACGTGCGCGCCTTCGCCAATCCCTGGACAACGCTCGGCATCGTCATCCTGGTGGTCTGGATTTTTTCTGATTTGGCTTTGCTCAGCCGCGCCGATTTAAGCTTCGTGCTCCCCGTCACTGCGAGTGCTTACGTGCTGGTCGCCCTGCTCGGCCACTTTTTCTTGCACGATCATATTTCGTGGGAGCGCTGGATGGGGATCCTGCTCATCACCGGCGGAGTGGTCCTGGCCGAAGAAACGCCCACCCGCACCACAACCGGGCCCCCGGAACATCTCATTCCGGAGCGCCTCCTATGAAATGGATTCTGGTTGGGATCATCGCGCTATGCAACACCCTGGGTGACGTGCTCAACACCGCTGGCATGAAGCGCCAGGGTGAAGTCGAGGATCTCCGTCCTTGGACTTTGCTTCGGATGATCCGGAAAATCTTCCGCAATCCTTTGGTGCTGGGCGGATTCGCTGCACTCGCAGTTTCGTTTTTTGCGCTGCTTTCGTTGCTCTCGATTACCACGGTGAGCTTCGCGGTGCCCGCGACGGCGGTCAGCTATCTGCTCGAAACCCTGCTGGCAAAATACATCCTGGGCGAAGACGTGCGCTGGCGCCGCTGGGCCGCAGCAACGTTGGTTGCGTGCGGAGTGGTGATGCTGTCGTTCTAGTCGCGGAGAGACCGCCATTATTCTGAGGCAAGTCTCCTCTGTGTGGGTTCCTCTGTGAGCTCCGTGTCCTCTGTGGTTTGGCTGTTTGCACGAACCACCAAACGTGAGCTGCTGCCGACGAAAAGCTTAACCACAGAGGACACAGTTACTCTGACGGCAAAGGCGTCAGCACTCCATCCTTCTTAATCCCCAGCCGGAGCGGCCGGGGCGGCCCTTTGCGGGGAACGGTCGCTTCAAACCACAGCTCTTCCCCACGATGCAACGACGGCCCCCACTTATTCTCCGGCAGAAAATACGCTATTTCGCCATTGATCTGAGCGACTGTTTTCTGATCGCTGCGGTGCACATTGGCCCAGTACTCGCCATCTTCATTCGCCAGCGCGATCAGCTGATCTCCTCGCAACACAACATCGCACCGGCTGGGGCTGAAGAACTCATCCCTCTGGATAGTGCTGCCATTTCCGAAGGTTTGCATGCGGCTGGTAAATCCTTCCGCCGGAAGCTCCATCATCAGCGACAAATATTTCCCGCGAATCGGCAAATTCGGATCGTAGACCGCGCTCTTGATCCAGACGCGCGGGCGATGTGCTCGCTCGTAGAGCAACTTTGCCCCGAGTGTGCACACCAGCGAAACCTGTAATGCCGCAAGCAACAGGCTCTTGTATAACGGCTTCATGCTGCAGCCACCTTTACTTTGGCAACTAGGCGGCGGCGCGTGCGTTCCAATCCCCAGGCGAGAATCAGAAACAAAAGTCCCAGACCCATCAGGCTGGCCGACCGGCCCAGCTTGTCCATGACATTCGAGAAATAGAAGATCAGCACAGTTAGTCCGAATGCGAGGATGCCCAGGTTAATTCGCTCACGACGAGATTCGTACATCCCCCACGCGATCAGACCCAGAGACGCCAGGCCGGCCCAGATGTATGGCGTGATCTTCGCTTCCGCAGGAATGAGACCCAACACCAGCACCCAAACCGCAGCGATCATGTTGTAAATCGCGGAGCGCCCTCGCAACCACCACGCCAGCAATAGCGGCAGAATGACACCGACGCTCTTGCCTAAAATAATCATCGACAGCGAGAGGTTTTTCATTCCCCACCAGGTTTCAGGGATGGCAAGAATCGCGGCCGGAATGAGCACAATTCCGCCGATCCAAGCCATCACGCGCCTCGTTGAGCTGCGCTGGTCCGCCGAGAGCACGGTCAGGTACGTGATCGCAAGCAGTAGAAGGCCTTGCCCCATTATCTCCCCGGAGTCTTTGAATCGTTCGGTAGCGTCAATCCATTCGCAGGCCAGCCACGCCGGCGTGAGCAGCGCGACGAATCCCGCTTGCACCCAATCTCGCAGAATCGCCCATGCGATCCAAGCGCCAATCGCCCATAGCATCACACCGCCCGGCCAATGCTCCCGCAGATTAAAAATTTGCGCGGAAAGAAAAATTCCAGCACCCAAAGCTGCGGTGCCGACTCCATGCATCGCGGTAGAAAGAGCAGGGAACCGATCAGCGAAGAAACCGCCCGCAACGTGAAATACCGCCACCAGGAACAGCACTAACGAAAATCTGCTCGCAGGCGACATCTCGTCCCAGTGGGCAGAGACGAATAGTAGAACTCCTGCCGCAAGCATCAGCGCGCCGAAGCCGATGGCGATCAGAATTGGCCAGCGCAGGTGCGCAGGCTGTTCCCGACCCGCTTCAAAGTCACGGATTCTGCCTGCCGTAGCGGACTCGATCAGCCCGGCGCTTCGCCAGCGTTCCAGCGTCGATTCCCAAGCTTCCGACACTAGTCGCTCACCATTTCAGTTTCGCCCCGAACTGGAATTGCCTCGGATCGTATGCGGCGGTGGCTTGCCCCGCGTTGGTGAACAAGGGACTGACTGCAGACACGTTGTATCGGTTCGCGATATTAAACATGTCCGCAATGAGCTCGAGATTCATCCGCTCACCAAGTGGAATCCGTTTTGCGACTCGCAAATCATCAAACACAGTCCAGGGCGTGACGCCACTATTGCGCCCGAGATTCCCATCCAGCGAGAGCAAGGTTCCATCGAAGCCGACAATACAGGGCTCCTGGAAAACTCCCGTCGGGGAAAACTTCGATTGCACCGGAGTATTTCCCAGCGCCGTACAGGCGGGATTCTCGAATGTGTTCGGACGTCCCGTCAGTGATGACAACTGCAAGTTGTCGCCATTCCCGGTGATGATGTTGAACGGCCGCCCCGATCCAAATTCGATTAGCGGAGCAAATGTCCAGTCACTGAGAAGGCCGCTGGCCCATCCACCTCCACCAATTCGTCCAGTCTGGTATACCCCGCTGAACACAAACCGATGCCGCTGATCGAACAGCGACGTAGCGCGATCAAGGCCAGGGAAATAACTGTCCTGCGGCGTCAGCGTCGACTGCAAATCGGTGGAATCATCAATCGCATGCGACCACGTGTACGAGGCCAGAAACTCGTAATGACTGCTGAATCGCTTGCGAAGATTGGCGCTGAAGCCGTTATATACCGAGCTGCCGTTCGAGAAGTTCGCATCCATGTCGCCGAACGGAATGCAGTTGGCCAGCGAACCGCTGAGCGGATCGCATGCGGCATTAAAGCCTTGGCCCTTCAGACTGGTCTCCAGTTGTTCGGCGGCGGTAACGCAGGCAACGTCTCCCACGGCGAGCAGTGCTCCGGCTATAGAGGGATTCAACCCGCCCGGCCGGAAGAAATTCGTAAGAGCAGAACTTACCCAGGGCCCAAGTGGACCGTTTCCGCAGTGATTGTTTCCCGTTCCCACCGTAAAGGGGCTGGCCGGAGTTTCACCTGCCGCAAGCGCTGCAAAGAAATTACCGACCATCAAATCCCCGCGCACGGTGTTTGCGTTGATCGGCCGATTCAGGTGACGTCCGCCGTTGAAGTTGTAAGCCAGGCTGAGCGCGTAGCCCTGTCCCAGGTCCCGTTCAACGGTGAAATTCGCCTGCTGCGCGTAGGCGTACACGAAATTCTTTCCTTGCGGATATCCGAATGGCTGGAAGGCAAGGGCCAGAGGCGAATTGCCTAAATAGTTTTGGTTGAGAAACGCGGATTGAGGAAAGTTCAATGCTTGAAACTGTTGTTGGTTAGGCAGGTAGCCAAGCGCGGCGTTCACCGGGCCAAAAGCTGACGGGGCGCACTGCGGCGAAATGGGATTGACCAGTAATCCCTGGAATATTGGAATTGCATTGAGATTGCCTGGATCTCCGGCCACGGTGCATCCACCAGTGCCCGCAAAGGCAAGCTGGCCGCTGGTCGAACCATCTGACGCGTCTCCCAGGAAATAAAGCCCGAGCAGCGGGTGATCATAAAAGATTCCATACGAAGACCGGATGACGGTCTTACCGTTTCCTTGCGGGTCCCATGCCAGCCCAATCCGTGGCTGGAAATTGTTCTTATCGGTCTGAATCCCCTTCTGCAATCCGAGATATTGATATCCGAACGATGCCAGGCCTGAAGGCGGCTTGAATTTCGGCGGAATCTCTACGTCGTAGCGCACACCGTAATTCAGGGTCAAGTTCGAACGTACCCGCCACGAGTCCTGCCAAAAGAATCCCATAGGGAAATTGTGGAACGAATCACTCGGACTGCCTAGCCCCTGAACGAGATCGCCGGGAAGTCCCAAACCGTAAGTTTGGACTGCGGAGAATGGAGCAACCGTAGCCGCAAACGCCGGCGGCAGTGAGCCGAATATTGCGCTCGGGATCACCTGCGCTGCGGTCAAACCGCCGAAATCGTAGACTCCGCCATAATTCACGGTGAAGACGGCCTTCAGCGGGATGTAGTTGAAATCCGCTCCAAGCTTGGTGCTATGGCGTCCCATCGTCCACGAGAGGTTGTCGCTGAACTGATAACGCGATTCTGTCCGCTGGATGAAGGAATACGGCTCACGCCCGAAGAACGCGAAACCGGGAATGTTCACCGCGGGATCAGAGCCGCCCGGAATGGCGGTGTTAAAGAAGTATGACAATCCCCGCCGCGCATACTGAAACCGAAACTCGTTCACCTTATTGTTGCCAATGGTCCATGTGTCCTGCGCAACCCCGGCCACATCGCGATAAGTTTGCTGCGAAGTGCGCGAGTAGGCGTTCTGTCCAAAAGGCTGGTCCTGGCCACCCACTTCAATTCCTGTAACCGTGCTGGGGCTGACGTTGGCGCGAAAGGTTAGGCGGTTGGTTGCATTCAGATTGTGATCAAGGCGCAGCGAATAGAGGCTGGTCCCTTCAAACACCGGGAAGTTGCCCTCCTGCGAGGCCAATGTCTGGTACGAAGCAGGCACGAAACAAGGGGGGCTTTGGCAGGTAGAGAAGAAACCGTTCGCTCCAAGCCCTCCGCCCATAAATGCGGGCCATAAGCCGTTCACCGCCATTCCCGACGATGCCCCGACGATTTCCGAGTAAACCTGCAAGAAGGGCACCAAAGCCGGCGGCGGAGCGTTCACCAGCGGGCCTAGAAAAGCTACCTGGGGCCCGGTTGCATTAATAACCGCCACGCCGGTTCCCGGGGGAGCTCCGAAGAAGGGTGAAACGTCCAATGGAGAGAGTCCAAAACCATCCGTCCCGATGCTGGAAAATCCGGTCTCATGACGGCGCGTCACTTCATAAGAAAAGAAGTAAAACGTTTTGTCCTTCTTGATTGCCCCGCCGAACGCGGCCCCCGCCTGCACCCGCGTATATGCGGGATTCGAAACCGTACTGAACGGATTCACCGCTTGAAAATTCCGGTTGCGCAAATATCCAAAAACATCGCCGTGAAACTCGTTCCCACCGGAACGCGTCACAATGTTCACCACTCCGCCCGCCGCCCGCCCGTACTCCGGCGAGTAACCATTGGTGATGATCTGAAATTCCTGCACCGCTTCTTGCGATACCGTCGAACGCACGCCATTCACCGAATTGTCAGTGGCGTCCGCGCCATCAACGTTGACCAGGTTCGACCGGCCGCGCTGGCCGCTCATATTTAACCCCGAAGTCGGCGCAGCACCAGTATTGGGAGCGTTATCGCGGACGACCTGAGAATCAGTCAGCGTGAAGTTGATGTAGTTCCGCCCGTTGATCGGAAGATTGTCAATTTTTTCCTGACTGACTGTATCGGTTGTGGATGTCCTCGTCGCCTCGATGAGTTCCGCTTCAGAGCTGACTTCGACTTTTTCGCTCATGGACGCAACGCTCAAATTTATTGGTAGTTCTGCTGATCCTCCCACTGTGATGGACACATGAGGAGCAGTCGCCGTCGCAAAGCCGGGCGCACTCACCGTAACCGTGTACGAAGCCGGAGGTAGCGCCAGGACGCTGTACTCGCCCGCGCGACTTCCGGTTGCCGGGTGCTCTGTGCCCTTTGCCTCGTCTCGAACCGTCACGTTCGCCCCTGTGACCAGACTACCGTTCGGGTCTTTCACGATGACATGCAGGTCTCCACTCGCCACCCCTTGCCCGTGCGCGACTGAGCAGAAAACAATTGCCAAAACAACTAGTAAGCAGATTGTTGGGATTCGCATTGTAGGCTCTCCAAACGCAGAATTATCCGGGTCCGGCCATGTTGGCCAAATCCGGCAGGGCAGAAGCACCAGCTTTTGTGGAAGCGAAGGTTCGCTGGTTATTACATCACTTCGGCGTGCGAAAGCAAGCAAGATATGTTTGCGTTTTGGGCACTGGGTCCCAGCTCCAGGTCTGCGGAGATGGGCGAAAGCCGGAGGATCGCCGGCCACCAGTTTCGATGAGCACGTGTTTGCCATAATCCTCCAGCCTTGGTGCGGCCACTGCCGGTATTCCCCCGAAGACCGGCAGCTCTTGTGTGCAACAAAGTGAATGGATTATCGGAAATCGTCAATACAGCAGGAGTCGCCAATGTTTCATTTCTCTATCACGGCGTATATAGCTGAAAGGATTGGAAATACGGCAGACCTCACGAGTTGAGATCTACGCCACAAGCCTCGCCCTCATGGGTGCGGCGGCCCCAGGCCATGCGGGGTGTATTGTGAGCCATGCCGAAGCGGCCCGCGGGATCCAGCAGAATAATGCCGCCGTGGCCATTGACCCGGTCTTTGAGATAGTTCATGGCTTCGGCGGCAACCCACTGCGGCAGGTTTCCTGAAGCGACGCGGTCGGCAGCCCACTTCGCCAGTACCAGTTTCATGATTGGCTCGCCCCAGCCGGTGGTCGAAACCGCCGCGCTTTGGTTGTCTGCATAACATCCGCAGCCGATCAAGGAAGAATCGCCCAGCCTCCCCGGCGCTTTGTTCAAGGTTCCACCGGTCGAGGTCGCGGCGGCGATGTTGCCCGCGCTATCGAGCGCGACCGCGCCAACCGTATCGTGCGAAATTTCCGGCGCGAACAATTCGTCAGCCTTAGTCGTCGCCGAGCTTGCCTGGAACTGCCTCAGTCGCTCAATCTCTCTCCCAATAATCAAATCTTCATTGCTGCAGAGCGGGATTCCGTGTTCCTGAGCGAATCTTTCAGCGCCCTCGGCGACAAAATAGACATGTGGGCTTTCGCTGAGCACTTTCCGTGCGGCGCGGATGGGGTTCGCGATGTGCTCCACGCACCCAACTCCGCCGGCGCGCAGGGTGGCCCCATCCATAATCAGGGCGTCAAGTTGGACTTTGCCCTCCCGGTTCAGAAAACTCCCTCGGCCCGCGTCAAAGGCCTCGTCATCTTCCATAACCACGACGGACTCTTCCACCGCGTCGAGCGCGGAACCGTTGCTCTCCAACACCCCCCATCCAGCGGCAAGTGCGTGACTGATTCCTTTCAAGTGCGCCTGCACCAATTCGTCGGGAATCGCCCACGCGCCGCCGTGCACCACAAGAACAGGTTGATTGCGCAAGAAGAGGACCTTTGAAGAAAACTTGTCAGTCTAGCAGAACGTGCTTCAGTCTAACGCTGCACTGCTCATCATCGTCGGAACGGTCACAAATTCGTATCCATTCGACAGATACCGCGTAATCAGCCTTTCCGTCGCTTCCACTGTTCTCGAGCGGTCAGCGCCGAACGCTGTATGGCCCCCGTCATGCAACAGGACGATATCTCCACCGCGAACCCTACGCCTGACTTTCTGCTCGATGTAATCGGCGGATTGAGGGTTCCAGTCATAGCCTGTCACATTCCACATTATGGGTTCGAGACCAAGGCTGCGGACCACGCTGAATACCCCCGGCCGCCGCCCACCAAATGGCGGACGAAACAGGTTTGAGTGTTCCCCGGCGGCTTCATGGATTGCTGCTCTGCACTGCAGGATTTCGTTTCGTATTTGCGCAGCCGGCGCGAAAATCAGCAGCGGATGAGTAAACGTATGATTACCAATCACGTGCCCTGCTTTCGCAATCGCCAAGGCAATATCTGGACGCTGGCGAACGTAGCGGCCAATCAGAAAAAATGTGGCTCTGACCTGGTGCCTGGCGAGTACGTCAAGCAGATTCAGGGTGTGCGGATCGTTCGGCCCATCGTCGAATGTAAGAGCAATTTGCTTTGCTCTTCTCCGTGACCCGTAAAAAGATCTGCCGAACCACTGTCCCGTCGGCGCCATCGACTGATATCCGGCAGAGACAAGAGCAGCACCGGCGGCCGCGGCAAGCACCAGCATGCCGAAATTGTAATGGAACTCTGAAATCAGAATAAGTAATCGAAATTAATTGGACGGCTGCGACTCAGGTTTGCTTTTCACTCAGAATTTTGCATTTCCGGTGCACTGTTAACTTCTTCCTCAATTGCGCGACACTCGATCTCGGGATATTCTCGAAACCGATCTTCTCTTTTTCATGGCAAAACTCTTCGATCTCCCCCGCTACATCGCAGTTGAAGGGCCCATACGGGTCGGCAAGAGCACGCTTTGTTCAATTCTCGCCGAACGCCTGAATGCGCAGCGCGTCACCGATTCTGAACATAATTCGTTTCTTGGCGCTTTTTACGACGGGGAGCCGGGCGCCGCGTTTCAGGCGCAATTCACGTTCTTGGTCCGCCGTTTCGAGCAACTGCGCGACCTGGACACGGGAGCACAGTCCCAAAAACTGATCGTTTCCGATTTCATCTTCGAAAAAGACAAAATCTTCGCCTGCCTCAATCTCAACGATCAGGAACTGGATACCTACAACCGGTATTACAACTATTTTCGCGAGCTGCTGCCCACTCCCGACCTGGTCATCTATCTGCAAGCCACGCCTGAAGTGCTGAAGAAACGCCTCAAAAAGAAAAACGCTCCGGGGGAGAAGGCAATCAGCGAAGACTATCTGGGAGAAGTGGTCAAGGCTTACGAGCATTTCTTTTTTCACTACACGTCCTCTGACTTGCTGATCGTGAACACTTCTGAGATCGATTTCGTAGAACGCAGCGAAGATTTGCAGGAACTCCTGCGCAAGGTCTCGGCTCCAATCAAAGGCACCCAATACTTCCTGCCACTGGGCAGCCAGGAAGCTGCCAGCGCGTGAGCTCACGCCGCTGCTAGCGACATTGCAGCTGTTTCAAGCGCGTGCAGCACGTATGTTCCACATCGCAAACCCGCAACCCACAAGATTCTTTTTGTGATTTTCACAAACAAACTTTCTATCGCGAGGGCAAACAACGCTCTACAAGCCATCAAAAATCGCCCGTAAATCCGCATCCTGAACACGTTGCGCATGAAAGCGCTTTGCGTAGCTGCACCGTCCGCGCTGCACGCCCCTGTGAACGAGCTGCACTCGATTGATTTCAAAGCACATACAAATCTGTTTTTTTCATTGACCTAAAAAATAGAAGGTGTAAAACACAATTGTTCTTTGACAGTTTCTGAAGTTTTTCCGGTTGGTGCGGCGTCCGGGGGCCAAGTGAAGTCACCTTCGGCGTTTTGCTAGAGCGATCTCGTGAAAGAGTTGGGCAACCAACACCGAGTAACGTGAGAGCTCGAGCAAAATGACTGAAGGAGGGTCAGCGAGGCTCTATAGCAAAGCGCTGGTCGAGGAGAACAGGAAACCAAGTCAAAGGCAGGATAGAGTCCCGAGGCGTTGAACTGATTTATCCGGTTGGCGGTAAGCCCGGAGCCCGAGCAAAGATCGCTACGACGCAGTCCGCAAGGATAGCGAAACAGCAGGTCAGCGAGGGTCTAACGCGAGCTACTGGCCGAGACGAATGAGATCAACATCACTTCGGGACTCTTTATATTTGCACGCGAGTGCATTAGGCACTTCCCCATAGCCGGTTCGCAGCGTTTTTCGTCAATTGGGAACCGCCGGTCTTCATGCGCTCCTCCCCTTCTGCTTCCGGCCCAGCAAGTTTTGCTGGCACTGGACTTTGGTCGAAGAGCGGCTTTTTTTGCGTTCCCCGCGCCGAAAAGCGCTGCGACCTTCTTGCTATAGCTCCCTCGCTATACCCCGAAACTACGGTCCTTGCGCAATCGTCTGCTTCGGCATGACCAGCCGTGCACGAAAGATTCGATTTGAAACCGGCTCTTCCCCGACTACGTCCACGTTGACGGTGTAGTTCCCGGCAGAAAGCGTGTCGCCAAAGGGGAGCGCGAAATCACGGGTATTCCTCTTCAGCGAAAAGTGCTGGTAGCCGATCGCAGTCGCGCGGCCAATCTCATTAACTGCAAGCACCACGAACGTCAGATCGAAATCCCGGCCGGTCCGATTGGAAACTTTCACCGCGCCGTCAATTCTCTGCCCATTCGCCTGGGCTTTCCGGTCCCATTCGACACTGAAAGGAGTTTCCACGGTTAGCACAAAATGTTTCTGCGCTACCGCGGGTGGATCGTTGCTGTCCCTTACCTCGAGCTCCAATTGAAACTGGCCGCTCTCTTGAGGAGTTCCCCCCAGCTCGCCGAATTCTTCAAGCTTCAATCCATTCGGCAGGATTCCCTTGGCTCGCCAATGATGAGGCCCAACCCCACCCTCAGCGCGCAAACGGACGCCATTTCGGTTTTCGGCGCCGTAGGCACTCCAGAGTGAAGCTGCCGGCAAGTCTTTAGTGATAATGGAAAGCTGTTCAGGTTTTGGTGCTTGCGCCCAAAGGCCAATTGCCGCCAAAACCAACCCCGCGCAGATGCGCCGAAGAGTCTTTCGCATGCGCAAATTATAGGCGTAAGAAATCATATTCACGTTACACTGTCGAAGATCGTTCGACCGCGAAGAAAATTGCAGTCGAATTTGGGTCAGCTCATGAACCCTAAAGCGAGTTCGCGGTCAGAATCCGGCGCACAAATAAGAGTCGGTTACGGCTGGGATTCGCATGAGTTCAAAAGCGGCATACCTCTGAAGATTGGCGGCATCGAGATCCCGCATGCCAAAGGTCTCGGCGGCCATTCCGACGGCGATGCCCTGCTGCATGCAATTACCGACGCTCTGCTTGGTGCGATCGCAGCCCCGGATATCGGCACTCTGTTTTCACCTTCCGATCCCAAGTGGAAGGGCGCTGATTCGTCCTTGTTCCTTTCCGAGGCTCTGCGCCGCGTAAACGCTGCTGGGTTTGACCTGGTTAATGTCGACTCCACGCTGATTCTCGCCCAACCGAAACTCGCGCCTCATGTGCATTCGATTCGCCAGAATCTATCCAAACTCCTGCCAATCACCGGCGACTGCATCGGGATTAAAGCAAAAACTCCTGAAGGTATAGGCACTGACAACGCTGCCATCGCCCATGCCGTCGTCCTTTTGCAACGTTCTCCCTCAAGAGTGTCCGCGAGTGGACAATCGCGTTCGAGAAGTTCGAAACGTCACCCCTAATTTTGCTAACTTCCGCTTAACCTCAGCGTCCAACTCGCAAATTAGAACAGCGCGGAACTTTCAAGAAGTTTTCTGCGTAGGCATTAGGAAAGTACCAAGCAAACGGAACTGATTAGAAAGACCACCAGATTTTTAAGGGTCAAGGGATCGCCTCACACACGGTTTGGCGGCCAGGTGAGGCGAATCCCATGAGCAACGGGGTCGTCGTCGTGGACGGCCCTTTGCTTGACCTGGAGCAGCATTGTAGGACGCCCGCGGCAAAATTCAAGCCCTCGCGTCGCGGCCGCCACAACCGGATTCCCGTCGCGGCGGGAAAGAGGAGGAGTGGTGAAATCAGTAAACACAGTTTGCAAAGGCTTGTTGGTATCAGCTCTGGTATTGATGGCGGTGAGCGCCTGGGCCGGAAGCAAGGGATCGCTGGGTTTGCAGCATCCGACCAACGTCGGCGGGAAAACATTGGCCACTGGCGACTACACCGTACGCTGGGAAGGCACTGGCGACCAGGTCCAGCTAAAAATTTATAAGGGCAAAACTGAAATGGCTTCGCTTCCGGCCCGTGTGATTCAACTGAGTTCGGCCCCGGGATCTGACAGCGCTGTGGTCAACAACGACGGGAGTGCGATTCCATCGCTATCGCAGATTCGTTTTGGCGGGAAGAAGTTTGCACTGCAGATCAGCGGTGAGGGAGGCGGCACCAGTTCGTCGGGAGCATCGAAATAACAGCTTTGTTGAGGACGATTCGAACAATCCTGCGCAAAGATTCGGCGGACGAAGAGCGGCACCGGCTTGGCTGATAAAATGTCAGAGCGATGGTGTTGCCCTTCGTCCGCGATTTGTTTGCGGACGCCGAAAAAATCCCCGTTTTTGCGCGTGTTGCCTCCCACCTCCGGGCCAACACGGGGCGTATTCGTGTTACCGGACTCAACCCTGCTGCCAAATCTCTTCTGGTTCCCCTGCTGCAAAAGGCCGCTGCTCGCCCATTGCTGGTCGTAGTTAAGAACAACGAAGCTGCCGATGAACTGCTGCCCGTGGTGCAAGCTTTTGCGGAATTGACCGGCGGGGCCGCCGCCGACACCATCGTTTCGCTGCCTACTCGCGACGTCCTGCCCTTTCAGAATTTGTCTCCGCATCCGGAGATCCAGGAGCAACGCGCCATCGCGCTTTGGAAGATCGCAAGCGGAGCTGCCTCAATCGTGATCGTGCCGGTTGTAGCCGCGGCCACCCGGCTGCGCTCTGTAGATTTCTATTCGGACCTCGCTCGCACCATCCGCCGTGGCGAAACCCTCGACACGACCTTACTAGTTCAGCATCTCAATGCCGTAGGCTACAACTCGACTGACGTAGTTGAGATGCCCGGCGAATACGCCCTTCGCGGCGGCATTCTTGATGTCTACTCTCCCGAAGCTGACCGGCCACTGCGCGTCGAGCTTTTCGGCGATGAGATTGAGTCCATCCGCAAATTCGATCCCGCCACGCAACGCTCTTCTTCTCCTGCGGATGAGGCTGTGCTGCTGCCGCTTTCTGAGACTCCCGTCAGCGAGGAGTTGCTC
>Ga0075426_10001475_pt1 | contig 16696 bp, 13 predicted proteins | sample SoiMethybrSBSTD5_FD_75304 | JGI IMG/M metagenome (GOLD analysis project Ga0075426, IMG submission 75304) | Bulk soil microbial communities from a Populus tree surrounding site in Tennessee, USA - Soil MetaG P. TD hybrid SBSTD5 | ecosystem: Environmental > Terrestrial > Soil > Tree plantation... | reverse complement strand
CCGGAAGGGTGGCGCAACAGGAACCGTTTAGCGGCCGTCCAGCCAACGGACAGCCGGCTGTGAATCAGCCTCAGCCACGGCCGCAGATGCCGGAGGCGGAGCGCGGTTACCGTCAGCCGGCGGCCGGGCAGGAAGTCCAGCAACAGCAGAATGCCGTCGGAAGAGGCGTAGCTCACACGCCGGAAAACCGGCCGCGGGGAAGTGGCGAGCAAATGGCGCCCACATACCGCCAGGTGCCCCGTCCGCCGCAACCGGGCAATGGGCAACAGCCTGGCTTCCGCTCCTTCGGTTCGCCGCAAGGACAGTCGCACCCCGTGGCGCAACCACCGGCGCCAGAGAATCGGCAGCAGCCCGGATTCCGCTCCTTCGGCTCGCCGCAGGGGGAGTCGCGTCCGGTGCAGCAACCGCCGGTGCAGGGCAACCGGCAACAGCCTGAAGCCCGCCCGTTCGAGTCGCGGCAAGCACAGCCCCATTCCGTGCCGCAGCCTCCGGCTAACACCGGAAACGGCGAACGTAACGGGCGCAGCATGGAGAACCCACAACCGCGGTATCAGGGCAGCCAGTCGAACGCTGCACCACAATCCAATCGCGGGAATCAGGGTTCGCCCGTAGCTCGTCCCAGCAACTCCCGGCCGAGTTCCGAACCGGTTCGCGTAGAGCGGCCCGCTTCCCGGCCGGAAGCGGCTCCCACCAGCGGACGCGAGGCGCGCTCGCAACCGTCGAGCACGCCACCGCCGTCGCACAAGCAGGAATCAAAGGGCGAGTCGAACAAGGATAAGCAGCACTAAACTGACGTTCCGCTCTTCTTAGCAGGGCCGCCTCCGGCGCGCCCTGCTTTTTTGTTGCCCAGTAAATAGCCAGCGAACGGGCCAACGCCAGTGGTCCTGCCACGCGTGTTGCTGCTATTCTTGCGGGCTCGAAAGAGAGTTCATGCGGAGCAGGCAAGCTGCGGGGCAAACGAAGCGCATGGTGACGTATCCCGGTTCTCCGCACTTCCCCGGGTTTGGGAGCAGCGCCACGACGTGTTCCTGAAATCGCAGCCTGGTTATCGAAGCACAACCCATAGATTTCACCCCGGCTGGTAAGCACATTGTGAACAAGCCGAAACCACAGCCGAACCGACGCGAGCGCACGCGAGCGTCTTACGACACGCTGGCGGCGGAGTATGCTGTCCGCATTTATGGCGAGCTGAGCGGCAAGCCGTTCGACCGGGAGTGGCTCGATGACTTCGCGGAACGTGCGCAGCCTCTGGGTCTGGTTTGCGATTTGGGCTGCGGCCCCGGTCACATTGGCCGCTATCTTCAGGAACATGGGGCGCGAGCAGTTGGTCTGGATCTTTCGTTCGGCAACCTGCAGCAGGCGCGGCAACTGAACCCCCGCCTGGAATTGGTTCACGGCGACATGATGGCTTTGCCCTTTCAGGGCGAGAGCCTGGGCGGAATCGCGGCCTTTTATTCCATCATTCACCTCGACCGCAGCGAAGTTCCAGCCGCCCTTCGCGAAATCGGGCGCGTGCTCCGCTCAGGTGGCTGGGTACTGTTGGCTTTTCATCTGGGTAGTGAAACCCTGCATGAAGAACAGTTGTGGGGCTACGCCGTGGATTTTGACGCAACCCTGTTCACACTGCCTGAGGTGGTCCAGCAACTCAACGAGGCCGGGCTGGTGGTAGAAAAAGCTGAGGAACGCGATGCCTACTCGCCGGAGGTGGAATATCAGAGCCGGCGAGGATACATCCTGGCTCACCGGCCTTAGTCGTGGACAATCTCCCTTGCTTTCGCGATACAGATCACTGTGAATTCGCGGCAGCTGGAGTTGCATGGGCGGCGTTGACCGGAATGGACAGGCTTTGGTCGAGGCGCAACTTCATGCCCGACTGAGCGGGAATCTCCACATCCTTGCCCTGGGTGGCCAATACATAACCGCCTCCAGCGATAGCGCCAATGGCCAGGCCCTTCAAGGCGCTGCCAAAGATCAGGCCCGCCACGGTGCCCAGCCCAGCACCAATCCCGACGTCTTTAGCCACCGTTGTGCCTCTTGTGCTGGAGGTAACCTCTCCTTCGCTGCCGGCCTTCTTATCGTGCACTGACAGAAGCGTGGCTTCTAGCGGGAAAGACTGATGGCTGGGCAACGTTATGTCTCTGAACCGGAAGGCGAGGCGTCCTTTGCCGCGCACCATGGGAAGAGTTTTGCCCTGTTCAGATTCTGTAACTTCGCCATTGATGACGGTGCCCGCCGGTACGGCCACTTCGCCATTGGCCGCGTGTACAGGCTGGGCGACCACGGCGGTAAAAGTATCCCCGGTCTTGGCGGTTTTGCTGGAAAGCGCGTCCTGCAGCGTGGCGTCAATTTCCGTGCCCGCCGGCACGCTCAGTTGAGCGGCCGCCGGTTTGGCCGCGGAAGCAGCGGGGCGGCTCTGCAGTTGTGGGCTGCCGGATGCGACTTCTTGCGGGGCTTGGTCGAACACCGGCTGCGCCCCGGCGGCGACCGTCTGAAAGCGGGCTTCCTGGTTGCGCGTGTCCTGCCCAGTATCAACCTGGAAGTAGTATGTGGCCGCGCTCTTCAATCCGGAAAGATGCACGCGGTGATAGGTATTGGCGCCGGGCGATTCCGCGGTCTCATTCAGGCTGCCCGGGTTGGTTCCGTAGTACACCTTGCTGGGCACAGGCGTGCTGGTGGACCAGGTGATGACGGCGGAGCTGTCGTCGGCATACTGAATGCTGGGCCCTTTGGTAATTGTGGCCGCTACCGGTTGGTTCAAGCGAGCCGGTTGAAGATTGCGCTCGGCGGCGGCGCCACTTGCGACAGTCTGGAAACTATTGCTGGCCAGAGTCGAGGGCGCGCCAGTATCGATACGGAAATAATAGGTGGTAGAAGGCTGCAGGTTCTGCAGATCCACGCGATGGAAGGTGCGGCTGCTCCGGTTCTCCGCTACCTGGGTCAAATTTTTGTCGCTGACGCCGTAATAAATGCGGGATTCGCTGGCAATGTCGGTCGTCCAGGTAACCACGGCAAACTGATCGTCCGCATATTCAACCGTGGGTCCTTGGGTGACGCGGGCCACCGGCGCAGCTGAAGCTGATAGGGGCGCACTCTGGGCGGTCGCCAGCGCTCCCCATACCAGCACGCACACCATTGTCGCAGTCCGAACTCTCCTCATAAATGCCTCGCCTGTCCCCAATTTTAATGGATTTGCGCCAATTAGTTAGATGCAGAGTTGCCGCCCCTCCGATGGACAAAATCTGTGCCAGGTCGCATCACGCCGCTCTCAGGGGGCACAGTAACCGTTGCGCCGCTTGATCGGAGCGCTGCCTATGCTCTTGCACGCCAGATGCTTTACACCTGACCCTCGAAGGCGCGATCAGCATCTTAAACAGAAAGGCTTTTGGGAGAGGCACGCGGTGCGAGCGCAAATCAAGCTGGTGCGGCTGTTTGGGGTCGACCTGGGCCTGCATTACAGCTGGATTATCATCGCGGTCCTGATCGTGTTCTCTTTGGGAGATCACTTTCACATCATCCATCCGGAGTGGACCTCAGGCCTGGTGTGGGGTATCTCGATTATTACCGGGGTCCTGTTCTTTGTTTTTCTTTTTGCCCATGAACTTTCGCACGCGCTGGTGGCGAAGGCGCGCGGCCTGCCGATTCACAAAATCACTTTATTCGCGCTGGGTGGAATGGCGCAGATCGAAAAAGAGCCGACGCAGGCGAGCACGGAATTCTGGATGGGAATTATTGGGCCCATCACCAGCTTTGTAATTGGCGCGGCGCTGCTGGGGATAGCATTCGCGGGAGGATGGAACTGGCGCAGCGAGCCGGGCACGCCCGGGCTGGCGGTTCTGGTATGGCTGGGCTACATCAACATCGCGCTAGGCGCTTTCAACATGATTCCCGGGTTCCCGCTGGACGGCGGCCGGGTACTGCGCGCCATCATCTGGGGTATCACCAAGAGCGCCGACGGTTCCACCCGCATTGCGGCGCGCATCGGCCAGCTGGTGGGCATCGGATTCATTCTGTATGGCATTTTCGAATTTTTTCAGCAGCAGGCTTTTGGCGGCCTGTGGCTGGCCTTCATCGGCTGGTTTCTCATGAACGCTGCCGGAGCCAGCTACATGCAACTGAAGGCCAGTAATGCCCTCGAAGGCGTGAGTGTGGGCCAAGTGATGTCGCAGGAATGCCAACCTGTGGCAGCACACATGTCCCTGCAGGATTTCGTCGACCATTTCCTGCTGCGCACCGGACGCCGCTGTTTCATCGTCGCCGATAACGGACGGCCTCTGGGCCTGATAACGCCGGCGGAGGTGCGGCAGGTACCGCGGGATGACTGGAACGTGACCAGCGTTCAGGCAGCCATGAAACCACTGGAACGCATTCATTCCGTCACGCCGGAGATGCCGGTCATGAACGCTATGGAAATCATGGCCCGGGAAGATGTCAACCAGTTGCCGGTGGTGTCAGAAGGGCATCTGGCCGGCATTCTCAGCCGCGCCCACGTGCTGGAGCTGTTAAGAGCGAAGTCGGAACTGGGGCAAAATAGATAGTGAGTGCTGGTGGTGAGTAGTTAGCCTCTGGTTCGGACTCCCCAATTACGCCCGCTAGCAGCTACTTATTTCTGTGGGCCCGGCTTCGGTGCGGGATTAGTGACCGGAGGAGTCGCCTGCCGCGTTGGCTGCGTCCTGCTCTGCCCGGGCTTCAATCCTTCCAACACCGAACCGCTGCGATGGCGGGAGGCATAAACCGAGAGTGTAACCGAGGTCAGGATGAAGATAACCGCCGACCAGGTGGTCGCCTTTCCCAGCAGGGTGGACGAACCACGGGGACCAAACGCCGTCTGGCTGCCCATTCCACCAAACGCCGAGGCGACATCGCCGGCGTTGCCGCTTTGCAGCAGCACCACGATGATAATGAAGAAGCAAACTACAATGTGAATGACGGTTACTAACGTGACCATAACTATGTGTTTACGGGGCGCGTTGCGCCCACCTTTCCTGTTCGACCTACGCGGAAGCCGAAGCTGAATGGTGCGGAAGGGGGGATTTGAACCCCCACGCCTTTCGGCGCCACCCCCTCAAGATGGTGTGTCTGCCAGTTCCACCACTTCCGCACAGGCCGAAAGAATAACGTGAGGTCGGGTTTCATTATAACAAGCAATTAGCCGTTAGCACTTGGCATTTAGCCGTTGGACTGAGGATAGCGTTGGGGGAAAGGTCCGCTCTACAGGGGACGAAATTGAGATAAACCGTGACCGGCGAAACGCTAACAGCGGTGCTAATTGCTGCTTTCAGTACTTCACAATAGACGCGAAGGACTTGGCGTCCAGGCTGGCGCCCCCCACCAGCGCGCCATCAATTTCCTCCTGGGACATGAGGGCTTTTGCATTGTCGGGCTTGACGCTACCGCCATAAAGAATACGCAGGTTGCGGGCTAGGTCATCACCTAAAGCTTTAGCTGCCTGATGGCGGATCACCTGGTGAGCTTCGGCGGCCAGCTCAGGAGTGGCCGTGCGGCCGGTGCCGATGGCCCAGACGGGTTCGTAGGCCACCGTCAGGCGCGCGGCCTTTTCCCCGGAAATGCCGCGGAAGGCTCCGTTGCATTGGCGGCGCAGGACTTCCTCGGTGAGCCCGGCTTCGCGCTCCTGAATAACCTCGCCGACGCAAACAATGGGCGTAAGTCCGGCCTCGAGGGCGCGCTCCAGTTTTTTGTTTACTGTATCGTCGGTTTCGCCAAAGTACTGGCGACGTTCGGAGTGACCGATGATGATATGAGTGCAGCCGCAGGCCAGCAGCATGGGCGCGGAGATTTCTCCCGTGAAGGCGCCTTCCTTCTCCCAATGCATATTCTGCCCGCCGATGGCGACCCGGGAGCCCTTCGCGGCTTCCACAGCGGCAGGCACGCAGACGTAGGGCGGGCAGACGGCGATTTCGTCGCGAGTGTGCGAGGCGACCAGGGGGAGAAAGGCGCGGAAGAACTCGCGCGCCTGGTCGGGAGTTTTGTACATCTTCCAGTTGGCGGCAATCAGCTTTTTGCGTGGCATTTGATTTGTGGTTACAGAGGCGGAGGCGTTCTGATCAATCCGGTCACATCCCCAGACAGATTCCTCAGGTTTCACTCACATCGGCGTTCGAACCCGGATGACTCCCGGCTTGAGTGGCCCCTTCCCACCCACTTTAGGGCGCGTCCGTTAGCGCTTCCACTCCGGGCAGCTTCTTGCCTTCCATGAACTCCAGCGAGGCGCCTCCGCCGGTGGAGATGTGCGTGATGCGGTCGGCAACCCCGGCATCGTGGACAGCGGAAACCGTGTCGCCGCCCCCAACTATAGAAGTTGCGCCGCTGTTTTCCGCCACGGCGTGGGCCAGGCGTTTGGTTCCATGGGAAAATGGTTCCACCTCGAAGACTCCCATGGGCCCGTTCCATACGATGGTGCGGGCACGGGCCACTTCCGCGCTGAACAACTCCACGGTTTGCGGGCCGATGTCGAGCGCCATCTGGTCGGCAGGAATTTCGGTGACTGTGCGGACCAGTGCGATCGGATCAATCTTCTGCGCCACCACGTGGTCCAGGGGCAGCAGGAACTTCCTCCCTTTGCTCCTGGCATCCTGCAGAATCTGGCGGGCAAGATCCAGCTTGTCTGCCTCCACCAGCGACTTCCCTACCTGCTGGCCCTGCGCCTTAAGGAACGTGTAGGCCATGCCGCCGCCGATAAGCAAGGCGTCCACCTTGTTCATCAGGTTGCGAATGACTCCGATCTTGTCGCTTACCTTGGCGCCTCCGAGAATGGCGACAAAAGGATGCTCAGGGTGCTGCATGGCTTTGCCCAGATACTCCAGTTCCTTTTCCATCAGCAGCCCGGCAGCCGATTTCTGCAGGAACTTGGTAATGCCCACGGTGGATGCGTGGGCGCGGTGCGCCGTGCCGAAGGCATCATTCACGTAAAAATCGGCGAGGTGAGCCAGCTGGCGGGAGAACTTTTCATCGTTGCTTTCCTCCTCCGGATGGAAGCGCAGGTTCTCCAGCAGCAGGGTCTGGCCTTTTTCCAGCTTCCCCGCCATCTCCTCGGCTTGCACGCCCACGCAATCGGTGGCGAAGCCGACGTTCTCGCCGCGGCTGAGCTGGCTGTCGAGCAACATGCGCAGGCGTTCGGCTACCGGGCGCAGGCTCATGCGGGGATTGACCTTGCCCTTGGGGCGGCCCAGGTGCGAAGCGAGAATCAGCCGCGCTCCGTGGCGCAACGCGTACTCAATGGTGGGCAGGGTCTCGCGAATGCGCGTGTCATCCAGAACACCTCCTTCCTCTGCCAGCGGCACATTGAAATCTACGCGCATAAAAATGCGGTGGCCGTTCAAGGGCAGGTCGCGGATGGAGAGCTTCCCGATACCTTCACGATGCAAAACGGGTTGCCGAGTAGTGCTCACAGCGAACTCCTTGCGAGAACAGTATGCCTCGCTATGCCGGCCGCGGGCCGGCTCTACGTTGTCTTAAAGTCCCTTGCTGGCGAGGAAATTGATGAGGTCCCGGACGCGGCACGAATATCCCCATTCGTTGTCGTACCAGGCGATGACCTTCACCAGATTGCCGTTGATAACGCGGGTCATGGGCGCATCCACGATGGATGAGCGAGAGTCGCCGCGGTAGTCCATGGAAACCAGCTCAGCGTCTTCATATCCGAGATAGCCCTTGAGCGGAGCCGAGCCGGCCGCCTGCTTCATGGCGGCGTTGACTTCCTCTGCCGTGGTCTTCTTCTCCACATAGGCGACCAGGTCCACCACCGAAACGTTGGGGGTTGGCACACGCATGGCGAAACCATCGAGCTTACCCTTCAGTTCAGGAATTACCAGGTGCAGCGCCTTGGCCGCGCCCGTGGAAGTGGGAATCATGCTGAGCGCCGCCGCGCGCGCCCGCCGCAGATCCTTATGGGGAAAGTCGAGGATCACCTGGTCATTGGTATAGGAATGGATAGTCGTCATGCTGCCGCTGACGATCTTGAAGGAATCGTTTACCACTTTGGCGACGGGCGCCAGGCAGTTGGTGGTGCAGGAGGCGTTGGAAATGACGTTGTGCTTGGCGGGATCGTAAACCTGCTGGTTGACGCCCAGCACCAGGGTGACGTCCTCATTCTTGGCGGGAGCGGAGATGATGACCTTCTTCACCGGCCCGCGCAGGTGCTTTTTGGCATCGTCGGCGTTGGTAAAACGGCCGGTGGACTCGAGCACCACCTGGGCGCCCACCGAGTCCCAGGGCAGCTTAGCCGGATCTTTTTCCGCAAAAACGCGGATGCTGCGGCCGTCCACGCGAATGCAGTCGGTCCCGGCGCTGATTTCGTTCGGCAAATTGCCCAGGATGGAGTCGTACTTGAGGAGGTGGGCTAGGGTCTTGGGATCGGTCAGATCGTTTACCGCCACAAATTCAAGATTGCGGTCGTTGAGCGAGGCACGCAGCACGTTGCGCCCGATCCGCCCGAATCCGTTAATGCCTACTTTGACTGCCATATTGCCTCCGTATGACTGCGAGATGAAGGATGAGCTTGGCGCCGATGATCCAAACAAAAAATCGTAACATCGGCATCGCCGCAGGGCAAATAAGCGTGACACAGGATGGTGTGACGAGAAGCACCTGGCGAGTGGCTGAAAACCGAACATTGCCTGCAAAGCGAGGGATGTGTTACAAGGCGGGAGATGGGCAAGTGGATTCGTGACCGGCTGCGCCGCCGCAGGAAAAAGACGGGCGCGAGCGCAGCGTCTGGGGAAAACCCGCCGCCTTTGCAACCCAACTTTCTGGCCAACGAGATGGCTGCTGGGCCGCCGCAAGCGGAGCCCGAACCAGTTCACGAGGAGGACAATCCGGAACCCGCGACCACGGCTTCGCCTGGCGGCGCGGCGGCTACTGGTCAGCCTCCCGCAGTGAAAAGACGTCGCCGCAGAGGGCGGCGCGGGCGGGGCGGCCGCGCGCCGGTGGCGCCGGGCGCTCAACCCACTCCCTTGCGGCCTGCGTATCCGGAACCGTCCGAATCAGGACCGCCTGCGGTCCTACAGCAGGCTGCTGAACCCGAGTCACGGCCCGCGACCCGGCCTCGTCCGGCTGCCGCGCCCGCCGCTCAGCCTCGGCGTCCTAAAGGCGTCGTGGTTTTAGCCATTGGCTTGCCCGGCTCCGGCAAAAGCACCTGGTTCAAGCGCCGCCAGGCTGTCCCCCTTTCCAGCGACGTAATTCGCTCCATGCTGTTTGACGACGTCACCGAGCTTCGCTTCCAGGACTTGGTCTTTTCCACCCTGCGGTCGCTGCTGCGTGCCCGGCTGGTGGCCCGCATGCCGGTGAACTATGTGGACGCCACCAACCTTTCCCCGCACGACCGCCGCGGCTGGATCAAGATGGCGCACGATTTTGGCTATGAAGTTCAGGCAGTCTTCTTCGATGTACCCACGGAAGTCTGCATCGAGCGGAACCGCCGCCGCGATCGGGTCGTTCCCGAAGACGTGATGCAACGCATGGCCGGCAAGCTGCGCCCGCCGAAATTTGACGAAGGATTCTCCAAAATTACCGTGGTGCGGGTGAAACGCACGGAAGAGGGAGAGCCGGCGGAGTCCAGCCAGGGAGATTCGGAGCCGCAGGATCAGTAATCAGCGTCGTCCCTTTTTGATGTGTGACTTTTACCGTCTCCTCGCAGCCGTACCTTCTGTGTTTCTGCGAACTAACTCAGGACTTCAGGTAAGGGAGCAGTTCCTTGAACGCGGGTGTGCCGGAAGAACGCAGCAGTTCGTACATCATCATTTCAGTAGAGGAGATCACCGCCCCGGCGTCGCGCATCCGCTGCAGGCCAATCTTCCAGTTCCACTCGGCGCGTGAGCTTACCGCATCGGACGCGACATGCACGAGGTAACCTTGCTGCAGGGCGCCGAGTGCCGTTTGCATAACACAAATGTGAGCTTCCATGCCGCAGAGCAGCACGGTGTTGCGGCGTCCAGGCAAGCCCTTCAGTGCGGTGGTAAATTCCCGGCTGCCAAAACAGGAGAATTCCAGTTTATCCATTACCTTTGAGTTAGCTGCCAGTGAGGCAATCTCCGGAACTACCTTGCCCAGGCCTTTGCAGTACTGGGTGGTCAGGAGCGTGGGAAGATTCAGAATGTTGGCGAGGCGGATCAGCAGCTGCGAGTTAAGCAACAGGCGCTCTTTTTCGAAGATGGGCGGCAGCAGCTTCTGCTGAATATCGACCACCACCAGCGCGCAGTGCTCCGCCACCAGCGGATGACGGGCTGCTTGGCTGAGCTCGGCAGGTGTGTTGATGCTCTCAAGTGTGCTGCCCATGGTTGCTCCTCAGCGCGCTGCAACTCGCGCCCGCTTCTCTGCTAACTGACGAATGCACTTGATTTTATCCTGTGCGGAGTAGTTGCAACAGTTGTGCCTGCTCCGCGATTGTCGCAGGCTTTTCTGCCCACCTCTGGCCAGTGCACTACTGTCGGTACATCCTGCCTTTAGCCTGCCCAATCTAAATAACCTAGCTAAACGAGGATTGTGGGTATGCACGTTTGCCATTGTTTGCGGCTGAAGAGGAAGCTGTTGTTTTCGAAGCGGAACCTGTAACTCGGTTCAGCCGAACCACCTAGCTGCGATTTCCCCTTTTGTTCCCCCGGCAGAAGGCTGGCACTGAGTTGATGGAACGGGAATACCCGTTCCTGCAGGCGCCCTGCCCGCAGGCAAACTGCGCCCCGAAAGGAGATGGGCCGGTGTTTGAGGAAAGCCTTATCGAATCTACGAATCGGTTCAAGACCAATCGTGGGAAGGCCACGGTAGTGTCGTTCGTTATTCAGATTGCTATCGTGAGTTTCCTTGTGTTGATACCTCTCATTTTTGTGGAGGCATTGCCTACCCATCAACTGATGACGGAACTGGTGGCGCCACCTCCTCCGCCCCCGCCACCTCCGCCGGCCGCGGCGCCGGCCGCAGCACACCCTCAGCCAGTGGTGAAGGAACAGCTCAACCCCAATGAACTGCACACGCCCACCAAAATTCCTAAGCAGATCGTGAAAACCCAGGAGATGGCCTCGGCAGCGCCACCCTCCAACGCTCCAGCAGCTGTGGGGGGTGTGGTTGGCGGCGTCCCGGGCGGCGTTGCCGGCGGGCAGGTGGGCGGCGTTTTGGGTGGTGTGCTCAATTCTCCCGTGGCTGTGCCCAAAGTTGAATTGAAGCGCGTGCGCGTCTCCCAGGGCGTCTCTCAAGGACTGCTCACGCATAAGGTGGACCCACAGTATCCGCAACTCGCGAAATCGGCCCACATTCAGGGTACGGTAGTGCTGCACGCTGTGATCGGCAAGGACGGCAAGGTGCAGAACCTGCAGGTGGTGAGCGGACACCCCATGTTGACCGCCTCCGCCATCAATGCGGTCAAGCAGTGGCGATACAAGCCTTATATGTTGAACGGACAACCGACGGAAATTGATACCACCATCACGGTCAACTTCACGCTGGCCGGAGCGTAACCACAAGAGCGGTACCGGTTAGAAAAGCGGGCGATCTCGCGATCGCCCGCTTTTCTTTTCGCCAACCCCACTTGGCAACCCGGCCCGACAGCATGGGTTCTTTAACAACGTAGCGCTTTATGGTTGTGGGGGCCCTTCATGCTTAAAAATCTGCTCGAGCGCTGGCCGGTGGTGAAACAGATTCGCACGGGCGGCGACGGAACCGGTCCGGAAGCTTGGTCTGAGCACACTCGCCAGCTCGCCCCTAAAACTCAGGACGCCCAGGTGACCCGCTCCATCTGTCCTTATTGCGGAGTGGGATGTGGGCAATTGATCTTCCATAAAGATGGAAAGATGATCTCCGTCGAGGGCGACCCCGATTCGCCGATTTCGCGTGGCCACCTCTGTCCCAAAGGCGCCAATACCTTCGAACTCCACACCCATCCGGACAGGCTAAAGAAGGTGCGCTACCGCGCGCCTTACGCCAGCAAGTGGCAGGAACTCGATCTGGAAACGGCCATGGACATGGTCGCCGAGCGGGTGTGGCAAAGCCGCGAGCAGACGTTCATCGAGAAGAAAGACGGCGAGGTGGTGGCGCACACCGAAGCCATTTGTCACCTGGGCGGAGCCACCCTAGACAACGAAGAAAATTACCTGATCAAAAAGCTGTTCAGCGGCGGCCTGGGCATGGTCTGCATCAGCAACCAGGCGCGAATATGACATAGCTCCACGGTGCCCGGTCTGGGCACCTCTTTCGGGCGCGGCGGAGCCACTACCGCGCAGCAGGACCTGAGCAATGCGGACGCCATCCTGATCATGGGATCGTCCATGGCGGAGAACCATCCCGTCGGCTTTCAATGGGTAATCGAGGCGCGCGAGCGGGGAGCCAAGGTCATCCACGTGGACCCGCGGTTCACGCGCACCTCGGCAATGGCTGACATCTGGGTGCCGCTGCGGGCGGGTACTGACATTCTGTTCCTGGGCGGCATCATCAACTACGTCCTGCAGAACGAAAAGTATTTCCGCGAGTACATAAGCCACTACACCAACGCGCCCACGATCATTAATGACCAATTCAAGGATACCGAGGATTTAGGCGGCATCTTCTCCGGCTTTGACCCCGAAACCAAGGAGTACAGTCCGGCAACCTGGCTCTATGCCGGATCGGACGTTAAGGGAGCGGACGAATCCACCACACATGCAGGATCGAGCGGCGGACATGCCTTGCGGGGTAGCCCGGGCGGTGGACATGGGCACGACCGTGGCGGCGAGGTCGCCAAGGAGAGCGAGCAGCAACAGGATCGAACTCTGCAGAATCCCCGCTGCGTGTTTCAGATCCTTAAGCGGCACTTCGCGCGCTACACACCAGAATTGATTGAGCACTACTGCGGAATCCCGAGAGATGTGTTTCTTAAAGCAGCGGAGGCGTTCACCAACGCGTCCGGGCCAGACAAGACGGCGGCAATCTGCTACGCGGTGGGGTGGACGCAGCACTCCAAAGGCGTGCAGATCATCAGGTCGGCTTCCATTCTGCAGCTCCTGTTAGGCAATATCGGGCGGCCAGGGGGCGGCATTCTTGCTCTGCGGGGTCACGCTTCCATTCAGGGTTCCACCGATATACCCACCCTGTATGACATCCTGCCCGGCTATTTGCCCATGCCGTATTTCGAATCCGACTCGCACCGCTTCGAACAGTATGTGAGCAAGCACAGCAGCAAGGTGGGGCTATGGGCAAACTTCGACAAGTACATTATCAGCCTGCTCAAGGCCTGGTACGGGGAAGCGGCCCGCGAGGACAACGACTGGGGTTTTGACTGGATGCCGCGGGTGACCGGCGACCACTCCGAGTTTGGCTACTGGCTGGAGATGATGGAAGGCAAGGTGGAAGGGCTGTTCGTGATGGGACAGAACCCGGCGGTGGGCGCGCCCAACGGGCGATTGGAGCGCAAAGCGCTCGCCAACTTGAAGTGGCTGGTGGTCCGCGACATGGTGGAGACGGAGACCGCGTCTTTCTGGTACGACTCACCGGAAGTAGAACGTGGCGAACTCAGCCCGGAGAAGATTGGCACTGAGATTTTCCTCTTCCCTGCCGCCGGCCAAGGGGAGAAGGACGGCACCTTCACCAATACCCAGCGCCTGCTGCAATACCACAACAAGGCGGTAGATCCGCCGGGTGACGCACGCAGCGAGACCTGGTTCATTTATCACCTGGGGCGGCGGTTGAAGGTAAAAGCGGCCAAGTCTTCCCGGGCATGGGATGCCGGCCTGCGGGCGCTGACCTGGGACTATGGCACCCACGGGGCACACGCCGAGCCCAACGTCGAGGAACTGCTGGCGGAGATCAATGGTTACACGGTGGCCGACCGCAAGCTGGTGGAGAATTTCGATAGCCTTCGCAATGATGGCTCTACCGCCTGCGGTTGCTGGATTTATTCCGGGGTGATGCCGCACCAGGATGAGAACAAGGCCAACAAGCGGGAACCCAAGGGCCTGCTCGGTCACGGCTGGGGATTCGCCTGGCCCAAAGATACTCGTATTATTTACAACCGCGCTTCCGCCCGGCCTGACGGTACGCCCTGGAGCGAACGCAAGAAGCTAGTCTGGTGGGACGGAGAAAAGAAGCAGTGGACAGGGACAGACACACCCGACTTTCCTAAGAGCAAGGCGCCCAATGATCCGGGTGACACCAAGGATAAGACGGGGCTGGAGGCGCTCGCCGGCGACAAGCCGTTTATCCTTCATCCCGATGGTCTGGGTTGGATTTGGGTGAGCAGCGGACTGAAAGATGGGCCGCTGCCCACGCATTATGAGGCGCTGGAATCGCCAGTCCGCAACCCGCTCTACCCCGAGCACACCAGTAACCCGCCGGCCAAGAAGAAGGAAGGGCCGGAGAATCCTTATGCCTTCTCGCCCGCCGACGCACGCTTCCCCTACGTGCTCACCACGTATCGTCTCACCGAGCACCACACCGCGGGCGGAATGACGCGCACCCTTTCCCATCTGGCCGAGTTGCAGCCGGAGTTGTTCACCGAGGTCTCGCCCGAACTGGCCGCCGACGTTGGTCTGGAGCACGGTCACTGGGCCACCGTTACCACGCCGCGGGGCATCATCGAGGCCCGCGTGTTGGTCACCCCCCGCATGCGTCCCATGTGGGTGGAAGGCCGCACCGTGCACCAGGTGGGTCTGCCGTATCACTGGGGCTACAAGGGCTTGGTGAAGGGCGACGTCACCAATGACCTGCTGGCTATCTCCGAGGAGCCCAACGTACGCATCATGGAGACCAAAGCGCTCGTGTGCAACATCCAGCCTGGCCGGCGCCCGCAAGGCAAAGAGGCGCTCGAAGAACTGCAAGCGCAGACACGGAGGGCGGCATGAGCGCCAATATCCCGGATTTCTCGTTGCCCGGATCACAAAACCGGATTACTGCCTTCCTCACGGATTCAACCTTGTGCATTGGGTGTAAAGCATGTGAGGTCGCCTGCAAGGAATGGAACGGCGTAGCGGAAGATGGCCTGAATTGGAGCGGCTTTTCTTACGACAATACGGGCGCGGTGGGCGCTTCCACCTGGCGCCATGTGAAATTCGTGGAAGGCGAGCCGGAACCTGGATACGGGGGCGCCGCCGGCGAAGTGAACTCTTGGAACTTTTCTTCGGACGTATGCAAGCACTGCGAAGAGGCGGGCTGCCTCGAGGCATGTCCCACCGGCTCCATTGTGCGCACTGAGTTTGGTGGCGTGTACGTGCAGCCGGACGTTTGCAACGGTTGTTCTTACTGCGTAGTCGCCTGTCCGTTTGGGGTCATTCAGAAAAACGACTCTGACGGCCGCGCCTTCAAGTGCACCTTCTGCTATGACCGGCAAAAGGCTGGATTAGAACCCGCTTGCGCCAAGGCCTGTCCCACCGAATCGATCAAGTTTGGCGAATTGAACGAGTTGCGCCTCGTTGCCCAGGAGCGCGTGAAGGAGCTGCACAGCCGGGGCGTGCATGACGCTCAAGTTTACGATCCGGTGGACACCAGCGTCGGCGGCATCCACGCCTTCTTTCTCATGCGCGGCGATTCCCGTAGTTACAACCTGCCGCCTAAACCGGAAGTTCCGACTATCTATCTGAAGACTGCCTGGCGAGCGGCGGCCATGGGTTCGGCTGCGTTGCTGGCCGGATCGTTAGTGGCCTTCCTTGCTAGTCCAAAGGGCAACGCCAGTCGCCAATCCAGAAGCAGGAGATATCGCCGATGAGCCCCGAACCCTTGCGGCAGGATCCAGCCCCTCAGCGTGCCAGCGAGGCACGCCTGCTGCAACTGCGGCGTGAAGGCCTGACTCGCGGCCACGTCGAAGGTGCGGGCGTGCATCCGCCGGGAGCGCCTTTCCCCAAGGCCTCGCCAGAAACCGGTTATTACGGCGTTCCGATGCTGAAGGAACCCCAGTGGAAATGGGAAGTGCCGCTCTATTTCTTCGTGGGCGGCGCGGCAGGGTCAGCGGCAGTCATCGGAGCCATGGCCAATTGGGTGGGCCGCGATCCTGAACTTCGGCGGAACGCCCGCCTGGTAGCCGCCGCCGGTGGCATGCTCTCTGCCGGCCTCCTTGTGGCTGACCTGGGTCGCCCCGCGCGCTTCCTGAATATGCTGCGCGTTTTCAAAAAGCAGAGCGCCATGTCCATGGGCGCATGGACGCTGGCGGCATTCAGCAGTCTTTCCGGTGCCACCGCGTTTGCGGAACTGATTGGCGAATGGTTGGACTTCGCGCCTGTTCGCGTGCTCGGCAACATATCAGAGGCCTTCTCGGCCGCCCTGGGTCTTCCCTTCCACAACTACACCGGGGTGCTCATCGGCGCGACGGCCATACCCGTATGGAACCAGAACATCACTACGCTGCCGATTCACTTCGGCATGTCGGGCCTGAACTCGGCCGTTGCTGTTCTGGAGCTTATAGGACACAACAATGCCGCCCTGAATCTACTAGGGATTGGAGCCTCGGCGTTCGAAACCTACGAAGGCTTGCACCTGGAACAGCGGCCGGAAGCGGCGCTGGATCCCTTGAAACACGGGCTGAGCGGATGGATCACGCGCCTGGGCGGGGTCTTTTCCGGGCCCGTACCCCTGAGCCTGCGGCTGGCGGCGCAGATCAGCGGCTCACAAAAGATGCGGCGCGCGGCGTGCTGGTCGTCCATTGCCGGCTCACTTTTGACCCGCTATGGATGGATGCAGGCCGGGAAGGCATCGGCGCAGAACTGGCGCCTACCGCTGGAAGTGCAGGAGT
>Ga0075426_10001473_pt1 | contig 16711 bp, 9 predicted proteins | sample SoiMethybrSBSTD5_FD_75304 | JGI IMG/M metagenome (GOLD analysis project Ga0075426, IMG submission 75304) | Bulk soil microbial communities from a Populus tree surrounding site in Tennessee, USA - Soil MetaG P. TD hybrid SBSTD5 | ecosystem: Environmental > Terrestrial > Soil > Tree plantation... | reverse complement strand
CGCCGACTACGACGAGGCGATCCGCCTCGATCCCCAATACGCCGCCACCTACAACAACCGGGGCAACGCCTATCGCGTCAAGGGCGAGTTCGACCGCGCCATCGCCGACCACAACGAGGCGATCCAGCGCAATCCCCAATACGCCGTCGCCTTCAACAGCCGCGGCGTCGCGTACGAAGCCAAGGGCGACTTCGACCGCGCCTTCGCCGACTACGGCGAAGCGATCCGGCTCGACCCGCAATACGCCATCGCCTTCAACAACCGCGGCATCGCCTACGATGCCAAGCATGACCTCGACCACGCGATCGCCGACTACACGGACGCGATCCGGCTCGATCCCAAATATGCCCAAGCCTATAACAACCGAGGCAACGCGTATTATCACAAGGTCGACCTTGACCGCGCCCTCGCCGACTACAATCAGGCGATCGGCCTCGATCCCCAATACGCCGCCGCCTACAACAACCGGGGCAACGCCTATCGCGTCAACGGCGAGTTCGACCGCGCCATCGCCGACTACGATCAGGCGATCCGGCTCGATCCCCAATATGCCGTCGCCTTCAACAACCGCGGCATCGCGTACGAAGCCAAGGGCGAGTTCGACCGCGCCATCGCCGACTACAACGACGCGATCCGACTCCGTTCCTCATATGCCCACGCCTACAACAACCGCGGTCTCGCCTACGAAGCCAAGGGCGAGGTCGACCGCGCGATCGCCGACTACGACATGGCGATCCGGCTCGATCCCAAATATGCCCACGCCTACAATAATCGCGGTCTCGCCCGCGAAGCCAACGGCGCCATCGCCGACGCGGTCGCCGACTACGGCGCGGCGATCGGGCTCAACCCCAACTATGCCGACGCCTACAACAACCGGGGCAACGCGTATCGCATCATGGGCGAGTTCGACCGCGCCATCGCCGACTACGGTGAGGCGATCCGCTTCGATCCCAACTCCGCCGACGCCTACTTCAGCCGGGGCCGCCTCTATCTCTACGGCGCCTCGGTCGCCAAGGCGCAGGCGGATTTCAGGCAAGCCGGCGAACTCAATTCGAAAAACGCTTATTTTGCGCTGTGGCTCGACATCGCCGAGCGCCGCGACAATGTCCCAAGCCATTTGACGCAAACCGCGAAGCCACTCGACATGACGGCATGGCCCGCGCCCGTGGTGCGGCTTTTCCTCGGCGACATGACGCCGGCGACGCTGCTTGCCGCCGTGGACGACGCCAACCTGAAGATCAGGCAGGGGCAGATGTGCGAGGCCCATTTCTTCAGCGCGGAATTCGCGCTGTTGCAAAACGCGAAGGAGGAGGCGCTGCGGCTGTTCCGGCTGGCGGCGAGCGATTGCCCGAAAAGCTTTATCGAGTGGGAGGCCGCCAACGCCGAGCTCAAGGCGCTGGGCGCGTCGCCGTGAACGAAGCGGACGGCGCCTTGCGGGAAGTGAGTACCCCGCTTTTAATGCGCGGCGACATCGCTATGTTAATGGACGCACCCACACACGACGATGTGGTCCGTTCGTGCGTCCGCATAGCGCTTCGATAGGCAACCGATGGCCAGCGTGAGTATCATCATTCCCGCCTTCAACGCCGCAGCCACGTTGGGCGCGACGGTCGCCAGCGTCGTGCGACAAACTCATGCCGATTGGGAAGCGATCATTTACGACGACGGCTCGACCGACTCCACCGCCGCGAATGCGCAGGCCTGGTGTGATCGCGATTCACGAATCAGATGGATGAAGGGCAAAGCCCGCGGCACGGGCGGCGCGAGAAACGAAGCCGCCGGGCACGCGACCAGTCCTTGGCTCGTTTTTCTTGACGCCGATGATCTGATCGCGCCGACCTATCTTGCAACGATGCTGGCGGCGACGGCCACGCCCGATCCCTGCCCCGACCTCGTCTACTGCGCGGGCGCGAAAATTGCGGCAGACGGTCGCGTTGGTGATCCCGAGACCCCTCCAGGCGATGATTATTTCAGGCTTTTGGCGTCGCGTAATCTCTTCTACGTCCACGCTTGCCTTGTTCGACGCAGCACATTTGAGAAGTTTGGCGGGTTCGATCCTGCACTCAAAACTTGCGAAGAGTGGGATCTCTGGCAGCGATTTGCCAGGGCGGGCGCCGTTTTCGCCGGAATTGACGATTCCCTCGCGCTCTACCGCCTTCGGCCGGCTTCGCTGTCACACAGGGCGGAATTATTGTTCGAAAGCGCCCGTCAGGTGATTGCGCGCGGCCATAGCCGCGATCCGCGGGTTCGCGATCCATTGCCGGCTTTTGCCGAAGGTCAGCCTTCTCCGGACGCCGCTGAGGCCATCGTCGCGTTCGCGACTTGGTGCGCGGGTATATTGATTGGCAGCGGCAAAGACCCCGAGCCGTTTTTGCGGCGGATCGAATTTCCGGCAACCGGCGATCTTGGAATCGACCGCTGCGTTTCGATGATGCAAGGCAGCGTGCCTCAAGGCGGCTGCGTCTTGTATGAGGATTGGCCGGCGCTTTGGCCAATCCATGAGCGTTCCATCGATGCCGCGTTTGCGATCGTCGGGCAGCGCTGCGAGATTGCGGATTTTGCCGCCCGCTGCGTCAAGGAATTCAAGGCCCGCCTGCAATCCTTCGCCGGTTGGCGCGAGCGCGGCGCCGATGGCAAATCCGCCCCCGCGATGGGCAACGCGGCCGCTTCGCAATCGCCCATTCTCCTCATGTACCACCGGATCAACAGAATAAAATGCGATCCATGGGCGCTTTGCGTCACACCCGAGCGCTTTTCCGAGCAACTCGCCGTGCTGAAGCAGGAACGCGACGTGGTGCCGCTGTCGTGGCTCGCCGGCGAGCTTAACCGCGGCAAGGTGCCGGACCGTACGGCTATCCTGACCTTTGACGACGGTTACGCCGACGCGCTCGTCAATGCGAAGCCCCTTCTGCAAAAGCATGGTTGCCCGGCGACATTTTTCCTGGCTACCGGCCCGATCGGCGACCGCAAAGGCTTCTGGTGGGACATCCTGGCGCGGATCATCCTTGAGACCGCGCCGCTACCGGATGGTTTGACGCTTGATATCCGCGGAGCCGCGTATTCTTGGCGGCTGGTTCCCGCGCCGCGAGAAGATGCGGCCAGACCGTCCGGTGATGTGACTGCTTCGGAGCTTTATTTTGCGCTTTGGACACTCTTAAAGCCGCTGCGACCCGATGAACGCGAGTCAATGATCTCGTTGGTGGCGGCGTGGGCGGGAACGCATGTCGATGCGCAGGAACGCGATCGAATTCTCGTGCCCGAGGAAGTGCGGCGCCTGAGCGAGCCGGGCTTTATCGACATCGGCGCCCACACCGTGACGCACCCTTCGCTACCCAGTCTCAACGCGGCACAACAGCGCCGCGAAATCGAGGAAAGTCGAACCGTCTGCGAGGAGCTGACAGGTTCTTCGATCCCCGGCTTTGCATATCCATTCGGCGATTTTAACGACATTTCACGATCGGCGGTCAGCGCCGCCGGATTCCAGTTCGCCTGCACGACGGCGCATGAACCCATCCTTTCGAGCCAAGACCTGCTGCGATTGCCGCGCGTGTTTGTGGGAGATTGGGACGCGGCCGAATTCGACACGAAGATCTTGCGCGAAAGCTGATCGCTGACATGACTCCTTCAGTGACTTGGTTGTTGCCCGTCAAGAACGGGATGCCGTATCTGCCGGAGACATTGGCGTCGATCGCGGCCCAAACCTGCAAGGATTATGAGGTATTGGCGTGGGACAACGGTTCGAGCGACGGTTCCGTCGAGGAATTGAAAGCCTGGGTTCCTTCCCGATTGCCGGGACGCGTGATCGACGACCGTCCGGAAGGCCTCGGCGCTTCTCTCGCCAAAATGGTCGTGACGGCCGAGACGGAGTACTGCGCCCGTATCGACGCCGATGATGTAAACCTTGCGTCCAGATTGGAGACCCAGCTCGCGGTCTTGAGAAACGATCCTGAGATCGCCGTCGTCGGATCGCAAGTGATCAGGATCGACGAAACAGGGCGCGAATACGAGCAGTACTTTTCCCTGCCCATGAAGCACGACGATATCGTCCACCGAATGCTGTACGCGTGGACCATGTGGCATCCGACAGTCTTGTTTCGCCGTCAGGCGATCTTGGCAGCCGGCAACTATCGCAACTGGAATCCGTGCATTGAGGATTACGATCTTTGGATGCGGGTAGCCGTGACGCACAAGCTCGCCAACCTCGACGAATGCCTCGTCAAGTACCGAGTTCGAGCGACGAGTGCGACAACATTGGCGATCAACGACGGCACGCTAGTGCAAGCGATCCAAAAATGTTTTGTCATGAACGCTCCGAAGCTGTTTGGCTGCTCGGAGCAGGAAGCAGCGCTCCTGAGAACCGATCAAACACGCTCCGTGGTTCCGGTGTTGCTGCGCATCGCGCGCCATCTTTGCCAAACCCAAGGAGGGAGATTGGAGGACCGCTTACGGGCCGAATCATGGAAGGAGGCGCTCAGGCAGCTTGCGCCGGTCAGAGCGTAAGCGCACGGAGATGAGACCCGGAGCTGGTCTTGAACACGAGGATGAATCAGATGGAGCCGCCGCAAAACAAATTATTGCCGGCGTGCAAAAGTCCAAATCTCAAGAAGATGGTCTTCCACAGTTCTTTGCCGGCGGAATTGCCATTGCCGTGATGCGCCGACCAGGCGCGGAGGATTTCAAGATGCACCCCCTTGTCTGCGGCGGAAATGGTTTGCAGCAGGCTCTCGGCTTCTTGTTCGAAGCCCGCGCGGATGCAGCCCTCGATCAAAGACAGCTTGATCGGCACCGATTCCGGCGAGTGCGCGCAAAGCCCTCGCAGAATTGATAGCGCCCCCTTCATCGCCTCCGGTCCTCCGGCCGGCACGTGCATGAGCAACGCCGCCTGCCGAAGCCGATGCCACGGTTTGTAGCCTTCGAGCACGACAAGCGTGTCAGCTTGCTCGATCGCCGTATTCCAATCTTCGCGGACGAGCGCGTACTCAAGCAAAAACGCGGCGAGCGCAACCGGATCGTTGACGAGGGTGGCGATGTAAGCATCCGTTGCGCCGCGATTGCCGGCGGCCGCAAGATAATGCGCGTATCCGGCGCAAACATCGCGGTGCCTCGGATGTCGAGCCAAGACCGATTTCCATCGCGCCCCCGCATGCTTGTCGTTTGCAAGCGTCGCGCTCCAAGCCCACAGTGCGCCGGCAATTGTGGACTCGGGCCAAATTCCGGCCGCGTGATTGAGCAGCGCGTCGGCTTGCGCGTAGCTTCCTTGCTTCAAAAGCAGCGCGGCGTGCCCGAGAAATCCGTCAATTCGGTCAGGGAATCGTAGCGTGCATTCTTCCCAGCGCCGATGCGCGAGGTCGGCAGATCCCTCTAACGCTGCGATTTGCGCCAGACCTTCCAGGCCCTCGTACCGATCCGCAATGGATAAATACAAATCTCTCGCCTGACCGGCCTCGCCCATTTGTACGAGGCAGCGGGCTTTATGGGCGGTCAGCAGAATATGTTCTTCGCCCCGGACGATGGCGAGGCATTTATCCCAATGCCTGATTGCCTCTTTCCATCTCCACCGCTCTTCGGCGATCCGAGCGAGTCCGGCATGACCGCGATGATCGTGAAGGACAGCGGCCAAAGCCGCGAACAGCGCATCCGCCTCCTCCAACAGCCCTGCTTCGAGGAGCGCGTAACCCCAGCCATCAATCTCAGCAAGTTTCTGGTTCGAACCCGCCGGCGAAGGAAGCTTCGTTGTATCGACGAAATTGATTGCGGCAATCGACTCGAAGCCGCCCTCGCTTGGCGCCGCAAGCGCGCGGCTGCTAATGACGATTCGAGCCGGCTCGGCCGTACGAACCGGCGCGGCCGCCGTCAGGCCGGCGTACAAGTCTTCATATTGGTGAATGATGCGGGTCCAATCGAGCTCTTCGGCGCGGGCCCGTGCCCGTCGGCCCTTCTCGTGCCGCAATTCGACATCGTGCTGCAGCGCTCGCAGGGCATCGACGAAAGAATCGACCCGATTGCCGGCGACCAAGATCCCTTCGCCGTTCGGCAGATAGGCACGCACCGCGTCGAGGTCGGTCGCAACGACAGGCAACCCGCTTGCGATGCCTTCCAGCAGCGCATTATTCGCCGTCGATCCGATCAGCGGCAAAAAAAGTATGTCGGCGGACCTGTACAGCTCGGCCAAGGTCGCGTCACTGACGTCACTGTACGCCTCAACGTTAGGCAGCCCATCGAATTTGGTCGTCGAGCTGGTGACGGCGACGAACGTGACGTCGCTCATCGCACGCGCAACTTTTCTGAACGTCTCCCAGTCACGAAGCCACTGCCCCGATGTTATGCATCGAACCGGGCCTGATCGCGTTTGGCTCGCGGGCGGGCGGAAGAAGTTTGCATTGACCCCATGCAAGACCACACGCAGCTTGTCCTGCGGGACGCAGTGCTTGAAAAAGTCCAACTGTGAAGGTGAGACCAATACGATCGAATCGAACCAACGCAGCAAGTCTCCGTTCACCAGCTCGCACGCCACCTCGGGAGGTTGGTGGAAGGTCGCAACCGTCCGGAGGTTGGGCGGCCGAGCTTCATGGATCAGGCGCGGCAGAAACTGACCGGAATGTTCGCCGTCCAGGAAATGGACGATGTCAACGTCTCCCGCGAGACAACTCGCGTACGCTTCGGCTTCGGCGCTGAGGTCGCTGAGCTTATACCAGGGCATTCGGCCCCGACGGATCCGGGATCGAAGCCATTGCTGGAAAGGCGCCAGCCAAGGTGCGAGATCCGCATCGCTATCCGCGGCGGCGTGCAAAATCGGATGGTAGCGTTGCGGATCGAGATGGCGAACGAGCTGCGTGTAGCCCGATTGCGCACCCCAGTGCGGGAAGCGCGTGCATTCGAACCGGATGCGAATTGGCATTTCAGCGTTTCGCCGCGCCGAGCAACCCCGACACGAAACCGACGTCGATTAGCGAAAAGCATTTGGCGGTGAACGCATTCGCCCGTTCGGTCGGAACGAGCGGCACGTTTCTCGGCGAACGCGGCAGGCTCGCGCTTCGCGCGGCCGCAAGCCGAAGCCGCTCGGCGGGCGAAGGCGAATTTTCAATCAAGTGAATCACGGCGTCGGAAACGCCTTGCCAATAGTAACGACGCAGAAACCACCGCTGATCCAGGCGTGAAGCGGGGACCCAGTGCGTAACTGCCATTGAAGGCCGATAAAGGCAGGAATATCCGCGTTTCCTCAGCTCCTTCTGGAGAAAAACATCGCCGCTTGACAGCAAATTGTTTCCCACCCGGTCAAGCCAGGGGTGAAACCCGCCGACCTCGGCCAATAGTGATTTCGGAATGGCCATGTTCGCACCGACGAGCCACTCGCGGGAAACGTCGTCGATCAGTTTATCGGAAGGTCCCCAATCGATAACCGTCAGCGAGCACACGATTTCGTCGGCAAGCCAGGCAGGGCGGGGGCGCTCCCAGATTGGCCGGACGGGCCCGCCGACGATGCCGACCAACGGCGATGCCGAAGCAAATCCGTCTCGTATGGCGGCGAGCCATCCCGGCAAGGCTGTTGCATCGTCATCGAAGAAAGCGACATAACGCCCCTTCGCCTCGCGCCATCCGGTATTGCGGGCAATGCAAAGGCCTGCTTCGCCCTCGTACAGATATCGAGCGTCCGGAAATCGCTTCACCACTTCCTGGGTACGATCGGTCGACCCATTATCGACAACCAGGATTTCATAATCCGTGCGCGCGAACTCCTGCTCGACAACGCTTGCCAGCGCGCGCTCGAGGAGTTGCGCGCGGTTGCGGGTGCAGATGACGACCGATATCAGGGGCGCGGAATCGCTGGCTGAAGCCGTTGTGACCGTCATTGAAATTGGCCGCGTGGCTCTAGGTGGTTTTCACTGCACGCGTATTGCTTCGGCGACCACGTCCATTCTCGCCGCGCCGCTAAATTCAAGCAAAATGGCGGCTCTCCCATAGATCTCATAAAGCGGAAGCGACAATTCGGATGTTTCATTGGGCAACAGGCGCGTGGACGCCACGCTCATTTCCTCGCCGGTTTGTTGATCAACTGCTTTGATCCGGAGAAAAAGCGGGGTTGGACCGCTAGAGCGCAATTTGACGGCGAGAAAAGAATTACCGCACAGGGGCACGTCAAAGAAGAAGAGCTTACCGGGGCCCTCGGTCCGAAGCGTGCCGGTGGATTGAACCTTGCGGTTGATAATTCGAAGCCGCTTGTCCAAGTAGACCGCCACCGCGTCGGTGACATGCGGCTCGACCGCTTCAGGAGCATCGCCGATACCTTCCGCCGAGGGCGAATCCGGCCTTACAACCGGCCGCGAGTGAGGTTCGCCTCTGGCTGCCGCGCCGCGGCCTTGCGCCACGGTTTTGTCATCGGCTTTCTCAGGGAATGGATTTTGCCCGAAGACCATGACCCTGTCGGCAAGCAATAATTCGGCGAGGTCGAAGGTGGGGCGCTGTCGGGCAGCTTCCACCGCAACGTCGATCAACTTCTTGATGCGTTCGGCCGATCCACCCCGGGACGCCTCCAGTTGAATGGCGAGTTCCGGCCGACCAAGCGTCGCCGCCAGCAGAGAAAGATCCTTGCCGCCGCCGCGCGCTTGCAAAGAATGAAGGGAGTGCGCCGATGACACGGCCGCGTAGCCGCCGAGCAGAACACGTTCCGGCTTTTGCGATTGAGCGAAGGCGGAGACCGCATACCAAGGCGCTTGGCCGGCGTACAGCGACGGCGCGATGCCCAATGCGGCGGCGGCGCGTTGCGTTTCCTCGAATGTTTTCGTGCGGGGCGTCTCATCATTGCCTCGTGTCGCGACCACTCCTACGATCGGAATCATTTCGATCGTTTCATTCGCCAGGCGATGACGCTGCATAAATAGCTCGCCCAAACTCGAGGCTGAAACAAGGACGTCCAGGCGCTTGTCGTAGAATTCCACACTCGAGAACGCATTACCCAAATTCGACGGAGAAACCGCCCACACTGGCCCGCCGATGCGCTCGTCAAACGTGGACAGGCCGGGGAGATCGCCCGTCGGCAACTGCTCGATCTCCACGCTCGCTGATATGTCGCTGCGGACTGCGCCGACGCAGGTAACGACGGCCGATGGCTTGCGCGCCAACATATCGAGAGCCAAGACGAAAAACGGCGTAAGCATTTCAACATTCACATCCAAGAAGAATGCGAATTCGGATTCGCCGATTATTTTGCGCGCCTCGTTGATTTCCGATGCGTCGAAAAAGCGAATGGATGCTCCTTTGAACAAATCGAAAAGCGCTTGCTGGATCGCCCCGCGCCGGCTCGATATGACAAGATAGGCCGCGAGGTTGCCGAACCGTTTGACGTGCGTCGCCAGGTTTTCGATGAGCAGTTGAAGCGCACACTCTCCCTCATCAATCATGACCAGAAGAATGGCTTTTTTCTCGCTCGCATTCGCTCGCATCACACGGGCCGCCTGAGAGGTCGGCGGGGTCGCGATAAGTTTGGCGCGATCGTCCGCAATGTAGCGATGCCAAGCGGACCAAGTGTCGAGATTTTCTCGTGGATCGAAACTTGGCCGCGCCAGCCTGGCGCCTTTGTCGAGGATTTGAGCAAGCCTTTCCGTCAGCGCATCGGCCTTCGGCTCTGCCATCACGTCCGGCCAGCATCCCGGCTCGATCAGCTCCTCCGCGCCGCTTCCCAGAGTCGTGACAAACGGCACGCCGGCTTCCATGCACTCGTAAACGACGCACGGGCTGTTATCCGCGAGCGAAGGCATCACCGCCAGTTTATTGCCTTGCTTCAAATAGCTCACGGCCTGTTCGGTGCTGAAATCCGTTACCAGTCGCACGCGGAATGGCCATCGTGCGGCGCGGTTCAGGATTTGAATCTCGGAGGAGATCCCATAGGCGTAGGTGGTTGGCCCCAGAAACGTCACCGTTTTCCCGCGCAGGCGTTCCGCCAGTCGGTCCAGCGCTTCACAAAAGAGCCAAAGGCCCTTGCGGACTTCGTGGCGGCCGAAAAAGACAAGCTCGTTGATCTCAATCGGTTTTTTGTCGATCGCCTCAAATGGAGCACGAAACAGCGGGTAAGGCTGATGATAGGTTCGAGCGGGAAGGCGCCAGCCGTAACTTTCATACTCGCGAAGAAGGTAACGGCTAGGCCCGATCACAACATCGGCCAACTCCACGCTGCGGCGCTCCAAGCCCATTTCCTCGATATCGAATGATTGGCGGATATATTCGTCATTGGAAGCGCTGATCCACTGCTTCGATGCGTGGGTGATGACACAATGCAGTTGTGTCGAGAACGGAGCCAGCCCAGCCCGTTTTGCCAAGAGTGAAAAATAACCGCTTCCATGCCAATCGTCGAAGTAGACGACATCGAAATCGTGTTTGCCGATGAATTCCTTCACAAGCCACGACTTGTGCAAATACGATTTCACGCCGCCCTGGTGAGGAATAAATTCGAGCGTAATTCCTTCAGCCGCCAACGCATCCACCCACTGCTGCCACGTTCGTGTCCGACCTGTGGGATCACTTTGCCGGGCGACATTGACGGGCTTTCCGTCTTCGACAAGCGTGTAGAGCAGCGTCACCCGGTGGCCGTCAGCCGCCAGCTGCTTGATCAGCCCGCTCGTCGCGGTACCAACGCCGCCATTTTTCGCCGCACCCAAAAGCGAAGCGACGCAGACCTTTAGCGGCTTGGTTGCGCCGGCGGTCGCAAGATCTAGCTCCGACAATCGAGGAATGATCATTGCAGGTCTTCTGAAGCAATTCGGGTGAACTGGGGCTCGGAAATTCGAACGTAGGCGTGGTCGGCGCTGTCCCTTGGGTCCGCCATCTCAACCGCGAGAACGACCGTACATGTCGTGCGCATATTGATTGGAATTTCGAACTGCCAACGGCCGGCCTCGCCGGCACTCATGATCTTTTCGGCCGACCAATTGCGGCTTCGATCCAGGGAAATCAAATTGACCCTCACGCGGAGCGGCTGTACGCCGTCGCCGGGCAAGCGCATCGAGCAAGTGAAATAGATGAGGTCGCCGAGATCCATTGGAGAAAACGCAAGCGCGGCACGGCCCTCTCCGGCGCTATTGGCATGCAACTCAAGCTCTTCACCCCCTTCGATCAGTTTGTATGACCAGGCGTGATTGAGATTGATCGCCGCATATCGGTGGGTGGCGAGCAACTCGATCAGCTTCACCGCGCGCGCCGCCGATTTTACATATTCCTTCAATCCGAGCGCGGTCGATTTGCTTGCCGCGTCAGTCGTACTGATAGCAAGTTCGCCGGCCAGCTCGATTTGGCCGCTCGCGTGCGCAACCATTGCCACTTGCGGAGCGCGGTGTTGCCAATTCGTATAAGCACTCACCGGCATGATCTCCGTGCCGAGTTTTTCCGCGAGATAAGCGCGATATTCCGCGCTGGCCCGAGATCGCTCATGCCCCAAACCCGCATCGATGGCCAAACGGCTCGCGAGCCACTGATCCGTGCCCGGCGCATGCCCGAGTAACGTGGTCGCGAGAGAACGCATGAAATCGGCGGAACTCGAAACCTCGCAGGGGGGCTCCTCGAGCGATCGCTCGATCATCAGATCCGGCACGACCTCGAAACCCTTCCCGCGCGCGAAAAGGGTTACTAAAATTTCGTGGATCCAGGTTTGCATCGGCTTCGGGCGGTCATATTGCTCATCGACGGGCGAAAAATCGCCGGCCATTGCCAGCAGCTCCGATCGCATCAACACAAAGCCGCTATTCGTGTCCTGTAGAAGCGGAAACAGCGGCGGCGCGTAGCCGACGATATAGCGACGGATTTCGTGGTTGTGGCCCGACGCACTCACAAACGGATCCCGAATTTTGCTGCTGGTCTCCTTGGCGGTGGCAATCATGCCGGTAAGAGCCGAAATGCTTTCGTCCATGGCGAAGCAATTTTGCGCTCGTTCAACCCATGCCGGCGGCAGTATCTGGCTGATGTGGCACAATCCCAAGACGGTTGGTTTACGATCCGCGAGCGACCGGGCAAGTTTCTGAAAATCCCCAAGACCCGCGATGTTCACGGCCGGCGCATCGTCTGCGGACTTGAGACGCTTCTTCAATTCTTCCGGCTTTGCCGCCAGTACCTCGATCTCAATTCGTCCGCCGTAAGCCTCAACCGTCTGCCGCAGTCCGGCAACACATTGCTCCGCATTGTACTCGGGCGGGACGATTACGATGAGAACCGGCGGTGTGAGCGGTGAACGGTCCGGCCGCGGCTGCGGGCGAACCTTGCTCGATCGCAGCTGGGCCTCCATCCATTCGCCGAACGAGCGTTGCAGCTGCGCGCGGTCGAACGACGCACGAGCCGTTGTCGCGCCATCGGCAAGCGTTTCGAGAAGTTTTTCACAAAGACCATCGACCGACGGCTCGAAAAGACTTCTCTTGCGGCTTTCGTCGTCAAGAAGTTCCTCTCCCCCGCTGCCGGAACTGGCGAGAAATGGAATTCCTTCTTCGAGACATTCCAAGATGACGCTGGGGCTATTGTCTTCGGCGGAAGGCATGATGGCGAGGCGACCATCGCCCATTAGATACGCCAGCGCCTGTTCCCGATTGAAATTGTTCAGCAGTCGGATGGAGAATGGCCAGGTGGCGGATCGCCTCAGCAGGATGTCGGCGGTCTCGGGACTTGCCTTTCCCAAGAAGGTCACGAGATAGTCCGCGAGTACGTATTTCAGTCGATCGAGCGATCGACAGAACATGCCGAGACCTTTTCGTGTCTCCAATCGTCCAAAGAACACGATCTCTTTGATTGCGACTCGCCTGGGCGGCCGCGCCGTGGCCTGTTCGCCGGAAACAAAATTAGGAAGGACGATGAAGTTGTCGGGAACGGTCCAACCGTAACTTTGGTATTTTCTTAGAATGTATGCGCTTGGCGCCTTCACGGAATCGGCGAGCTCGATGCTCCTTCGCTCCATTTCCATCAAGGAAAGTTTTTCGAAGCTCGTGATCGGGGTCTGATTCAACTCAATGACCCATTGCAGGGCGCTATGCGCGGTGACGCACATCGTTGTTGCGCGCAGCGCCGCGTTGCCGGTCCGACGCGCCAGCAGCGGATAATAAGCGGCGCCATCCATGTCATCGAAAAGCACGAGCTCGTATCGATGGTGCAGCAGGTGCTGCAACGAAAGATATGACCTGGCCTGCCAATTGTATCGATCGGCATCGTTATCGATGCACAGCAGGCGAATGCCTAACTTCCGATAGGCTTCCACATGATCTGCAAACTTGCCGCGGAGACAGAATGGGCTTCCTTTGTCGACATCGGTGTAAAGAATATCAACCTCGTAGCCGAGCGTGCGAAGGACCAATGCCAGCGCCCGGTTGGTCGTGCCGACGCCCCCATTGAAATAGGGACCTTCCAGCTCTCCGGTGACGACGCAGATCTTGCGACCTGTCGGACGTTCAGGCCGCAGCAAGCGAGCCAATTCGGTTTCGGCAATCCTGTTCATGGCTTATGATCGGCGGGCGCCAATGCCTTTCCGACGAAACACGACGCTGACGTACATCACAAGAAGCTCTCCTGCTAGCGCGCGCTCGCCGCACGCGTCATCCTGTCCGGATAGTTCTTGGCTGAAAACTCCCCGCCGGTTTAGTAACGACCGGAAGATTCACGAACGCGTGGTTGTAACCCGCCACGCCTAAATAGACGTTTACACACGGATGACACCGTATCCGCAGCAGGCAGAATATCTTTAATCCGATTTCAGGGGTCGTCCGCTCATCGTAGGGCGGAATCCGCCGCGCCGCGGCCTCATCGCTAGAACTCGCCTCGCACGACCGGATGCGGATGCCTGCAATTTTGTGGTTTGCGAGGTTTGCGCCCATTCCAAGACAGGCCCTGCCGGGAACTTTCGTGGCGTCCCGTTTCTGATCACTTGTTCACAGCCTTCGTCCCCATAGCGATCCTAGGCGACTCGGCAAGTGCCTCCAAAATAGGCACTTTTTGGGGCGGGGGGCCGTTAAGCAAAAAGCACCGTCCGCCTTGTCGCAACACCTCAAACAATGCTAAAAAACCGTTAAGAGGCGGCCGTTTAGATTCAAAGTTTTGGGGAGTGGGTCAATGCACAACTACAAGAAAGCACTTGTTGGCGCCGCGAGCGTTCTCGCTCTCGCCGCCGCAGGGAACTCAGCAGCCAACGCATCCGTTCCGCGCTTCGATAAACAGGCCGAAACGACTGCGCCAGCCGCCGGGCTGCTCTCTTCGGGAAGCTATTCAGACCCGTTGTTTGACCTCATTTTGAGGACAAAAGGCGACCTCTCGAGCGAGGCGGCCGAGAGCACGCTGATCGAAATGTTCAGCGGAGCGTCGGGAGATAAGGTTGAGCATCTGCCTCAGCTTTTGACCGACGTGATGGCTTTGGGCGTAACGCCCGACACCGTGGCGAGAATCAAGAATGCACTGATTGATGTGGTGGCTTCAAATTCGTCCATTGAAGACGGCCTGCGCGAATCGGTCATTGCCGAGCTCGGGGCTGACGCCAAGCTGATCCAGGTGGCGCAGACCAACGAGCGCAGAAAGCGTCCGCGTGATCCCGACATCGTCGGACAAACCGGCGGCGGCGGCGGTGGCGCCGGTCCTGGTGGCGGCCCGGGCGGCGGTTACTAATAACCTCGCCTCTCCCCTAAAGCGCCTTAAAGTTCAGATTAGCCCGGTGATCGTCGATCACCGGGCTAATTTTTCGCAAAGGATGGCGGTAAAGTTCAAACGCCATTGGGCGTCCGGCTGGCAGCCGTGATTTTTGATGATGACCGTCGGTGCGAAACCGACTTTGATCCCCACGAACCGGCTCATCCTCACAAACAAAAACCCCGGCGCCGAGGCCGGGGTTTTGAATTGATTGTCTGCCGAAGCGATCAGTATTTCGCGACCACCGGAGACTTACCCCAGTCGCCAAACTTGTAGCTCAAGCGCAAGGTGAGCACATTGATCTTCGGATCGATGTCGGTGATCGTGAATGGGATTGCGGCGTCGGTTACACCCGAGCGGGTCGTCTTTTTGAGCTCGATCCGCTTGTAATCGACTCCCAAGATCCAATTGTTGTCGAGCGCATAATCCCAGCCGGCGCCGATCGTCCAGCCGTCGTCGTGGAATCTTGTTGCGAAAGCGTCCGGCAACACCGTGTTCACCCCGGAGGCCGTGAGGCGAGCCGTAGCCCAGCCGCCATCCACATAAACGAGCGAACGATTCATTGCGTAGCCGAGGCGGCCGACAACGGTCCCAATCATATCGACCTTGTTGGTGTAAGAGATTAGCCCGGGAGCAACCGCGCTCGGCTGCATGTTCTTCAGATCGGCGCCCAATAGGTCGGCTTCTACGCCCACGACCCACTGACTGACTTGCCAATTATATCCAACCTGTCCGCCGCCGACGAAACCAAAAGCCTTCGAGCGAACCGGTTCGGCCGTAAGGTCAACGTTGCTCCAGTTGACGCTGTCCCAACCGAAGCCGGCTTGGCCGCCGGCGTAAAAACCGGACCAATTAAATGCGGGCGATACGGGCGACGCCTTATACGGCAGCCTGGACTGCTGCGTCGCCGCCGGGCCCGGTGGCAGGCGTTCAAAGCCCAAATAGACGTTCGCGTAGTACCCAGTCGCCCCGGGCGTAAGGGGATCGCGCCAGCCGCCGGAAAAAGCGATTTCACCAAACGACGTCTTGAAGGAGATAAACCCGCCCGCTCGGACGTCTCTGTAGACGTCGTTGCTGTAATATCCCACCTCGGGGCCGATCGAGATCCGATCGTTGAGCTTATTGATGAAGCGGCCGTAAGCGCTCGTCGTCGAAAATGGGGTCGCATACGAAACCGATGCGTACACTTCCTGCGTCGGGGACAACGGACCCCAGTATTCAACCAGCGCCTTCGCGCCCCCTTTCAAGCCTTCAAGGTGGTTCGGCGAAGGAATATCCGGATTGTTATGCGTCTCGAAGGATCCGCCGACATAACCGGTCAGCCAACCTGCTCCGACCGCCTTGCGGTAGCCGAGCATGGCCGCGCCATTGTAGGTCTCAATCGCGGTATTCGGCAGCGTCCCGGAAGTGTAGCCGTATTCCCCACCCGCAGCTTCCAAGCGAAAAATATATCCCTCGCTGCCGAGGTTCCCATTCAGTGCATAGATCCCGCCCACAAAGGCCCCGACAAAAGAATTGTTAACGGCCGCTCCACTCCAGGCATAAATTCCGCTGCTCAGATTCGCCGCCGGCACGACGACAGGCGTGACCGAAGAAGAAGTAGTCTGCTGCGCGTTGCTTGGCTGCAGCCCGAACAAGCAGGCGCACGCCGATACGGCCAAACCCGTCCAAACCCTTGAAATCCGCACGATGAGCCCCCGCCGTCCCAATAATTTTGCTCTTGTGGAAGTAAACTTGCCATCTCCCGGGGGGCGTAGCAATTCAATCGCAAAGCGTTGTTATGATTGCTATTCCGTGTTGTATTTTGGCCACATAACTGATGCGGAAAACAGCAAATTGGCCGGTTTTTCAGCCTAATCACGAGACAGCCTTGCCACACGGCGCCCGGTTGACGGTGGAATGCACTCCCCTCGGCCCTCGGTAGAGCCGAAACTGATAACGCCACAACCCGACGAATCGTAGGATTGGGGTTCTCCCGGTCTCAGAATCGGGTAGTGGCGCGGGCGCGGGGTGGCGAAGGGAATGCCGAGAAATCAACAACTTTCCGTTCTGGTCACGGGCGGCGCCGGCT
>Ga0075426_10001472_pt1 | contig 16712 bp, 19 predicted proteins | sample SoiMethybrSBSTD5_FD_75304 | JGI IMG/M metagenome (GOLD analysis project Ga0075426, IMG submission 75304) | Bulk soil microbial communities from a Populus tree surrounding site in Tennessee, USA - Soil MetaG P. TD hybrid SBSTD5 | ecosystem: Environmental > Terrestrial > Soil > Tree plantation... | reverse complement strand
TTGCTACCGGACCGTTGACTTCACCTTCGCTCTCAAAGGAGATCGCTCGTTTAACCGGCGCTTCACAGCTCTACTTTTACGATGCGATCTCGCCGGTCGTTGATGCGGACACGATCAATCGCGATGTTGCGTTTCGAGCCGCTCGCTACGATAAGGGCGGCGATGATTATTTGAATTGCCCGTTCGATGAGGAAGAATACGACCGCTTCTTTGAAGCGTTGCTTGCCGCTGAATCTGTTCCTCTTCACGTGTTCGAACAAACGATGTACTTCGAAGGTTGTTTGCCGATAGAAGAGATCGCGCGGCGAGGACGTGACACGTTGCGTTACGGTCCAATGAAACCGGTCGGGCTTCGGGATCCGCGCACCGGACGACAACCGTTCGCCGTTGTTCAATTAAGACAGGAGAATTTGCTCGCTGACAGCTACAACCTCGTTGGTTTTCAAAACCATCTCAAGTTCGGCGAGCAAAAGAGAGTGCTTCGATTGATTCCCGGTCTGGAACAAGCTGAGTTCGTTCGCTTCGGTCAGATTCATCGGAACACATTCATCTGCGCGCCGGCGATTTTAAGCGAGACGTTGCAGATGCGCGATCATCCTCGCGTGTTGTTTGCAGGACAGATATCGGGCGTTGAAGGATACATTGAAGCGATGGCAACGGGATTCATGGCCGGCGTTCACGCCGCGGAGATTGCACGCGGCAGAACACCGCAAGCTGCGCCGCGCGGCACTGCGATGGGCAGCTTGACGAATTACATCGCTAATGCGGACACAAAGAACTTTCAACCGATGAATATCACATTCGCATTGTTGCCGGCACTCGATGAAGCAAGCCGGCGAAAGTTCAGACGCAAAGTCGATCGTCATCGCTTACAAGTGGAGCTTGCGTTGAAGGATTTTGAAGAATGGCGAGCGAGCTATTTGGCGAAGGCGGTCGCATCCGAAGCAGTAATATGACCAAAAGGCAAAAGGCAAAAGGCAGAAGGCAAAAGTTCACACAAAGTATGCGTACGACGCTGCTGCTTTTGCCTTTTTACTTTTTACTTTTTACTGTTGCATTCGCTTTCGCACAATCGGGAAGACAGACGCCCGTTCAGCCCAAGCCTCAGCCTCCGCCGGAAGGTCAAGGGCGGCGGCCTGTTTCGCCTCCCTCGGATGAGAGTCGACCGCGCCGCGTGGGCGATGAACCGCAGGATGAAAATCCGCTCAAGCTCAAAGCCGATCTCGTCACAGTCATAACCTCGGTCACCGATGCGTCGGGCAATCAGATCAACGATCTGACTCAAAATGATTTTCAGCTCTACGAAGACAACAAGCCGCAAGACATCGCCGGCTTTTATCGCGAAGGCCAGATTCCACTGCGCTTGATTTTTTTGTTCGACACTTCAAGCTCCATTCGCCATCGCTTTGAGTTCGAGCAACGAGCCGCAGCTCAATTTTTTCGCAACGTGATGCGGCCCGGTGATCAAGCCGCGTTGATGAGTGTATCGACCGAGTCCAAGATTGAACTGCAGTTCACACCGGATGTCGAACAGCTTGTCAGCGCACTGGGACATCTCAGGGCACAGGGAGCGACGGCGCTCTACGACGGAATGATTTCAGCCGCGAAGTATCTGCGGCCTTCCGAAGGGCGGCACGTGATGGTAGTTCTATCGGACGGCAGCGATACGGTTTCGACTTCGACCCTTGCTCAAGCGCTCGCCGAAGCGCAAAGATCAGACGCGGTGATCTACGGAGTGCACTCGACCGGCGTCGCGCCTTCGGCTAGCGTTCAGGATCTCGCCGGCGAGTTCGTAATGAAGGCAATGTGTGAAGACACCGGCGGGCGCGCGTTCTTTCCGCCGATCTATGAAGATCAAAAAAAAGAGGCGCGCGATCTGGATGAGATTTACAAACGATTGGCTGCTGAAGTTCGCGCTCAGTTTGTGCTGACTTACTACAGCAAAGCCGAAGCGAAGCCCGGAGTTTTCAGGCCTATTCGGGTCGACGTGAAACGGCCGGGCCTTCAAGTACGCGCGAGGCGCGGATACTACACAACCAAGTAAGGTACTTCTCGCGTTTTCGAAAAAGGATTCTCATTTATGTGGACATCGCTCTTTAGACTCTCGCCGATTTTTTGTCTGGGCGTGATGCTGGCGCCCGCGTTGTTTGTAGCTGCTGCGGACTTCACAGACTCGCAAAAGGAAACGAAGAGCGAAAAAAACAGCACCTCAAAAACCGATGACGCCGCGATTCGAGCTCGCGCCGAGACGCTTCATCGTCATTCGATCGTTATCGATACGCATAACGACATCACCTCTCCGATGGTCGACGATGGGTTCGATCTCGCGATGCGAGGAGACGATCCCACAGCGAAGATCAAGACTCACACCGACCTCAGAAGAATGAAGGCCGGCGGGTTAGGCGCAGAGTTCTTCGCGGTATATGTCGGCAAGGAATTCGTCAACAAGAAACCATCCGAGGGCGGAGGCGCCGCCCGTCGCGCGCTCGATGTTATCGATGTCGTACGCGAACAGGTGCGCCGTCATCCCGAGTCGCTCGAGATGGCTTCGACTGCTGGTGACATTCGACGCATCGTGAAGAGCGGAAAGATCGCGGCGCTCATGGGAATCGAAGGTGGCCACGCAATCGAAGACAGCCTTCGGGCGCTCAAGATGTTTTACACGCTCGGCGTTCGCTACATGACCTTGACTCACACGAACACAAACGATTGGGCCGACTCCGAAGCCGATATCAACGACACCACTGTTAAACATCACAACGGGCTCACGGATTTTGGCCGAGAAGTCGTTCGCGAAATGAATCGCATCGGAATGATGGTCGATATTTCTCACGTTGCGGACAAGACTTTCTACGATGTGATTGAAACCTCTCGGGCCCCGGTGATCGCCTCGCATTCTTCTGCAAGGGCGATTGCAAATCATCCTCGAAACATGAGCGACGACATGCTTCGAGCGTTGGCAAAAAACGGCGGCGTTGTGATGGTCAACTTCTACGATGGCTTTCTCGATCCTCGCAAAGCGGAGCTCACATTGCGCTCACGCAAAGTCGAAGCGGAGATGGCGGCGAAATATCCGAACGATCCGAAGCGCGTGAGCGAAGAAATGGACAAGTGGCGAGCGGCGAACGATCCGGGCAAGACTCCGCTTTCGGTGTTGATAGATCACATCGATCACATCGCGAAGGTTGCAGGCATCGATCATGTCGGTCTCGGCTCGGACTTCGACGGAGTCCCGTTGACTGGCTTGCCCGAGGGAATGGAAGACATCTCGAAGCTGCCTAACATCACTTACGAACTGATGAAGCGAGGTTATTCCGACGCAGACATCAAGAAAGTGCTTGGCGAGAACTTCCTTCGCGTGATGTCACAAGTGGAACAGGTTGCCGGCGAGATGACATCACGCAAGACAGGAACGAATTGATGCCGACATTGTTAATCATCAGCATATCAGTGCGCGAGCAACGGCAAGATTGACTCTGCACATGGTGCACGTCAGAATGATGTCCGGGCTCTATTGCGTTGGAACGTGACCGTTGAAACTGACAGCAAATGCTAGGAGAAGGATATGTCAAGGAATGTTCAATTCATAGTTGATAGCGACGGAAATAAGACGGCGGTGGTTGTTCCGGTCGATGAGTATGAGGAGATGTTAGAGGATCTCCACATTGGGCGCATTGCTCGGGAGAGCAAGGGAGAGTCACGTCGGCCTTTCTCAGAAGTCGTCGACGAAATGCGGACCCTCGGAGAGATTGATGTATAGCGTCAGCATCACCAGCCGTGCCGAGCGTGACCTCAGGAAGCTCGATAGACAAATCAAAAACAGAATTACAAAATCCATTCTTGCGTTGGCAGACAATCCACACCCCGCCGGTTGTGTCAAGGTTCAAAGCGAAGAAGGTGTCTGGCGAATACGCGTTGGTGACTGGCGAGTGGGTTACATCGTGGACGCTTCGGCGAACGAGATTGTCGTGATCAGGATCGGCCATCGAAGTGAGTTTTATACATAGCATGAAGGCGAGAACGCCCCGACTATCTACCACCCGACCTCAAACGCTAGCGGCTGAGCCATAGGAATCCAAGACCCAGAACTAGCGAGGCCAGCACACTGAGGGCGAAGATTGCCAGGCTCAGCGCAACTCCCTGCCAGAATCGGATCTCATCTCTGTGAAGCTCGATGGCGTTTTTAGAAATTGGCGTTCCTTTAAGATGTCCGCAATCGGAATCGTCTAACGGTCCTTTGTCCATAGAATTGGTCTCCTGCTCATTAGACGACATACGGCCGATAAGAAAAAAGGATAGAAATCTTCTGGCGCTGTCCCCCGCTCATAACGTCTAATAGGGTGAAAGGCCGTTAGCAGTTCTTTGACAACCAGGCAGGCTTCGCCGCGCTCCTTAAGGAGGAGATATGGCCACAAGCGCGAAGCCGGAACCGATCTCAGAGGATTTGCTGCTCGCTGTGTATCAATCTCTCTTGCGCTACTGGAACAAGCAGGGAGTATCGAAAGAGAAAGCTGAGGATCTAGCTCAGGAAGGAATCTTGAAGTGCTTGCGGACATCAGAGAAGTGGAAACGAAAAGCAAGCCTCAAGACCTTTCTGATCGCGGTAGCAAAGAACGTCGGGCGGGATGTTCTCCGAAAGGAAGCTCGACGGGAGAGGATTATGCAGCGACTAACTGAGACGGTTCGCTTACCCGAAGAAGATGGTCTCTGAAAACGCTCAGAGCTGAGGTGCCCCTCGCCTGTGGGATACAGGTGCCATCAGCCTCAGCGCTGAACTGCTCCAATGTGGCTGGGGATCTTGTGTAACGGGGTGGAAGACACGGATGGCTTGCCAACAGCATTGAGTGCGGACGCCGCATTTGACGCTGTGCTCGCGAGCCGAAAAAGACTTGCTCGTCGCCATCCGATCCAGTCAGTCCGGTTGGCTGAAGTCAGTCCCGTCGGCTGACAATGCACAAAGGCCCAGACGAGCATTCCCCAAACGCATGCAAGTCGAGAGCGGGGTGTCCAATGGGCTACGGGATCACTGGGGAGTTACCTGCAAAAAGCGGCAAACTAGTTGTAACAGCCGGAAACTACCACAAGATGACCTGGTTCCTTTAGTCAATCACTCGAAGGATGGCTCTTTCGTATTCAGGTAAGCCTCGCGAGATGGACACAGGAACAACCGCTGGCGGAACACCCGTAACCATCCAAGCGAGACCGGCTGATTCTGTGTGGTCCTCACCGACTGCTCGAGATTAGTCAATTCCTCCTTATCGCTTCTTGCCCTCATAAAATAACTTCATACCCCTGTTTGAGGGCGGGGGCAGCAAGAGGCAAATTCTACGCTCGTCGGAGTCTGCCCGGCCTTTTCCTCGTGATTTCTCAGACAACACGATTATGCCCAGGAAGAAGACAATTCATTGCAATAATGGAAGTGTCGGTCGACTTCTTACTGACGCGAAGTCAGGCACGCTGATCGAGCCGAGACGCGAAGCAGAACTCCGCGCCTTCTTCGTCGAACATCTGGACGATTGCGGCGTTTGTCGCGATGAGATGATTGACCACGCGAATCAACTCGCGTTGACCGAGATCGCAGAGGCGAGCGGTGTTGGTGTCGAGCGAGTGATTGAAGGACTCGGAGAGACGGCGAAACAACTTCGCGACTTCGCGAGAGATCACGACATTCCGTTTGAGGAAGTCGTCATTGAAATAATTCGACGACGATCTCACCTCTCGTCGATTTCAAAGCTTATGCGAGTAGTCTCCTCCGTCGCATCGACAGAGGCTTGAGCTTGGTCGCTAGGCCTTCGATCTTCGACCGTTTCGTGTTTTCGACGGTTCTTCCTTTCCAACTTCACCTCTGCCGTTGCGGCTCAGCTTAGCCATCCAGCTCTTTGATCCGAACTCCCCGGCCAAAAGGCTTGGCAAGCTGAAGTCAGCATCGAGGCTGGGCCAGCGAAGCCCCTCGCCCGAAGGCGTTATCCGCACATCCGCAAGATCTTTTGGCGATGCTCCGGCAGCCCTTGAGCTAACTCAGCCGGAAACATGAACGTTGCCCCGTTGCGTAGTTCCACGACTATGCGATTCGTGCGGCGATCGTAGCGCGCAGACTTCGCACGAGGCTCGATCCGGTCGGCACGGGATGCTGTCCGTTTCGCCTTATCATATTCTTTATCGAATATCCTGGCTTCCAATTGCTATTTTTCTTCCTTCAGCCAGTCTCTCGCATGAAAAAACTCTGAGGCTTCAGCTTCGCGTGAACCCGGCTCCGGCTGATAATGGTAGCTCCATCGCACAAGTGGAGGCAGAGACATCAGAATCGACTCGGTTCGACCCCGAGTCTGCAAACCGAAGTGCGTGCCTCGATCGTAGACGAGGTTGAATTCAACATAGCGGCCCCGCCTTATGAGTTGGAACGCGCGTTCGCGTTCCGTGTACGGCTCATCCTTGCGGAGCCGGGCGATCGGCAAATAGGCGGGAAGAAACGCGTTCGCTACTCCCTGCACAAACTCGAAAATGAACTCGATTCCGCGATCGACTTTCGGGCGCTTGTTGTCCGGCTCAAGCGGCTCGTCGGCGTGCCTTCCAGTTAGATAGTCAAAGAAGATTCCGCCAACGCCGCGAGCTTCGTTGCGATGCTTGATGAAGAAGTATTCGTCGCACCACTTCTTGAAGCGCGGATAGTACCACGGATCGAATTTGTCACACGCGTCCTTCAGAGTACCGTGAAAATAGATCACGTCTTCGATGTGAGGATAGTAAGGCGTCAAGTCAGTTCCGCCGCCAAACCAGCTTCCAGAGCCTCTTTCAAGGTAGCGAAAGTTGGCATGGACAGTGGGCACACATGGATTAAGCGGATGAAGCACAAGCGAGATTCCCGTCGCAAAGAAACTGGCGCCTTCTCCGACCGGCATTTTCGCCGCGAACAACTCGTCGAATCTTCCGTACACTTCCGAGAAATTGACGCCCGCTTTTTCGAACACTGCGCCGTTTTCCATGACTCGCGTGCGGCCGCCTCCTCCTTCATCTCGCGCCCAAAGGTCCTCACGAAAATGCGCCGCGCCATCGAGACCTTCGAGCGCACTGCAAATCTCGTCCTGAAGCTTCGCAAAAAAGTCTCTGGCTCGCTCTTTAAGCACCAATTGATTGGTCATTTTTCGCGCCTCCAGGCCTTAATCTGTGATGGTTACTGATTCGGTTACGACCAATTCATACGAAGTTGTTGCGGCCAAGTTTTTCGTTGCGCCCTCGCTCAGATGAAGGTACCATGTTTGTACCCGCTAGAAAATCGAACAAGGATCGAACTGGACTCGGGAGGAAGTTAATGATTGCGATTCGAAGGCTGCCGATTACAGTAGCTGCCACTGCAGCGCTAGTCCTGGCGCTTGCAGTTCTATCGTGGGCCAACGACGCGAACGACAAATCGCCGAGGTGCCGGATCAAGAATTTCGGCTGCCTCAACGAAAAATTCTACCGAGGCGCACAGCCCACGAAAGAAGACTACGCTGATCTTGCCGCGATGGGAGTAAAAACCGTAATCAACTTTCAGAAGGGCGGCGCCGAAACCGAGCAGAAACTTGTCGAAGCTAACGGCATGAAGTTCTATCAGATTGGAATGAGTGACAAGAGCGAGCCAGCTCCGGAACAGGTCGAGCGCTTCCTTAAAATCGTGAATAATTCCGCTAATTTACCTGTCTTCGTGCACTGCGCCGGTGGACGCCATCGCACGGGAGCGATGATTGCGATTTACAGAATAACTCACGACGGTTGGACTGCGGATCGCGCTTATCAGGAAATGAAGCAATTCGATTTTAAATACGGCGTCGGACACGGGCCGCTGAAAAAATATGTCTACGACTACTATTCGCGAATTGACCACAATCCAAATGGCGTAGTAGTTATAAGGCGAGACAACTGATAAAAGGTCTGAGTCGTCCAAACTTCGAGCAGTAATTCAATGACAAATTCAACACGTAGATTCAGCGCGGCGCTTTGCGCGATAGCATTGATAGCCTCGCTGGGCGCAGCGCAAAGCACGCCCAGCTATAAAGAGCTTCCGAACTTTCACAAGGTGAGCGACACGCTTTATCGCGGCGCGCAACCGCTGAACGACGCTGCAAAGAAGCTTGCCGAACTTGGCATCAAGACGGTAATCAATCTTCGCGGAGAAGACGAAGTTTCGCTCGAAGAGAAGAAGCAGGCCGAAGCGGCTGGCTTGCACTACTTCAGCGTGCCGATGCCGGGCTTGAGCGCCCCTTCCGATGAAGTTGTAGCTCGTGTGATTTCGATCATCGACAATCCGGAGAATCAGCCTGTCTTCATTCATTGCAAGCGCGGCTCGGATCGAACCGGTACCATCGCCGCCATCTATCGCATATCGCACGATGGCTGGAACGCTGATCGAGCGCTGAACGAAGCGAGAGGTTACGGCCTAAGCTGGATGGAGTTCGGGATGAAGAGCTACATCGCGGACTACTACAAGAAGAAGCAGAACCGCTCTAACGCGGCTGAAGCGTCAGCCGCAGCAACGACGCATTAATTCACGAACACTAACTTCACTGGTGTTCCGTCTCGCGCGAAGCTTGAACCGGAGTAGCCTTTAGCTTGTCGAGCGCGCGCAAGGTGTGCTGCCACTCACTCTTATCTTTTTTCGTTGCGATCGGCGCGTTCAAGTTGCTGTAGAAGGCCAGGATGTTTCGGCGCAGATCCGGCGTGACCCCTTCAAGCTTCCCGCTGGCGAGCTTGTTAAGCAGTTTCGCATAAGTGTCATCCGCGAGCCTGTATTCTCCTGCTCGCGTGAGTTCGCCAGTATCAAAATCGCGGTTCTGCAGATTGATGTTCTTGTTTTGGACCTGCCCGAGCATTCCGCGATATCGCGTGAGCGTGGCGTTGAAGCTTTCGAGAAACATTCGCTCGGCTTCGGGAGTGGGCGTCTTAAACGCCAGAGGCGCGAATGGTCCAACCTTCGGAACGATTCGAAACAGCAATGCAAGTGACTTGTCGAGTACGCCGGGCTTCTCGTACTGATTGCCCCATTCCTTGTTGTAATCTGCATTCGATAGGCTGTAAATGAATTTCTGCTCGGTTATGCCGGGAGTGGACTTTATTATTTCGTCTTTCTTCGTTTGCCACGCCACCTTGGTCATTCTCGGAATGATTACACTCACAGACCGTCTGTAAGTGGCAAGCGCAAGATCGAGATTCGTGAATATGTCTTTTAACTCAAAGCCATAAGTGCCCTTAAAAGCGCGCTCCAGCACCGGACGCGACACTTTGAAACCGATGAAGTCGTGATAGTCCTCGGAGCGATACTTGCCCCGAGCTACCTGAACCACATCGAAACCAAACTCAGTCCTCAAGTGCGCAACAGGATCTTCGACGTAGGTAACTTTATTTCCATACCTCGCTTGCAGTTTCGGATAGAGAACCGGGACGGCACGATTAACCGCGATCGAATGCCCATCATTGTCGGCTGCATAGTGGGCGAGCGCTCCAAGTGCGAAGGCATACTCGTCTATGTCCTGCGACTCGCGAAGCAGCGCTTCGATGAAGTCGCCGCTCCTGACGTAGTGCACAAGATCGGTGAAGAACTTGCTTCCAAACGGGTAATAACCCATGTCCTGAATTATCGATCCCCCGTACGCATAAGCGTGAGCCTCGCGAAGCTGCTCGGCCGTAGCATGAGGAAATCGCTTCAGTATGATGGGCTTGAGCGAGTCATTCCACGATGAATCGATGATGGCTTCGTGAGTCAACACGGAATAGCCGAACGTTACCCGTGTCGTTGCGAGCAGGAGTATCGCCGCCGCAACAAGTAAAACTCTTCGGAAAAAGATGTTTTTCATGACCGCTCTCCTCGTGGCAAGTGTACTGATAATGGGCGAATTGATTTCCCCCTCGTCTTAAAAGACGACGAAAAGCCCTGCGTCAACAGTCCGAATCGTCTATGTGCAATCCCAATGCCTGCTCGTAGCTCTGTCGTGCCCTTGATAATCCGTCTCGCTAAGCCTAATAAATAAAGTCAACCGTGCGTGTGATACCTGCGATAGATCTGAAAGACGGGCGCTGCGTTCGGCTCATTGAGGGTCGAGCAGACAGCGCGAAGGTTTACGATCGCGATCCGATTGAAGTCGCGCGCGATTATGAACGCGAGGGTGCCCAGCTTATTCACATCATCGATTTGGACGGAGCGTTTCTCGGCTTGGCCTCGCGTAACCGGGAGATCGCGCGACGCATTGCGAGCGAAGCAGGCATCCCTATTGAGGTCGGCGGCGGAGTGCGGTCAATCGATGATATTCGAGCCTTGCGAGAAGATGTCGGCGCGCGTTACGTGATCGTCGGAACAATGGCGATCGAGAACGCGTCGGAACTGCGAAAAGCAATAGCCGAGTTTGGTGACGCGATCGTTGTCGGAATCGATGCCCGCGGACGCCCCGTAGCAACTCGCGGATGGGTCGAGTCAACCGATGTCGACGCGATCGAACTGGCTCGAGAAGTCGCCGGATTGGGCGCGACTCGGATCATCTACACCGACATCACGCGAGACGGAATGCTGGCGGGACCTAATCTCGAGTTGACCCGCAGCATCGCTGAAGCCTCGGGAATCTCAGTGACGGCATCAGGAGGAGTGTCGTCGCTTGCAGACATCGAGCGGTTGCGCTCTCTCGAGCCTTATGGCGTAGACTCAGTCATAGTCGGCAAGGCGCTTTATGAAGGACGGTTTAGTTTGCGGGACGCGATAGCCCGAGCGGGCGGGCCGGACCGGGAAGCTTCGTGAATGACATGTTTGAGAAACTGGAAAACGTTTGGTCGCGCCGGTTCAGTCGCGAGTCGAGACGGACTCGTGATCAATCTGACGATCGTGACAAATCGGATGATGATCGCGATGCCGGGATTCCGGTGCGAGTAAGACGAGGCCCTCCGGATCGCGGCTCATCGGTGGCGGTCGCTGAACCGGATGACGAAGACTGACGAAGCGGGCTGGCGTGATACTGGCTCCAGAAGCCGGTTTCAAGGCAACGGTCCAATTCACTGCGGCCACATCGGCTCAGATATGCTGGCAAAAAGAATCATCCCGTGTCTGGATGTCGATCGAGGTCGGGTGGTCAAGGGCATTCGTTTCGTCGATCTTGTGGACGCGGGAGATCCGGTCGAGCAAGCGCGTCGATACGATCGAGAAGGCGCTGATGAACTGGTATTCCTCGACATCACCGCTTCCTCCGAAAGCCGGGAGCTGGTGCGAGAAATGGCTCGGAGCGTAGCCGATTCGATCTTCATTCCATTCACCGTGGGCGGCGGGATTCGAACGCTTGAAGACATTCGAGCTACGTTATCATCGGGCGCGGACAAAGTTTCTTTGAACACCGCCGCGCTGAAGGACTCGGCGATTATCACCGAAGGTGCTAGATCGTTTGGCTCTCAAGCCATCGTCGTCGCAATCGATGCGCGTAGACTCTCCGCGGGCAAGTGGGAGGTGTTCACACACGGGGGCCGCACTCCAACAGGAGTCGATGCGGTGGAGTGGGCGAGACAAGCGGAGCAACTCGGCGCTGGCGAGATATTGCTGACAAGCATGGATTGTGATGGAACACGCGATGGTTATGATATTGAGCTGACACGCTCAGTGTCGGAGGCGGTTTCGATACCGGTGATTGCTTCGGGAGGCGCAGGCAATCTCGAACACTTGTACGAGGCGTTGAGCGCGGGCAAGGCTTCGGCGGTCCTCGCAGCTTCAATATTTCACTTCGGAGAGTTCACACTTGCCCAAGCAAAGGACTACTTGCGCTTGCGCGGGCTTCCGGTCAGATGAATGAATAAGATCACGAACTTCGATTATGACTGACTCTTTCGCAAGCCAAATTAGTTTTGACGAAGCGGGACTTGTGCCGGCCATCGTGCAGGATGATGCAACGGGCGAGGTGCTGATGCTCGCGTACATGAACTACGATTCATTAAGCAAAACCATCGAGTCGGGCGAGACCTGGTTCTGGAGCCGCTCGCGCAGGGAGCTTTGGCACAAGGGCGAAACCTCAGGTAATACTCAACGAGTCGTTTCTATCTCGGTCGATTGCGACAACGACACATTACTTATTCGAGTTGAGCCTCGAGGGCCGGCTTGTCACACCGGCGCGCGAACCTGCTTCTTTCGATCAATCTGATTCCTACGAAATGTAAAAAGTTCCTGAGCGGCGTGCAGTTTTCACCTTCTTTCCTTCGCGAATCTCATCTCCACATTCGCTTTCTTTGGTGTTTGTTGTTTTCAACTTTCGGAACGGGCATTGCCTGCTTCAGTTGTTTACTCGGGCGTCTCGCAACGTTCACTAAACACACATAACCAGAATCTGCAGAACAATTTCTTTTAGACCTTCCCCACGAACACCAAATGGAGGACGCATGAAAAAGTTATCCGCAATGGTTCTAACGATGTTAGTGGTTGGCTCGTACGGTTTTGCCAGCCAAACCGAGAAGCAAAAGCAGTCCACGACTCAAACCAACGCGAGTGCTGACGCGAAGTCGCATGCGAATGCCCAGGCTCAACCGGGAAGCGTGACGCTCGATAGCGGGTCTCAAATAAATGCCGAGCTGGCTTCGACGCTTGACCTTAAGAAGTCGAAGCCCGGGGATCCATTCAAAATGAAAACCACGCGTCCGGTGAACCGCGAAGGCAAAGACGTCATAAGCCGCGGCTCAACCATCACCGGCCACGTGCAACAGGTGACTCACGCCAACGGAGCGATACAAGCGACGCTCGTCTTCGATCAACTTCAGGACAAGAATAGCCACTTAATGTCGCCGCTTTCGGCAGTGGTCACGGCGGTCGCGAAAGCCGACAGCAGCGCGAGCGCAATGGCCCACGACGATTCAATGTCGCCTCCGATGAGCGGCGGCAGCAACCGCTCAACCAGAAACCAGAGCAGCTCAAGCCAGAGCGGAGGCTTGTTGGGCGGCGTCACTCAAACTGTCGGGGGTGTCACTCAAACTGCGGCGGGTGCTGCCGGTCAAGTAGGCTCAACCGTGAACTCGACCACCAGCTCAACTGTGCGTTCAACATCAGGCGTCACTGGAGCGGCGACGCCCTTGACAAGGGGCGCGATTCAGATCGTGAGCGATACGACGGCCACGGCAACTTCCGGTTCGACTCTCGCGATGTCCGATCGCAGTCCGAAAATCGAGAGCGGAACGCAGTTCGTTCTGCAAACAACCTCCGCGCTGACGCTGACTAAAGACGCAAAGCAGCAATAGTAAATCAAACGATTGAGTGCGGGCTGGTTCCGCCCGCACTCAAATCGATCTAAGCTTGTATAAATCTTTAGTGCCCACATTCACACCGAGCAGCTTGAGATAAAGAAAGAGCTGGTGCTTGTGGTTGATGAGGTGTTCGAGGTTGTCAAGCAGAATAGTCAACACGGCTTCGCCTTCAGGTGCGAAGACAGTTGGAATGCGCCGCGCAAGAACGTCGTCAGAAACAAACGAGAATCCTTCTCGAATGCTCAAAGCGTAGTCGCGAATTCGCTCGCTCGCTTCCTCCATAGCACAAGGTTGATTGACCGTCAGATTGCGTAACCTGTCGAAGTGCGCCAGTCGTTTGCGGTCGATCGCGTAAAGCGTCGCGCAAAATCCAGCGAGGCACTCAAGAAGATGCCCGAGCAGATCACACACTCGCATGACGTTTGGCAGGGGCCGCCATTCAAGCTGGTCGTCTGGAATGAGGGTCAGCAGATGCGCCGTCTGCTCGATCTGACCTTCGAGCTTCGAGAGGATCAACCGAGAAAGAGAGTCTGATTCGCTAACCACGATTCTTGAGCTGCGTTTGTATCTTAAACGTCGAAGTACAATTGAAACTCGAGCGGATGCGGCCGCATTCGAATTGGATCGACTTCCTTCGAGCGCTTGTAGCTAATCCATCGCTCGATGAGCGCTTCAGTGAACACGTCTCCTTTGAGCATGAAGTCGTGATCGGCTTCAAGAGCATCGAGCGCTTGATCCAGTGAGCCGGGCAGCGTCGGCACGTCCTTCAATTCTTCAGGCGAGAGATCGTAGATGTCCTTATCAAGCGGTTCGCCCGGATCGATACGGTTCTGGACTCCATCCAGACCTGCCATCATCATCGCTGAAAAAGCAAGATAAGGATTGCACGAAGGATCGGGAAAACGAACTTCAAGCCGCTTCGCGCCTGCGGACTGCGAGTACATCGGAATGCGGATCGCAGCCGAACGATTTCGCCGCGAGTAAGCCAGATTCACCGGAGCTTCGTAGCCTGGCACAAGCCGCTTGTAGCTGTTCGTAGTTGGCGCCGCCAGCGCTGCAATCGCCGCCGCGTGTTTTAGGATTCCGCCTGCGTAATGCAGAGCCATCTCGGAAATGCCGGCGTACTTGTCGCCCGCAAAAAGAGCTTTCTCGCCCTTCCAAAAACTCTGGTGGCAATGCATGCCGCTTCCGTTGTCGCCGAACATCGGCTTGGGCATAAAGGTCGCGGCCTTGCCATAATAAAACGCTGTATTTTTTACTACATATTTGAACAGCATCACATTGTCGGCCGTGCCCAACAACGTTGAGAAGCGAAAATCGATTTCACACTGTCCGCCGCTCGCGACTTCGTGGTGATGCATCTCGGGTTCTATGCCGACCGATTGCAGGTTCTGCACGATGTCAGACCGGAGATCGTGCAATTGATCAACCGGCGGCACCGGCACATAACCCTCTTTCGTCCGCACTCGATAGCCCAGATTGTCTTCGGCGCGACCTGAATTCCAGAGACCTTCCGAGGATTCGAAGCTGTAACCAGAGCGGTTCACTTCGTTGTGATAGCTTACGTTGTCAAAAATGAAGAACTCCGCCTCCGGTCCGAAGTAGCAGTTGTCGGCGATGCCGGTGAACTTCAGATAGCTTTCGGCGCGTTGAGCCACTGCACGCGGATCCATTTCGTAGCCTTCCTTTGTCAACGGATCGACCGCGTTTGCGAACATGCACAGCGTCGGTTCCTCGAAGAACGGGTCGATCCAGAAGCGGCTCTCGTCTGGAATCAGCAACATATCGGATTCGTTGATCGAAGCCCAGCCGCGAAGGCTTGATGCGTCGAAGCCAATGCCCGACTCAAATGAGTCTTCATTGAACTGGCTGATTGGAACGGTGACGTGATGCCAGCCGCCAGGCAAGTCTGTGAACCTGATATCGACGAACTTGACTTGTTCGTCCACTGCAAACTGCAAAACTCTGTTAGGCATCGGCTCAAATCCTCCTGAACGTGTTACTTCGAGCAGGTTAACTGGTTGTTATTTTCTAGGCGGTTGAGCATATAAGCCGACCGTCATGCTGTCAAGGAAACACTCGCTAAGAGTTTAAATATTAGGTAGGCTCGATTACTTATTCTTCACTCGTGATCGAGCAGTGTAATCTTGACCGGGACTTGGAACTTGTGGCCATCGTCGGTTTCGACAGTCAGAAAGCCCTCGTACTTGCCGGCTTTCGTCGCCTTCGCGGAGTCGATTGTCACTCGGAACAGATAGTTGCTGCCCTCAACCATCGTCGCCTGCTCGAGCTTCAGGAATGGCAACGTCGATGTAGCGGATTTGATGTGAAAGGAGCCGACTTGTTTTCTAATGCCCACGCGCTTTATCAGGTCTTTAACTCCTGAAATTGCAATCGCGCCGAAATCGATCTCACGCGGCGTTACGACGATGTTTTCTGCGGGGACGTTTACCGTCAACTGGATTCGGATCTCGCGGCTGCGACCGTCCGGCAGTTCAACAATAAGAGGCACTGTGCGCAAGCCGGCGCCGTCTATTGGAACGTCGAGCCAATAGTCTGTAGCTTCGTGCCTCAGCTTCCACGAAGGAGGCGCGGCCTCTGTAAGTCTTACAGTGCCGGACTCGGGATTGAGCGGCCTGATCCTCAACGAAATACTCAAGCGCTCGCCCGGTTCAACACTGACCACCGGTCGCGCGGTCGGCCAAATTTGAAACGCACCATTACCTTCACCGCGAGCGATATCGGCACTCTTGATGCGTCTCACATAATCAGGCAACGGCTTGACGACGGCGATCACGCTGATTTGAATCACCGGATGCTTCGGATCATTTGTTTGAACCTCATAGGTGTGCTCAACGCGGCCGGCTTGTTCCGCTGTGTGAAGCTTTATCGAGATCGCTCCAACCTGACCAGGCTGGGTGACTTTGTCGAAAGTAAAGTCAGACGGCGGGCATCAGCTTGGCGCGGCTCGCAAGGCAGCCGCTCTAATCGAAGGTCGAATGTTAGAATTAAACGTCGCGGCCATGACTCGCGGTTGGCGCTCGATGGACTTAGAGAGCGACGACTTCTGTGAAAGCTCGAGTTGTTTCGTCCCGGCGTTGCGAAAAAGAAAGGTGTGTTCGAGCTCCTCGCCGGCAAACACCTCGCCAAAATCACATTTTGTTATGTCTATTACCAGCTGCGGACCGTCGGCCCGCGATGGAATTGTGCCGCCGACTGCAAACGAGAACTGCAGCGTCATCAAAATCGCAAGCAAGATTGAGTGTGCCGCGCACGCGTTTAAGCTAAGAGCATCAATTCTTCGATGGCTTTTTAGTATGTTGTGAGTCACGGCAAGACAGGAATAGTAGATGTCCAGGGCAGGCTTTTCAAGGTGTCCTTCCCTGAAGTCTCGCACACCTATCGATTCAAAACATAATCGAACAGGCGCCCCGGAAGAAACCGCTTCAGCGCGATTCCTAAACGAGCGTGGCCGGGAG
>Ga0075426_10001471_pt1 | contig 16719 bp, 9 predicted proteins | sample SoiMethybrSBSTD5_FD_75304 | JGI IMG/M metagenome (GOLD analysis project Ga0075426, IMG submission 75304) | Bulk soil microbial communities from a Populus tree surrounding site in Tennessee, USA - Soil MetaG P. TD hybrid SBSTD5 | ecosystem: Environmental > Terrestrial > Soil > Tree plantation... | reverse complement strand
CAGTTTTTTGGGATCGTTGAGCCATTCCTTCACGTGCTCTTGATCCGTTCCCAGAGAGGCGGTGGCCAGTTGTGCGGCAATCGTGGATTGTTTCAAGCGGGAATCGGTGGCCACGAAGCAAATTTCATTGATGTGGATTCCTTGCATTCCCGCCAGGGCGGTCTTCAATTGTTGAGCGAGTTCTGAAGGCTTGACCTTTCCTGCGGGAAAGGCCAATGCGAACCGCGCGAGCTCTTCCTGGGTGACGGTACTAAAAAACTGGACGCTCGCCAGCCCCGCCGCGGAGAGCAACAGGGCAAATTGTTTTTCGGCCGGCGCGCCCTCCAGCGGCACGCCGTCCAGCAGAAGTTGAGAACCTGTGGCTCCCAGCAAGAGTCCGCCCTCTGATCCCGGCGGAATGGCGGTGTGCAGTTCGTCGAAGGCAATTTTTAACTGTTCAACGGTGCGGGCGTGCTCATAACCGTACAGGCGGGCGTACTTCAGCAGAATGTTCAGGCTTCTTACGAAGGCGCGTCCGGCCGTTGTTTTTGGATCGGATTTCATGTGCCGCCGCGGGTCATCCTCAATCTTAATGGGCTCAGTGGGCGCAATAGGACTCCCTCACTAGTACCGTAGATGGAGCCGTGGTTGGCGGCAATGGTACAGGCGTGCATCTGTGTCCGAGAGGTCACGAAGCCCTTCGGACGGGCAGTTTCACTGACCGCACGAACGGGTATTTTTTAAGGGGGACAGGTAGAGAAGAGGGCCCTTTCGGAATCCCTTGAAAACAAGGCGCTTAGGTCTTCACAGCCGCAATTCGCGTAGGCCAGACACTTATTTACAGATTGCGATTGTGGGCATGTCAATAGTTCAGTTTCAACGAAAATTGAATCTGCCGCGATGGCCCTGCCGTTTTGCTAATGATGCCAAAGCCGCTACCGAGAACGATGTTCGACGGCAAGCCAAAATTCACATCGTTGAAGATGTTGAAGAGCTCGGCGCGGAATTGCAGGTTTGCGAATTCGCTGTTTCCGCGGCGGCCGAACGCCGTGTCCTTGATCAGGGCCACGTCAAATTGGCGGAACGCTGGCCCGCGGAACGTGTTGCGGCCGAGAGTTCCGAAAACGCCCTGGTTGGGACCGGTTCCGCCCGGAACATTGATCGGGATCTGAAAAAAGGAGCTGTTTGCTGCTCCCCTGCCGAAATAATCTTCACGCACGGGGCGGGTGGTTGAAAAATCCGGCGTAGACACGAGATCAGGCCGGTCGGTACCGCCCGCGCCCACCCCGGTTTGCTGGATTCCGGAATAGATGGAAAACGGAGACCCCGAGGTCAGTGTGGTGATATCCAGAAACTGCCAGCCCCGCGTGAGTGTTTTGCCTAGCGGCTGGAAGAGGCGCACGCTCTCCAGCGGCAATCTCTGAATCAAGCTCACCGCGAAAACGTGGGTCACATCGAACGTCGAAGGCCCTTTTTCTTTTTCGGGAAGGAACGGATCCTGCGGGAGGGTTTGCAAGACCACTCCGGGGGTTCCGGAAATTCCTCCGGGAACCGCGCTGGTGTCGTCAACGCTTTTTGAAAAAGTGTAGCTCGCCTGAAAACTTAGGCCCATGTGAGGGATGTTCTGGCTCGCGCTTGTTTGCAGCGCGTGGTAGCTCGAATGCGCGCCGCTCGACATCACCATCTCCGGGCCGAAACCCCCAGTGGCATGGCCTGCTGCATCGAACTGCGTGTAGCGCGCGAAGGCGGGAGCAGCTCCTCCGTAGCCGTTCGGCGAAAGCACGCTCGCCAGGCGAACACCCGTGGTTCCTACGTAGGAGGCGCTCACCTTCACCCTTCCTAAATCCTGGTCAATGCCCAGCGTCTGCGTAGCGATATAGCCGTTGCGAAGATGGGGATCTATACTGATGGTGGTGAAGAGTTGCACCTGATTGCCCGGCGTCAGCGCCGCCAAATCGTTCTGGAATCGCTGTACGTCTATCGGCGTGTTCGCGGGAACGCTGTTGCTGCCGTTGCGAAAAAGCAGTTGCTCTTGCGTGGTGTAAACAGGAGGAAGCGCGAGCGGCGCGACAGAATCTTGAAAAGTGAGCGGGAAACCGGGAAGCGCCGTCACCAGCGGCTGAAAAACGAAGGGGAATGCCCCGGTAACGTAGTTTTGCAGCCACAGATTCGGAAGACTCGTCGTGACAGCGCCGCCCGCGTGGACGGTTGTGTGCTTGCTCAGGCCGTAGTCGAGCGAGACGCGCGGCCCCCATCCATTCCAATCCATAGCGTAGGGCGGTTGCGGATTGTAGAAATAGGTTTGCGTTGTGCCGGGAGCGAGAAAGCCCGCCAGCTTGCCGTCGGGCCCGAAGGGAACGGCCAGCGAAGTGCGATGCTCGGCCTCATGAATCCGGCTATTCACTTCGTAGCGCAAGCCAAGGTTGACCGTGAACCGGCCGCTGACTTTCCAGGCGTCCTCAAAGTAGAAGTTGTAGGCCTCGCGGCGCACTGCCGCTTCGTCAAACTTATTTCCTTTCGGCGTCAGGCTCCCGAGCGCGGTAACCGTATACGAGAAGGGTGTTGCCGTGAGCAGCCCAGTAAGGGCGTCCGGCAATGGTTGCCCCGGTTGAATGTTATGCTGTCCGCTGGCGGAAGTAATGAAAACGGGCGAATATGCCGTGCCCCCTCCGAACGTGTAGAGCCCGTTGGGATTCTGACCGAAAACCGAGGAATCGCGGTTGAACCGCAACTCCGCTCCCCATCGCAAGGCGTGTGCGCCGCGCGTAAGAACCATGTCCTCTTTAAGCTGGTAAACGTTTCCGTACGAGCCGAAGATCGAGCCGTCCGCCGAATTGAATCCTTGATAGAGGCCGTCGGCAAAAGCGATTGCCGGCTGCTTCTGGTTGCTGGTAAGAAACAGCGGTGTGCTGCGGATGTAGCCCAGCGTCGTTTGATAGCTGAACCGCGAAGTTGCAGAGCGCGAGTATTTCACCGCCGCGCTGCGCTGGTGATCGAGAAAATCAACTCCAAACGTGGGATCGATAGCCGTTTGGTCGGGGTTGGTGGTTGGCCCGTTGACCTGGTTGCGGCTCACACGCAGGAACAGCGTGGACTTCTCCGAAAAGCGGTGATCGATTCGCGCGGAGGCCTGATCGGTGTGGGTAACCACCTTGGAAGAGGTGGCATAGGTGCGCACGCCGTAGGGTCCGGTGGGCTCGTTGGGCAGCGGATAGCGCGCGAGCAGGGCCGCGATGCTGCTGTTCACCGGAACGGTCAGAGTGTCTCCGGGAAAGGTTGTGGTGTCGATTCCTTGCCGTTCCGTCGAAGTGGGCACGGGCATCACCTGCGTCGTTCCCAGCACCTGCCGGAAGCCCTGATACTCCACGAAGTAGTAGGTTTTTCTCCGGCCGTCGTAAATGTTCGGCAACGCGACCGGGCCGCCGATGGTCACTCCGAATTCATTACGCGCGAATGGTGGCAGCCGCCTGCGATCCACGGCGTTTGCATGATCAAAAAAATTCCTGGCGTCGAACGCGGCGTTGCGCACGAACTCGAAGAGGCTCCCGTGCACCGAGTCGCTGCCGGACTTCGTAATCACGTTTGTGAAGCCCGCGGCCCCGTGGCCGATGTCCGCCGGCATGACGCCCGAACTGGATTGCACTTCCTGAATCGCATCCACGTTGAAATTGGAAAAGGTGGCGCCGCCAAGCTCCGGGTCCGTCGTGTCCGCACCATCCATTGAAAAAACCGCAGCGGAGCCGCGCTGGCCGTTGACCGCAAATTGTTGCGTGAAATTTGCCGCCCCGTTGGTGTCCGTCATGGTCCCGGCAGCGAGCAAAAGAAGCTTGCTGAAATCGCGTTCGTTCAGCGGCAAGCTGGAAACTTCTCCGGTCGAGAGATGCTCGCCGCCGCTGGCCTGAGGCGACGTCTCGTCTTTCGCCGCACCCTTCGCCACGCCGTTGGCGTCAATGATTCGAAGTTCCTGGCCTTGGGCAGACAGTTGAAGATTGGGCAGAATGGCCGCTCCATCTTTGATCTGCACGGCTTCGATTGCCGTCCAGGTCTTGCCCAGAGCGGTTGCGGTAAGCCTGTAACTCCCTGCGGAGAGCAGGGCAAAAGTAAATTGGCCTCTCGCCGTAGTGGTGGCGGAATATTCATGGCTGCCGTCTGTAGCTTTGAGGTGGATTTCCGCTTTGCCGATAGGATTTCCCTCCGCGTCGTGCAGGACTCCAGTCCAGGAAGGCGCTGCCGAGCACTTGGCTGAGGAAATCAGAAGGGCCGCGAGAAGAAGAACGAAACCGCGAGCGATGGGCGCTAGCTTGGAAAGCATTGCGAAAGATTATATCGCTTTCCAGTTTTGGCGAGGTAGACGGTGCGAAGTGAGCGGCGCGGCAGAACGGAATCAGGCTTTAGAAACCGCCACGCGGCCGCGCCGCCGGCTGCGATTCGTCACCTGTGCGATCATCGGCAAGCCGCCCAATTCCAGCAGCAATTTGCGAAGGCGATAGCGTTCTTCCAGGTCCATATCTACAAATTCGAACGCCATGGCCTGTGGCCGCGCGCCGCGCACCATTGCTTGCGCCTTGATGTGCCGCACGCCATGCGAAAACTTCAAGCTTAGGAGCGACCCGGGCGCCAGATGGCGCTCTCCCGCGCCGATTCCGCCTCCCAGATTCAATTCCGGGATGCTTAACCTGAAGTTTTCCCGCAGATTCGTGGTCACCGCCGCGAGGTTCCGCGAAAGCTTCACCCGCGCGTAACGCCGCTGACGGATCACCGAAGCACTGGCCTCTGGATCGGTGGGTTCGAGTGTCATTTCCCGGCGGTCGATTCCGCTCGAGGCTACCGCTTGCATCCCGACTGCCTTATCCACATGAAGCAGCGCTTGTGCCGCGGCAATTCTCATTTCGTTCGGGTACACCCAGCGCCATACCTGTTTTGTTTCCAGAATGTGCTGGAACAGCGGGCTCGCCATACTGGCCCGCAAACGCCCAAGGGCCTCGATGGCCTTCACTCGCGTAAAACCGGTGGATTCGTCATCTTGCAGCAGCGCAATGAGTTTTGGGATGCACTCCGCCTGTCCGCTCATCCCCATCTCATCAATGGCCAGCGGTCGAATCATTGTGTCCAGCGAATCGTAAATCGCCACGAGCAACTTCGCCCGTTGCTCCGGCGGCGCCGCGGAAAGTTGCCGGATGGCCCGGTCATGCGAAGAGCGCGGCCACTGCGACAGCCGCAGCGGCAACACCTTCTCAACCGCGTCCGGTGAAAGCTGGCTCAACAAACCGATCGTTTCCACCGCTTCGCCGGCAGGCGCCGTCTGCAACGTTTCCACCAAACGTTGCGTGGCATCCTCTCCCAGGTCGCTGATTATCGTGCACAGAAGCTCGCAATCTTCCCGGAATCCGCAATGCCCGAAGCGGTTGGTCACGTAATGAATCGTGGCCTTGGGCATCAAGCCCAAAATGTCCATCATCCCGTCAGCGAGGTGCCCGCTGCGCATTGCTTCTTCCACAAATTCCGGCAGCCGCTCTTCCGCTCCGATGCGCGGCCGCAGGCTTTGCGTCGATCCGGGCCGCTGCGCTTCGACGCTTTCCAGCGAAGCCAGCGCTTGCTGCATCGCCGGGTAGCATCGTTTCGAAGCCGCTTCTTGGCTCAAGCGCACAAAGGCTGCGCCCACCAGCGTCTGCAATTCCGGCTCGCGCTCGACAGCCAGTTGATTGCCCGCCCGACGGATTGCCTCCATCAGAGCGCTGCCATCGCCGCTTCCATAAAGCTCGCCCAAATCGGAAAGCCCAATCGCCGTTGTGCGCCGCGCTTCCGGCGCTTCCAGTCCGATGCACGACGCATACTTCATCAAAATCTCATTCGCCGTCTTCAATTCGCCGCGCCGCAAGCATTCTTCGAGGAACGCGCGCACGTTGCGCGGCGGCACGCACCACGCCTCATCGGAAGTCAGCACCTCTTTTTTGTTTTCTTCCGGCACCTGCTCCCAGAATTCCTGGTCCAGCAGTTCCGTGTACGACTGCACAGAGAGTCCCGCCTGCGCCATCATGTGTTCCTGCGTGGACAAAATCTTGCGCAGCGCCTCAATCTCCGTGTTCATGCGGTCGAGCATTTGCTTCACCGCATTCACGCGCAACTCGCCGCGCTCGTAGCTGTCCAGCGCGAAGCGAATCGCCACGTGCTCCGCCAGCTTCAGCAGCATCGGCTTGTCCGGCTTCGAATCGGGTGCTTGCGCCGCCAGCCCCGCTAGCGCTTGTTGCAGCGTGTACTGCGCGCGCACCGGCATCGCGCTCAGCCGAGACTGGAATGTCGGCACGTCCATCCGCGAGTCCGGATCCTTCCGCGCCTTCCCCAGCGCCGCAAACAATCCCAGCATCGACCGCACATCTTCTTCTTCAACGGTGAACCCGCCGCCTCCGCCCAATCCTGCCGGACCGTGTCCGCCGCCCTTTTCGCCGCGCAACATCGCCGAAGCGGTCATCCATCTTCCTGGCGTTCCCGTTCCGCCCGCTCCAGTCCCAACACCCGTACCACTTCCCCCGCCAGAACCTGAACCTGTTCCACCTCCCCCCAAACCGCCTCCGCCCGCACCAGTACCTGACCCACCACCTCCACCCGGCCCGCTACCACTCCCCCAACCTCCGCCAGAACCGCTACCTCCACCAACTCCGGCCCCGCCAGGTCCGGAGCCGCCGCCTATTCCCGGTTCTCCCGAGCCTCCGCCTCCCGGACCTCCGCCCGAGCCGCTACCTCCGCCTTGGCCTCCGCCTCCCGGACCTCCACCCGACCCGGATCCGCCGCCTCCCGTTCCCCACAAACCTTCGCCGCCGGATCCGCTTCCGCTTCCTCCGGAACCTCCCGAGCCCGGGCCAGTTCCGCCGCCGCTTCCGCCCATTCCTCCGCCGCCAAGACCGAACCCGGGCCCAGGCCCTCCGGGACCATGTCCCGGCCCGCCCGCTCCTCCTCCGCCTCCACCGCCTCCGCGCGCGCTTTCCGCCGCCAGAATCATCTGCAGCATTTTGTTCGGGTCTTCGAAGAATTCGCGGAACTTGTCGCCCTGCGCACCCAGCGCCTTCGCCGTCAACTGCGCCGCCACTTTGATTCCCGCCACCGACGAATCTTCCGCCACGTAGCGAATCTCGTTCACCTTGATGCCCGTTTCGCCTCCCAGCGCCGTCTTCAATTGTTCCGCCAGCGCCGAGGGCTTCGCGTTTCCGCTCGGAAACGCGCGCACAAACCGCGCAAACTGCGCCTGCGTCAATCCTGGCGAAAAGTGAATGCTCGCGATTCCCGAAGACGTCAGCAGTTGCGCGAAGCTTCTTTCTCCCGCCGACGAGCCCATCGGCACGCCGTCCAGCAAAATCTGGTGCCCCGAAGCGCCCAGCAGCACGCCGCTCCCGCCGCTGTCCTCCAGCGCCTGCCGCAGCTCCTTCCACGTCGTGTCGAACTGCGCCGTGGTCTTCGCGTGGCCAAATTCGTACAGCCGCGCAAACTTCAACAGAATGTTCAGGCTGCGGACAAATGCCCGCGCCCCGCCTTGCATTTCAGGACTCATGGTTGTGCTTCAGGACCCATTCCCGCTGACTCTTAAAAACGTTCGTACGTTTTTTCCGAACCTTCGAAACCTTGTAACCTTCTAACGTTCTTTGCCGTGTCTTCTAACTTTCCACCGTTCTTTTCCCCCGCACAAGCCTCCCCGCACCTCCTGTACTCATCTCAATAACAGACTTGTTGCTCCTTTGGAAACTTTTCGTGGGGCGTTCGGACCAGGTTGTCCTTCTGGAAGTGAGTGCTGTTTTGCATTTTGAATGTGCAATGCGTTTCCAGTATAAAATCAGTGCGAAGATTAAAGGCCCTTATGCCCGACCAGCCCCCATCGGACCGCTTCAAAACGGAGATGCCGCAAATCCCCGGCGTTACGGTGCCCCTCGCGCGGCCGGCCAAATCCAGCGGGCCTGCGATCAAACTCCTCATCGGACTTCTCGTGGTGCTGGTCGTGGTATTCCTGGGAGCCCGCTGGGCGCTCCGCCCGCGGCACATGGAGTCCAAGTCCGCCGAGCCGCAGCCGCAAATCGAGGTTCCCGCGCCCGCGCCCGATCCGCGCACTTTGGTGCCGCACGCCAATGATGCAAATCCCGCAATCGCGGACGTCGAGGAGATGGCCAAGCCCTGGTCGTCCAAGGAATTTTTTATTCGCAACACGCTCAGCGGAGAAAACGTTCCCGGAATCCTCGTGCGTCTGCCGGGCGGCTCTCCGTTGCGAGCCACCGGCTATTGGGCTTTTTCCGTGAACGCGCCCTTCGGCAACTGCCGGCTGGAGTACGTCACCGATCTGGTCCGGCTGCGAACCGAATACGGCTTCGCCGCCGCGAAACATCCCATGATTGGCAATCCGTGCAACCACACGGTTTTCGATCCAGCCAAAACCACGACTCTTCCAGGAACCGGCGCCATCGTGCGAGGCGCGATCGTGCAGGGTTCGGATTTGCGCCCGCCGCTCGGCATCGAGATTCGCGTTCGCGACAAAGAGATTGAGGCTGTTCGCACCGAGTAGTGAAGTTTGGCCAAAGGGATTTTTTGTTCGCAGTCCTCGGCTTTCGCAGCAATGAGCACCGAAGCAAACTTCGCATCGTTTTGGCCCGAATACGTGCGCGCGCACAGCCAGCATGGCACGCGAGCAGCTCATCTTGCGGGGACGCTGACCGGATGGACGCTGCTGGTTGCGGCCGTGGCGTTGCACCGCTGGTGGTGGATTGTGCTGGCGCTCGTAGTTCCGTACGCGCTGGCGTGGATCTCGCACTTCTTTGTGGAGCACAACCGACCGGCCACGTTTGAACATCCGCTGTGGTCGTGGTGGGCGGATCAAAAAATGGTGGTGCTGATGCTGTCTGGAAAAATGGGCGAAGAAGTGCGCCGCTGCACCGCAGACCAGTAGATACTGACAAATCGAAAATGGAAAACGAGATCGGAAATCGCGGCATCAGAGCTTGTTTGCTGCAATCGCACCGATGAGGAATTCGGCGTTACAAAGTCGGCGCTACTAAACTAATAATTCCTCGGAGCTCAAGAGTCTCCGCATACCTGAATCTAAATTAGATAAATCCTCCAGAAGTATCGAAATTTAGATTTGGTTCCCCCCAATTTGGCCTGTAAGTTATAGAAAAAACACAACCTTAGCGGCGTGGCGCAATGGCGCACGAACTGCAATCTCATCACAAAGCTCAACCGGAATCCGCTTGTTTGGAAAGGGTTTGTTTCGGGGACTCCGCAGACAGAGCTGTGGGACGTAGGGTTTTTCATTCAAGAAGTTGGAATTGTTCCATCAAATGGAGGAGAGCAATGGATTGTAAAAGAGCAACATGGACCCGGGCGTGTCGATACCAAGTCTTTAGGCAAAGCACGGCTGTTTTCGCGCTGTTCCTGATGGCTACAGCGTTGTTTTTTTCAGTATCCGCGTATGCGCAGGGAACCACGGGAACGCTCCGGGGCCAGGTTCTAGACCCTGCTGGGGCGGTCGTTCCCAATGTTGAGGTTACAGTGACCAATCAGGAGACGGGAGTGGCCGTCAAAGTCACAACAACCTCGGCGGGCACGTATGCGGTGCCGACTTTGATTCCCGGACTCTACAAAATCACTGTGGAGGCCAAGGGCTTCAAGAGTTTCGTGAAGAAAGATGTGAGCGTAATCGCAAACCAAGACAACGTGGCTGATGCCCAGGTGGAATTGGGCGCCGCAACGGAGACGATCGAAGTTACCGGCGGAGCTGTGGAAGTCCAGACGACATCGTCCTCGCTGAACAATTCGTTTGATGCACGCTCCGTTGATCTTCCTAGCGGTGCGGGCACATTGAATGGAAGCCTGCTGAACCTGGCTGTGCTGGCTCCAAACGTAATCGCTCAACCGGGCGGTGTTACTGGCATCGGCGGATCGGTTGGCGGAACCCGTCCGCGCGACAACAACTTTACGGTGGACGGCGTCGACGACAACAATTTGGGCGTGACCGGAAACAACTCAACGGTCATTCCGGATGCGGTCTCGGAATTCAACCTAACCACGAATCAGTTCAGCGCGGAGTATGGACATTCCGCGGGCGGACAATTCAGCCTGGTGACGAAAACGGGGACAAACACATGGCACGGCTCCGGCGAGTGGTACAACCAGAACCGCAACTACAACTCGCTCGATAATCTAACGAAAAGTTCCATTCCTTCAATAATTCCGGGACAGCCCGCGTATGACAACAACCGGGCTGGCGGCACCATAGGCGGACCGATCGTCAAGAACAAGTTCTTTGTCTTCGGCGCCTACGAGTTCACCTATCTTCATGGGCAGGGTAGCCCGACGGTGTTCACTGCTCCGACCGCGGTCGGAATGACTTATTTGCAATCACAAGCCGCGGACTCTGCGGTGACGAGTCTTTTGGCAAACTTTCCGATAGCGCCGACCAAGATTGCAGACGCAAGCCAATACCCGATAGTAAATGGACAGCCCGTGGAGATCGGAAACATAACGATTTTCAGTCCGAACTTTCAGCGCGAACATGACGTGATCGCGAACGCCGACTACACGATGGGTCGCCACCAGTTTGGGGCACGATTCCTCATCAACCAGGAGAAATTCATCCTGCCTGTCAATTCGACGCAAGCTCTATTCAATCAAGATGAGCCCGCTCACAACCGCAAGATTGCGCTTACCGATGCCTGGACGATCAGCGGCACCTTAGTAAACGATCTGCGCGTGCAGTATTCGTATTTTTCATTGCTGACCATCAACCCTTGTACTACTTGCCCCCAAGACATAACCATCAACGACCTACTGGGTGGCGTCACGGTTGGACCCGGGGACTTCACTTCCCAAAAGCAGAACACGTATCAAATCTCGGATACGTTCTCGTGGTCGCGCGGCAAGCACACGTTCAAGTTCGGCGGCCAATACAATCACTTCATCTATCCGCAGTTCTTCCTGCCACGAAGCAACAGCGACAACGAGTACAACAGGGCAGACGCCTTCATCAACGACGTCCTGCCAGACAACCCTGGAAGGACACTACGCAACGCTGGAACGGGAAGTTTCCTTGGGACGCAGAGTCTGTTCGCAGGATTTGCTCAGGACGACTTCAAGTTCAGCCCGCGTCTTACGCTAAATCTGGGATTACGCTATGAGTACTGGACAAATCCAGTGGGGTCCAGCAACCAAACCTTGAACGCTATCTCCAATGTTCCAGGGGTCATAACCTTTGGCAATCCCAAGACGGACAAGAATAACTTCGGTCCGCGAGTGGGCTTCGCCTATGATCCGACCGGTCGCGGAAAGATGTCTATACGCGGGGGCTTTGGCATCGCTTACGACGTAAAATTCCAAAACTTCGCGTCCATCACCCTGCCACCGCAACTGCAGAGTGAACTCGACCCGGGTTCCGCATGCACGCTGACGCCGCAGCCGGGCTGGTGCACCACTCCTAACAACGCGGGTTTTCTCCAACTTGGAGGACTACCGCAAACTTATATCCCACCTACGGGCCAAGCGGGGGCTCGAGCTCTGACCACCGCTTACATCGACGACACCGTGATGCCGAAGATTATGACTTGGTCCTTAGGCGTGCAACGCGAGCTTGCGCGAAATACGACAGTGGAAGTCCGTTACGTCGGCACACGTGGCCTCTCCTTGCCGGTACAGGATCGGCGCAATTTCCATAGTGGATTCGATGCCGGCCTGGCCGCCCTGCCGGAATACTTCCGTGTCCAGGACGTTCCAACAACAGTATCAGCATCAGCTCCTACGCGCGCTCCCTGGGATCTGTTCACGAATTGCAAAGCTGCCGCTGCAGTAGGAGCAGCTTGCAACAATGTCTATTTCCCATTCGGCTTTCAGGCCAATGTCACCTCCGATCCGCCGTTTGGCAGCAGCACCTACCACGCGGGTTCGATCAACTTCACTCAGCGGGCGCGACACGGGCTCACATTCAACGCCAACTACACTTACTCCCACACGCTGGATAACTCTACCAACGAGTTCTTCACCAGCCTCCTTAACCCGCGCCGCGCCCAGGACACCCAACAAATCCAGCAGGACTGGGGAAACTCCGACCTGGACGTTCGGCACAAGGGTGCCGTTTCCTGGATCTATCAGGTCCCGAACATAAAGAGCGACAGTCGATGGGTGAAGACCTTGGTTAACGGGTTCAGCATCGGTTCAGTATTTCTGGCCCAAACGGGGCAGCCTGTAACCCTGCAATCTGCCTCGGACTCCAACGGCAACGGTGATTCCGCGGGCGACCGCGTGATGTTCAATTCATTCGGGACGAGCATGGCGGGCGCCGCCACCACGTTACTGCGTGTCTGCGCTCCTGCCGGAGGCGGAAATACCGTTACCGGAGCGAGCTGCCCGGCCGGAGACAATACAGTAGGCTATCTCGCTGCGGATGCAGCCCAATTGGCCCTACCCACACCCGTAATAGCCGACACCACAGCAAGATACGTAGCTGCCGGCAAGGGGGTCCGCACCAACGTGGCGCGCAACTCCTTTTACAGCCCCGGTTTCAGCGTTCTAAACCTTTCGCTGGGCAAGGAGTTCCACTTTACTGAAGGGAAGTACTTGCGGGCGAAAGTGGATGTCTTCAACGTGCTAAACCATCCCAGCTTTGCGCTGAGCAATGGGAACGTGTTTAGCACCACGGGAGTGACCACAGCCACGACGACGCCAGGGTACGTGAGGCCGAACGATCCGAACTTCCTGGCGGCAAGCACGCTATTTAGCGGGGGCTTCCGCTCCATGACGTTGGGATTGAAGTTCGTTTTCTAAACTCCGTTTCCGGCCGTTCCTTCCGGGAGGTGCTCGGCGAGCACCTCCCGTTTTTTTGTGCGCGCGCGAAGAGTCTTGACAACGTGCGGCGGCGCAGAGGAAGCTCTTTTGCCATGAAAAGACAAACTTCGAGCGTGCCAAACCAGTCTTCCCGCCGCGAATTCTTGCAAAGCAGCGCGGCTTTGTCTCTTGCAGGAATTTCCACGCTGGCCACGGCAGCGCCTCATCTTGGCAACGAAGCCGACGCTCTCCCCGAAGCTTTCTCCGCCCTCAAGCCGCTTGGCTCGCGCGTTCATCCCATTGCCGCCGAGGAATATCGCGGCCGCTTGCAGCACGCTCAAAAATTGATGACGGAGCTGGAGCCGAAGTACGACGCGCTGTTCGTCGCGCCCGGGACTTCTCTCTATTACTTCACCGGGATTCGCTGGGGAATGAGCGAGCGGCTCCTCGCGCTGGTGCTTCCGCGCACGGGCGAGCCCATCATTGTTGTGCCCGCGTTCGAAGAAGGGCGCATGCGCGAAAAGCTGCAATTCCCGGCGGAAGTGCGCATTTGGCAGGAAGACCAAAGCCCCACGAAAATTGCTGCAGCGGCGCTGGCGGATCGCGGGATTCGAACGGGGAAAATCGGCGTGGAGGAAACCGCACCATTCACGTTCTACGATCACCTGCGCGCAGCGGCGCCCGGACTCGAGTGCGTTTCCGCCGATCCCCTCACCATTGCCTGCCGCGGACGCAAATCGGAGCATGAGCTGGAGCTAATGCGGCTGGCGTGCGAAGCCACCTTCGACGTTTTTCGCGCGGTCTTCGCGTCGGTGAAGGAAGGCATGTCGCAGGAAGACATCGGCAAGTTGGTGGAAAGCGGTTTTTCGAAAATGAACCTGCATGGCGGCGCGCTGGTATTGCTCGGAGCTTCTGCGGCGCTGCCACATGGCACCATCAAACCGCAAAAGCTGAAAGAGGGCGACGTCATCCTCATTGACGGCGGCTGCGCAGTGGAAGGGTATCAATCGGACGTGACGCGCACGGGAGTCTTGGGCAAGCCTTCAGAAAAAGTGGCGCACGTTTTTGAAATTGTTCGCAAAGCGCAGGACGCGGCCTTGGATGCGGCGCGCGCAAGCCGTCTTTCCGGCACCGTGGATGACGCCGCGCGCAACGTCGTCACCGATGCCGGGTTTGGGCCGGACTACAAGACCTTCACGCACCGCCTGGGGCATGGCATTGGTCTGGACGGCCATGAGCATCCTTATCTTGTGCGGGGAAGCAAAACGGTCCTCGAGCCAGGAATGACCTTTTCTAACGAACCGGGAATTTACCTTGTTGGTGAATTCGGTTTGCGCTGCGAAGACGACATGGCGATTACCGCGGACGGCCCAGCCCAACTCCTGACTCCGGGGTTTGCACCGTCCCTCGAGAAGCCGCTCGGTTAGCCTTTCGCTCGAAGTCCATCGCAAAAATCGACGATGCGCTGCTCTGCCCAGAAACGTTCTGCGCCGGAATGTTTCGAAATAAAGCCGCAATGCCCGCCGTGTTGCGGTGCAATGAAACGAATCGTCGGATTGTCGCTGATCCTAGCTGCAACAAAAGCAGCATAAGGAACAAAGGGATCGTCTTGCGCGGTGATCATCAGGAAAGGCACGCGGATTTGCGCGGCGACGCGCTTGGCGCCAACATGCTCGTAATAATCCTGCGCGTCGCGATACCCAAATTGCGGCGCGGTGATGACGTCGTCGAACTGGCGCACCGTTCGAACGGGTCGGAGACCGTTGAGCTGGTAGCGCTCCGGAAACAGTTTTTGCTTGCGTGCGTAGCGGTCCATCAATCCAGAAACAAAGCGGCGTTGGTAGAGATAATTCTCTGTGCGCTCGAGGGCGTCCGCGCAAGCCCCGAGATCCAGGGCGGGACACACGGCGCAGACGCCGCGGAGAGCGCTTGGCACTGCGTCCGCAAATTCTCCCGCCATCTTGGTGACGAGATTTCCTCCCATCGAGTAGCCGGCGAAGAAGATTTGTCCGAATCGGTCGTGGTTCGAGAGTTCCTCGAAGACGGCGCGATAATCACCGCTCATTCCGGAGTTGTACAGCGTCGGAGTGAGAGCTTCGGTCCCGCCGCAATTACGCTGATTCAGGCGCACCACGTGAAAGCCGCGATGGAAGGCTTTCTCGGCGATGCCCAACATGTAATTCGAATCACTGGAGCCCTCGAGACCGTGCACCAGGACGAGCATCGGCGCCTCTCTTGGCTTGCCCGGTTGCCAATGGCAATGCCCGAGCAGCCAGGAATCCTGGTCCACCTGGAAACGCCGCGCTTCTGCAGGCGGGAGCTCGAATCGCCGCGGCACCAAAGCCGCCGCAATGGTCATCGCGTGACCGTTTTTCAGCAAAGGATACGGCTCGAATAGGAAAGCAGATGTCTCCATAGAAAAACTCTATTGCACGTTTCCCTCTCAAACAAGCGGAGTCGTGCGCAAGGTTTGACCGCTTCCGACCGTTCCGATAAGATGAGTACAATGAAAAAATCACGCGGACATTTTAATGTTGTGTTTCGCCCGGAACCGGAGGGTGGTTTCACGGCTATTGTGCCGGCGCTTCCGGGCTGCGTGACGCACGGACGGACCCTGGCCGAAGCAAAGAAAATGGCCAAGGACGCCATTGCGGGCTATATCGAGAGCCTGAAGAAACATAAGGAGCCCATTCCTTCGGACGACGATTCGCTGGTTGCCTCGCTCGACGTCGAGTATGCCGAAACTTCCCGCCGTTAGGCCGCGTGAGATCATTCGATTTCTCGAGAGGAATGCGTTCGTGCTCGATCATATTTCCGGCAGTCACTTGATCTATTACCATCCAGATTCGAAACGACGCGCCGTTGTTCCACAGCACAACCGCGATATTCCAAAGGGCACTCTGATGTCTTTGCTGAGGGAGGCAGGGTTCACACGTGAAGAACTGATGGAATTCCTTCAGAGCTAGTGAAGTCACCGCCACAAAGTGCAGGTGTCCGGGAAGTGAGCAACTTGACCGGGGATGCCGCGCACCCTAGAATGGAACATTCACCGTGAGGCATTTTTTCGATTTTGATGCGTTGCTTTAACGGCCCAGCGGGCACCCGCTGGGCTGCGTTGCTTTATGGCCCCTATTTCGTGCGGCTAATCTTTTAACGTGAGGTTGGAATGAACGAAGGTTCGATTCCCGACGCTCTTACTTTTGACGACGTGCTGCTGGTCCCGGGCAGGTCCACGGTGCTGCCGACGGAAGTGGATACCACCACGAATTTCTCGCGCAAAGTGAAGCTGAATGTGCCGCTGGCGTCCGCGGCGATGGACACCGTAACGGAATCGCGGCTGGCCATTGCCATCGCGCGGCAAGGCGGCATCGGCATCGTGCATCGCAGCATGTCCGCGGAAAAACAGGCCGAAGAAGTGGACCGCGTGAAACGCTCGGAGAGCGGAATGATCGTTGACCCCGTAACCATTTCTCCGGACATCTCTATCCGTCAGGCGCTCGAAATTATGAACAAGTACAAAATTTCCGGGCTTCCGGTGACGCGCGGTTCGCGCCTGACGGGAATTCTGACCAACCGGGATTTGCGTTTCGAGAAAAATCATTCGCAACTCGTCAGTTCGGTGATGACCAAGGAAAATCTCGTGACCGTGCCCGTGGGCACAACGCTCGACGAAGCGGAGCGCATTCTGCAAAAGCATCGCATCGAGAAGTTGCTGGTCGTGGATCAGGACTTCAACTTGAAAGGGTTGATCACGGTAAAGGACATCCAGAAAAAACTGGAATATCCGCGCGCGGCGAAGGATGAGCATGGAAGACTGCGCGTGGGCGCGGCGGTGGGCGCGACGGCGGATTTTCTGGAGCGCGCCGTGGAATTGTCCAAGGCAAAAGTGGATGTGCTGGCCATTGACACGGCGCACGGGCATTCGTTTCGCGTGATGGAAGCGATCAAAGC
>Ga0075426_10001470_pt1 | contig 16736 bp, 18 predicted proteins | sample SoiMethybrSBSTD5_FD_75304 | JGI IMG/M metagenome (GOLD analysis project Ga0075426, IMG submission 75304) | Bulk soil microbial communities from a Populus tree surrounding site in Tennessee, USA - Soil MetaG P. TD hybrid SBSTD5 | ecosystem: Environmental > Terrestrial > Soil > Tree plantation... | reverse complement strand
ATTTCGAAACCGATCTCGCCCGCAATATGGAAAATCTGGACTGGCTGGCTACCGCAAGTGTCGCCCATCAGCGTGCGATTTCCGCTATCGCGCAGGACATCGAAATCCTTCCTGCCAGATTTGGCACCGTGTTTCGCAACGAGCGATCGCTTCGAAAGCACATCCATGAGCAACTGCCTGAGATCAAGAAGAATCTCAAACGCATAAAGGGCGCCGACGAATGGGGAGTAAAGGTTTTTGCAGCAACCCCCCGCGTGGCTCCTTTGCCGGCAGTTCGCAGTGGCAAGGACTATCTCAAAGCTAAGGCCGCCCTGCTGCCGAAAAAGAGATCTCGCGCAGACAGCAACGGCGAATTCACTGAATTTGAAAATGCACTGCGTCGGGTGGCGTTAGACTCTGCCGCAGTTGGAAACGTCAGCAGTGGGCAGCGCGGACTTCGCTTCCAGACGTCGCTGCTGGTGAAACGGAAGGACCGAAAAAAACTGGAAGCTGTGCTTAAGAAATTTTCCCGGCGCTGGGCGGAAGCGCGCCAAATCGAATGCACCGGGCCATGGCCGCCATATTCGTTCGTTTCACAGTCAGACCAGCGAGTTGATCCAGAATGAGCGCGCAGCCAGGCAGCATGGTGTTCTCAGATCCGGGCGCCGATGATCAACTTTCGCTGCTGGACATACTCGATCACGTGCTGAATCAGGGAATTATTTTGCGCGGGAACCTGGTGATTTCTTTGGCCGGCGTGGACTTGGTTTATGTGGGCCTGGATGTGATCCTGACTTCGGTTGAAACAGCGTTGCGGCATATGGGAGCGCTTACGGAACCGGGTCGCAGCAGCTAATTCAAAAGTCCCAACATACAGTGGCCATCCTCTTATATTGCGTCACTAGCGATTCTCCTTCCATGCACTCGCAACCCGGCGTGGCAGGTTCGCTCGTTTCGCACCTCGAACGTTCCGGCCTTACAATTTTTTTTTCTGAGAACCCCACCACCGATTTGTGGTTGAAGGGGCCACTCAGTAAATCTGTCAATGAGTTCCACCGCGTTCAGCAGGAAATATTTCGCGGAACTGGAATTATTCCGTTTCGCTTCCCCACAATCCTGGAAGACGGAGATAAATTGCGCGCGCACCTTGAGGAGCGCTCGGGCGAGTACATCAACCTTCTCGCCAGGTTCGCAAACTTCGTGCAGATCGATATCACGGTAACGCAGACGGCCAGTTCGCCCCGGCCTTCCGGAGCGGACTACCTTCGCGAGCGCCAGAACCGGAACCGAACACTTGACGAATTCACAACCCAGTTACGCTCCGAGGCCGGTACTCTCGCAAAAGACTGGCGCCAGCGTTCGATAGCGAACGGTTTGCGTTGCTTCGCACTGGTTGAACGTAAACAGGTTCAGGAGTTCAATGAGAGAATGAAGACGGTTTCAATGCCGTCCCAATTAAGTGCTCGTGTGAGCGGGCCGTGGCCGGTGGCCGAATTTCTGGATTTCAAGAGCTGATATGCAAGAGACTGCATTGTCCGGTAGCGAACCCAAGCTGGCTGCGGAACTCGCGCAATCGCGAATCGATTGCACTCCAGAGAATGTAGAGCAAGGCTTGGCCAAGCTGGTTCTGAGCCTGATCGAACTCCTGCGCCAGCTATTGGAGCGTCAGGCCATCCGGCGCATGGAAGGTGGATCTCTCAGCGAAGACCAGATCGAGAACATGGGTGAAGCATTGATGAAGCTGGAGGCGAAGATCCATGAACTGGCCGGGCATTTCGGGCTAACGCCTGCCGACCTGAATCTCGAATTGGGCCCGCTCGGAAACCTGCTCGAAAAATGATTCTCAGGCAACGCTATTCAGCAGTTCTGAATCGAATTCGCGGCGAAGTCCGGTGTGGGCAATATCACGCGTAAATTGCTTTACCACGTTGACACGTACTTGCTGGTGAATTAGCATCAGGCCGCAGAATAGCGGATTTGCACCAAATCCAGCAGTCGGAAAGTCACTCGGTGGAACGCGTGCCTACAACCTCGGGAACTACCAACCTCGTCGATATTCTGGATCGTGTGCTGGATAAGGGCCTGGTAATCGCAGGTGATGTGCGCGTTTCTCTGGCGAACGTCGAACTGCTGACCATCCGGATTCGGCTGTTGGTTTGCTCTGTCGACAAGGCGGAGCAGATTGGACTGAACTGGTGGAAGTACGACCCGCACCTTACGATGCAGGCGCCGGTTGTGCCCGTATTGCCCCAGGGGGCACGTGGCGCGCGGACGCGGAATGCTGCCAAGCCTGGCCGCGCACCTCGCCGCCGTTAGCGTAGCAAGTCGTCAACAGGAGGACAGGTTCACATGGCGGTCGAACGGGTATCAGGCGGATCGAGCTTAATTGACGTGCTCGACCGGGTTCTCGACAAAGGTATCGTGATTGATGCCTGGGTCCGGATTTCTCTGGTCGGCATTGATCTTATAACCGTCGAAGCGCGCGTGGTCGTCGCTTCCATTGACACTTATTTGAAGTATGCGGATGCTGTCGGATTAACTGGGCTGGTTTCCCGGCCGCAGTTGACGGGCGAAGAGCTACCTGAAGTCGAAGTGGAGACGACCCGGCGGGTGTCGCGCGCGCCGGTCGTTAGGCGCGCGAGGGCGCGCAGGGGCTAGACTCTCGCGTTGAAGGAACGAAGTGACGATGGCGAGCCCCGTGCTCAGACCGAAACGGGAACGTTTCATTAACCAGCGGTCGTCAAACGAATCGGCGGCCCTGCGCCTGATTGCGGCCGAACGGCCCGAGGAAATCTTCCCCATCCTCCTGGAAGAGATTGTTTTCCTCGGCTTTCCGCGCGCGGCGGTGCTCGACGTCGACTTTGATACCGGCGAAATCAAACCTGCGGCTTCTCTGAATTTCGACTCTTCCTTCCTGAAAGATGTCCAGACCTCCCTGTGGGCGAGCGAAGATCCCCTGGTGACTGCTTTGCAGAATCTGAAACCAGTTTTGCTTCCCGACGGAAAGCTGCGGGCGGGCTCGCTCTACGCGCAGCCCATGGTTTATCGCAGCCACATGCGGTGTTGGGAAGCCGAACGCGAGCGGCGCTCAGATTGTCTGGCGCTGCAGAATACCGATCCCAAACGCAAACTGCAGATTCAGCAGCAGGTCTGTTCAGTTTGCGGCATGCGTTCTTATATCAGCATGGTGGTGGGCCAGTTGGGGCGCAGCACCACTGAAACCCAATTGCGCCAGTTCCGAAGCCTTGCCGATCGCGCCAACCGCCATCTTTCGCGCTTGTTCAAGGTTGAGCATTACTACAATCGCATGCGCGATATGGAAACCACCATCTCTCGTATGACGACCGTCATGGAGAGTATGGCCGACCCCGTGATCCTTACTGACAATCAGCACCGCGTCATTATTCAGAACCGCGCTGCTGAGCGTTTTTTTCGCGTACCGGAAGGCATCAGTGAAGGCGGCAAAAGAGCTGTCGAGTTCAATAACTTGCTGTTTTCTGCGGCACTGTCCTCCATGGTTGTTAGCGCGTCTGATAGTTCTCGCGACCTGACTCTGGTGGACGTCATGGAAGGTGAAGAAGTTCTGTTCGAAGCGGTATGCGCCCCTACGTATGTCAATCAGACACGCACTGGCATGGTCACTGTGATGCGGGACGTCACCGACCTGCGGCGCGCCGATCAGGAAGTTCGCGCGAATTTGGAGAAGCTGCGCGCTGCCGAGGAAGTTGTTCGCCAGGACCGCGACCGCCTCAACCTGGTCATCGAAAACGTAGGCGATCCCATCGTTGTCGCCGATAATGCCGCCAAGATTGTGCTGCTCGATCCGCTGGCTAAGGAGTTATTCGGTCCTGCCGGGACTACGCGCGATCCGCAGGTGGTGAAGAACGAAGCCAAGCTCGACGCCTACCTGACTGCCTTCACCTTTTCTTTCCTCGACCGCCAGAATAAAGCGTTGCATCTGTATAGCCCGGCTTCCAAAGGTGACATTGAGTATGCCGCTCGTTCAGGGAAGATCTACGACGCGCGCGGCCAGGTGGCATACACGGTCACGGTGCTGCGTGATTTCTCAACCTGGAAAAAGCTCGAGCAATTGCAGATGGAGCGCCGCATGCTCGAGATGGAAAAATTTGCCGCCACTGGAAAACTCGCCGGCACCATCGCCCATGAGATCAACAATCCCATGGAGGCGATCAAGAATGCGATCTATCTGCTCAAGACGCGTCTGGACCCAGAATCGCAGCCTATTTACGAAGCCCTAAGGAGTGAGACCGAGCGGGTTACGCGCATCGTTCGTCAGATGCTGGGGCTTTATCGTAATGCCGGTCAACTGGGCAGCTTCGATCTCAATGGAATTGTCGAAGATACTCTGGCGCTTTTCTCGCGACCGCTGGCGAAGTCGGGCGTAGCGGTTGACAAGCGGCTGGGTCAGATTCCTGCCATGAAAGGCTCGGCCGACCAGTTCCGGCAGTTGCTTTCCAATCTGGTGGTTAATGCTCAGGACAGCATGGCGGGCGGTGGACAGCTCACCATCAAGACTCGATATATCAAGTCGTCGCGTGGCGGCTACGGCCACCTCAGCATTGTGGTTGCCGACACCGGTATCGGCATTCCGCCGGAAATTCGGGACACCATGTTCGACCCGTTCGTCACTACCAAAGGTGAAAAGGGAACTGGCCTCGGCCTATGGATTGTGAAAGGCATCGTCGAGGGCCACAGCGGAAGGATTCAAGTGCGAAGCAGCATCGGGAAGGGTACCATTTTCAAGCTGATCTTCCCGCAATCGCACGTCTGAAGACAACATAACTATGGGCGGAGTTCTTCAATTCATGAAGCGATCAAAGGCGAAAGCAATGGCTACCACAACTCAACCTAGGTTACGCAAGACGTTGAAGGCGTCCAAAGACGATGTTCACGTAAAAATCGCAGAGGAGTCGAACTCGTCTGCAATGGCCCCCGGCGAAGGCGGGCGCTACGTGTATGGAATCGTACAGGCAAAAGATCCGGTAACCTTCGGCAAGATTGGCATCGGCGGCAGCGGCGAAATGGTCTACACGGTTAATTATCAGGACATCGCCGCCGTGGTGAGCAACACATCGGTCTACATCTTCGATCCGACCCGCGAAAACGCTCTCGCCCACGAGCACGTGATCGAAACTGTGATGAAGAACCACACCATCATCCCCATGAGCTTCGGTACGGTTTTCCGCACTGACGATGACATCCGGGAAGTTCTCAAAAGTATTTACCCATCGTTGAAAGACGTATTGCACCAGATGGCCGGGAAACTGGAATTCGGTCTCAAGGTCAATTGGGACCGTGATCAGATCATCGAAGACATCAAGCAGGAAGATGAGGAGATCCGGCAATTTCATCAGGAGATCATCCGCAAACATCTGCAATCGACTTATCTCGCCAGGATGCAGCTTGGCCGCATGATCGACAAAGCCCTGGCCGAGCGGTCCATCTCCTACGTGCGCGAAATTTACGAGGCGCTGCGGGGCGTTTGCGTGGCTTCGCGCGACAACCAGCCGATCGGCGACAAGATGATCATGAACGCCGCTTTTCTGGTGGAACGCGATCGGGAAGCGGAGTTTGACAACGCGGTCAACAAGATTGCCCGCAAATACGGGCAGCGCCTGAAGTTCAAATACACGGGCCCATGGCCGCCGTACAACTTCGTGAACATACGTCTGAAACTGGAGCGCGTTGCCGCCGGATAGCTTGGGGCGGAAAACTTGCTGTACTCGCGATACTGTACTAACAGGCGGAGCACACGTGTCTTATCGCGTAAGCTGATACCTTATGCTGCTGATTGACGATCTCTTGATGCTCCCCTTCTCGGGCTTCGGCTTCGTGATGCGGACGTTGCAGAGGATTGCCGAGGAGCAGTATACCGACGATGCTCCCGTCAAAGAGCGTCTTTTGGAGCTGCAATTGAAGCTCGAGTCGGGCGAGATCGGTGAAGACCAATACGCTGAGGAAGAGGCTGCCATCATCCGCGAACTGCGGGAAGTCGAGAACCGTAAACGCGCACTGGCTGGCGCTCCAGCTGCAGAGCACGATCGCGGGCTGGCATTCACCGCCGGAGAAACCAAAGCCAGCGCCTCGGTTACGTTTCACCAGGACTCGGAGCGAAAGTCGTAAAGATGTCGCGAGGCCGGAAATCCAGGGTAAAGAATAAGACTGTCCAGAATCGCCACATGTTGAAGGCGATTCCTCCCACCGAACCGGCCGCCCGTGACGAGGGCCCACGGCTCATTCCGCTGGACGATCGCTCCAAAGAGCCTTCACGGTTGGAACATTATCTTGAGTTGGCTGATACCGCCCTGGGCTTGAAACGCGCGCCACGTTAAGCCCGCATGCGTTTGTCCCGCTCTTCCTCACGAGCGGCAATCGCTGCTTTCAGGAGGGAGTTGAGGACCTGTTGCATTCGCTTCAATTCGGAAACGACGTTGCTGTCGCCAAAACTCATAAAGTTGGATTCGATCACTTCGTAGATCTGTTTCTCCAGCAGCTCAAAATCGGTGACAATTGCCGAGGCAAAACCGCCTTGTGCTCTTCTTAGGATTCCGTGCCCGGCAGCTGTGGCCAGTTGCTCGGAAGTGAGCTCGCCGGATCCGCCCTCGAGCGCACCGGCCAAGCTTTGGAGTATCTGCGGTAATTGGCCCAGCCACGCCTTGTCGTCGTCGGTCCTCAGCGTGGTGTCATCACTGTTCTCCAGCGCCTCTCGTACGCGATCGAGAATGGCAGGCGCATTTTCCCGAAGCAACGCAGCCAATTGTTTGCGCTCAGTTCGTCCGTTGCCACTTTCAAATTTCTCTTTTAGGCACTGAACCAGCGTTTCTACCTCGGCAGGCTTCACCAGGTAATCGTCCACCTGTTGCCGAAGAGCTTGTAGAGCTGAATCAAAGGCAGGATAGCCGGTCAGGATCACCGTGACGCACCGAGGCTGAATGTGCCGCATGGCACTGACCACCAGGAAGCCGTCACCCTCCTCACCGATATTCAAATCGGAAAGCAGTGCGTCAAATGGTTGTGAATTAATTTCAACCAGTGCTTCCGCCACACTGCCCGCCGCCCGCACGTCAAAACCATGTTCTTCCAGGACGGGCGGAAGCGTCAGCCGGATGCTCGGCTCATCATCAACGAATAAAACACGCTTACGCGAAGGCATCTTTCGGGACCTTTTCCAGGCATCGCTGGTCCTGGAGAGTGGCGAGTATACCCCGACCCGACACAAAAACTATGTCCAGAATAGAACATTCGACAAGAATTTTTGAAGAATTTTCGCGCCAAAAAACCATTGCCCGGGCGTCCGGACGGCCTTTTTGGGAAGCGGCCCCGCGGTTCTGGATTCACCCCCGAGAGACTGGGGTGAATCCGACAACACGGGAACAAGCCGAAATTTACCCGGCCTGGCCTGGTTCTGTACTATTCGGGCCGGTCAATCTGGGCGCGCTGCAGGCGGTCGGAATAGTCAACATAGACCGCTTTCCACTCGCTATAGAAGTCGATCGCGCCTATTCCACCCTCCCGGTGACCGTTCCCCGTAGCCTTCACGCCGCCGAAAGGAAGATGGACCTCTGCCCCAATAGTGGGCGCATTGATATAAGTGATCCCGGCATAGAGATCGCGCATGGCGGTAAAGGCCCGATTCACGTCCCGCGTATAAATTGCCGACGAGAGTCCGTATTCGATGTTATTGGCGATAGTTACAGCGTCTTCGAAGCCCTCGCAAGGAATGATCGAAACTACCGGCCCGAAGATCTCTTCTTGCGCAATGCGCATCTTCGGATCGACGTCGGTGAAGATGGTCGGCTCCATGAAGAAGCCAAATTGGTAATCTCCCTTGTCCAGGCGATTGCCGCCGCACTGGAGCTTCGCGCCCTCGCCCGTCCCGATTTCGACGTATTCCAGATCACTCTGCAGTTGTTTCTCATTTATGGCCGGGCCCATATCGGTGGTCTCGTCCAGCCCATTGCCGACGCGCAATTTGCGCGCGCGCTCGACCAATCGGCTTACAAACTCTCTATAGACGCCCTTCTCAACGATGATGCGGCTGGTCGCGGTGCAGCGCTGTCCGGTGGTACCAAACGCTCCCCATAAGGCGCCCTCGATGGCCAGATCAAGGTTGGCGTCATCGAGTACGATCATTGGGTTCTTGCCGCCCAATTCGAGCGAGCAGTGTTTGAAACTCTTCGCGGCAGTGGTACCGATCGTGCGTCCGACCGCAGTCGATCCTGTGAACGAAATCGCCCGCACTTCCGGATGCTCGAGTAGCGGCGCGCCCGCCTCACCCCCGAATCCGCTCACGATGTTAATTACGCCCTTGGGGACACCGGCATCGGCCAGCACTCGAACCAGGTTGAACGTCGAAAGCGGCGTGTCCTGGGCTGGTTTGATCACGCAAGTGTCACCGCAGACCAGCGCCGGAAGCAGCTTCCATGACGGAATCGCCATGGGAAAATTCCATGGCGTAATCATCCCGCACACGCCCAGTGGCTGGCGCACGGCCATGGCGAACTTGTTGGGGAGTTCCGAGGGTGTAGTGGGTCCGAACAGCCTCCGGCCCTCGCCTGCCATGTAATACGCGGTGTCTACGGCTTCCTGCACGTCGCCACGCGTTTCTTTTAAAACCTTCCCCATCTCGCGGGTCATGTCACGCGCATAATCTTCCTTGCGCTCAAACAGGATTTCCGCGGCGCGGTAAATGATTTCAGCCCGCCGAGGCGCGGGAACCAGCCGCCACTTCAGGAACGCCCGTTTTGCCGCATCAACGGCGGCATCGACGTCCGGCTTTGCCGAGCGCTGAAATATTCCGACCACATCGCGGGTGTCGGCTGGATTGCGGTTTTCAAACGTCTGGCCGGTGCTCGCTTCCACCCATTCGCCATCGATAAAATTGTGATAGATGTTCGACCGGTTAGAAGTGCCAGCAATGACCGGGCTGGTCAGAGTATCAGCAGCCATTAAGAAGCCTCCTGGGAACCTTTTATGCTACCGCTCAGCCAGTGGAGGAGCAAGCCGGGGTAAGTGAGTCCAGGCCGAATTCGCGGCTTACAATGCTGCCAGCCTGCACTTCGGGTACCATAAGTAAACGGCTACTCGCCGCATCCAAACTGATATGAAGAAATATCTGCTTTCGTTGATTGTGCTGCTAAATGCTTCGTGCCTGGCACAAGACCCAACCCTGCTGCGTCCCCCGAAAGGTGCGCCGGTCGCGCTAATCGTGTTTGAGGACCTGCAATGTCCCAAATGCCGTACCGACTCGCCGCTTGAGGAGCAGGCTGCGCGCTCCCACAAGATTCCTCTGGTACGTCACGACTTTCCCCTGCCCATGCACAACTGGTCGTTCAACGCGGCGGTGATCGCGCGCTACTTCGATTCGCAATCGAAAGACCTGGGCAACCAGTTCCGGGATTACATTTTCCAGCACCAGCCCGAAATCACACCCGATAGCTTGCAGGGCTTCGCCCAGAAATTTGCCGCGGAGCATAAAACCGATCTGCCCTTCGTGGTCGACCCACAAGGCAAATTGGCCGCCCAGGTCAACGCCGACAAAGAACTCGGCCGCAAAGTTGGTATTGCGCATACTCCAACCATTTACGTCGTCAGCACGCGCAATCCGGCTCGCCCGTTCATCGAGGTAACTGACAGCACCAAGCTGTTTCAGATGATTGAGGCGGTGCAGAGCGAGTAAGCTCGGCCCGGAAATGGTTCGTTCTGCATTGTGATGTGGAGTTCCCTTAGTATCTACTCTTGCTTGGGTCCAAGTGAGATATCTCTCCACAAAACCGGCCGAGGCCAGTGTTTCATTGCCTCGCTTCGTTGGATATTTCTTGTGGCTGGGAACAGTGGGCTTCGGCGGCCCCATTGCCCTCGCCGGGCACATGCAGCAGGACCTCGTCGATGACCGCCAGTGGGTCAACAAAGAAGACTATGTTCAGGGTCTTGCACTGGCGCAACTCGCGCCGGGGCCTCTGGCCGCTCAACTCGCCATTTATCTCGGCTATGTTCGCGCGGGAGTGCTGGGCGCCACTGCTGTAGGGATTGCCTTCATTCTGCCCTCATTCCTGATGGTGCTCGCGCTTTCCGCGGCCTACGTTCGCTTCGGCGGATTGCGGTGGATGCAAGGCATGTTCTACGGCATCGGTGCAGCCGTGATTGGGATCATCGCCCGCAGCGCTGTCAAGCTCACCAAACTGACGCTCTCCAAAGACAAATTGCTGTGGAGCATTTTTTCTGTCCTTGCCCTGTCGACGGCGTGGACTTCTCACGAAATCATCTGGCTTTTTCTTTTAGCGGGGGCTATAGCCGTTTTGGTCAAAGCTCCACTCAGACGATTACCGGCGGCAAAAGCCACACCGTTGCTGTTCACCGGAGCAATATTTAGCGGCGGCGGCATTCTCCTGCAGATTTTTCTTTATTTCGCGAAGGCGGGAATGTTTGTATTCGGCAGCGGACTGGCTGTCGTGCCATTCCTTTATGGAGGAGTGGTGCAGGGGCATCACTGGCTCAACGAGCACCAGTTCGTCGACGCGGTCGCCGTGGCCATGATTACGCCTGGCCCGGTGGTGATCACGGTTGCGTTCATCGGCTATCTAGTGGCCGGCCTCAGTGGCGCAACAGCAGCCGCATTGGGAATTTTTCTGCCGGTGTACCTTGTCGTGGTCGTTCTCGCACCATCCTACAAGCGATGGGCCAACAATCCCCAACTGAATGCCTTCGTCAAAGGAGTGACCGCGGCTGCGACTGGAGCCATTGCCGGCGCGGTAGTGGTGCTCGCACGCCGCTCCGTTTACGACCTTCCGACAGCGCTGATTTGCATTGTGAGCCTGGCCGTACTTTTTCGCTGGAAGGTCCCTGAACCCATCCTCATCAGTTGTTCAGCGGTTGTGGGTCTGGCACTGCACAGGACTTAGCCAGCGATTACTTGCGGACGGGTTCCATAATCCGCAGGATGGGATGGCCACCAACATCTTGCAGAGGGAAATAGACCAAATGGGTATCCGGGTCGACGCAAACTGTGTGCGCATGAGGCATGAAAAGCTCACCTTCACTCACCAACGTCTTCCCTCGTTCCCTGAACACGGTAACGTGGCCGGACTCGGCAGAGACGTATAGCAGCTTTAAGCCCGGGTCAAACGCCAGAACGTCAGGGTCCTCACCAACTGAATAAGTCGCCAGCACCTTCATGGCGGTCAGGTCAACGACCGCAAGCCGGTGATTCTCCTCTCCCGCTATGAAGGCCAGTCGTTCGGCTACATCAAGGGCAATCCCGTGCGGATTTTCAACTCCGGTCACCGGCATCCGCCCGATGATTTTCGCGGTGGCTGGATCAATTGCTGCCAGTTCATTCTTTCCATGGATCGCCACCAGGATGTGCCCTGAACCGGAATCGTAGACCGTATTCCCGGCGCCTCCACCCAGCGGAATGGCCGTCACAAGTGAATTGGTCTTTGCATCGATGACTGCATCCTCGTCTCCATGTTCGTCCGACACGAAGACCCGATGAGCCTGGGGAGCATAAGCAATCCCGTCTGGATATTTGACTGGCCCTATTCTGGCGATCGTCTTCAGTGTCATCGCATCGACGGCCGCCACCTGGTGCTCACCCGTCGCAGACGCATAGACCCTGCCTAGTTCTGGAACTGCCCAGACGCCGTGAACACTTGGGAAGCCGTCGAGATTCGCGATCACCACCCGCTTTCGCGTATCGAATACAACGAGCTGATTCGCGCCCATGTGCGCGATGTACAACCGCCCTTGAGACTTATCCAAGCTTTGGTAATCGAAGCGGACTGCCGGCCCGGGCAAAGGAAGATCGGCTACCTGCTTGAGCGGCGACTTGTCCGAAGCGTCGGATCCGACATCGGATCCGATAGAAGATGGGACCAGACCGATCAAAAAGACTAACCATACTAATGCGAAGACCTGAACACAGCGGGAAATTCTGATGTGCATCGCATTCACCTGCTATTTGCCATCAAGATTTAGACGGCCTTTTTCGCATCTTCAAAGGCGTGTTTTTTCTCAAGCTCTGCCTGGGTGCTCTTCATGTCTGCCTCGAACTTTTCAGACTGAGCCATCAAGGATGCATTCGCCGATGCCCATTCAGCCTCCAGCGTGATCAACCCTGATTCAGCCAATCCGCGCGCGATCTCCAAAACTCGAGCGACGGTGCTCTCGACATAAAGGGCTTCCGTTGGATCTCCGACCCACACGTTTCCGCCCAAAAGCCGCGTGTGCCAGAATATTTTCCGGGTCAGCAGTTGATTGATTTGCTCGTCGCTGGCGTGTCCAAACACCCATTTGTTTCTCTTGAAATCGTAGTAGCGGCTGGAAAATTGCACCGGGACGAGTTTGCCTGATTTCACAAATTCCAATTGCCTGCGATCGACTTCTTTGCGCAACGTATTGATCACTGGCGCTTCGGTATCGTAGGGCTCGAGCGAGGGCAGTACCTCGCGAACGGTTGCAGATAAGTTGACCGCCACCGGCGCATGCAGGCCTTCTGAGTTGCCGAGCTGGATGTCGCCGTGCAGCACCCAAAAGTCCGCGCCTGAGCCGGACTTGTGAAATGGATATTTCAGCTCGATCAGCAGTGGAAGTCCGCCAAGCGTGACGTAAGTCTTCTGAGTTGATTTTCCGGTATCGCCCATCCCGATTGTTCTCCGATTAAGGGTAGAACAGGGATTTTACGACGACACGGCTGGTCGAGAACAGTATGGAGTAGCGCGGGCGAGCTATTGACCGTTTATTGGCCCAATTGGAAGATCGACCGGTTTTGATCCTTCGTATTACTTGCCGGCCCTGGCCGCGGCTGCCTTAGGTTGCTGCATCAAGCTGATCTTGCGCAGCATTTCTTCCATGTTGCTTCCGCTGTCAGTGTTCACATCAACGTAGTGGTGACGCGATCCATCGGTGTGCATCACGGCCACCTGTGTGCTGGCGTTGGCCTTCTTGACCACGAACGGAAGGTGATGCCGGTCATCACGAGTCAGCGTCGGTCCCAGAATCACCAGGTCGAAGGCTCCCTGCTGAACGGCGTCTTGCACGCCTTTGCGCCCGACCGCCGTCTGCACGGCGTAGCCGGCCTTCTGCAGCAGTTCCGCTTCTGCCGCCAAAACCTGCTCATTCAGCTCACCATAAAGGACTTTCGTCTTTGACATGCTGGGACCTCTCTCCCTGCCAAAGACCTTAACAATGGCGCTCCGGCTTGAAAACGTAACCGAAGGCCACGCCCCCGGGATACCGATTTTCTTAAAAATGAGAGGAATTTCGCCCAGTGGTGTTAAATTATTCGGGGATTTAAGAGGGGGGAAATGCGCAAGCTCATTTCGTTTCTGGTTCTGCTGCTGGCCGTTGCTGCAAACGCATTGGCACAGGACCCACAGACCACGTACTGCAATTTCGAAGATGGCAATCAGGTCAGCATTCAATATCTCCCTGTAGTAAAAGACCAACCTCACAATGGACGCTTGTGGTCTCCGGGGATCACTCTGTTCGTGCAAACGCCGCTCACTTTGGCAGGCTCACAAATTGGGTTGGGCGCTTACTCCATTCATCTCATTCCCGATAAGAAGAATTGGACTCTGATCGTCAACAAGGGCGTAGACCCGGGTGCCGCATACAACGCAGCACAAGACGTCGCCCGGAGTCCGATGGACGTCGGCGAGATTCCCGAAGCCACAAAAACTCTGCAGCTTTCCTTTGCTCATATGTCCGCCAAGCAGTGCAGTCTGCGAGTGTATTACCAGAAGACAGGAGCATTCGCTGATTTCCTGGAGAAATGATCGGCGCAGACTAGTATTGCCTTGCCAGGTCTACATTCTTGATCAGATGTTCTAGTGGTTTGACCTGCTTGCTGCACGTCCTTACTATGGACTCGTCTTGATCGACTCAACTGTTTCGCATTTCAAAATCGTTCGTGAAATCGGCAGCGGTGGCATGGGCGTGGTGTACGAGGCCGAGGACCTTACCCTTGGGCGCAGGGTCGCACTTAAGTTCCTTCCCCGTGATGTCGCGCAGAGCGGACCGGCCCTCGACCGCTTTCGTATGGAGGCCCGTACTGCGTCCTCTCTGAATCACGAGAACATCTGCACCATTTACGAAGTCAACGAGCACGAAGGCCAGCCCTTTATAGCTATGGAATTGCTGGAAGGGGCATCGCTGTCGGAACGGCTGTTGGCGCGCCCCTTCACTAACGACCAGCTCCTCGAAATAGGAATCCAGGTTGCCGACGCGCTCGATGCCGCCCACCGCAAGGGAATTATTCATCGCGACATCAAGCCGGCAAATATTTTCATCACGTCGCGTGGCCGCGCCAAAGTTTTGGATTTTGGCCTGGCCAAGTTGAGCCGCGAACACGAGCAAGCCAGCGTTGCCGCTGGAGCAACCATCGATAGCCCGATGCTTACCAGCCCCGGCTCGACCGTCGGTACCGTCGCTTACATGTCCCCTGAGCAGGCACGCGGCGAAGAAGTGGACGCCCGCACCGATCTGTTCAGCTTCGGGGCGGTGCTATATCAAATGGCAACCGGGCGGCTTCCCTTTGACGGCCCCACATCAGCGGTAATTTTCCATGCGATCCTCGAGAAAAATCCGCGGCCCGCCACCGAAGCGAACCCTCTGCTCCCGCCGCAGTTGGATGAGGTCATTTCCAAGTGCCTTGAGAAAGATCGTGACCTCCGCTGCCAGTCAGCCGCCGAGCTGCGCGCCGATCTGAAGCGCATCAAGCGCGGGTCGGGTTCTTCGGAGCGAGTGGGACGAGCTTCGGGGAGCGCGGCTGGAACCACTCTCAGCAGCGGGCAGACGCGAGTGTCAGCAGCGGGTCTGCCTTCGGCGCAGGACTGGCGAGACGGTCAGTCCACGAACTCATCCAGCGCTGCGGTTCTGGCCGAAGCAGGACGACACAAGTGGCGATTGATCCTGTCGCCCATCGCCATCACGCTGGTCATCGTCGCATTCGCCCTGTACAAACATTTCGCTTCCACGCAGAGCGCCATCAATCCCCTCGCCATGCACATTTCCAAGCTGACCGATGGTGGCACCGCGCAAGAGGGTGCCATCTCGCCGGATGGCCGCTATGCGGCTTTCATCAAGCGGGGCGAGCAACAGAGCCTTTGGGTGAAACAAATCGCGACCGGCAGCGAAGCCCAAGTGATTCCGCCCTCGCCGGGTTTCTTCATCCGTCAACCGGCGTTTTCTCCCGACGGGAACTACATATTCTATGGACACAGCAATCCACAAAACGAGGATGAGACGCTCCTGTTCTCAATTCCGAGTCTGGGCGGCACGCCTCAGCGCGTTCTCGATGACATCAACACGCAGGTTAGTTTTTCGCCTGACGGCAAGCAGATGGTTTTTGTTCACGCTGACCCGGGCGAAAAAAATTCTCAGCTGGTGATTGCCGGAAGCGACGGATCAAATCGGCATGTAATTGCGGAACGTGAACAATTGGCCGTCAACGGATCCGCGCCGTCCTGGTCCGGAGATGGTGCGCTGATCGGAGTTGCCCAGTACGAACTAACCAAACGCGGCCTCAGTTCAATACTGATCTTCTCACCTCAGGGCAGGTTGCTGAAAACCTTCCCTTATCAGTTTCTCGTCGATGGCATCACCTGGCTGCCCGATTCAACAGGAATGTTCCTCGAAGTCCGCTCGCAAGAGGCAAATTTTCGCAGCCAGATTAAATTTCAGCCTTATCCGTCAGGCCCGATTCAGAATGTCACCAATGATCTCAATGAGTACCGGAATGTGACCGTCACCGCCGATGGCAAGGGGCTGGCGACCATTCAGGAGCAAAAGTCCTCGGCAGTGTACCTTGGGAGCGCTCCGGCCAAATGGCCAGGGGAAATTAAGCTGAATCCTGCCGCCATCACTTCGGGACAATCGGAGGGCAACTGGCTGCAATGGTCTCCCGAGGGACAGCTGTTTTTTGATGATGAAGACTTTCACGCCTTCCGAATGAATCCCGATGGCAGCGCCCGCGCCCGCGTGCCCGATCGCGACACCAATGCCGCCTATGGAATTTCCTGCGGCAGCCGCGCGATCGTGTTTGCGCAGTTGCGGGACAACATGTTGAACCTTTTCCGGCAGAACCTGGCAAACGGAGAGATCAAACAGCTCACTTCCGAGCACGATGCTGAATGGCCAACCTGCACGCGTGATGGCAAAACTGTTTATTACAACGATAACCTTGAGGGACCGTCTTTGAAGCGAGTTTCTACCGACGGCGGAACCGCCGAAGTAGTTGCCACGAACTCCCCGAATGGCGTTTCGTTGTCCCCGGACAATAAACGGGTCGCATTCTTCCAGTTTTCCAACAGCGGCAGCGATCATAAATTCTTGCTGGTAATCAAAGATTTGGAAACAGGCACTCAAACAACGCTCCCTGCCACCGGCGTGGTGCGCAGGCCAGACTGGACGCCTGACGGCAGCGCTTTAATTCTTAGCAAGGCTACCGGGGCAGGCTCGAATCTTTTTTACCAGCCACTGGACGGCAGCAAGCCGACTCAGGTCACTCATTTCGATAGCGAACCGCTTCGGGTTTCGGCGTATGCTTTCTCACCTGACGGAAAACAAATCGCCATCACTCGCGCTCGAATCAATGACTCGGATCTGGTGATGTTCAGCAACTTTCGTTGAAATATGTAGCGCGGACCTGCCCTGAGCGAAGTCGAATGGGGCCCTCGCCCGCGAAGCTTTCATCCTTCCGGAATAGAATTAAGGTTCATGAAAGCCGCAGTTCTTAC
>Ga0075426_10001467_pt1 | contig 16745 bp, 19 predicted proteins | sample SoiMethybrSBSTD5_FD_75304 | JGI IMG/M metagenome (GOLD analysis project Ga0075426, IMG submission 75304) | Bulk soil microbial communities from a Populus tree surrounding site in Tennessee, USA - Soil MetaG P. TD hybrid SBSTD5 | ecosystem: Environmental > Terrestrial > Soil > Tree plantation... | reverse complement strand
GGTGAGGCGCTTGCCGCCGCGCATGTCGATCGAGGGCCCCGCGGAACGCTGCGAGAGCTCCTTCGCGAACTGGAACGCGTTCAAGTCGATCGCCTTGTAGTACGCGTACGAGACATCGACGCGGCCGGTGAGGATGCGGTCGGAGACGAAGATGCCGGTCGCGCTCGAGCAGTGCGTGGAGTTGAGCGCCGCGCGCGGCCGCGGCAGCTGGTCGGCGTTGGTCGAGGCCCAGCACGTCATCCACGGAGCCGCGCTCTCGAGGCCGCGATACGGACCGAAGGCGGCGCTGCGGAATCCCTCCCTGATGAGCGCTTCGTAGAACGCCGCCTGCCAGCCGTCGAGCTGGCGGCCGACCTCCTCCTTGGCCTTGTCGACGGCGAGCGGCGGTCCCTTGCGCGCGCGCTCGATGAGCAGCGCCGCGTAGCGCGCCGGCACGAGAAATCCGACCTGCTCGCCGTCGAGCCGCTTCGCCACGTTCACGCCGACGACGCGTCCGTCGTTTCCCGCCACCGGGCCGCCGCTCATGCCGGGATTGATCGCGCCGGAAAAATGGATGCGCTCGTCGTAGCTCTTGTCGACGAGCCCGTTGTAGGTGCCCTCGACGATGGTGAAGCCGAGATCGAGCGGATTGCCCATGGCGTAGATGCGCTCGCCCTTGGGCAGGCGCGCGCCGAGCGCGCGCGGATCGAAATCGAAGAAGGGCAATCCCGCCTTGTCGACCTTCACGACGGCGAGGTCGTGCGGCACGTCGAAGGCGAGAAGCTGCAGCGGCCCTTTCGCGCCGTCGGGCGCGAGGTACTCGAGGCGGTATGTCCTCGGATCGAGCGCGTATTGCGAGACCACGTGGTAGTTCGTGATCGCGAGCCCGTCGGCGGAAACCAGGAAGCCGGAGCCGAGCGTGGTCTGGCGGCCGGCGGCCTGCAGCAGCGTGCGCACCTGCAGGATGCGCGGCTTGGCGAGCTCGTACACGCGCTCGGCGGCGCTCGAAAGCGGCTGCTGCTGCGCCTCGGCGCCCTGCGCCGGCGGCTGCGCCTGCCCGCTCGCGGCGAGCGCGGCGAAAACGACGACGGCGAAAGCGTTTCTCACGCGAGGTCGAGCGCGAACGCCTGGTCGCAGCGGCTCGCGAGCCGCTTGCCCTGGAACGGCACGAAGCCCGCGCCCGTGTACATCGCGATCGCTTCCTTCAGCACGGATGCCGTCTCGAGCTCCATGCGGCGGAAGCCGCGGGCGCGCGCGAAGGCGAGCGCGCGCGCGAGGAGCCTCGCGCCGACGCCGACGCCGCGCGCATCCTGCCGGAGGTACATCTTGCGCAGCTCGCATGTCGTCTCGTCCAGCGCATGAACGCCGCAGCAGCCGACGAGGTCGCCGTCGGCCGCGATCACGACGTCGAACGCGCCGCCGCGCTTGGCGTAGCTCGCGGTGATGTCCCGCAGATCGCTGTCGGTGCCGCTGGGATCGGCGCGCAAGCCGTACTCCGAGAGCACCGCGTCGACGACCTCGCGCACCGCCGCCGCGTCCAACGACGTCGCCGGCCGGATGACATAGCCCTCGAATCCCGCCGCGACGCGATCGCCGCGCGCGTCGTCGCCGCACAGGGCGGCGACGAAATCGCGCGCCGCCGGGCTCACCGCCCCGGCGCTCACGGCCGCGGTGTACACGGTGTCGAGATCGAAGCCGCGGGGCAGCGGCGCGACGAGGCGCACGCCGCGCGTGGCGAGGATTTCGGTCGCCTGCGTGCAACCGACCGGATGGCCCGTGTCCTCGGCCATCGCGCGCATCGCGGTCGCGCCGTTGGGAAACGTGCGCACGCGGCCGGACACCTTGTCGCCGATCTTGAGCCGGTCGAGCACTTTCGCGAAGTGGATGCCCGCGGTCGCTTTCGCAGGGTCCGGAAAATAGATCGCGCTCGCGGCGAGCAGCGCCGAGCGCAGCGCCTTTTCATCGCCGACGGGCGGCACTTTGTCGCCGATCCTGACGGCGATCGAGGTCGCGACCGAGCCCAGGTCGGCGCACGTGCCGGCGTCGACGCGGCCCTCGACGGCGAGCCCGGCGATCTGCGCGTCGCTGAGGATCACGACGTCGCAGGCCTCGCCGGCGAGGAATTTCTCGAGCATCGCGCCGACGGCGCCGAAGCTTCCCTGGGCCTCGAGGCCGCACGCGGCGGCGACGCGCTGGGCGAGCGCCTGCGCGGCGCCCGCGCTCACGAGCTGGAGCTTCACGCTATCCGGAGATGCGCATCACTGGTCCTGCTTCGCCCCGCTCACCTTCACGACGCGCGCCCACTTCTGGATGTCGTCGAGCAGGTACTTGTCGAATTCCTCGGGCGTCATCGACATCGCCACCGCGCCCTGCTTGGCCCATTCGCCCTTCACCTCGGGCAGGCTCACGATGCGCCGGATCTCTTGGTTGAGCCGCTCCACCACCGCGCGTGGCGTCGCCTTGGGCGCCATGATGCCGAGCCAGATCGTGGCCTCGTAGCCGGGAACGCCGGCCTCCGAGATCGTCGGCACGTTCGGCAACACCGTCGAACGCGCCCTGCCGGAGGTTCCCAGCGCCTTCACCTTGCCCGCTTCGACGTTGGGCGCCATGGTGGTGATCGCGTCGAACATCATCTGCACCTGGCCGCCGAGGATGTCGGTGCGCGCGCCCGAGCTTCCCTTGTACGGCACGTGCACGATGTTCACGCCCGCCATCGCCTTGAAGAGCTCGCCCGCCATGTGGTACGGCGTTCCCGGACCGGAGGACGCGTAGTTGAGCGCGCCCGGCTTCGCCTTCGCGAGCGCGATGAATTCCTTCAGGCTGTTCGCCGGCACCGAGGGATGGATCACCATCACGAGGTCGGAGTAGTTCACCGGCGCGACCGGCACGAAGTCGCGCATGAGCTCGAAGGGCTTGTCCTTGATGAGCGACTCGTTGACCGTGTGCGTGTTGGACATCATGAGCAGCGTGTAGCCGTCGGGCGTGCTGGTGTGGACCGCCTCGGTGCCGAGGAGCGATCCGCCGCCCGGCCTGTCCTCGACCACGAACGGCTGGCCGAACGCGGCCTGCAGCTTCTCGGCGAGGACGCGCGCGTAGATATCGGCGGGGCCGCCGGCGGCGAACGGAACGATGATCTTGACGGGCCGGGTCGGATAGGACTGGGCGGACGCGGCACAGGCGATGACGGCGGCGAGCGCGGCGAGCGCGCGCATGAGACGGCTTGACATGGATTTCCCTCCTCTGCGCGCCATTCTAGCGTCGGACGCGTCCGACATGGAGCAAGCAGGCGACGCACACGATTTCAAGACCTCGCCGATTGGGCGCTCCCGCGTTGCCGCGTCATGCTGGAGTATGCATCGCATCCCTTCGAGGAGGCTCAGATGAAACGCATTCAAGCTTCGATCGTGGCGGCGCTCACCGTCGTGGGGCTCGCCGGCTGCTCCGGCATGTCGCACCAGGAGAAGAGCACGGTTGCCGGCGCGGCGATCGGCGGGGTGGCGGGCTCGGCGCTCACCAACGGCAGCGCGGCCGGCACCATCGGCGGCGCGGTCGCGGGCGGCGTGATCGGTCACGAAGTCGGCAAATAAATAAGGAGCCATCATGAGGAAAATCACACTGTCGTCGCTCGCCGTCGCGTTGTCGCTCGGCGTGCTTCCCGCGTGGAGCGCGATCGAGTACATCGAAGTGCAGACCGCTCCGCCCGCTCCGGTGGTCGAGGTGACGCCTGCGCCGCAGACGGGGCAGGTCTGGATCCCGGGTTACTACGATTACCGCGGCTCCCAGTACGTGTGGGTCCAGGGCCACTTCGAGCCGGTGCGCAAGGGCTATGTGTACATGGCGCCGCGCTATGAAGAGCGCGAGCACCGCTACTACGCCGGCCGCTGGGCGACCGAGGAAGAAGAGCACGGGGGCTTGCGCAACAAGCTGCGTGCGAAGAAGGAGAAGCTGCACGAGAAGATCACCGGCCGTCGCGACGACGACTGAGCGGTCTTTCCTGCATCGGGAAGCGGCCCCTCACCGGGCCGCTTTTTTTTACGTCAGAAAATGGCGCCACGTACCATTTTCTGTCACGCGCACTTGCGGCGCTCGGCTTCGATGTTCGCCGGCGGCTCGGGCGACGTGTAGAGCGGATTCAGCCAGACGAGCAGCGCCGCGTGGCCGCCCGAGGCGGTGTCCTCGGGAAGATAGTCGCGGATGACGCCGCAATACTGGAACCCCTGCGCGAGCGGGAGCCTGAGGCTCGGCTCGTTGATGTCGCCCCAGATGACGCGCTTCGCATACGCCTCGGGCGTCATCGCGCTCGTGTGGGCGCGATAACCCGGCAGCCGCGCCGCGGCGATCACGCGCCGCAGGTTGAGCTTGCGGCACAGCCGCCGCTCGGCCTGGCAGAGCAGCCGCGCCGCGCCCAGCCCGCGCCGCGCGGCTGCGAGCACGTGCTCCGCGCAGAAAAGCGTGCGTCCTTCGGTGTCGTGGGTGGTGAAGAAGCCGTCGCCCGTGATGCTCTTCCAAGTGTGGTCCAGCGCGTACTCGTCCCATTGCACGACGAGCATGCTCGCGGTGGCGATGATCTCGCCGCCGCATTCGACCACGAGCTGGCCCTCGGGGAACGCGGCAATGTGGCTCTCGAGCTGTTTCAGGCTCCAGGCCGGCGCGCCGGATTCGCGCTGCAGCGCGCGGATCGCCGCATAGTGCGCGATGCGCGTCGGCCGCAGCGTCGGCACGCCGCTCCCCGGCGTCGGCGAACGGCGCCATGCCTCGGCGAGGCGTCTGCCGCGGGGAAAGCGGCTTGCACCGGGAAAGACCTGGATCGATCCCACCGGCGCGCGCGGCCGATCAGGCCGACTTGCGGAACGCCGTTTCCCGGCATTGCGGGCACGGCGGCAGCACGGCGGTGCGGGTCGTCACGAGCAGCCAGCCGCATCCCGCGCAATTGAAAGTGCCGGCGCTGCTCACGTCGCCGGTGCGGAACGTGAGCGCGGGATTGTCGCGATGCAGCAGATCGCGGCGCACGAACTCGCGCAGCCGCCGCACGTTGTCGGCGGTGAATTCGCCGGCGGTGATCAGCCCCTCGCACGCGGAATCGAGCGCGCGGTCGAGCGCCTCGAGCGTCGTCTCGCCCGCCTGGGTGAAAAGCTGCTGGAACCGGCCCGCAAGACGGTCGAAGAGATCTTCCTGGCGTTGCCGCTCGCAGCCGGCGATCTCGCCGATCCCTTCGAGCGTCGAAGACCGCAGCGTCCTTCCGCGCGGTCCGGTGCGCTTGCGGCCGAGATGGGTGCGGATCGCGCCGCGCGTACGCTGGCGCTGCGTCCCGGCGTTGTTTCCCGTTGGCGTTGACGGCCTCATGAGGACGAGCTCCTTTCACGCTGGGGTCCCCCCGACAAGAGCGTTCGGGGGCAAACCTCATGTGCGACCGCCTTCTTACAAGCTAGGTTCCGGGCCCCTTGTAGGAGCAGCTCTGACCCGACGAATCGCGCCGCACGGTGACGCGCGCGAGACCGGGGAAGCGCGGCGCGAGCGTTTTCCAGATGAAGAGGCAAAGATTTTCCAGGCTCGGCTGCTCGAGTCCCGGCAGCTCGTTGAGCATGCGGTGGTCGAGCCCGTCGCGCACCGCCGCGCACGCGCGCTCGATCGCGCCGAAATCCGCCACGAAGCCCGTCGCCGGATCCGGCGTTCCGGCGATCGCCACTTCCACCTGGAAGGAATGGCCGTGAACGCCGCGGTACGGATGGCCTTCGGGGAACGTTTCGAACCGGTGCGCGGCGTCGAACCCGAAGCGGTAGGCGATTTCCATTTCAGAGATGTCTTTTAGAGACTCGTCTTACAGCAAGCTATTTCCATTGAGAGATTCGCCTTCCAGCAAAGCTGATTCCCATTTGGCTTGGGTCAGCGGATGCCGATGATCTTGTGCGCCTGCAGCGACAGGCGCCAGCGCGGATGCGCCAGGCAGTAGGCGACCGCCTCCCGCGTATTGGCATCGCGGCGCGCACCGTCCATCGGCTGCAGAAAAAAGTGCGCGAAGGCGAGCGCCTCGAAGCGCTCGGGCGGCGCCTCGGCCTGCGGGAAGACGAGCTTCAGCTCATCGCCCGCTCGCACCGCGAGCGCGGCGTCGGCCTTGGGGCTTACGCAGATCCAGTCGAGGCCGGGCGGCGGCGCGATCGTGCCGTTGGTCTCGACGGCGACGCGGAAGCCGCGCGCGTGCAGCGCGTCGACGGCGGCGCGATCGAGCTGCAGCAGCGGCTCGCCGCCGGTGCAGACGACGAAGCGGCGTTCGCGCGACGCCGCCGGCCACGCGACGGCGATCGCGTCGGCGAGCGCATCGGCGTTCGCGAACCTGCCGCCGCCGGGACCGTCCGTGCCGACGAAATCGGTGTCGCAGAAATCGCAGGTCGCGCCGGCGCGGTCCTCCTCGCGGCCCGACCACAGGTTGCATCCGGCGAAGCGGCAGAAGACCGCGGGAGTTCCCGCGTTCGCGCCTTCGCCTTGCAAGGTGTAGAAGATTTCTTTGACGGCGTACTGCATCTTTAGTACTGCATTTTCAAAGATTCATCTTGCAGCAAGCTAATCCCAGTTGGTTTTGTAGCAGTCAATCAGCCTGCATTTTTGCGGCGCGCGCGATTTTCGTCAGGCGCTCGCGCTCGGCGTTGATGAACGCGACGTAGCCGGAGAGCGAGTAGGGCGCGGGCTCGATGCCCTGCGGCACGAGCCTGTCGCGGAACTCCTTGTCCTTCACGACGGCGGTGAGCTCGCGGTTCATGCGCTCGATGATCGGCTGCGGCGTGCCCTTCGGCGCGAAGAGGCCGGCCCAGTGGCTGATCGCGACCGCGGGGTAGCCGGCGGCCTTCGTCGTCGGAATTTCGGGCGCCGCGGTGATGGGCGTCTCGTACGTGGTCGCGATCGCCTTGAGCTTGCCGGCCTTGATCTGCGGCAGCACCACGATGCTCGCTTCCGAGGTGGCGGCGACGTTGCCGGAGATCACCGCGGTCACGCCTTCGTTGCCGCTGCGGTAGGGAACGATGTTGATGTTGTTCACGCCCGCGCCCTTCAGCATCTCGGCGACGAAGTGCGGCGTGCTCGCGGTGCCGGCGGTGGACCAGTTCACGCCGTTCGAGCCCTGTGCCTTCGCCCACGCCACGAGCTCCTTCATGTTGCTCGCCGGGATGCTCGGGTTCACGACGATCACCGACGGCGCGGTGGCGATCATCCCGACGGGAACGAGGTCGCTGTCCCGGTAGGGCATGTCCTTGCGGACCACGCTGTTCGTGATGAGGCCAGCGGAGCCGATGAGGAACGTGTAGCCGTCGGGCTTCGACTTCGCCACGTATTCGGAGCCCACCAGAGTCCCGGCGCCGGGCTTGTTCTCGATCACGACCGGCTGGCCGAGGCGTTTGCCCACGCCATCGGCGGCGGCGCGCGCGATGAGGTCGTTGGCGCCGCCCGGCGCGAACGGCACCACCCATTTGATCGGATGATCGGGCCAGTCGGCTCGGGCGCACGTGGCCGCGGCGGCGATGGCGAAGGCGAAGGCAGTGGCGACGCGGCGTGACATGTGCGGCTCCGGTGAAAAAAACAATTATAGGGGTTGACGCCGTTCATGCTGCATGGCAGCATTCGCCTCAGGTAACGACGGAGTTTTCCCGAGAGATGAACCGACTCTTCATTCAACGACTGCACACCGCGGCTTCGCGCATGCGGACGTGGCATCTGTGCCCGTCCCATGGCGTCGACGCCAAGGTTCGCGCTCTCTCCGGGAGAACGACGGGATAACGAATTAGCGCAGCGCTGATTTCCCCGCGAAGCCCGGAGAGTCCAAGACCTCCGGGCTTCGTGCTTTCGGGCTTTCGAAACGATTCGAACAGGGGATACGGCGATGAACGCGGCAGAGAAATGGTTGCAGTTCGAGCAGGAAGCGCGCCGGTTGGCGCGCGAATGGTTGATGTTGTGAGCAGGACCGGCGACTTCGCGGGCTGTGCGCGGCCCGCCTAACGAGGATTTCGGGTTGCCGCCCGTACGCGCGAGCCGGAAGGAAGCTTCCCGCGCGGCGCGGGTTCGACGATGCGGGCCGGCCTTCGGGCCGGCCCAATCGGAAACTCAGCGGAATTTCTGCGCGAGCTTCTCGAGCTCCCGCGCAAGCACCATCACGTCGAGCCCGACGGCGGTGAAGGTGGTTCCCCATTCCATGTAGCGCCTGGTGGTCGCGTCGTCGGTGGCGAGGATGCCGGCGCCTTTCCCGCACGCGCGGATGCGCGCGATCGCGTCCTTGATCGCCGCTTGCACCTCCGGATGGCCGGGCTCGCCGAGATGGCCGAGGCTCGCCGCGAGATCGGACGGCCCGATGAACAGCCCATCGACGCCGTCGACGCGCGCGATCGCTTCCAGGTTGTCGAGCCCGGCGCGCGTCTCGATCTGCACGATCAGGCAGAGCTCGCTCGCCGCGCGCTTCGAATAGTCCTTGATCCGGCCGAAGCGCGTGGCGCGCGTGCTGCCGGCGACCCCCCGGATACCCTCCGGTGGATAGCGCATCGCGGCCACCGCGGCGTGCGCTTCGTCCTCGGTCTGCACGTAGGGAAGCAGCAGGCTCTGCGCGCCGATGTCGAGGTGGCGCTTGATGAGCACCGTGTCGTTCCAGGCCGCGCGCACCACCGGATGGGACGCATACGGCGCGCACGCCTGGAGCTGCGCGAGCGTCGTGTCGACCTCGTTCGGGGAGTGCTCGGTGTCGATCACCAGCCAGTCGAAGCCGGCGCCGGCGCAGACCTCCACGCTGTAAGCGCTCGCCAGCGAAACCCAGAGGCCGAGCTGCTGGCGGCCGGCGGAGAGCGCCTGCTTGAAGGAATTGCGGGGAAGATCCATGGGAAGAAGGCGAAGTTTACCGAATGCTGTCGAGATAGCGATCTTGTAGGAGGATTCTGATAGGCATGCCCGCCGGCATGAATGACACTGGTCAGGTAATCGATCCAAAGGAGCCGGTCCAATGACCTACGAATACGACTTCGAGATGGTGAAGCGTGCGTACGCCGAGATGGCGCGCCGCGCGCGGGAGAAAGACGAAGTCCGTCGGCTTCCGCGCAATGGCATGCCCGTCCATGCCCAGATGAAGAAGGAAAGTGAAACGGCGCAGCGTCAGCCGTATCCGGCCTGACGACCGACTTCCCGCTCCAAACGGACCCCGCCTCGCGCGGGGTTTTTATTTTCCGGAACCTGTCGTCGCGCGCGCAAGTCGGACAGAGATGAAAAACCGCCGCCACCCCACCGTCCCGATCTTCGCTTTTGTCGGGCTGCTCGGCGCGATGCTGCTGTGCGCGGCCGCGGCGCTCGCGAATCCTGCGGAGCGCGGCGGCGCGGCGCAGCTCCACGCGACGCACGACCGGCTCGCCGGCTCGCTCGCGCACAATGCCTTCGGGCGGCCGGTCCACGTCGCCTCCAACCAGAACGGCAACGAGCTGCACGGCGACGTCTATGCGGTGGTGAGCTATCCGTTCGCACGCGTCGATGAGGGATTGCGCGACGCGCCGAACTGGTGCCACGTCCTCATCCTTCCCTTCAACACCAAGCACTGCAGCGCGTCCGGAGACGGGCTCTCCGTGCGCATCGGCCGCAAGGCGTCGCAGGCGCCCGAGAACGCGTACCCGATCAACTTCCGCTACCGCGTGGAGAGCCGCGAGCCCGAATACCTGCACGTGTCGCTCGACGCGGAGAAGGGCCCGCTCGGCACGCGCAACTACAAGATCGACCTGGAAGCCACGCCGCTCGACCAGGGGCACACGTTCATCCACCTGGGCTACAACTACTCCTTCAGCACGATGTCCCGCCTCGCGATGGAGACCTATCTGGGCACGAGCGGCGCGGACAAGGTCGGCTTCAGCGTGAACGGCAAGGACGACCAGGGAAGGCCGCAGCTGGTGGGCGGCATGCTGGGTGCCACCGAACGCAACACCATGCGCTACTTCCTCGCGATCGACGTGTATCTCGCCTCGCTCTCGGTCCCCGAGAACGAGCGCGTCGACAAGCGCATCAACGACTGGTTCGCCGCCACGGAGAAGTACCCGCGGCAGCTGCACGAGATGGACCGCGGCGAATACGTCGCGATGAAGAAGAAGGAAGCCGCGCGCGTCAACGCCGCGCTGTAGGCCTCAGCCGCGCCCGACGAATGGCATCTTCGTCGCCATGATCGTCATGAACTGAACGTTCGAATCGAGCGGCAGCTTCGCCATGAAGACGATGGCATCGGCGACGTGTTGCACGTTCATGCGCGGCTCGATCGCATAACTTCCGTCCGCCTGCATCACGCCCTGACCCTGCACCATGCGGTTGGTCATCTCGGTCGCGGCGTTGCCGATGTCGATCTGGCAGCAGGCGATGTCGTCCTTGCGCCCGTCGAGGGAGATGGTCTTCGTGATGCCGGTGACGCCGTGCTTGGTCGCGGTGTACGCGATCGACATGGGGCGCGGCGCGTGCGCGGAGATCGAGCCGTTGTTGATGATGCGCCCGCCTTTCGGCGACTGCGCCTTCATGATCCGGATCGCTTCCTGGCAGCAGAGGAAGGTTCCGGTGAGGTTCGCCGCGACGACCGCCTGCCACTTCTCGAAGGGCAGGTCTTCCATCGGCATCGCCGGCGCGCCGGTGCCGGCGTTGTTGAAGAGGACATCGAGGCGCCCGAACGCGGACTTCACTCTCTCGAAGAGCGCGCGCACCGACTCGGGCTGGCCGACGTCGGCGGGGACGGCGAGCGCGCGCTTGCCGGCGCCCGATTCCTCGACCGCCTTCTCCAGCGGCTCCTTGCGCCGTCCCGCGAGCGCGACCGAATAGCCTTCCTTCAGCAGCGCGAGCGCCGCGGCTTTCCCGATGCCGCTTCCTGCCCCCGTCACCACCGCGACTTTGTCGGCCATGGGCGTGCTATTCGAGCGTGGTGAGCACGTCGCGCATCGTCTGCACGATCTGGTCGATCTGCGCCTCGTCGATGATGAGCGCGGGAGCGAGCGCGATGATGTCGCCGGTCGAGCGGACGAGCACGCCCTTTTCCCAGCAGCGCAGGTAGAGATCGAAAGCGCGCGTGCCGGGGGCGCCGGGGCGCGGCGCGAGCTCCACGGCGCCGACGAGCCCGTGGTTGCGGATGTCGATCACGTGCTTCGCGCCCTTGAGCGAATGCAGCGCGCTCTCCAGCTTCGGCGCCATGCGCGCGGCGCGCGCGAACAGGCCCTCGTCCCTGTACAGCTTCAACGCCGCGATTCCGGCCGCGCACGCGAGCGGATGCGCCGAATACGTATAGCCGTGGAAGAGCTCGATCGCGGTCGGCGGCCCGGTCATGAACGCGCCGTAGATGTCCGCGGAGACGATCACGCCGCCCATCGGCACCGCGCCCGAGGTCACGCCCTTGGCGAAAGTGATCATGTCGGGGACGACGCCGTAGACGTCGGCGGCGAAGCTCTTGCCCATTCTCCCGAACGCCGTGATCACCTCGTCGAAGATCAGCAGGATGCCGTGCTTCTTCGTGATCTCGCGCAGCCGCTGCAGGTAGCCCTTCGGAGGAATGAGCACGCCCGTCGATCCCGCCATCGGCTCGACGATCACCGCGGCGATCGTGGACGCGTCGTGCAATGCGACGATGCGCTCGAGCTCGTCGGCGAGGTGCGCGCCCCATTCCGGCTGGCCGCGCGTGAAGGCGTTCTTCTCGAGGTTGTGCGTGTGCGGCAGGTGGTCGACGCCGCCCAGCATCACGCCGAACGCCTTGCGGTTCGCCGCAATGCCCCCGACGGACATGCCGCCGAAGCCGACGCCGTGGTAGGCGCGCTCGCGCCCGATGAGGCGCACGCGCTGGCCCTCGCCGCGGACGCGGTGCCACGCGAGCGCGATCTTGAGCGCGGTGTCGACGGCTTCCGAGCCGGAATTGCAGAAGAACACGTGGTCGAGCGGCCGCGGGGCGAGCTCGACGATGTTGTGCGCCAGCTCGAAGGCGAGCGGATGCGCCATCTGGAACGCGGGCGCGTAGTCCATCGTCGCTGCCTGCTCCGCGATCGCCTCCACGATGGGCTTGCGCGAGTGGCCGGCATTGCAGCACCAAAGGCCCGCGAAGCCGTCGAGGATGCGCCGTCCGTCGGCGGTGGTGTAGTACATGCCGTCGGCCTGGACGACCAGGCGCGGCGACGCCTTGAACTGGCGATTCGCCGTGAACGGCAACCAATAGGCGTTGAGTGCTTCGGCGGTGAGGTTCATGTCCCTCATTGTGCCGCATGTGGGAAACCGCCGACGGCGCGAGTGTCCAACCTGTTGTCATCCGCGCTCGCAACGCGAGCGTTCTATCGAGGAGGAGGATTACGCCATGCGGATACGCAAGCTCTTCGCAGGAAGCATGGCCGCCGCGGCGCTCGCCGCGGTGGCGGTCTCGGCACACGCGCGCACCAACGTCGACCTGTTCGTGAACGTCGGTCCGCCTCCGGCGTACTACGAGGTCGTGCCCGCGCCGCGCGCCGGTTTCGTGTGGGCGCCGGGCCACTGGGCATGGCGCGGCCATCGCCACGTCTGGCTCGCGGGACACTGGGTGCGCCATCGCCCGGGCTTCGTCTACGTGCCCGCGCGCTGGGTGGACTACGGCGGAGGCTGGGCGTATCGGCCCGGCGCGTGGCGCCGCGATTACGTCGTCGTGTATCGCTGAGTATTTCTTGGCGCCGCGCTCGTAAAAAGTACGGACGCGGCGCGCTTCCCCTTCGATTGGCGGCATCGCGGCGTGGCATGCCGATTGCAGCGAGCCTAGATAGCAGTCGCAGTTTTCCATCCACCAATCGAAAGACCAGGAGGCCTCATATGCGCAGACTCGCGCCTATGTTTGTCATGACATCGATCGTCGCGCTGGCCAGCGGATCGGCGTTCGCCCTGGGCAACCACAACAAGAACAAAGGTGCGCCCAGCACGACCACCACATCCAGCACCACCGCGAACCCGTCGTCCACATCGTCCAACCTGAGCAACGACTCGACGTCGCTCAACCAGGCGCCGTCGAGCACATCGAGCTCCACGACGTCCTCGTTGAGCAGCACGCCGCCCGCGAGCTCCACCATCGCGTCGAGCGGCACGACGAGCGCGCCGATGACGAGCGGCTCGACCACCGCGACCGCGAGTCAGCCGAACCAGGTCGCGGTCGCGCCGACCGACAGCACGGAGAAGGACAACAAAGTAGCGCCGATGAACACCGGCGCGAAGCACGCGAAGACGGCGAAGAAGGCGAAGCACGTGGCGAAGAACACCGAGACCATGACGGCACCGGGCGCGAATGCGGCGTCGAACACCGGAGCCGCGAAGGCGAGCTCCATCGACAAGAGCGCGCCGGGCGGTGACTCGAGCGGCTCCTCGTCCGGTTCTTCCGGCGCGTCCGGCTCGTCGGGTTCCTCAGGCTCTTCGTCGGGCACGCAATAAGCGTCGCGTCCGACGGGCGCTACCGGCCCGCTCCGACGTTCGCGCCAGAGCGGGACCGGCAGTACCGGCCGGGCGGGCGCCGTAGGCTGAAAGCTGGATTTCTTCGAGGAGGCGAACATGTGGACCCGACGACTGCTGCTCGCGACGATGGTCGCGGCGTGCGCGCTGTCGCTCCCCAAGCACGCGCCCTCCTCGTGGAACGTTTTCGGCACGTCGCACGTCGCGGTGACGTCGATGCGTTGACGGCTCGAATCGGCCGGTCCCGTGTTCGCTTCGCAGGCGCGAGACCGGCTGATGTGTCCTCCGTGATGCTCTCGCGGAGCGACCAGGGCACGGCTCACGCCGTGCCCTTTTTATTGCCGCCTTGTCGGCGCAGGCCGACCCGAAAAAGCGCGCGCCACCGGCAGAGGTTTCGCGCGATCCCCCGTAACGTTGGCGGTATCGACGCGAGTTCCATGCGCCAACCGTTCTGGAGGATCGACCATGAGCATCAAGACCGTCATTTCCGCCGGCTTTGCCACAGCGGCCCTCGCGAGCGCGTCGCTCCCGGCGTTGGCGTGGACGGTGTGGCCCGATGTCGATTTCGAGTGGTACGCGAACGTCGGCAAGCCGCTCGTCGTGACCGAAGAGATCGTGCCGCCGGCGCGCGCCGGCTACATCTGGACGCCGGGCCATTGGGAAAACCGCGCGACGCGCCAGGTGTGGGTGGCCGGCCGCTTCATCAAGGACGATTACCAGCAGCAGCTCGCGCTCTACAACGTTCCGCAAGGCACGATGGTCGCCACGGGGCCCACGATGTTGCGCGACAGCCAGGGCTACATCATCCCGACGAATCCGGAAGCCTATCCGGTGCAGTCGGCGACCCGCTAAGCTCCTTCGCTTTCTTTTCCCGCGGAAAACGGCCCAGCTGCTGGGCCGTTTTTCTTTGTTCTTTTGCGGTATGCTTTCGGCCTGCGTTTTTGGCCGCGCCGCGCTGTCTCATCCGTTTTTTCCCAAATGGCTCAGTACGTCTACACGATGATCCGCGTGGGCAAGGTCGTTCCGCCCAAGCGCCAGATCCTCAAGAACATCTCGCTCTCGTTCTTCCCGGGCGCGAAGATCGGCCTGCTCGGCCTGAACGGAGCGGGCAAGTCGACGGTGCTGAAGATCATGGCCGGCATCGACAAGGACTTCGAGGGCCAGGCGATCCCGATGCCGGGCATTCGCGTCGGATACCTGCCGCAGGAGCCGCAGCTCGAGCCCGGCCACACCGTGCGCGAGGCGGTCGAAGAGGGATTGAGCGAGGTCCTGGACGCGAAGAAGAAGCTCGACGCCGTGTACGCGGCGTACGCGGAGCCGAACGCCGATTTCGACAAGCTCGCCGCGGAGCAGGAGCGGCTCGAGAAGCTCATGGCGAGCGCCGATGCGTCGACCCTCGAGACGCAGCTCGAGATCGCGGCCGACGCGCTGCGCCTTCCACCCTGGGAGGCGAAGGTCGACAAGCTCTCCGGCGGCGAGAAACGGCGCGTGGCGCTCTGCCGCCTGCTCGTCTCGCGGCCCGACATGCTCCTCCTCGACGAGCCGACGAACCACCTCGACGCCGAGAGCGTCGAGTGGCTCGAGCAATACCTCGCCCGCTTTCCCGGCACCGTCGTCGCGGTGACCCACGACCGCTACTTCCTCGACAACGCCGCCGAGTGGATCCTCGAGCTCGACCGCGGCACGGGCATCCCCTACAAGGGCAACTACAGCGAGTGGCTCGACCAGAAGCGCCAGCGCCTCCAGCAGGAGGAATCGAGCGAAACGGCGCGCCAGAAGTCGATCAAGAAGGAGCTCGAGTGGGTGCGGCGCACCGCGAAGGGCCAGCAGACGAAGAACATCGCGCGCCTCAAGCGCTTCGAGGAATTGAACTCGTACGAGTACCAGAAGCGCAACGAGACCGCGGAGATCTTCATCCCCGTCGCCGAGCGCCTCGGCAACGACGTGATCGAGTTCAAGAACGTCTCGAAGGGCTACGCCAAGCGCCTGCTCATCGACGACCTGTCGTTCACCGTGCCGGCCGGCGCGATCGTCGGCATCATCGGCCCGAACGGCGTCGGCAAGTCGACGCTCTTCCGCATGATCACCGGCAAGGAGAAGCCCGACAAGGGCGAGGTGAAGGTCGGCCACACGGTGCAGCTCTCGTTCGTCGACCAGACGCGCAAGCTCCCCGACAAGAAGAACGTGTGGGAAGCGGTCTCCGACGGGCAGGACATCCTCACCGTCGGGCGCTTCGAGATCCAGTCGCGCGCCTACCTCGGCCGCTTCAACTTCAGGGGCCAGGACCAGCAGAAGCTCGTGGGTAATCTCTCGGGCGGCGAGCGCGGGCGGCTCCACCTCGCCAAGACGCTCCTCGCCGGGGGCAACGTGCTATTGCTCGACGAGCCCTCGAACGACCTCGACGTGGAGACATTGCGGGCGCTCGAGGATGCGCTCACGGAATTCGCGGGCACCGTGATGGTGATCTCGCACGACCGCTGGTTCCTCGACCGCATCGCGACCCACATCCTCGCGGCCGAAGGCGACTCCCAGTGGTTTTTTTATCCCGGCAACTACCACGAGTACGAGGAAGACAAGCGCGAGCGCCTCGGCGAAGAAGCCGCCGCCCCGCACCGCCTGCGCTACAAATCACTGATGAAGTAGAGACGGCGTCGCATGGCGCCGTTGGAGCGGACGAAAGGCGACGCCGCTCAACGTCGCTCGGGCAGCTTCCGCAGCAGCACCGGGTCTTCGCCCTTCACGATTTTATGTGCCCGCTCGACCACGTCGTCGTTCGCGGGCGCCTGCTGCAGCTCGACGTCGCCGCGCTTGGAGCCGTGGCGTGTCGCGTACTCGCGCGTGAACTCGGCGCCGAGGAAGAAGATCTGCGCGGAGTAGTACACCCACACGATCACGACGACGATCGCGCCCGCCGCGCCATAGGCCGACCCGACCGCGGCCTTGCCGAGGTAAAGGCCGATCAGGTACTTGCCGATCCAGAAGAGGAGCGAGGTGACGGCGGCGCCCACCCACACGTCGCCCCACGCGATGCGCCGGTTCGGCAGCAGCTTGTAGATCGCGGCGAAGAGCAACATGATCACGCCGAACGAGGCGACGAACTCGCCAATGCGCGCGACCACTTGCACCCCGATCGTGCTGGTGATCGCGGAGATCGCCGTGGAGGCCGCGAGCGACACCAGCAGCAGGAAGCCGATGGCGAGCACGATGCCGAGCGCGAGCACGCGCGTCATCACCCAGCTCACCAGGCCGCTCGTTTTTTCCGGCTTGGTGCGCCACACAATGTCGAGGTCGCGACGCAGCTCGACGAAGACCGTGGTCGCGCCGCCGAGCAGCGCCGCGAT
>Ga0075426_10001466_pt1 | contig 16747 bp, 16 predicted proteins | sample SoiMethybrSBSTD5_FD_75304 | JGI IMG/M metagenome (GOLD analysis project Ga0075426, IMG submission 75304) | Bulk soil microbial communities from a Populus tree surrounding site in Tennessee, USA - Soil MetaG P. TD hybrid SBSTD5 | ecosystem: Environmental > Terrestrial > Soil > Tree plantation... | reverse complement strand
GCGCCGCCTGACGATCGGGGTCCTGACCGGGGTCGCTCTGTTCTTCGTGCTGGTGATCCTGCCGACCGAGGCTCTATCGCGCCTCGCCGAGCTCTCCGTCGGGTTCACGACCCAGGTCCCGGTCGGCGCGATCGAGCTCTCGGGGACCGCGATCGCGCTCCTGTACGCGGCGCGACCGGTCGTCGCCCCGATGCGCGCCTACGGCCCGGTCTACGCCGCGGGGGCGCTCGTGAGCTTGGGGTATCTCCTCTACCTTGCGCCGCTCGCGTGGGTGGCGTTGGGGATGGGCGAGGTCGGGATCGCGCTCGGTTTCGGGGGTCTCCTGACGCTCCTCGCGATCGTCCCGCTGCTCAGCATCGGCGCCGGCATCGTGACGACCCTCGAGGACTTCGCCCGCCCCGGCGAACGCGTCCGTTACCAGTACCGGGTCGCGTACTGACGGTACGGTCGTTCAGCCGACGGTCGCGCGGACGATCCGGATCGGCGTGTTGGGCCGGTCCGAGGCGTTGCGAGGGGCCTTGGCGATCTTCTCGAGGACGTCCTGCCCGTGCGTGACCTTGCCGAAGATCGCGTGCTTGCCGTCGAGCCAGCTCGTCGCGGCGAGCGTGATGAAGAACTGGCTGCCGCCGGTGTTCGGACCGGCGTTCGCCATCGAGAGGATCCCCGGGCCCGAGTGCCGCAGCGACGCGTGGAACTCGTCCGGGATCTCGTAGCCCGGGCCGCCGGTGCCGTCCCCTTTCGGGCACCCGCCCTGGATCATGAAGCCGGGGATCACGCGGTGGAACGTGAGCCCGTTGTAGAACCCCTTCTTCACGAGCCCGAGGAAGTTCCCGGCCGTCTTCGGCACCTTGTCCTCGAAGATCTCCATCCGGATCTCGCCGAGGCTCGTCTCCATCGTCACCGTCGGGTTCGCCATCGGAACGCCCGACGCCGTCGTCAGTTGAAAAGAACTAGGGGCGGACCCACGCGCCCGGGCAGCGCCGGCTCGGAGCGGGGCGCGTTCAGTTGAAGTGACGCCGAACGAGCACGAGGTAGAGGAGCAGGAGGGCCAGCAGGATGGTCCCGAGCGAGACGATGCTCCCGCGCACGACCGCGTCGAGCAGGAGAACGAGGACGACGATTATCGACAGGACGAGCGCCCAGAGCTCCAGGCGCCAGAGGCCGACGGCGACGACCAGGAACACGATCGCGACGATCAATAGGATGATCCCTCCGAGGAGGCCCGGCCCGAACAGCGCGAGCGCCTCAGAGTACGCGAACGTCGAGAGGACGAGGAGGAGCACGCTCGCGACGAGCAACAGGACCCCCACGAGGCCGAGGAGGATCGATAGGATCGCGACCCCCAGGGGCAGCCGCCGAACGGGTGGGTAGGGGGCGCTCATCCGGTTCCGAGGACGGCATCGTCGCTCGAGGGCCAAGAACCTTTCGCGCGCCCTTCGCTCGCCCGACCCTCTTTATAGGACGCCCGGGCTAGTTGACCCGTGAGCCGCCCTCGTGGGCGTTTCTCGGTCGATGAACCGTCGGATCGCGCTCGCCGGCCTCTTCCAACTTCTCGTCGCGCTCGCCCTGATCATCTCCCCGATCGCCCTCTACGGCTCCCTGCGCGTGACCCTCGAGCTCGAGATCGGCCTGTTGATGCTGCCGCTCGGGTTCACGACCGTCTTCTGGGGGTCGGCGAGCCCGGACCCGGAGATCACGACGATCGGAGGGGTCTTCGGCAATCCGGTGGAGAACGAGCTGCGTCGCCTCGAGGCGCGTCGGGCGTCGGTCGCGCACGTCCGTTACGCGTCGAGCCCGAAGGAGCCGGTCCACTGCCGCCAGTGCTACACGCTCATCGCGTGGGACTCGGCCGAGTGCCCCCGCTGCGCGCGCCGACGCGAGTGCCGCGGGTGCGGTCGGTCGCTGTTCTACCTCTCGGGCGCGGTCCGGTGCCTGCCCTGCGTGCGGGACGAGGTGTTCTGCAACTGCCCGAAGCTGCGCAAGCCCGCTCCCCAGGTCGTCGGGCCGCGTACGAGGGCGACCCTGTGACGCCCGACCCGATCGACCGCGCGGTACCGAGGGCGACGACCGTCCTCTCCCCGATCGTCGCCGTGCACTTCGACGGGGCCTGCCAGCCGCCCCACGGAGGGATCGCGACCTACGGGTTCGTCGTGGAGGGACCGGAGCTCGCGTACGAGGAGCGCGGCCCGGCCGTCGCGCCCGGTTCGCCTCGCGCGACGAACAACATCGCCGAGTACGTCGGCGCCATCCGAGCCCTCGAGTGGCTTCGCTCTCGCTCCTTCAGCGGGACCGTGATCGTCTACGGTGACAGCCAGCTCGTGGTGCGGCAGATGCGGGGCGAGTACGCGGTCCGATCGGAGCACCTTGTCCCGTACCACGCGCACCTCCAGAACCTCGTGCGCGGGTTCGCGGAGGTGCGGTTCGAGTGGGTCCCGCGCTCCGAGAACCGGCGCGCGGACGCTCTATCGAAGCAGGCGCTCGAGGAGGTCCGCGGGGCGACCGGGCGCGAACCGGACCGAGCCGCCGAAACCCGCGGCGTCGCGGATGATCCGGGCGCCGTCGACCCGGACTAGCTCCAGCGTACGGTGTAGACGAGCGTGCGTCCCTGCATCGCCGCCCTCGCCCGCGCGCTGTCGACGAACGTGGCGAACGCCGCCGCCGCTTCTGGGCTCAGGCGTGGCCGATAGCCGTAACCGCGCGGTGTGCCCCGTCCGAGGAACATCTTGCGGGCGGGGACGGTCGGCGGCTCCGGACGGGCCTCGCTCGGGCCCGGCACTAGCGACGCCCCCATCCGACGGCGCGCTCGATCATCTCGCGATACGTCGGAGCTCCGGGGGTCCGTGGGATGTAGGCGATAGGGAGGTCGACCGGCTCCTCGTCCGGCGTGGCCTCGGCGAGGACAGCGAGCGCGGCCAAGGGGACTAGTTCCGACTCCGGATCCGACACGACCCACCTGCTCGTTTGTCAGACGTGTGTCATACATAAAGCACGTAGCTCCTGTGGAAGCGGAGGGGTCGGAACCCCGACTTCTATCGGCGGGTGGCGGCAGACAGCCGGCGGACACCGACCCGAAGTTCCACTGCAGGGAGGGCTCCAAGGTTCGACGGCCGGGCGGCGATCGCAGGAATGAATTCCCATCTTGGCCCACGGATTGAGACCGACACCGGTCGGCCCTCCGCGTACCCGCCTGGTCGCTCGGGGACTCGGCTCGGCGCGCGGCCGGCGGACCCGTCCACACCGGGTTCAAGAGGTGCCGCGCATGCCTCGGATGGGAGAGTGAACGAACGGCGGAGGCGTTGCGCCCCTCGGACCCGGCGGCGGAGCGATTCCTCGCCGACGCCGAGGCCCGGCTGCTCGAACTCTCGATCGATTCGTCGCAGGCGGACTGGGTCCACGCGACGTACATCACCCCGGACACCGAGGCGCTCTCGTCGCGGACCTACGCGCGGCTGATCGCCCAGACCGTCGAACTCGCCCGCGGCGCGAGCCGGTTCGCGCCCGGCTCGATGTCCCCGACCGACGCACGGAAGGCGAAGCTGCTGCGAATCTCGCTTCCGTTGATCGCCCCGTCCGATCGTGTCCTCGCCGACGAGCTCACCGCGACCGTCGCGGCGATGCAGAGCACGTACGCGAAGGGCACGCACCAACCGGCCGGCGAGGCGAAACCGCTCGACCTCCAGGGACTCTCGCGGCTGATGACCGAGCGTCGTGACCCAACGTTACTGCGCGACGTCTGGGTCGGGTGGCACGCGGTCTCCGTTCCGATGAGGCCGAAGTTCGCGCGGTACGTCGAGCTCGCCAACCAGGGCGCGCGCGAGGTCGGGTTCGCGGACACGGGCGCGATGTGGCGTTCGAAGTACGACATGGAGCCGGGCGAGTTCGCGGAGGACGTCGAGCGCGTCTGGCAGCAGGTCCGCCCCCTCTACCAGGCGTTGCACGCGTACGTCCGCGGTCGGCTGCGGGCCCACTACGGCGCCGACGTCGTCCCGGCCAACGGCCCGATCCCGACGCACCTCCTCGGCAACATGTGGGCGCAGAGCTGGGAACACGTGCTCCCGCTCGTCGCTCCTCCCGGCGACACCCCGACGAACGACCTCACGCCGATCTTGAAGGCGCGCGGCACCGGTCCGACCGACATGGTCCGATTCGCCGAGCGGTTCTTCGTGTCGCTCGGATGCGAACCGCTACCCGCCACCTTCTGGGACCGGTCGCTGTTCGTCAAGCCCGCGGACCGGGAGGTCGTCTGCCACGCGAGCGCGTGGGACCTCGACTTCGTCGAGGACGTGCGCATCAAGATGTGCATCGAGACCACCGACGAGGACTTCCGCGTCATCCACCACGAGCTCGGGCACAACTACTACCAGCTCGCGTACCGTCGCCAGCCGTTCCTGTTCCGCGACAGCGCCAACGACGGTTTCCACGAGGCCGTCGGCGATACGATCGGGTTGTCCGTGACGCCGGAGTACCTCGTCCAAGTGGGTCTCCTCGACCGGGCACCGGACCCCGCGAGGGACCTCGGGCTGCTGCTCAAGACGGCCCTCGAGAAGATCGCCTTCCTCCCGTTCGGCTACCTCGTCGACCTGTGGCGGTGGAAGGTCTTCGACGGGTCGGTGACGCCCGACGAGTACAACGCGACCTGGTGGGACCTCAAGCGCCGCTACCAAGGGATCGCCCCTCCGGGCGACCGCCCATCGGACGCGTTCGACCCGGGGGCGAAGTACCACGTGGCGGCCAACGTGCCGTACATGCGCTACTTCCTCGCCCACGTCCTCCAGTTCCAGTTCCACCGGGCGCTCGCGAAGGTGGTGGAGTGGGAGGGCCCGCTCCACCGCTGCTCGATCTATGGGAACCGGGCCGCGGGCGAGCGCCTGCGCGAGATGCTCGCGATGGGAGCGAGCCGACCCTGGCCCGACGCGCTCGAGGCGGTCACCGGTGAGCGCCGCGTGGACGCGAGCGCGATGGTCGAGTACTTCGCCCCGCTCCTCGCGTGGCTCGACGAGCAGAACAAGGGCGTACCCGTCGGCTGGTAGCCGGCGGCCCGCCCGACGTCGCCGGCGACCGCGGTCCACGGCTCGGTCGGCGTTAAGTACGCTCTCCGATGGAGCGACACCGGCCGAGTGCCGTTGCGGGCGCCGGCCCTTCACCGATGGTCGAGTCAAAACCCCGGCACGGGGCGAACGAAGCGCGGACGCAGGGAGGGTCGCGCGTCCTCCCCTACGAGGCGCGCCCGCCCACGGCGGATGCCCGGTGCGTGGAAGCGACGCTCGCATCGCTGGACACGCCGATCACGCCGACGGAGCGCTTCTTCATCCGCAGCCACTTCGCCGTTCCGCCGCTCGACGCCAGCACCTGGACGCTCACGATCGACGGTGCCGTGGACCGACCGACGGTCGTCTCCTACGACCGGCTGCGCCGCATGCCCCACGTCGACCTCGTCGCGGTCCTCGAGTGCGCGGGTAACAGCCGGACCGCCCTGCGCCCGCGCACCGAGGGAGTCCTCTGGGGGAACGGCGCCGTCAGCGCGGCCCGATGGCGCGGGGTCCGGTTGCGGGACGTGCTGGCGCTCGCCGGTCCGAAGGCGTCAGCGCGCGAGGTGGTCTTCGTCGGAGCGGACCGCGGCCAGGAGCCGGGTCACGAACGCGAGCTCGCGTACGAGATGAGCGTCTCGACGGCGAAAGCGGTCGACCCCGACACGTTGCTCGTCACGGAAATGAACGGCGAGGTCCTGCCGCCGAGCCACGGTTACCCCGTGCGCGTCGTGGTTCCCGACTGGTACGGGATGGCCTCGGTCAAGTGGCTCGTCCGGATCGAGCTGACCGAGCGGGCGTTCGAGGGTTTCTTCCGGCGTCGAGCGTACGCGTACATCCACGAGGGCGACGCGGCCTCGGACCACCACGAACCGGTGACGACCGTGCGGGTCAAGTCCCTCGTGACGTGGCCGGCGGAGGGCGCCGTGCTGCCCCCCGGCCGCCATACCGTTCACGGGGTGGCATGGTCCGGAGGTGGGCGGGTACGGTCGGTTGAGCTGAGCGCCACCCCGACGGACGGTTCGGGCAACGCGCGTTGGGCCCACGCGACCCTACTGGATGAGGCAAGCGGCCACACTTGGGTCCAGTGGAGCTGCCAGCTCGAACTCGAACGCCCGGGATTTTATGTGCTGCGTGTTCGGGCTACGGACGAGCGAGGCGAAAGCCAGCCGGAGCATGCCCGCTGGAACTTCCGGGGCGTTGGAACTAACTCTTGGCACGCCGTGCCGGTCGAGATCAGGGGCTAGCCGCTAAGGGCTCCGCGTTGCGACCCAGCACTGGGGTCGTCGCCCGATCATCGAACGATGGGTGTTCGGGTGGGGGCCACCTTCACAGACGCCGTCCTATCGAGGCACTAGGCAAGACTCGCGACTGTCGGCGGCAACGAGGCAGTCGGCCGGGACGCACCGCTCCCGTGCGTTGCCGGTTCGGCGGGACCGGGGTGGGGGAGCTATGGCGCCTTGTCCCCGCCGGAACTTCCGCGACATAGGCCGCGATGCTGGTACGGAGTATTGTCGGAGTATCGCAGCTCGGGCATTATCATGGGTCTCGACGTCGCTCTCGATGTGTCCCCGGACCCCCGAACGCGACATCTCTTGGCGCGAATGCCACTCGATCGGACCGCTACTCGTAGGCGAGGGGAATCGAAACCGGCGCGCAAACTAGCTCTGCCACGGGAGCCGTGATGTCGGTGAGCCGCCGGAGTACGACGGTCGGGCTGGGTCTGCTCGTAGTTCTACTGCTATCGACGACGACCGCGCCGTGGATTGCCCGCGACCGGTCGAACCCCGAACCCCTGGGACACGCACGGGAGACGGTCGGACCCTGGGACCCGCTCGTCGGGGACCTTGCTCACGGAGTTCCGCGATTCTCAGTCACTAACGCGCAGCTGAACCCCAGCGGTTGCTGCTGGGGGGGAGGGAGCTCGACGCCCGTCTGGCTCGCCTACGATTCCGCTGACTCGGCGTTCTGGGTGGCCACGACCGCCGACACGGTCGCCGTCGTGCTCACCTCGAACACCTACGTGGTGAATGCCAGTGTACCCGTCGGCTCTCAACCGTTCGGGGTGGCTGCGGATCCCACCGACCACGAGGTCTTCGTCACAGACACCGGATCGAACAACGTCTCGGTAATTTCGGATCAGACGCTGTTGCCCCTCGGGTCCATAGGGGTGGGGGCATCGCCGATGGGCGTGGCCTACGACCCGGTCGACGGCGAAGTGTTCGTTGCGAACCAGGGATCGGACAACGTCAGCGTGATATCCGCGACCACGTTGAGCGTCGTCGCGACCGTCGGCGTCGGTTCACGACCGTTGGGGGTTGCGTACGACTCTGCGACGGGCCGCGTGTTCGTCGCGGCCGAGGGCTCGAACCTGGTCCAGGCGATCGTCCCCGCATCCAATGTCGTGGTGGGGAACTACACCGTCGGCGACGCGCCGTACGGCATCGCCGTGGACGACGCCACCGATGACCTCTACGTGACGAACTCCGGCTCCGGAAACGTCAGCGTCGTGAACGCCTCCACCGGAGCCAACGTCGTGGACATCGCGATCGGAGGGCTCGAGTTGAGCGTCGCGCTGGCGGGGGTCGCCTACGACGCCAATACCCAACAGGTCTGGGTCGGTGCCGGGTCGAACTATCTGGTCGTCCTAAACACGACCGCGGAGGCCGTCGCCTGGGTCTACCAATGGGACCCAACGGGGGTTGCCTACGATCCGGTCGACGGGATCATCTGCCTCACCAACACGGCGAACTCGACGTTCGAGTGTCTGTCGAATGCGGTTGGCCAATCCGCGGATCTCGTCAACTTCCAGGAGACCGGACTTCCGTTCGGGACCCATTGGGCCGTCGACCTTGGAGCCGGTGCCGCCAGCTCACCCACGTCCCAGATCTCCATCGGCGTTTGCAACGGACCTTCGCCGTCCTGCTCCGGCGCGATCTCGTACGCGATCGAACCGGTTGACGGGTACACGCCCGCCCCCTCCTACGGCAGCACGGCCTCACTTACGGGCGTTCTGAACATCACCGTGCTGTTCTCCCCCAGCACCACCTATCCCGTCACGTTCAACGAGACGGGCCTCGCCCCCGGCCTCGGCTGGAGCGTGAGCCTGGGCGGGACGACTGAGGTGTCCTCGGGGAGCTCGCTGACGTTCTACGAGAACAACGGCACCTACGCGTTTACGACGGGCCCGGTCACGAACTATGTCGTGCTCCCTGAGTCGGGCAGCCTGACGGTCTCCGGGGCCCCGATCACGACCGGGCTCGTCTTCAAGATCATCGCCTGGAACATCTCGTTCGTCGAATCCGGCCTGCCTCCCGGCGTCGCATGGTACGTCAACTTTTCCTCGGGCCCGCCGGGCTTCACGCTGCCGTCGCCCGCCCCAATCACCCAACCGACACAGGTCTTCGTCCTCGCCGACGGAAGCTACGCGTTCGGGGTCCAGACCCCTGACCCCTCGTTTCTCCCGCCGCCGAACGGCTCTGTCTCAATCCACGGCGGTCCGAGCTCCGTCTCCATTGTGTTCGCGCCCGTACGCTACGCGGTCACCTTCACCGAAACAGGACTACCGCTGGGAACGAGGTGGGCCGCGACCCTCGCCGGCGGGGTCGAGAACTCTACCTCAGCACAGATCAGCTTCCTGGAGGCGAACGGGGACTACCCGTTCACGATCGGCGATGTAAGCGGATACCACGCAGCCCCCCTCTCCGGCGTGGTCACCGTGGACACCGCGCCCCCACCACCGGTATCGGTGACCTTCTCCTCAACGTCCGTCTTCTCGGTGACCTTCCACGAGACCGGTCTCCCCCTCGGACGAGGGTGGTCGGTGGCGATCGGGGGCCAGTTCGAGAGCAGCCTGACGGACAACATCTCCCTTCTCGAGTCGAACGGGACTTACGGCTACGTCGTGCAAGCGGTGCCGGGGTACTCCGCGACCTATTCGGGCCTAGTGACGGTCGACGGGGCCGACTGGGTCGTTCCGATCGGCTTCGCCCCCGCGACCTTCCCGGTGATCGTCATCGAGTTCGGCTTGCCGAACGGGACGAACTGGAGCGCGACCGTGACCAACGACGCGGCGGGATTCAACGAGACCCTCAGCGCCAACGGAACTGCGATCATCTTCTTCCTTCCCAACGGCACCTACACGATTTCCGTTCGGGTCCCATCGGGGTTTACCGCGAGCCTGCTCGCGAGCACGTTCACGGTCACCGGATACACGTTGCCCGCGCCCTCAGTCCGTTTCACCGGAGTGGGGCCCCCGCGAGGTGGAGATTCCTACGGCGTCGGACCCGTCCCGTCGTACTACTGGTGGGCCCTCGGCGCCATGGGGGGGGCGTTGATCGCGCTTGCCGCCCTCCTGGTTCTGCGCTGGTCGCACCCGCCTAGGTCCCCGGGAACGCCGATCGCTCCGGCTCGCACGTGACGCCGAAGCACCGTGGAGTTGAGCCTCGACCCCGTCCGATCAGGAGCGGGGAACGACGTGGATCGGACGCTTTCGGGCGAAGCGGCGGAGGTAGGGCAGGTCCTCCCTGTGCGCCGTCGCGAAGGTACTGAGTACCTCACGCCGGATCTCCGCGGGCGAGAGCTCGGATGATCGCATGTAGCAGAAGACGTCGACGGCGGTCCTTCTCCCTCGGGGGGAGTACAGCAGGACGAACTTCGAACCGGCGTAGGGCCCCTCGATTTCCTCGTTGATGCGTACCGCCGGGCGTATCGACGTGAACCGGGTGACCATCTTCCGCCATCGGTCCCCCCAGCGTACCTCGCACCGGATGAGGCGCGTCACGTCGGAGATCTCCTCGACCTCGACGTTCCGCAGCGAGGCGGCGTGCGCCTTCGGGTGGAACTCCTTGTCCTTCTCGATGAAGTCCCATACGACCTCGAGCGGAGCGTCGAGGACCGTCCCTCGATCCTCGAAGTAGGTCGTGCTGGGCGAAGGGCGGCCCCGCTTCGTTTCCGCCCGAGGCCGGCCGCGGAGGGTCATGCCGCCGACGCTCCCGTAGGGGCGTCCGATGTCGGCCCCGTCCCTCCTCGCATCTCGCCTTGGCCCGGTTCCCGAGGCCGCACGGAGTGGACACGGGGGGATTTGAACCCCCGGCCTCTGCTTTGCGAAAGCAGCGATCTTCCGCTGATCTACGTGCCCGTACCGCGCGGGGAGTTGCCCCTGGGCTTAAGTCTTCTCGGCGAGAACGTCAACCGGTCGCGGTCGCGATCGGCGCGACGAAACTACCGCCGCTGTTCCCACGGTCGCCGGCGCTCTGGGTCGCCTTCGTGGTCGAGCGCGACGGCGGCGACTCGCCCGTGCCGCCCGACGGCGGGCGCGACGACCCCGCCCCGCTCTTCGCGGGCCGGGCACGCGCCGGCAGCAGCACGTGCTGGTTCGCGTCGTAGCGGAACAGCTCGGTGTAGCGTCCCCAGTTGATGATGTTCTGGACGAACTCGTCCGCCGGCGCCGTGGTGAACGAGATCAGTCGGTTCACGTGCTCGTCGGAGAGCCGGTGCTCGGGGGAGGAGTCGAGCGCGCGCAGGAGCGCCTTGTAGAGGGTCGTCTTGCGCAGCTGGTCGCGGAGGAGCGTCTTCCGCTCGGTGATCGAGCCGGCGAGCAGACGCTTGCCCAGGTCGGTGAGCGACGCCCGGCCGCTGCCGACCTTCACGAGCTGGAGGACCTCGGCGAACTCGACCGACGGGAAGATCTCGTCGATCTCGAGATGGAGGTCGTTGGCCAACCGCGCGATGTCCTCGTCGCCGTGGTGGTCGTTCAGGAGGACGAGGAATCCCGACATCTCGGTCGGGGAGCACTTGGGATACGCGGTGGGCACGGTACTCCTAGGGGGTGGGGCCGGGGGACGCACCGAGACCTCGGCCTATAAGGGTTAGCATTTCGTTGCGCGATGAGAGCGGGACGACGGGGTCCGGTCGCGCCGTCACGAGGTCGTTGGCGCCGGACCGGCGTCGCCCCGGGTCGAGACCGTCGTGCGCCCTTCGGTGATCAGGGAGTAGACGTAATCGGTGAGCTCGTAGAACGCGGGCGACTTCCGGTCCCTCGGGCGCGGGAGGTTCACAGGCACCCCGGCGAGGACCCGACCGGGGCGACGCGAGAGGACGATGATCCGGTCCGCCATGACGAGCGCTTCTTCGATGTTGTGCGTGACCAGCACGACCGCCTCGGGGGGGAGCTGGGGATCGCGCCACAGCTGGAGCACCTCCTCACGGAGGCTCTCGGCCGTCAGCGGGTCGAGGACGGAGAACGGTTCGTCCATCAACAGCACGGCCGGCTCGACGGCGAGGGCCCGCGCGAGGCCGACCCGCTGGCGCATCCCACCGGAGAGCTCGCGGGGGTACGCCTCTTCGAACCCGACCAACCCCGTCACCGCGATGTACCGCTCGACCTGGGCCTCGACGCGGTCGAGGGGCGTCTGCCGCGCCTCGAGCCCGAGCGCGACGTTCTCCTTCACCGTGAGCCACGGATAGAGGGCGAAGTTCTGGAAGACCATCGCCATCTCGTGGCAGACCGATTGGACCGGGCGGCCCCGGAACCGGATCGTGCCCGAGGTCGGGCGGTCGAGGCCCTGGATCAGGCGGAGCAGGGTGGACTTGCCGCACCCCGACGGGCCCACGATCGCGAGGAAGTCGCTGTTCGCGACGTCGAAGGAGATGTCCGACATGATCGAGATCGACCCGTGGCGCGACGGGAAGCTCTTGTCGATCCGGTCGATCTCGATGAGCGGCACGCCCCGATCCCCGGCCTCTCGGTCTCCTCGCGCGCGTCAGTCGTACCGGTACTTGTCGACGATCCGTCGGTAGAGCGGCTTCCATAATAGTTCGTTGACCGCGACGACGGCGATGACCATCGTGAACAGCGCCGCGACCATCAGCGGGAAGCCGCCGGCTTCGTAGTTCCCGACGTCGATCAGCTCCCCGATCCCGAGGACCTTGAACGAGTGGGTCGGTCCGTACTGGAGGTACTCGGCGATCACGAGCGTGTTCCAACCGCCCCCGAACGCCGTGATGGATCCCGTGAGCAGGGCCGGGATGATCGCCGGAAAGACCAGGCGCCGGTAGTACTGGCGCCGGTCGAGGCCGAACGACGTCGCGGCCTCACGCAGGTCCGGCGGGATCGCGCGGAGGCCGAAGAGCAAGTTGAAGAACAGGTACCAGAGCATGCCGGTCGTCAGCATCAGGATCGCCGCGCCCTGGAACCCGATGTACCGGAAGAGGGAGAAGATGAACAGCGGGAACAGCGCCGTCGCGGGCACCGAGGCGACGATCTCGACGAGCGGCAGGCCGAACCGGTAGACCCTCGGGCGGCCCACCAGATAGATCGCGAGGGGGAGGCAGATTGCGAGCGACAGGAGGTACGCGAGCACGAGCCGACCGAACGACGACGCCAACGCGGCGGGCAGCAGGAGGAACTGGTCGCGCACGAGGGGGCTGATCGGCCCGGTGAAAACGTGGTACGTGCCGACGACGAGGAAGATCAGCAGGAGCCACGTGAGGATGAGCACCCCTCCGAGGATCACGGTCCGGCCGGCCCGGCCGACCTTCGGTCCGCTCGCGCGCAAGCGCGCCGGCGTCGCGGAGAGCGCGAGGCCCACGAGCGGGGTGCTGATGCGCGTCACCCCGGTCACGACCCCGCGGTAGACGAAGCCGGCAGCCCGACGGAGCGGCGCCGTCCGCGCGGGTCCGCCGGTGATCTCGCCCTCACCCGAGGGCGTCGTATCGTACCGGTACTTCTCGGCCCAGTGCCCCAACGGGCGCCACACGAAGACGTCGAGCAGGGCGATGAGCGCGACGAGGACGGTCACCCCCGCGAGCAGCGCGTCGACGTCGCCCGTGCCCGCGGCGGTGAGCAGGTAGCTGCCGATGCCGTGGAGGGCCGTCGTTTGCGCCGACGTCGAGATGAACTCCGCCGCGACGAGGAAGTACCATCCGGCCGTCCACGAGAGGATCGAGTTGTAGACGAGGCGGTTGATCGTCGCGGGAACGATCACGCGGCGGACGCGCTGCCACCCGTGCACGGAGAACGACTCCGACGCCTCGCGGAGGTCCGGGGGGAGGGACTTCAGCGACTCGTAGACGCCGAAGACGAGGTTCCACGCCATGCACGTGAAGATTAGGAAGATCGACGCGAGGTTGGGACCGACCCAGCTGCCTTGTCCGGCCGCCTGAACGAAGAAGACGATCGCCACGGGGAAGAACCCGAGGATCGGTACCGACTGGAGGATGTCGAGCACCGGGATCAGGATCCGCTCCCCGAGGCGGCGCGACGCGGCGAAGTAGCCGTAGACGAGCGCGAACCCGAGCGCGAGCACGTACGCCGCGAGCATCCGGGCGAACGATTGCAGCAGGTCGAGCGTGGCGAGCGGGAGGAGCAGGCTCACCGGGCCGAGGTGCCCTCCGAACGAGGCTACGACGATCGGCGCGAACAGCGCCGAGACGGTAACCCCGACCCGGAGTTTCGGGCCGTACGACGTCGGCGTCGCGGAGGTAGCTCCCCCGACGTTCAGCGGGACAGCCCGCGGCGCTCGGGAGGTCGGGCGGCGAATCCGCTCAACGGCCGTCCCCGGTTCCGCCACGCACCCCGCCCCCGCGGCATGAATGACCCCGCGACCGATTCGGTGTATATCTCTCTTGGCGCGGACCGCGCCCGGCGTTCCGAACGGGCCGCACGGGGGAGGTTGCGCCGGTAACGTTTATGAGTCGGCCCCCGCTGGCACGCGTGTAGCCCCGTAGTGTAGTGGCCAATCATGCGAGACTCTGGATCTCGCGACGCAGGTTCGAACGCCTCGGAGCGAGATCGGCTCCGGGTCCGGAACTCCTGCCGGGGCTACTCGATCCTCTCCCACCGTGGGACTGTTCCCGTGCGGGGGTGCTCCAGCTCGGCCAATCCGCCCGGCGGCGCCGGCGGGGCCACCGAGGCAGGGCTTAGGACCCTGTTGCCTAGGGCATACGCCGGTTCAAAGGGGGCCCGACGGTCGGCCGGGTCCCGGGAACTCCGGCCCCCCGCATTCCCGTTCTCCCCGGCATGACGGCGGCCCCCGCCCGCGACGCGCTCGCCTCGCCGCTGGCCCCGCCCGAAGCGATCCTCGCCCTGAACTCGAGCGACGCCGACGCGCTCCTGGACCGTCTCGAAGCGGAGGTGCCGGCGCACCGCAGGCTCGTCGAGATCGGCGCGATCCCGTTCTCGGAGGCGATCGTGTTCGGCGACTCCCACGGGGACTGGCGCTCGACGCGCGCCCCGGTCGATCGGTTCCTCTCGACACCCGGGAGCGTGCTGATCGGGCTCGGCGACTACGTCGACCGCGCCCCCGACGATTGTGGGGAGGGGTCCGTCGCCAACGCCCTCTGGCTCCTCGAGCTCGCGGCCCGGTTTCCCGACCGGGTCTTCCTCATCGCCGGCAACCACGACCTCGCCCGGCGGATCCCCGCGCTTCCCCACGACCTCCCGGAAGAGGTCGACCAGCTCTGGGGACCGGAGCCGGACCGGTACCTTCGGCTCCTCGGGCTCCTCGAGCGCGGCCCGCTCGCGATCCGTACGGAGAGCGGGGTCTACCTCGCCCACGCCGGCTTTCCCCGCCGGGCACCGGACGACTGGGAGGAGCGTCTCCGCGCCGCGAGCGACGAGACCCTGCTCGACCTCACGTGGACGGACTGCGCCGCGTCGCGGGTCGACCGCGGCGTCTCGACGCCGTTCGAGGAGCCCGAGCTCGCCCGCTTCCTGGAGCTCGCCCGGTGCCGGGTCTTCCTCCGGGGCCACGACCCGAACCTCACGGGACGCCGGATCTACCACGGCCGACTCCTGACGTTCCACACGACCCGCCTCTACGAACGGTTCGGCGGCGTGATCTTCGGTCGCTTTCCGCTCGATCGCCCCGTTCGGTCGGCCGACGACGTGGCCGTCGAGCACGCGCCGAGCGAAGGTCACGAGTATCCGATTCCGTGACTGGAGCCGTTCCTCCACTGTCGCCGGCAGTCCGACTATCGAATCGCGGGGGCGGACGCGCTTAGGTCGTCGCGGCACGCGGCTCGGAGCCGAACAGGCTGCGCTCCGCGGCCCGAACCGCGTCCGGGTCGGGTCGGCCGCGGTAGGCGCGCAGCCGCTCCACGTTGAGGTCGAGGAACGAGGGACCTCCTCGAAATCCTTCGAGGAGCGCCGCCGCATCCTCCGGCCGCCCTAAGAGGTAGACCGCAGCCGAGAGCGCTTCGACCGTGTTCAGCTCCGCGAGCCGGCCGAAGTGCTGCGGGTTGGCGGCCAAAAGGAACGGGAGCCGACGCCTACGCTCCCTCCGCCCGGGCCCGTCGTCGTCGGACGGGAACCGACCGCGCCCGGCGAGACGGTTCCACGAACAATCGACGACGAGGACGCCGCCCCGTTCGGCGGCGGCGCGATCCCGCTCCGAGATCGGGTCGTGGGCGTGCGGGTCCAACACGATCGGCGCGGGCCGCAGCCCGTGGACGCCCGCGACCTCCTCGGCGAGCCCGCGATGGAGCAGCCGACGGCCGGTGCACGCCTTGGGATGGTCCTCCCCCTCGAGCACGACAAGGAGGCGGAGCGGCCTAGGCGTCGGGTTGGGCGTACTCGCGGAAGATCGCATGCAGTTCCCGAGTCAGGGCGAGGGCCTCCTCGCGCGGACGCTGCCAGAGGTTCCGGCCGAAGATGATCCCCGTCGCTCCGGCGTCCATCGAGCTGCGGACCTTCGTGAGGAGCTCGGCGTCGCTCACCTTCTCGCCGCCGGAGACGAGGACGAGGGCGCGGCCGGCGCTCTGTACGACCTTGCGGAACGCGGCGTCCGGCGAGAGGGCGAGGGTGTTGTACGGCGGTGGGCTCGCCTGGTCCTTCTCGGACGCGACCGGGTAGTTCAGCTTGACGATGTCCGCCCCGAGCTCGAGCGCCACGCGCGCCGCGTAGTCGATCGCGTACAGGCTCTCCTTCCCGCCCTTCTTGCTCACGGCATCGCCGCGCGGGTAGGCCCAGACGATCACGGGCATGCCGAACCGCTTCGCCTCTTGGCGCACCTCGGTGAACTGGTCGAAATCCCGGTCCTGCGAGGGCGAGCCGACGTAGATCGTGTAGCCGACGGCGTCGGCGCCGAGCCGCACCGCGTCCTCGACGGTGCCGGTGAGCGCGCTGAACGCTTCGGTGTCAGCGGGGATCGAGGTTTTCCCGTTCAGCTTCAGGATCAGGGGAACGTCCCCGGCGTACTCGTGAAAGTACTTCTCCGCGAGCCCGACGTGGAGGGCGATCGCGGAGAACTTCCCGTCGCGCGCCAGTCGGTACTGGTACTCGGGGTCCTGCGCGTCCGGGTTGACGAAGAAGTCGACCGGGCCGTGCTCGAGCCCCTGGTCGATCGGCAGCACCAGCAGGGTGCCACCCCCCGGACCGTGCTCGTAGAGGAGGCGCTTGAGACGCGTGCGCTTGCCGGGCGATAGGCCGATCTCGCTCAGCTTCGGCCGGGGGAACCGGTGGGTCGCGACGGGGCGTGCCCCCCCGGGCCGCGCGCCGGGGACCGCCTTCGCCGCGACCGACTTCTCCGCCATGAACCGGTACCGTCCCTACTACGGGGGCGGCCGATTTAACCGTTGGGTGGAGGGCGGCTCGCCTCGGCCTCGCATCGTCCGGGAGGTGGTTCCAAAGAAGGGGCGGGGGCCCCCGTGTGGACGCGGGAGCCCCCGTCGGCCGGTGTTTTTTCCCGTCGCTAGGACGGCCGACGAATGGGTTGGTG
>Ga0075426_10001465_pt1 | contig 16748 bp, 21 predicted proteins | sample SoiMethybrSBSTD5_FD_75304 | JGI IMG/M metagenome (GOLD analysis project Ga0075426, IMG submission 75304) | Bulk soil microbial communities from a Populus tree surrounding site in Tennessee, USA - Soil MetaG P. TD hybrid SBSTD5 | ecosystem: Environmental > Terrestrial > Soil > Tree plantation... | reverse complement strand
TCTCTTTCGTTAGGCGTCACGTAACGATCAATCATTAGTGGTGCACCTGCTCAGAGTCACTGTGTACTAACCGCGGCCAATGGACGCAGCGGCCAGCATGTCAAGAGTGAAGACAATACCGCTAAGAATGCAGGCGCCAACACCCCAGAAGCCCCACTCTTCCTCTCCTATGAGTTCACGATACACCGCAGGGACCGCAAAGACACACAGTAGAGCCGATAGCCATGGGTGTGACCATCGAAATCGCATGATGTCGCTGACGTCGTTCCCGAAGGAGAAGGCAAACCAGCCTCCGCCGAAGACCCCCTTGACGTAGCGCTGCAGAAGCCGGGTAACGACCGATCCGACACGGGTCTCGTGGAGAGCGGGCAGAAGGAAAGCCCCAAGGGCCATTCCGGGAACGAGCAATACCACCGCGACGATTACGAGCGAGGGTACCAGAGCCCACACCATGATGGCCGCATGTTGGTAGCCAGCAACAGCCAATATGAAGACCACGCCCAGGTACGTGGAGAAGCTCCACCAACCTATGTAGGCCCAGCGCGCCGCTGTCGTGACCGCGTTAACGACGTGATCGGCCAGTAGGTCGCCGAGGAGTTCAATAAAGGTCTGTCCCTTAGATGCGTTCATGGAAGGAGCCGCGCTCTCTGTGGGCATTCGCTGTGCGACTGATGGTGACCGCGACGCCTAACGAGGTTGCTGCTAACCGGCGGCGTAGCCGTCCGGTTGAGCAGCCGTGTTGGGCGTCGAATGCTAGAGCGCATACTCGGCACGACCCGCATGACTCAAATACCGAGCCTCCGCATGAGCTTGTATGCCTCTTCTCTCGCCAGCTCGCGTCGTCGTTCCACCTCAGGTCGGCGGTCTGGTTTGTTTGCAAATTCCTCAAGGCTGTCGAAATAACTCGTCATCATTCCGTCCAGCGCACGCCGAGGTTGTTTGGGCACATCCAGGAGGTACAGAATGCGGACGAGCCCCGCCCATTCGCCTCTGATCTCGCTGACATTACCTACGAGGCGCTCGGGAGCTTCACGGTTGATCGTTCTCCCGAGGAAGCCCAGCAAATCAAGGGCGCTCTTGAGCCGTGCGTCGCCCTTAAACTTCCGACGTGCGAGAAACCAGTTGGCGAAGAACGTGATGAGCGAGCCGGCTCCTGCCCCGACGATTGCGGGAAGCGCTTTATCAGCAAGCGTGTCTAGCACTCTGGAACTCCTCCCGGGTGCGCCCAACGCTTTGGCAGTGAGCGGCGGGACCGCGCGCTGGCGCGGTCTCCGTCAGTTCAACCCCGCCGGGTTGGGCGCCGACCTCATCAATGGTCAGCCATGGGCGCTGGTTGCTTCCACGATTGCCTTGGTTAGAGCCTCGGAAGCATCGGCATTGTACTTGGGAGCCTCCCAGGGCTCTGCCTGCAGCCGATAGGTTCGAACTTGCTCCAGACCAACCACCTTCACGCCCGCTTCCTTATCTGAAATCTTCCGAAGGTCGATAAGGTAGCGCATTCCATGCTGTTTGGGCTTCTCGGGTACCGTGATTTGAAATTCCGTTTTTATCTGCCCCACATCCTTGTTCGCCGACTCGATCGGAAGACCCTTCGACTTCAGAACCTGGACCACGGCATCGAAGGCGTTGTCATAGCCAACGGGGACGACAACTTCCTTGCCTTTCTTGATCTCCTCTGCTGACGCATTCTGGTTAGCACTTTCAGCCAAGCGTTGCTCTCGCCTCTCATGACGACCTTGAGAAAGCGCTTGGGAACCACCTTGTGCGATCAGGGATACTATGATGACACCGATTGCCGTTCTGTGCTTCATTTGCCACCTCCTTCGATTCACCAGCTAAGGATTGTCGTATCTCTCACATCCTACTCCAATGCCTCCCCGCGAGATCGCCCGAAGTCCTCCTCCGGCCCGGGGAGGATTTCAGATAGACGCTGGTTGGACGAAGCCGCGGGGGAGTCCTCGACGCTGCCTATGCACTTTCAATCGACCGAAGGCGCTTCGCGTAACGCACTCACGGCGTTCTCTGCAGCCTCTGGGAGCCGCTGGCCGGCTCGCTAAGTGCCTCCCTCCGATGGAATCTGTCGCGTGTCTGCGCTCCTCTCCAGCGATTTCGTGTTGGTAAGTATACCGCAACGGGTTGCCCGAATACACGAACCCCCGGCGCGAAGAACGGCGCAATAGAGCAATAAGGCTATGAGAGGCCAGGTCATCGCGGTGCCCCTCTCCCAGGTGCCCGGTGGGGCTTCAGCTCGCCGACGAGCCACATGCCGGTCCGGCCGCAGAACTGGCGACCGCTACTCGCGCCAGTCTTCGGTCGTCAATCCCTCGAAAATCTCGAAGTCTCTCCGGTTCGAGGTGACGACGACCAAGTTGTGGACCTTGGCGATTGCGGCAATCTGACTATCCATGAACGCAGGGCTCCTGCCGAGGGCGGTCAGGCGGGCGCGTTCCACCGCATGCCACTCGGCGGCTGCCGAGTCGTACGTGAGGACGGGGATCTCCCGCAGGCTCTGCAGGTAGTCCTCGACCCGCTGCCGCTTCTTCGATGGAGGAAGGCGCTCGCAGCCGAACCACAGCTCATGCCAGACCGGAGCACCGAGAGCCATCTCACCGTCATGTTGCTTGAGTCGCCTGAGGATGCCCGGATTGGGGTCGATTCGCGCCGGGTCGGAGATGGTATTGGTGTCCAGCAGGTAGCGGAGGATCACCAGGAGAAGTCCCTTCCGGGCGAAGGATCTCGAACGTCCGCGAAGACGTCGGCTGTGTCGACCTCCGAGCCTTCATGCTTGCGCCGGAAGTCCTCGTAGGCTTCCCAGAACGACCGCCGGTGCGTCGAGAGCTGTCTGTACTCGGCGAGCGAGATCAGAACGGCGACCGGCCGGCCGCGGCGGGTGAGCTCCACCGGTTCCCCCTTTTCGGCCTCGTGAACGACGCTGGTGAAGTTGTCGCGAGCCTCTGCAATCGAATACTGCTTGGGCATGGCATCACCCCCTCAGATGGCCATCTCGATGCCCATAGTAGAAGATGGGGCGGATCTCCGTCAAAGCCCTCGGGCCGTGTAGAATCCCCAGCATGCAGAATCCCTTGAAAGCGCTGAGCCCACTCGTCGAGTTTCCGACCGCCGCAGCGCTGGCCGTCCTGACGGCTTGAGCGAGATCTCTCATTCATCGCCCCTCCTGTCTGCCTTTGAGCACCCGCTCGGCACCGGGCTGCTTCGCGAGCCCGCGATCGAACGTCCCCAGCGGCGTATGCCCGGCCTTCTTCGCGATCTCGAGCACCAGGCAATCCGAGAACCCCAGCTTCGGATGCTTCCGAAACAGCGCAAGGGCGGCAGCCACCACGTCCGGGTCCTGGAGCGCTACAACCTCGTGGTCGAGGAGCATCTCGACCGCGGACATCAACTGAGCTTGCGGAACCTCGTACACGGACTTCAGAACCCAGATCGCTTCGACGAGGACCACGTGAGAGGCCCAGGCGCCACCGGCCACGAAGCTCTCGGCGGCTGCGACTTGAGCTTCGTCGTCACCGATGAGGAGTCGCACTAAAATGTTGGTGTCAACCGCGCGCATGCTTGCTTCGGATGTAGTCGGCGATCCCCTCCTTGAGCTCCTCCAGTTGCCTCGGCTCGGGCGGCCCCTTGGGGAACAGCGCGCGCCGGAGCTCCGCGAAGCTGTACTTTCCGCCTTTCTTCACAAAGACAGTGTCGCCGTCAGCTTCCCACTCGATCGTCGAACCCGGCACCAAGCCAAGCCGGCGGCGGACCTCAAGGGGCACCGAGATCTGCCCTTGCGAAGTGATCTTGGACGTAGCGATCTTCATGCGCGAACCTTACCCCGGTAACGCTGCCGGGTCAAGAAGCTCACCCTCGAGCCGCCTGAGAATGCCCGGATCGGGGTCGATTCGCGCCGGGTCGGAGATGGTGGGGTACGGCGCCCGTCAAACCGGCGGCGATGATGATCCTGTGACCCTGAGCGCAGGCCGTGTAGAATCCCCGCATGCAGAATCCCTTGAAGGCGCTGACCTTCGCTCTGGAGAAGTATCCGCAGAAGGTGGCCATGATCCCAATCCGGGAGGTGGTCCTGGAGAGCGCGCGCCAGAACGACAAGCGGCCGGCGTGGGTGAAGCTTGCGGTGCCGGACGAGGTGGTCAAGGGTCTCAAGGGGAGCCGCACCGGCGAGGGCGACCTCGTGATGCTGGTGATGGTGCCGAAGGAAGTCTCGGAGCGCTCCGAGAGCCTCATCGTTCTGCCCGGGGAGGTTGGTTAGATGGCGGCCACGGTGGCGTGCTCGCGCTGCGGGCGTCCCGAGGCCCCCGCCTTGCCGCGGCCCCCCCTCCCGGGCAAGCGTGGCCAGGAGATGCGCGAAAAAATCTGCGCCGACTGCTGGGGCGAATGGCAGCGCATGGAGGTCATGGTGATCAACGAGCTGCGCCTGAACTTCATGGACCCTGGCTCCCAGGAGACTCTCAACAAGCACATGCGGGATTTCCTGTTCGGACCGCGCACGAATCCCGCCCTCCCCGTGGAGCCGCCGGCCTGAGCCGGTCCCGGCGCGCCGATTCCCGTCACCTTGTCTGAGCTGTCTCCTGCCCCGGAGGGGCGCGTGCCGCGAGGGCTGGTTCTTCGCTTCCTCGCCCTGGTGGCGATCGTGGGCGGAGGTTTCGCGCTGCTGCGCTGGTCGCCTCTCGCGCAGTATGTCTCTCCCCATGAGATCCCGCAGCTCCTGGCCCGCCTGCGCCACACCTGGTGGGCGCCGGTGCTGCTCATCGGCGCCTATGCGGCGCTCAGCCCGCTCGGCTTCCCGGCCTCGCCGCTCATGGTGGCCGGGGGCGCGGTGTTCGGCACCGTCCTCGGCACGCTGTACAACCTGGTCGGCCTCGTGCTGGGCGCCTCCACGACCTACGCTCTGGGCCGGCTGCTGGGACGGGACCTGATCGTCCACCTGGCGGGCCGCCAGGTGAAGCGGGTCGAGCGGATCATCACGCGGCACGGCGGGTTCTGGGGGATGGTGAGCATCCGCTTCGTGCCGGCTCCGTTCGCCCTGACCAACTACTGCGCCGCCTTCGCCGGCGTTCCCTTCGGCCTCTTCGTCGGATCGACGACGGTGGGCCTCGCCATCACGGCGCCGGTCTACACGTACTTCGCCGACGTCCTGGCCCACGCTGCCACCGGCGCCCGCACCGGCATCTATCTGCAGTTCGCCGCCGCTCTTGTCCTGCTCATGGCCGCGGTTCTGACGCCGCGGATCTGGCGCGCGCGCCAGCGGCGCAAGCGGCACCGTGAAGTGCTTGCGGCGCGCCGCGCGCGCGCCTCCAAGGCTCCGGCGTAGCGAGGGCGGACGCGGTGCGCCCGCACGCCCTTCTTGCCACCCCGTTCACCGACGTCCTTTACGGCCTCGACCGCTGTCTTGTGCGCGGCTGGCGGTCTCTCGCGACGGTCCTTCTCGGAACGCTCGCTGGCTGGTGGATCTACGTGCCCGTCCACGAGCTGCTGCACGCGGCGGGATGCCTGGCGGCCGGGGGACGGGTGAGCCGGTTGGAGATCGCAGCGATGTATGGCGGTCGGCTGCTCGCGCGGATCTTCCCTTTCGTGGTGTCGGGAAGCGAGTACGCCGGCCGCCTCTCCGGGTTCGACACCCGCGGCAGCGACGCGATCTATCTCATCACCGACCTTGCGCCGTTCATGTTGACGATCCTTGGGGTGTGGCTCCTGCGTCGCGCCGCGGCCGCGCGCACGGCGCCGCTCTTCGGCGCTGCTCTTCCCTTCGCCCTGGCGCCGTTCCTATCGCTGACCGGCGACGCGTATGAGATCGGCTCGATCGTGGTGACCCGCCTGCCGCCGTGGAGCCGCTGGCTGGCGCTGCGCGGCGACGATCTCTTCTTGAAGATCGAGGAGATGGGAAAGACGCCCGGAGCGCCGTGGGCGGGGCTCGCCCTCGCGGCGCTCCTCGGTCTCCTCTGGGCGTTCCTGACCTGGTGGATCGCGGATGCTTCAGCCCACCGGCTGGGTCAGGAGCCGGTCAGGTCTGTCTCGAAATAACTGGTCGCCTGTGGGCCCCGCGCGTCCCCCGGCTCTTGAACGGCTTCTCCTACGGTCCCGAGTCGCACAGGTAGAAGTTGGTGGTCGAACCGCTGTTGTTTTGGATACAGGACTGATACCACTGGTTGGAAGCGTTGGATCCCCCGCCGAAGCTGTAGTCGGTGGCGTCGAGGATGAGCGTGCCCGGTGGGTTGGAGGCTCCCGAGTAGACTTTCCACTCCACCGGCTGATCGGCACTGCCGCTGAAAGAGGGACCACTCGTCCAGAAGAAGGCGGCCCGGCAGTAGCCGCTTCCGTCCGAGAGGCTCCCAAAGGTACAACCGGCGGAAGCCCTGCCTGCCGTGGCGAGGAAAAGGGCCGCTACGAGGCATGCGCAGATGAAGGGTCTCATAAACACCTCCTGTAGAGTCCCCTCAGTATACTGAAATCCTCGTCAGGCGCTGAGGCGCTCCCAGTCGTCCTCCGGCGCGTCGAGGGCGATGGCAAGGCCGCCGTCGGAGCCGACGAAAACCGGGTCCTTGACCACCCTCACCTTGCCGCCGCCCACCGCCTGCAGCTCCTGCTCCAGCCGCGGTCCCAAGCCGCGGATCAGGCCGGTGCCGCCGGAGACGATGATGGTGTTGCGCACTTTCTCCTGAAACTCGGGCTGCACGCGCGACAGGAGCTCGAGCATCGACTCGGCAATCGGTGGAACGATCGCCTCGCAGGCCTGGCGCATCTCGTTGGTGATGTCGATCTGGGTCGGCTTGCCGGCTACCGGCACGGTGACGAGCACCGGCGTCTTGCTGGCACCGACGAAGCTCCCCTCCTCCTTCCAGGTGCGCACCATGTGGATCGAGACGCTGGCCTGCGAATGGCGCTCGCGGACCAGGCGGAAGAGCTGCTCGTCGATCCAGTCGCCGGCCTGCGGCAGAGTCTTCTGCTCCTCCTCCGTGGGCAGGCGCCCATTCATCACGCAGAAGTCGGTGGTGCCGGCTCCCAGGTCGATGATCATGCTGTGCAGCAGGGACTCGAGGCCGTAGGCGACGGCGAACGGCTCGGAGACGATCATCAGGCTGTCGGCGGCCCCCTGCATCGCCTTGCGCACCTGCTGCTTGTTGACCCGCAACGCCTCGGCGGGGACGCCGACCACGGCGCGCACCTTGAAGCTGTTGCGCCCTTCGCGGCTCACTCCGGCCAGCGAGAGGAGATGCCAGAGCAATTCGCGGACGGCGGCCTCGTCCTTCTCCGAGCCCTCCCGGATCAGCCCCTGCTCGAGCGGCCGATGGAGATCGAGCATCGTCCGGTTTTCCAACGCCTCGCGGCCGATCAGGACAGACTTCTTGAGCACCTTGCGCGCCACCATGTCCAGCGGCCAGCCGACGTAGCTCTCGACGAACTGGCGCTGGCCGTTCGAGGCGGAGACGGAGCTGCGCGAGGTGCCCAAATCGATCCCCACGTGGAGGACCTCCTTCTTCTCGCTCATCGCTTCAGATTCCTTTCTTGTCCTCCGGCTTGTCTTCAAACGTGCCGGCATAGGAGCGGACGCCCGCCGCGAGCGCTTCCGCGATGTACTGCCGGTAGAGAGGTTTGGCGAGCATCCGGGCCTCCTGCTCGTTCGACAGGCAGGAGACCTCGGCGAGGACGGCCGGCATTTCGCTGGCGAGCAGGACGATGAACGGCGCGGCTTTGATCCCCCGATCGTCGAGCTTGGGGTTGACCTTGCGCAGCGAGCTGAACAGGGAAGCCTGCATCGTCTCCGCCAGCTTGCGCGATTTCTCCTGCCGCACGTCCGCGTAGATGCGGTCGAGCAGCTTGCGCATGTCGGCCAGCGAGTAGCCGGACTCGCGGTTCTCGTCCGCGGCGAGACGGGTGAGATACGGATCCTCCGTCGGCCCCAGGAAGTAGGTCTCCACGCCCCGCGCCCGGCGGTTCTCGATCCAGTTGACGTGGATCGACACGAAGATGTCGGCGCCGCCCTTGTTGGCCAGCTCGCCGCGCTTCTCCAGCGCCACCGCCTCGTCGTGGTCGCGCGTCATGAGCACCTGGAAGTGGTCGGCCTCCAGCAGCTTGCGCAGGCGGGCGGCGACGTCGAGCGTGATGTCCTTTTCGACCAGGCCGAGCGGCCCGGTGCGGGTCCCCACGCTCTTGCCGCCATGGCCGGCGTCGATCGCCACCTTGCGCACGGCGAGCGGGAAGACCGCGGCGGCGATCGGCTCGGGCGAGGCGGCGAAACGCGCCGCCGGTTGGGCAAGCTGGGGCGCAGCCCGACTGGCAGCGACCGGCGCGACACCCGCGACGGGCTTCTTGCCCTCCGCCTGCGCCGCACCGGGGCGCGAGATCAGTCGTGTCGAGCCGAGGAGAGCGACCGCTAGCAGGACGACGGCGGCCATGCGGGCGGTGAGGCGCAGGCGCGCGCGGCGGCGCTCTCGCCGCGGGGGCTGGCCCGCGATCAGCTCCACGTTCTCACGCACCAGCTCACGGAGCATCCGGCGCTTGACGCGGCTCACTCTCGTCCGTTCGCCCACCGCTCAGCCTTTCTGCAAGTGGATGCGCAGGCGCTGCCCATCCGGGTCGACGCGCGTGACTCTGACGTTGGGGCTGGCGAGGTCGATGACCACGTGCAGCTCGTTGCCTTTCGCCGACTCGTGGTAGCCGATCCGCACCTGCTTGACCTCGCCGGTGCCGACCGGGATCCGCACCTGCGGGAACGGCTTCGCGATGCCGGTGATCCGGATCAACTCGCGCGGCGGGCTGCCGATCTGCGAGTGGACGAAGCGCTCCGGCCGCATGGCGCCGTTGCCCCAGAGGACGATCTCGGTGCCGCCGATCGACTGCTCGTAGGTGATGCGGTCGATCGCCGTCAGCGGCGGGCCGGCGGCAGGCGTGGCCTGGACGGGACGCGGCGAGGGTGTCGGAGACGATGCCGGGGCCGCTGCTGGAGACGGCGGCTTGCGCTGCACGACCTCCGGGAGGGCGGCGGGGCTTCCCGCCGGCTGGACCGGAGCAGGGACGGGGGATCGGGCTGCCGGCGGCGCCGCGGCGGCGGTTGCGTCACTGGCAGCAGCGGAAGAGGTGAGGCCGCTGTCCTGGACCACCGGCGGCGCCCCGGCCTCCACCTTCTTGTGCGGACGCAAGGGTCTGGGCGTTTCCTGCGCTGTTACGACCTCTTCGTCGCCGCCGCCCAAGCCGAGCCAGACCGGGATCCGGCTGCGTAGCGCGAAGGCGGCGGCGCCGATCACGACCAGCACGCCGATCACCGCGAGCCACGGAGACATCCGGCGCGGCTCCTGGGCCGCGGCGCTGCCGGCCAGGCTGGCGACCGGACGCCGGGGCGGCGCCGCCGAAGGTTCCGCAGCCTTGGGCAGATAGTCGGCAAAGAGGCCGGCCGAGGCGGCCTCGGCCTCCGGATCGGCGGCCACCGGACCGGGAGGCGCCGTCGCATCCGGACCGCTGCCGGCATCAGCAGCGGCGAACGCAGGAGCGGGCGGCGGCTCGAAAGCCGCGAAGAGGTCCGCGGGAGGAGGTGCGGTCGCCGCCACGGGAGCCGGCGCGGCGGACGGGAAGAGAAGGGGCGCGGGAGGCGCGGGAGGCTCCTCGCGCGGCGGGACGCGCGCAGCGGCGCGGCCGGTGAAGGGCTCTTCCACCTCTTCCAGAGCGGGCCCGATGGACGGAAACAGCTCTGCCTCTTCCTCGACCCGCGGCGGCGCTCCGCCCGGCGGAGCACCGCCGGCAGCCGCGGCCCCGGGCGCCGCCGAGAACCAGGGAAGAGCGTTGCCGGCGGAGTCCTTCACCGCGTCGAGGTCGAGGTCGGGGAAGGGATCGTGCTCCAGGTCCAGGGGACGCAGATCGCCCGCCGCCGGTGCTGCCGCGGCATTCTCGGCGTCCTCGGTGTCCGCCGGCAGGCGGTCGCGGGCCGTGCTGAGGTCGAACGGCGTGCCGCCCTCCTGCACATAGCGGTCGACGATGCGGTAGATGAGGTCCCGGCTGACCGGGCTCAGCTCGACGAAACGGATCCCCATCCCCGGCGGCCGGTTCGGCCCGTCGGCCACGACGCGCGACCAGACGACCTCGCCCTTGCCCTGGATGATCTCGAAGCCGTCACCCAGCCGGAACTCCAGGTCGAGCACCCGGCCGGGAGGCTCCGGATTGCTCGACACGATGAACATCCCCGTGGGCGAGATATTGGCCGAGTACTCGCTGATGAACCCGCTGAAGCGGTCGAACTTGAACTGGACCTTGGTGGCCAGGGGGACGCGACGCGAGTCCCGGGGGATGTTGGTGTAGTCGACCATGCGCTGCCCGAAAGCCTCCCACTTCGTGGATCTGGAGGAGGAATGATACCAGCACGGCGCCGCGGCTCCGAATGGCGGCTCCCTGGACGGCCCCCTTATGACAGAATGCGCGGACGAACCATCTCACCGGAGGCCACCATGAGCACCACCGTGCTTGCAGCGAATACTGAGCTGACCACCCAGGACTTCATCGCGCTCGAGGAGCTCTACGGAGCCCACAACTACCACCCCCTCGACGTGGTCATCCAGCGCGGCGAAGGCGTCTGGGTCTGGGACGTCGAAGGGCGCAAGTACCTCGACTTCCTCGCCGCCTACTCGGCAGTCAACCAGGGGCACTGCCACCCCGTCATCCTGCAGGCCCTGCTGACCCAGGCCCACAAGGTCACCCTCACCTCGCGCGCCTTCCGCAGCGATCAGCTCGGACCGTTCTACCAGCAGCTCTGCGAGCTCGCCGGCTTCGACAAGTTCCTGCCCATGAACACCGGCGCCGAAGCCGTCGAGACCGCGTTGAAGACCGCCCGCAAGTGGGGCTATCAGGTCAAGGGCATCCCCGACGGCAAGGCCGAGATCATCGCCTTCGCCAACAACTTCCACGGCCGCACGATCAGCATCGTGAGCTTCTCCACCGAGGAGCTCTACCGCAAGGAGTTCGGCCCCTTCACGCCCGGCTTTCGCGTCCTTCCCTACGGCGACGCCGAAGCGGTGGCCGCGGCCATGCATCCCAACGTCGCCGCCGTCCTGGTGGAGCCGATCCAGGGCGAGGCCGGGATCGTCGTGCCGCCGGACGGGTACCTGAGGCGGCTGCGCGACATCACCACCCAGCACGGTGCGCTCCTCATCTGCGACGAGATCCAGTCCGGCCTCGGCCGCACCGGCAAGGTGTTCGCCTACCAGCACGAGGGCATCCGGCCCGACCTGGTGATCGTCGGCAAGGCCCTCTCCGGCGGCTTCTATCCGGTCTCCGGCATCCTCGCCGACGATCCGGTGATGGGCGTCTTCAAGCCGGGCGAGCACGGCTCCACCTACGGCGGCAACCCGATGGGCGCCGCGGTGGCGCGCGCCGCTCTGCGCGTCCTGCTGGAGGAGAAGATGGTGGAGAACTCCGCCGCCCTCGGACCCTACTTCATGGACCGCCTGCGCGCGATCTCGTCGCCCCACGTCAAAGAAGTCCGCGGCAAGGGTCTGTGGATCGGCATCGAGCTGCACCGCGAAGCCGGCGGCGCCCGCCGCTTCTGCGAAGCGCTCCAGCGCGAGGGCCTGCTGTGCAAGGAGACCCACGACCACGTCATCCGCATCGCGCCGCCGCTCACCATCAAGAAGGAGGAGATCGATTGGGCGGTGGAGCGGCTGGCGAAGGTGCTGACGACGCTGTAGCTTCCTCTACCCCCGCATCCCGCTGGCGAGGGAGTTGCGCCCGCAAAACGCATGCGTTATGATGCAACGAGAGGAGCTCGACGAATGCCATCCCTCCAGATCCGCGATCTCCCCGACGATGTCTACGAGGCGCTGGCGTTCCGCGCGCAGGCCGAGCATCGAAGCCTGGCGCAGCAAGCCATCGTCGAGCTGCGCCGCATTCCTGAGCTCACGGCGCGCGAACGGCGGCTCGCGATCCTGAAAGAGCTGAAGAAGAGGATCGAGACGGAGTCGCCACGCCAGCTCTCCCGCGCCCCCGAGGATCTCATCCGCGAGGACCGGGAGCGTTGACGTCCCGCGCCGTTCTTGACGCCTCCGCTGCCGTTCATCTCGTCTTGAACAGCGAGCACGCGCCCCATCTCGCCGCGAGGCTCGAAGACGTGGCCGTCGTCACGACTCCGGACCTCTTCTGCTCTGAGGTCGCAAACTCTTTGTGGAAGTACGTGCGTCGGGGTGACCTCACGCCTGATCTGGCCATCACTCGATTTGAGCAGTGCATGGGGTTGGCGGACGGCCTGATTCCAGGACGCACGCTGGCGCCGGAAGCGCTGGTCGCGGCAGGCAAGCATAGGCGTAGCGTCTACGACATGATGTACGCCGTCCTGGCCCGCCGGTCGGGTGCGTGCGTGATCACGATGGATCGCGGCTTCGCCCTTTGCCTGCGCGAGATGGACATCGATGTATTCTGTCCGCTGATCGAGGAGTGACGACGAACCGCCGCTGGTGCGTGCCTCGCGGCGCACAGCGGCGCCCCAGCCGCGCCCGCAACCCCGCCTGAAGAATTCCCGCCGATCGCGTGATCGCTTTCGCCGGTCCTTTATGCGTCAAAGGATGAACGGCAAGCATCGGCACAAGGAGGCCTAAGATGAGCATCAAGACGAATGTCAAGGCTGGCGGAAGCATGGTCCCTGACTGAGAGAGTCTCGGTGTCTGAGATGAACGCGGCTGCTCGACGAAGCGGCCCCCAACCAAGGCGACCACGATGAAAAGCAGGACCCGAAGAAGCCCGCCGACGAGTTGAGCAGGCTCGCGAAGCTAGGGTGGTCAGGCTCGCCCTACGGGTGCGACGATCCTGCCGCCAAAGGTCGCTGCGGGACGTTAGCTGTCCAATTCATGCTCCAGATCTTCTGTGTCCCGCTCGCCAGGCTTCTCCGACGGCGGAGTTGTTGTTTGCCGCCAGCGTTTCGGCACGAGCAGCCAACTCTCAATCGGGTGCGCTCCTGGATTGCTTCGGACTTCGCGGGCGCGGTTGGCCGAAGCCGCTGCTTGGCTGTGTTCTTCCGCTAGAAGGGTCTCAGGGCACCCAATGGTCCGCAAGAACAACCGCTCGACAAAGATGCGAACCCGGCCGAGATTGCCGGAGGCCTCCTCCGGACTCTCCACGCTGCCGGTATGCAGGAGCGAGTTGCGCTGCTTGAGCGCCTCGCTGATGCCTTCCTCGAACCTCTCGTGTGATGCCCAAAGATCGTCGGTACGCACATTGAGGCGGGCGACATGCTTTTGCAGGATCGTCTTAAGGGGCGGCCGCCGCAGTTCCGGTACTTTCTCAAGAACCGCTTCCAATTGCGCCACAGAGAGGTCACCGGCTTCGGCGCGGTTCCTCAGCGTCTCGCGAACAGTTGCTGCAACGCGCTCCCAGCTAGCACTCAGGATTCGGAACCCGCTGGGTGTCGCCTCCTCAAGTCCGCTGAGCAGAGCCTCAAGTGCTGCCATCGCCAACGCATATGCAGCTTCCCAACTCTGCTCGACATACGAAGCTGTTAGGAGCTGAGCAGCTCGCAGTAACGAATCGCGCTCGCGCGCAGAGCGCAGCGACGCTACTAGTTGCTCGAAGGCGTTGTGCTCTGCTAAGTGCCGGGCATGGACGAGTCGCCAGTACGGCAGGGTCTCGACTGAATGCTTCGGTTCGCCGCCGTAGAGCCGAAAAGAGCTCCACTCTTCAGACCGCTTGCCTGCAGCGAAAGATTCGATTAGAAGCCTGCGCCACCAAATCGGGCGTCGCGAAAGCAGGGAGAAGAGTGGTAACACATCCTCCAGTTCGTGCTCGAGTTCGTCGAGGAGTCCCGCATGGTCAGAAGATGAGGGAGCTCGGAGCCTGCAAAGAACGCGGGGACGCTCTAACAAGACGTCCGCTTGCACGCCACCTTCGCCAGATCCACGAGAAGGCCTGAAATCGAGCTGCAGCGAAAACAATTGGCCGTTGCGACCCCGCCACGAGAGCCCTGGGAACGGTCCTGGCACGACGCTGGGCTCTACGGTTCCCCTATAGCTGAAGACTCTGTGATGTTGCGATTCGAGTATCCCGCTTGAGCTCAAGTCGGCGGAGAGCGTGTGGTCGGCCTCCGAGCAGTCAGCATGCCAGACGGCGATAGAATCAACAATGCCAGGGAAAAACTCCACCTCCTGGTCGGAAGCATTGCAAGCACGCAGTCTACGTGCCGCCAAGCGGATTGGGCGGTCACGATCCGCTATCGTGACTTCCGACAATCCAGCCAGCGTCGAATTGGACAGTTCTGACTCGTCGGCCATTCCCAAGGCAAGGCGAGGCAACGGGTTCTGGAATGATGAGTACTCAAGCTCGTACCAGACTAACGTGTGCTCGCCACGAGCACACGTGTCGAGCGCTAGTGGCACCGCCTGCGCAAGGCGCCCGACCCCACGAGCACGAATCCGCTCTGTTGATATGCGAACGTCAGAGTTCTTGGTCATAGCCGGCGACTCACGTGGAGCCTCCTTTTTGTTGGTGCTGAATCGTGACGATATGGACACCGTGTGCCCACGTCAAGATGCATGCTTCACTTCACTTCAGGCCGAGAAGCTCGGCTGTCTCCCGCCCCAACGTGACCCAGGCCACGCCCCAGGTCTACAAGCTCTCGTCGTGCTCGACCCTCCAAGACCACGTCGCAAAGTCTCGGCCCGCGATGAGCTTTTCAAAGAGCGCGTCCGCCTCGAGCCTCTCGATGATCGCGACCTCGGGGTCCAGTGACACAAGCGCTTCATGGCCTCTGCCTCCCGGTACAGATCGCCGCAGGCCGTAGCATTGTGAAGCGAGAACACCAACGCCGCCGGCTCACAGCCCAGCCAGCCGCTCGAACATCCAGAAGGCCGCGAGCGTGCCGATGACGTAGGTCGGCACGGCGGCGCTCCAGGCGGGAAGCCTTTGCAGGAGCGGGCGCAGCGCGAGGCCGAGGCCGAGGATGGCGAGAACGAAGGCAATCTGCCCGATCTCGATCCCGAGATTGAACGCAAGCAGGGCGAGCGGGATCTCCCGGACCGGTAGTCCCACCTGGGCGAGCGCTCCCGCAAAGCCCAGCCCATGGAGGAGACCGAAACCCGCCGCCATGAGCCACGGCCGGCGGCCGAGCACGGTGGGACGGTCCCGCGCCAGCTCCACGGCCAGGACGAGGATGCTCAGCGCGATCGCGGCCTCGATCGGCGCCGGCGGCAGGCGGACGAACCCCAGCGCGGCGAGCGAGAGAGTCACGCTGTGCCCGAGCGTGAAGGCCGTGATGGTGCCCAGGAGCCGGCGCCGGCTCCCCACCAGGAGGACGAGGCCGAGCACGAATGCGAGGTGGTCCCAACCTGTCAGCAGGTGCTCGATCCCCAGCGCCAGATAGCCGGCCGCCACGCCGGCCGGGCTCTGCGCCGCCGGCAGGATGAAGGACGGCGCGTCGGGGCGCAGAACCGCCCGCAGGCTCCGGCCGTCCGCCAAGCTGACGCGGAGAAGGACATCCGAGCCGGCTGCCGCCAGTCCGCTCACCGCGACCGTCTCGCCGGTCAGGCCGGCACGGCCGCAGTCGACCGTCCAGCGGGTGACCAGGGCATCTCCCTCGGGGACCTCGACCGGCGGCGCGACCGCGCGACAGTGGGCGGGCAGGACGGGCTCCGGGTCGGCTCCGACCGGCATGAGCTGCGGCCTCCTCCAGAGGATCGCGATGCGGCCCGGAGCCTTCTCTCTCAGGTCCAACAGCGACGGGGCGAGCGGGTGGGCCGCCGCCAGGCCCGACCCCAGCAGGAGCAGAAGCGCGCCGAGGGCGGCACTGCGAAGCCGAGGCGCCTGGGGCCTCATCGCGAGGCCTCCCGCGGGGTCGCCGCGGACGCCGTTGGCAGCTCGACTCGCACCTCGTAGCGCCGCCGCAGATCGCGCAAATAGGCCGCGAGCCGCGCCTCCTGCCGCTCGTGGGCGAGCTCGAGGGTCAGACGGCCGCGGACGTCGGCAAGCTGCGGCGGCTCGCCCGGAAGGCTCTCGTGGACCCAGACCAGATGCAGGCCGTAGGCCGAGCGCACCGGCCCGGACCAGACCCCAGCCGGGAGGCGCATCACCGCTGTCGCGAAGTCGGGGCCGTAGATCTTCGCCAGCTCGCTGCGCGAGGCGAGCGCGGGGTGGTGGCCGGGGAGGAAGGGATCTCCGAGCTCCGGGGCCGTGTCCGGAGAGACTCGGCCGGCGCGCAGCCGCGCCAGGAGCCGGCGGGCGTCCTGCTCCAGCGCCTCCCCCCGCCGGTCCGCGTCCAGAAAGACGTGGCTGATGCGCACGAATGCGGGCAGCGAGAACCGCTCCGCGTTGCGGCGCAGAGAATCCTCCAGCTCCGCGTCGGTGAACACGTCGGGCCGGTCTCCCGCTCGGACCAGCAGCCGCATCTGCTCCACCAGGTACCGCCGCACCACGGGGTCGGTGCGGTCGAAGCCGATCTCCACCGCTTGCGCGTAGAGGTCGCGGCCGCCGCCGCCCTCGTCGATCCGGAGGAAACGCATGTTTTGGATCAGCCGCTGGCGCACCGGTTGCGCGCGGTCGAGCCCCCGCGCCAGCGCCTCGCGGTAGAGCATCTCGTCGTCGGCCAGCCCCGCGATCAGGCGGGCCTCCTCGGCGGCCGAGGGGAGGCTCCTTCGGCTCCTCCTCCAAGCCTCCCGCAGGCGCTCGACCTGCGGGGCCGAGATCGTCACCAGCCGCGGGACAGCCGCCGGTGCCGCGGACTGGGCGGGACGGCTGGCCTGGATGGCAGCAGCGACCGGACGGGACGCCGCCGG
>Ga0075426_10001464_pt1 | contig 16752 bp, 18 predicted proteins | sample SoiMethybrSBSTD5_FD_75304 | JGI IMG/M metagenome (GOLD analysis project Ga0075426, IMG submission 75304) | Bulk soil microbial communities from a Populus tree surrounding site in Tennessee, USA - Soil MetaG P. TD hybrid SBSTD5 | ecosystem: Environmental > Terrestrial > Soil > Tree plantation... | reverse complement strand
GACGGGCGACCGTGCGGATCTGCGCCGCGGCGGCCTTCGCTGCGTCCTTGATGCTCTTGCCCTTGAGGGCGTCCTCGACGACCTTCGCGCGGTACGGGACCGGCGAGACGCCACCGATCACGACACGTCCGTCCTTCCAGTTGCCGCCGTCCATGGTGAACGCGACGGCGACGCTGGTGAGGGCGAAGTCGTAGACCTGACGGTCCTTGAGCTTCGTCCAGCCGAACTTCGTGCCGGATGCGGGCGCCGGGATGGTCACGTGGGTCATGAACTCGCCGGGCTTGAGCACGTTCTCGCGGAGGACGTCGACGCGCGGGCCGGTGAAGTAGTCGTCGAACTGGACGGTCTTCTGGCCGTTGACGCCGTCGACCTTCGCTGCCGCGTTGAGCGCGAGGAGCGCCGTCGCGGTGTCGGAGGGGTGAACGATGTAGCAGAGCTCGCCGCCGATGATCGCGTGATAGCGGTTGTCACCGGTGACGGCGTAGCAGAAGTCGCCACCCTTCTTGTAGCAGTTGAAGTCCTCGCCGCGGAAGAACCAGCAGCGCGGCCGCTGGTTGATGTTCCCGCCGAGGGTGCCGAAGTTGCGGATGAGCGGCGACGCGACCGAGAGGGCCGCGTTGCTCAGGAGCGAGAACTTGTCCTGGACGGTCTTGTGGTTGATGACGTCGGTGAGCGTGGTCGCGGCGCCGATCGTGAGACCGCCACCGTCCTCGTTGATGCCGACCATGTCCTTGACCGTCGTGATGTCCACGAGGACATCGGGGAGCGCGAGACCCTTGCCGTGGACCCAGTCCTTCATCAGGCCGCCGACCAGATCGCTGCCACCGGCAACGACCCGCGCGGACTTGGTCGAGTTCGCCTTCAGGAGGTCAACGGCTTCTTTGATCGTCGTCGCGTCGTAGAGCTCGAACGCTCTCATTTCATTCCTCCTTTAGGCGCCCTTCAGCGCAGCGAGCAGCTTGTCGCGGCTGAGTGGCATGTCAGTGACCCAGACGCCGACGGCGTTGTAGACCGCATTCACGACCGAGGGTGCGGCCATCGCCATCGGGGGCTCGCCCAGACCGTGGCCACCGAACGTGCCGTACGCCTTCGGGTGCTCAACGATGATCACCTCGGCGAGCGGCGCATCCTTGATGGACAGCGGACGGTAGTCGAGCAGGTTCGGGTTCAGCGGGAGTCCAGTGGCCTTGTCGACGAGCAGCTCCTCCGTGAGGACCGCGCCCAGCGACATGACGAAGCCACCTTCGACCTGCTGGCGGATCGAGAACGGGTTGATGGCACGACCGACGTCGTGCGCCGCGACGAAGCGTGTGACCTTCACCGTACCGGTGACCGTGTCGACCTCGACCTCCGCGGCCGCCGCGCCGAGAGCGACCTGCTCCCACGTCGTCGGCTGGAGGTAGTTCGCGACACCCACGATCGACGTAGCCTTGAACTGGACGACGTCCGCCAGGCTGAGCGACTGCTTGGGGTCGCTCTTCATGGTGATCTTGCCGTCGACCAGGTTCAGGTCGGCCGCCGTGACACGCGTCGACGAGTTCGCCTTGGTGAAGTTGTCGTTGAACTTGTTAGCGCCCCACGTGAGCGCCTGGTTACGGGCATCGGTCGCGGCTTCGAACATGCCGCGGCCACCCGTGTTCGTCATGCGCGACCCGTTCGTGCCACCGGTGTCGGTGGTGTTGTCGGTGTCGATGTACGGCGTGATCGTGATCTGGCTCAGCGGAACGCCCAGCGCTTCCGCGGCGATCATGATCATGTGCGTGCGCTGGCCGGAACCGATGTCCGTCGTGCCTGACACGGCCTGCACGGTGCCGTCGCTGTTGATGATGATCTGACCGGTCGACGGGTTCGATCCGGCGCCGTGGCTGCAGAGGTGCACCGCGAAGCCGATGCCGTGATAGACGCCGGGACGGACCTGCTTCGCCTTCGGTGCGTGCCAGACGCTCTTCCAGTTGATGGCGTCGCGCACGCCGGTGATGCAGTCACGCGTGCCGGGGTTGCTGAACGGCTTCTTGGTGTCGGGGTTGCCGACCTCGTTCAGGTTCTTGAGGCGGAAGTCGATCGGGTCCATCCCGATCGCGTACGCGGCCTTCTCCATGGTCGTCTCGAGCGCGAACGTGCCGTTCGGGTGTGACACGCAGCGGTACGGGCCCGACTTGTAGGAGTTGGTCATGACGTCGACGGCTTCGAGCTTCAGGTTCGGGATGACATACAGGTCCTGCATGTTCACCCACGAGCCGTTCGCCGCGCTCGCGCGCTGCGCGCCGACGTTCGCGTAGACCTTGAACTGGCCGAACTGGATCTTGCCGTCCTGGTTCACGCCGAGCTTCATCTCGTTGCGGAACTGGTTGCGGTGCGTGCGAGTGACGAAGTCCTCGTAGCGCGTGTAGTTGTTCTTGATCGGCCGGCCGGTGAGCTTGGCGAGGATCGCGGCGTGGACCTCGGAGAGGTCGATGCCGGAGCGGTAGCCGTAGCCCGAGCCGAGGTAGCCGGTCTGGAACACGCGGATCTTGTTGAGCGGGATCTTGAGGGCCTGCGAGTAGCCCGACCGCGTGCCGTGGGCGTGCTGGTTCGTGTAGGTGACGTTCAGCTTGTCGCCGTCCCAGTAGGACAGCGAGTTCGTGACCTCGAGGGCCACGTGCTGCTCGACCGACTTGTTGGCGACGAGGTCGATGACCTTGTCGGCCTTCGCGTTGGTCGGGTCGCCACGCACGAGCGGCGCCGTGACCGCGATGGTCGTGCCATCGAGGTTCGACTGGAACTGCTTCGGCGTCGATGACTTCATCGCCTCGAGCAGGTCGAGGACCGCCGGCAGCACTTCGTACTCGACGTTGATCGCGCGCATCGCCTCATCGGCGATGTGCTCGCTGTCCGCGGCGATGGCCGCGATCGGCGAGCCGACCTCGAACACTTCCTCACTGAAGAGGAAGCGCGTCGGCTGGGCCGAACCGAGGAACACGTCCTTGTATTCCTCGGGGAGGTTGCCGCGGTGCAGGATCTTGCGGACGCCGGGGATCTTCTCCGCGGCGGTCGTGTCGATCGACTTGATCTTGGCGTGCGGGTACTTGCTGCGCAGCGTGCGCATGAAGAGCATGCCGGGCATCTTCAGGTTCTCGGTGTACGTGCCCTGGTTGGTCACGATGCCGTAGCCCTGGATGCGGGCCATGTCCGTGCCGAGGATCTTGAACGGTCCGTTGATCGGGACCTCGGTCGGCGTCGAGCCTTCGCGGCCGCCGCCCGGGAGCTTGTGACCGTACTGCGCGATGATCGGAGCGACCGCCTCGGACTGCTCGCCGATCATCTCGTTCCACGTCGGGTCAGCTGCGAGCTCGCGCCAGTCCTGATCGCTCAGGCTTGCGGCGTAGGCGGGATCCTGGACGACGCGTACTGCTTCGATGTGAGCCATCTCTTTCCCCTCCTCCTACGGCGCCGCTGCGTGACCGAGGTCGGAGAGGATGCCCCGCACCTTGGTCTCGTCCAGCTTGGCGGTGTCCCACGTGAGCTTGATCGTGCGCTCCGAGCCGTCGACGGCGGTGATGCCGTCGCGCTTGAGGAGCGTCGCCTTCAGCGGATCGAAGTCCTCGATCGTGCCGAGCGGCGTGGCGAAGGTGAACTCCTTCGATGCCGTCGTCACGGTGGCCGTGGCCGATCCGGCCGCGTTCACGGTGATGACCTGCGCGAGGTGCGTGACCTTCTCGCCGCGCATCTCGGCGGCCGCGGTGTTCACGGCCTGGTAGATCTTCGCGTACTCACCGCACCGGCAGATGTTGCCGGCGAGGCCCTCCTGGATCTGAGGGATGGTCGGCTTCGGCGTCGCGGCGAGGAGCGCGACGGTCGACATGATGAATCCGCGCGTGCAGATGCCGCACTGGAATCCACCGTCGAGCCAGAACGCGCGCTGCACCGGATGCAGGCCGGCGAGACCCGGCCCGGTCGGGAGGCTCGCGACGGTCGTGATCTTCTGACCGCGACCGAGGCGTGCGCTCAGGATCGTGCACGAGTTCATCGGCTTGCCGTCGACGTTCACCGCGCATGCGCCGCACTGCGCGCGGTCGCATCCGAGGTTGCTGTTGGTGAGCCCGAGCTGGAAGTTCATCGTCTCCCAGAGGCTCTCGCGGTTGTCGACGACGAGATCGCGTGAGACGCCGTCGATGTTCAGCGTCACGCGCCGCATCGTCGCGGGGATCGCGCCGGTCGTGCTCGTCTGCGTCGTCGTCGTCTCGGGGCTGACCGCGTTCTTGACGACGATCGCGCCGCCGAGGACCACGCCTGCTGTCGCTGCGCCCGCACCGGCGCCGATGAGAAAGTCGCGTCGCGTGACCTGCATGCCGCCACCAGATTTCTGGGATGTGTCCGCTACTGGAGTTGGATCGCTGCCTCCCGTTTCACCCATAAAGGAACCCCCAATGCCCATCGGTCTGCTCGATGGCGCGGCGAAGCCTAGCACTGAAGTCAGCCCTTGAGGGCTGTTTTGGCGTGGTCAGACCAGCAAATGGATGGTCGTTACACGTGGTGGAACGGAGCGCATCCAAGTGACCTCGGTCACAGGATGCGGGACGGCGTCTCGCAATGAGGCGGGCCGGTGTAACGGGCGGGCCTATTCTCATTTCGATGCGTGAGATCTACTCGCGAATGGCCGAACTCGAGCGCGAGGGGCGGCGTTTCGCGGTGTGCACTGTCGTCCGGACCGTCGGAAGCACGCCGCAGGTCGTTGGGGCGAAGCTGCTCGTCGACGATCTCGGCCGTCTCACCGGCACGCTCGGCGGCGGCTGCGTCGAGGGCGACGCGTTCGTCGAGGCGAAGCGCGTGCTGTCGACGGGTAACGGCTCGCTCCGCGAATACGAGCTCACCGAGGACCTCGCCTGGGACACCGGCCTCGTTTGCGGCGGCACGATGTGGATCGCGATCGAGCCGGGCGAGCGCGCGCTGCGCCTCGCCGGCCGCGATCTGCTCGGCGACGTGCTCGCGGCATCTTCCGGTGGACGCCCGGTCGCGCTCGCGACGCTCCTCACGAAGAAGGAGCGCGAGCTCGAGCCGAAGGCGAAGCTCTTCGTCGAGACGGATGGCCGCACGCACGGCTCGCTCGGCGACGCGGCGCTCGACACGCGCGCGCTGTCGGTCGCAACGGAGGCGCTCCGTCAGGGAACGGCGCGCACGATCGCGCTCGACGACCAGCACGAGCTGCTCATCGAACCGGTCGTCGCGAAGCCGCGCCTGGTCATCGCCGGCGGCGGTCACGTCGGCCTCGCGATCGCGAAGATGGCGGCGCAGCTCGAGTACGAGGTCACCGTCGTCGATGACCGTGAGGAGTACTCGTCGCGCGAGCGCTTTGGTCCGGGCATCGACGTCGTCCGTGCGGACATGACCGAGGCGCTGCGCACGCTGCCGATGGGGTGGAACACCTTCATCGTCATCGCGACGCGCGGCCACAAGCTCGACTCGCACTGCCTGCGCGAGGCGGTGAAGCGCGACGTGCGCTACGTCGGTCTGCTCGGCAGCCGCCGCAAGACCGTGCTGATCGCGAAGATGCTGAAGGACGAGGGCGTGCCCGAGGAGCGCATCCGTCGCGTGCACGCGCCGATCGGACTCGACCTCGGCGGACGCACGCCATCGGAGATCGCGCTCAGCGTGCTCGCCGAGATGAGCATGGAGCGCTACGGCGGAAGCGGACGCGCGCTGCGTCTCTCCGACGACATCTACGAGCGGAGCGTCGCGAAGCGCTGACCGCGGACGACACGGTCCGGAGCGAACGCCTCGACCTCGTCCTCATGCCGCTCGCGCTCCTGGACGCGTTCGTCGCCGATGACCGGGATGCGATCGCGAGCCTCGCGCCCTACGCCGTGCCGTCCAACTTCCCAGGCGAGGACGAGCGGCGGAATTTCGTTCGTTTCCGTCGTGATCAGCTCCGCGACGATCCGGCGCGGTACCCGTGGTCGCTGCGTGCCATCGTGCTCCGCGCCGAGCGACGCATGGTCGGCTTCGTGAACTTCCACGGGGCGCCGGGCACGAACGACACCGGCTCGCCGGAAGCGGTCGAGCTCGGATGGACGGTCTTCGACGCCGACCAGCGGCGCGGATACGCGACCGAGACCGCGACCCGGCTCATGGAGTGGGCGCGGCAGGCGCACGGGATCCAGCGGTTCATCTCCAGCACGACGCCGGAGAACGCCGCGTCGCTACGCGTTCACCAGAAGCTGGGCTTCGTGCCGACCGGGGAGGTCGTGGAGGGCGAGCTCATCTTCGAGCTCGCGGCGGACGGCGCGGCTAGAACTGGCTCGCGTTCGCCGCGCTAACGGCGACGAGCACCAGCGACGCGACCGTCGCCAGGTAGAGGAGCAACCGACCGAGTCTCACCACGCGATGAACGTGCGCACGGCCCGGACGCTACGCATGCGGCTCTCCGATCTCGTTCGTGTCCTGCGGGTGCGGCAGGTCCCCCTCCGGCTTGTCGCTCGGCGCGGCCTCGCCGCCGCGGCGACCCGGGGCGAGCCCTTCTTCCTGCTCGCGCGGCCGCTCGGCTTCGAGCCGCTCGGCCTTGTCCTTCTTCTTCCTGTCGGTTGCCACGGCGATGACGGCGTGCGCAACCGGCGTGCCAAAGGGCGAGCGTTACAGGTTCGCGAGGATCCGGCGGGCGTTGCCGCTGAAGATGGCGTCCTTGTCCTTTGTATCGACCGCGAGGCCCTCGATGCTCGAGACGCTCCGCTCGATGGAGCCGAGCAGGTGCGGATAGTCGCTTCCCATCACCAGCTGGCCGGCGCCCACCTGCGCAAGGGCGAGCTCGAGGCTCGGCCGGCTGAAGGACACGGTGTCGTAGTAGAGGCGCCGCAGGTACACGCTCGGGAGCTCGTCGATGTTGGCCCGGCACTCGGCGAAGTCACGCCAGCCGTTGTCCAGACGCTCGAAGAGGTACGGTACGGCGCCGCCGAGGTGCCCGAGGATCCAGCGGATGCGCGGCAGCTGCTTGAAGACGCCGGCGTAACAGAGGCGCGCGACGGCGAGGGTCGTGTCGAAGGGAAAGCCGACGATCGGGCCCAGCACATATTCCGCGAAGGCCTCGGCGTTGGCCGGGATCATCGGATGGACGAACACACAGACGCCCCGGCGGTCGCACTCCTCGAAGAACGGGCGGTAGCGCGTGTCGGTGAGCGCGCGGCCGTTGATGTTCGAGAGCACGACAACGCCCTGCAGCCGCAGCTCCCCCATCGCGCGGTCGAGCTCGCGCAGAGCGGCGTCGGGATCGTCCATCGGGATCGAGGCGAACCCTTTGAAGCGCGCCGGATGCTTCGCGATGAGGTCGGCGTAGGCGTCGTTCGCGAGGCGCGCCACCTCCGCCTGGCGCTGCGGCGGCGCGAAGTACACGTTCGGCGTGGAGAGCGACAGCACCTCGACGTCGATGCCGACACGGTCCATGTCCTCGAGACGCTTCCCCGGGTCGGTCATCGGCGGCGTCACGCCGAAGAAGCGCGAGCCGCGGAATCGGATGATCGTCTGACCGGTGGGACTCGTTCCGAACGAGAAGTCTCCGCCCACTTCTTCGATGAGACGGAAATACGACTGCGGGTAGTAGTGCGTGTGCAGATCCCAGCGCGCCACGCGCGGAGACTAGTGGCTAGCGGCCGATGGGTTTCGCGGGAAGCGTGAAGTCAGCGTCGGCGACGGTGGTCGAGAAGTTCGTCGCTTCCATCGTGAGCGACAGTGACTGCGGCTGGGTGATCGTGAACGTGGAGAGGAGCGGAACGCCGTCCTTGCTGTAGCAGAACGTGCCGCTGTCGAAGCCGGCGCCCGACGACTTCGACTTCACGTCGTAGCACGAGGCCGTCTGTCCCGCGAGCGTCTTACTCCCGGAGGCGGACGCGCTGAAATTGGTGGGATTGCCGATGAGCGACTGCTGCGCCGACACCGCTGGGTTCTGATCGACCGGCGAGCCGGTCGTACCCGCGACGGTCGTGCACTGCACGATCCCGACGTTCACACAGGAGAACGCGCCCTCGGGCAGGCTGAAGTACTGGATGGTGAGCTTCTGGCCGCCCTGCGAGAGCACGAAGTCGAAACGCGAGCGCGGCGGCTTGACCCACCAGGTCTGCTCGCCGCTGAACGCGTCCGCGCCGGAGCCTGAGGCGCTGATCTTGTACGTGATCTTGTAGGTCGCGTTCTTCGCGAGACCGAGCGTCGCGGCGAGCTGCGCGCTCGCATCAGCAGCGCCCGAGTTACCGGAGTTAGCCGAGGAGGTGGCCGCCGCCGCGGATGTCGCGGCCGCCGCGGTCTGCGCGGCGCTCGCCGCCGGCGCGCTGGATGACGTGCTGGCGGGCGCGCCGCCACAGGCGACGATGAACGCGAGGAGCAGCGCGGGCGCGGTCCGCTTCCCATCCATCGCAACGCACTCTAGGTCATCTCACGTGTCCAGCGGAAGCCACGTTCTATACACAGATCGTGATAACGACCTTCGGCGAGCTCCTCGAACAGCACGAGCGCGAGATCTTCGCGTACGTCCTGCGCCTATGTGGCGACCGCGATGACGCCGACGATGCGTACCAGGAGACGTTCCTCGCGGCGTTCCGCGGCTGGCCCCCGCCGCGCCGGGGTCAGGAGCGCGCATGGCTGTACCGGATCGCGACGAACAAGGTGATCGACAGAGCCCGCCGTGCGAAGCGCCTCGTGCGTCTCGCCGACCTGAAGCTCGCCGCGCCGGAACGGGACGGCGTGTCTCTGGCTGACCTCGCGTCCGCGATCAAAGTGCTGCCGGAGGGACAGCGCGCCGCGTTCGTGCTGCGACGCGTCCAGGGTCTCGACTACGCGGACGTGGCGAACGCGCTCGAGTGCAGCCAGGACGCTGCGCGCCAGCGCGTGGCCGAAGCGACGAAGAAAGTTCGGGAGGCGATGCGATGAACGATCTGATGACGGATGCGCGCGAGCGTCTCATGGCGCGCGCGCGGCGCGAAGGGCTCGAGACCGTCGGGTATTCGGTGATCGATTCGCCGCTCGGGCCGCTATGGATCGCGGTCGGACCGAAGGGCGTGGTCGGGATCCACTACGGAGCGGAGCCATCGGCCGGAGAGCTTGGGCGCATCGTCCGGGCCTACGGCCCGGGCGTTCTGCCGGACGCGCGACGCGCCGACCCGGTCGCGCGCGAGCTCGATCAGTACTTCGCCGGCAAGCGCAAGCGCTTCGATGTGGCGGTCGATCTCTCGCCGCTGACCGACTTCCAGCGACGGATCCTCAGCGCGACCGCGCGCGTCGCGTTCGGCGACGTGTCGACGTATGCCAAGGTCGCGGCGCGGGCCGGCAGCGAGAAGGCCATGCGCGCCGCCGGTCAGGCGCTCGGTTCGAACCCGATCCCGATCGTCGTGCCGTGCCACCGCGTTCTCGCGTCCGACGGCACGCTCGGGGGCTACTCGGGCGGCCTCGACGCGAAGCGCACGCTCCTGGCCTTCGAGCGCGGCAGCGTGCCGCCGGGAGGCTGGCCGAACCGACCGTCGTCCTAGTTCTTCGCGCTCGGCTCGGCCTGCTTCGCGGCCTGCGCCTCGCCGCCTCGCTCCACTCTCGTGGTCTCGCTCCTCGCGAGTGAATCGCTCGTCGCTCGCCAACTCTTAGGCTGTCTATCTCGGGGAGGGCCGTTCGTCGTACCCACGAGAACGGCCGAGGAGGACAGCATGGCCAAGTACGCATTCCTGTTCATCGACGACGGCGTCGAATACCAGGGGAACCCCACACCTGAGCAGCAGCAGGTCTACGCGAACATCTTCAAGTGGTTCGAGACGAATGGATCGAAGATCGTGGATGGCGGAGCGGAGCTGCAGCCCACGCGCACCGCGACGACGATCCGCAAGGCGAACGGCGCGCTCCGCGTCGTCGACGGCCCCTTCATCGAGTCGAAGGAGTCCGTGGGCGGCGTGACCGTATTCGAGGCGCCCGACATGAAGGCGGCGCTCGAGATCGCGAAGACCTGGCCGGGCTACGGCGTCGAAGTACGCGCCGTGCTCGACATGTAATTAGGGAGAACGAAGATGCCGCACTACATGTTCATGTTCGTCGGCAGTGAAGATCGCCGGAACACCACGCAGGGACCGATGCCCGAGGTCGGCAAGTGGTGGGACGCGAACCACGATGTCATCAAGGGAGGCGCGCGCCTCGACACGAGCAAGAACGCGATGACGGTGAGGCGCGTCAACGGACAGATGAAGGTCTCGGACGGGCCCTTCGTCGAAGCGAAGGAGACGGTCGGCGGGTATTGCCTCGTCGACGTTCCTGACCTCGACGCCGCGATCAAGCTCGCGAAGTCATGGCCGGCGGGTGACGTCGAGGTACGCCCGACGGTGGAGCACTAGCGCGACCAGCACGATCACGCAGGACGCCGCGGCGACCGTCTTCCGCGAGGAGGCCGGTCGCCTCGTGGCGGCCCTCGTTCGGAGCCTCGGCGACTTCGATCTGGCCGAGGAATGCGTGCAGGACGCGCTCATCGCGGCGCTCGAGCATTGGCCGCGCGAAGGCGTGCCCGCCAATCCCGGGGCCTGGCTCATGACCACGGCGCGCCGCAAGGGCATCGACCGCCTACGGCGCGCGAAGCGATACGAGGAGAAGATCGCGCAGCTGGAGGAGACGATGCCGTCGCCGAGCAGCATGCCGGACGAGCGCCTCGAGCTCATCTTCACCTGTTGTCACCCCGCGCTCTCGCGTGAGGCGCAGGTCGCGCTCACCCTTCGCTCCGTCGCGGGACTCACCACGGGCGAGATCGCACGAGCCTTCCTCACCTCCGAGGCGACCATCGCGCAGCGGCTCGTACGCGCGAAACGGAAGATCGTGGACGCGAAGATCCCGTTCCGCGTGCCCGAGCGCGCCGACCTGGCGGAGCGCCTCGAAGAGGTCCTCGCCGTGCTCTACCTCATGTTCAACGAGGGCTATCTCGCGACGGGCCGGCGCGGCGCGAGCGACCGTGACCTCGCGTCGGAAGCCGAGTGGCTCGCGACGCTCGTCGTGCAGCTGCTACCCGAGGAGCCGGAGGCCCTCGGTCTGCTCGCGCTCATGCGCTTCCACGTCGCGCGCGCCGCGGCGCGGTTCGATCGGAACGGCGACATCGTGTTGCTGAAGGATCAGGAGCGGTGGAAGTGGGACCAGGAGCGCATCGCCGACGCGACCACGGTGGTCGGACGGTTCCTCGCGCTCGGACGGCCGGGACCGTATCAGCTGCAGGCGCTCATCGCGCTCGCACACACCAGCGCAGCGTCGTGGGAGGAGACCCGCTGGACGGACATCGTCCGCGCGTATGACTCGCTGCTCGGATTCACCGACTCGCCGGTCGTGCGCCTCAACCGCGCGATCGCCGTCGGCCATGTCGCCGGGCCGGCGCAGGCGCTGACGGAGGTCGACGCATTGTCTCTGGATCTGGACGGGTACCACCTCTTCCACGCCACCCGGGCGGAGCTGCTCCGCCAGCTCGGCCGGCCCGACGAGGCGCGCAGCGCTGATCGACGGGCCCTGGCCCTCACGGAAAACCCCGCCGAGCGGGCGCTCCTCGAGCGTCGGCTGGCCTGACCGATGAGTTCCGGGGCCCCGCCGCGTCAAAAGGGTGTGAAGGTGCTGCTGCATGGCGCCTGGCGCCAGTTCGCGGGCGGCGCGAAGGAGGTCGCCCTCGAGGCGGCCACGCTCCACGACGCCCTCGAACAGCTCGCCGTCCAGTACCCCTCATTAAAGGAGCGGCTCCGCGACGAGCACGGCAAACTGCGTCCGCACCTCGCGCTTTTCGTGAACGACGAGGACGCGCGTCTTCTCGGCTGGGAGGACGCGACCTTGAAGGACGGCGACACCGTACACGTCATTCCCGCGCTCTCGGGCGGATAGATAAAGGAGGAAGCGATGGCGAAGTCGGCGATGCTCCTGGTGGGAACAAAGAAGGGCCTGTACACGATGCGGTCGAACGACCGGAAGAAATGGACGGTCGAGGGCCCGCACGGCGCGCCCGCGCCGATCCATCACGCGTCCTTTGATCCGCGCGACCAGTCGATGTTCGCGGCGATCAACTCGACCTGGGGCGGATCGCGGATCGAGTACAGCCGCGACCTCGGGAAGACCTGGGCCACGAGCAAGAACCCGGCGTTCCCGCAGGGGTCCGACCGCACCTTCTTCCAGACCTGGCACATCGAACCGGGTCACGTGAAGACGCCGAACGTGGTGTGGGCCGGCACCGAGCCCGCAGCGCTCTGGAAGAGCGAGGACCGCGGCGAGACGTGGACGCTGAACACCGGCCTCGACGATCAACCGTCGCGCGCGAAATGGACGCCCGGCTTCGGCGGCATGGGTCTTCACTCGATCGCCATCGACGCGGTCGACCCGAACAAGATGCAGGTCGGCATCAGCGTCGGCGGCGTGTACACGACGACCGACGGCGGCAAGTCATGGGTACAGGACAACACGCAGACCGGCGGCCCCGAGGATCGGCCCGATGTGTTCGGCTGCATCCACAAGCTGCTCGCGCATCCGAAGGTCTCAGGGGTGCGCTTCATGCGCGTCCACCTCGAGGTCTATTGGCGTGATCCGGGCGAGACGACCTGGACGTTCCGCACCACCGGCCTGCCCACGAAATTCGGCTTCTCCGCGGCGATGCACCCGCACGACGCGAAGACCGCGTGGTGCATACCACTGCACGACATGAAGCGCACCGCGATCGAACCCGGCATCGCCGTGTTCAAGACGACCGACAAGGGCGCGACCTGGACACGCCACGATGCCGGCCTTCCGAAGGGCGCCGCGCTCGAGTCGCTGCGTGAGGGCATGGACAACGACGACTTCGACGACCCAGGCGTGTACTTCGGCACCGCGAACGGCGACGTGTACGCCAGCCTCGACGAGGGCAAGTCGTGGGACCGGATCGCCCAATACCTCCCGTATGTGGTGTCCGTCCACGCGGCCACGCTGCAATAGCTGAGTAACGACGACGGGCGTTCCCCCACCCGGGGGGCGCCCGGCGTGGATGGGCGGACCAGACTGCCTCAGATGAGCGAGGAGGGGCGCAACCAGGATCTCGACGCGCTGAAGGACGGCGCGACGCTGTTGCTGCAGAGCGGCAACCGCATCGCCGCGCTCTCGCTGCTGTGGTCCGCGGTCGCGATCGATCCCTACGATCTCGCATCGCACCGTCGCCTCGCGGCGACGCTCGCGAATGGCGGCGACCTCGATGGCGCCGCGCACGAGTTCGCGCGCTACATCGAGTTCATGATCCCGCGCGGCGAGGTCGGCCGCGCCACGCTCGAGCTCCAGTACGGAGTGCAGATGCTCGGCGTGCACGACGCGCTGCGCTCGGCCGCCGAGAAGATCGTCGACGCGGTGCACGCGCTCGTTCGTTCGAACAACGTCGCGCTCGCGGCTCCGGTCATCGACACGACACCGTTCCCCGCACCACGGCTTCTGCCGAAGGTGCCGTTCCGTTTCTGCCTGCACGAGGGCGCTGCGCAGCACTGGATGCAGCTCGAGGGTGGTAGCGATGAGCTCGTCCCCGAGTCCGTGCGCATCGTCGACGCTGACGAGAACGTGATCGAGGAGCGGCCCTGCCTCCCGCTCGGACGCGGTGAGGGGCATGGCCCGCTGACGCTCGACGCGCCGCCCGTTGCCTGGGTCGTGATGACGATCCCGAACAATGTGGCCGCGCAGATCGACGCGGGCATGAAGTGGGAGTACGCGCTTCAGGCGAAGGTCGGCGATGAATGGCTCGCGCTCGACCTCGCCGACACCGGCTGCCGTCTTGGCCGTCGCGCCGCATCCGTCTCCTAACCCCGAAACACCTCAGCACCTGACCCCATACTTCCGATGGTGAGACGCCTTTTCCGCGACGCTCTGCCGCTCAAGCGCGGCGAGTGGGGACTCGCGCTCTTCCTCTACTTCCTGCTCACGGTCATGGTCGGCACCGACTGGATCGGCAAGCTCGGCGCGGACGCCCTCTTTGTGAAGCGCTACGGCATCGAAAAGGTGCCGTGGATGTACATCCTCACGCCGATCGCGATGCTCGCGGTCTCCGCACTGATCTTCTTCTTCATCGACCGCATGCGCCGGCGCACGATGCTCCTCGTTTACGTCGCCTCGGTGACGGTCTTCTCGATCGCGCTGCAGTACGCGATCAACGAGACCGGCGTCACCGAGAGCATCGTGCAGCCGATCTCGTACATCTTCGCGCACGGCGTGAAGGAGACGATCTACATCCTCTTCTGGGTGTACGCCGGCAACCTGTACGACGCCGAGCAATCGAAGCGGCTCTTCCCGTTCTTCGCGGGCTCGGTGCTGGTCGGCAAGATCCTCGGCGGATTCGCCGGCGCGGCGATCGCACCGATCATCCACGCCGAGAACTTCATCGGCGCGCAGGCCGTCGGCTTCGGTGTGTGTTTCATCGCGCTCCTGCTCTACCGCGGCCTGCCCGAGGGCAAAGGCGGCAAGGTCGACGACAAGCACCGACCGGGGGGCGTGCGCGCGACGATCAGCGAGTCGGTCGATGGCTACAAGGCCGTGGCGTCGGATCCGCTCATGCGGACGTTCGGCGTCGGCGTCTTCTTCTGGTATTTCCTCATGCAGTTCGCGAACTTCCTGTATCTGCTCGGCCTCGATCAGTCCACGCAGAACGCGAGCGCGATCAGCGGCGAGGACACGTTCGCCGTGCTGTACGGCAGCGTCTACACCTCGTCGTCGCTCGTGGCGCTCTTCATCCAGTCGTTCATGACCACGGGCCTGCTGCGTCGCTTCGGCGTCGCGGCCATGCTCTTCGTCGTGCCGCTCTGGTACATCGCGACGTACGGCTGGGCCGCCGCCACGATCACGTTCGACCAGGCGAAGGGCCTGTGGGAGCTCGGTCTCCTCGCGGGCATCGCGCTCCAGCTCGGCGAGCGGATCTGGATCCCCGCGATCCATCGGCCCGCCGCGGAGCTCGTGTACAGCCAGGTCGCGGCGTCGATACGACCGCGTGCGCGCGCGTTCCTCTCGGGTGGCGTCAACGCGATCGGGAACATGTTCGCCGCGGTCGGCTTGATCGTTGGTCTGAAGTATTCGGACACGCAAACACTGCTCGCGACCGGCGCCGCGCTGTCAGTCGTCTACCTCTACAACACCGCGCACGTGCGCCGCATCTTCGGACAGCGGATCGCGCAGAACCTCGTCTCCCCCGACCCCGATCTGCGGCGCAACGCCGCCGACATGCTCTCGTCCGAGCCGGTGCCCGAGGAGTCGCTGCGGGCGCTCGGCAACCGCATCCCGGCCGACGTCGAGCATGGCGTGCACGCCGCGCTCACGCGCCGCGGCATCCTCGCCGTCGCGGCCGACGTCACGGAATAGACCGTGCGCGGCCTGGTGCTCGGCGGAGGTGGGATCACCGGGATCGCGTGGATGATCGGCGTTCTCGCCGGGCTCGCCGATCGCGGCATCGATCTCACCGACGCCGACGTCGTCGTCGGGACTTCCGCCGGCTCGATCGTCGGCTCGCTGATCGCCACCGGACCGCGGCTCGAGGACCTATACGCGCATCAGCTCACGGATCCTGCCGGCGAGATCGCCGCCCGCTTTCGCACCAGGGACATGCTTCGGTACCTTTTCGCCTCGCTCTTGCCGGGCGGTGAGGAGCGCATCGGCCGGCGCATCGGACGGATGGCCATCGGCGCGAAGACAAAGTCGGACGACCTCCGCCGCGAGGTGATCGCCGAGCGCCTCGGCAACGCCACCTGGCCTGCGCGCACGCTCCTCATCACGACGGTCGACGCGGACACCGGTGCGGCGCGAGTGTTCGACGCCGCGAGCGGGGTACCGCTGGTCGACGCGGTCCGCGCGTCCTGCTCGGTCCCGATGGTCTGGCCGCCGGTCACGATCGACGGCCACCGGTACATGGACGGCGGCGTGCGGTCGATCGCCAACGCGGACCTGGCGAAGGGCTGCGAGCGGATCGTCGTGCTCGCCCCGGTCAACGTCGCGACACGACGGCGCACACGGATCGAGACGCAGCTCGCATCGCTCGGCCCGAGCGTCCGCTCCATCGTGCTCTCGCCCGACGCCGCGGCGCGCCAGGCGATCGGTCCGAACGTGCTCAGCCCGATCACCCGCGCGGCGTCGGCGCGCGCAGGTCGCGCGCAGGGTGCGGGCGCGGCCGACACGGTACGTGAGGTCTGGCTCGGCTGACGTCGGGCAATGCCTGACTTGACGCGCCAGTCGTGCCGCCCTATTACGTTTGACGATATATCGTGAAACGTGACACCGCACTCGACCTCGGACGCTTCACCGAGCCGGCCCTCCTCATCCTGGTGAGTCTGGCCGACGGGCCAAAGCACGGCTACGCGATGATCGAGGACATCCACGCGCTCGCCGGCACCACCCTCGGCGCCGGCACGCTCTACGGCGCGCTCGCGCGCCTCGAGCGTCTCGGGCACATCGAGGCGCTTGCCACGCGCGACCGCCGCGTCCCGTACCGGCTTACGGCCAGGGGTCGCGCGACCCTCGAGGGACAGCTCGAGGGGCTGCGACGGCTCAGCACCACTGGGATCCGGAGGCTGGCGCGCGCATGAGGTACCTCACGCTGCTGTATCCACCGGCCTGGCGGGCGCGCTACGAGAGCGAGCTGCGGGCGCTCGTCGATGAGCAGGGCGCGAACCCGCGACTCGCGATCGATCTCGTCCGCGGCGCGATCGATGCCTGGCTCACCGGCCCGCGGTGGGGACGCGCAGCACTGGTGTTCTGGGGCGCGATCCTCGCGTTCGTGGCTACGACCGGCGTCTACTTCGCCGCGAAGCGCGT
>Ga0075426_10001463_pt1 | contig 16761 bp, 17 predicted proteins | sample SoiMethybrSBSTD5_FD_75304 | JGI IMG/M metagenome (GOLD analysis project Ga0075426, IMG submission 75304) | Bulk soil microbial communities from a Populus tree surrounding site in Tennessee, USA - Soil MetaG P. TD hybrid SBSTD5 | ecosystem: Environmental > Terrestrial > Soil > Tree plantation... | reverse complement strand
CCCTTCGGGAAGATGAGCGGCCGCGGGCTGGGACACACCGGCGGGACGCTGGACAAGCTCGAATCGATCCCCGGTTTCCGTGTCGAGCTGACGACTGCGGAGTTCATCGAGCAGGTCCGCTCCGTCGGCCTTGCGATCGTCGGCGCGACGGCAGACCTCGTTCCGGCCGACAAGAAGCTCTATGCGCTACGCGACGTGACCGCGACCGTCGATAACTACTCCCTGATCGCCGCCAGCATCATGTCCAAGAAGATCGCAGGCGGCGCCGATGCGATCGTGCTCGACGTCAAGGTCGGCGACGGCGCCTTCATGAAGGACCGCGATGACGCAGAGCGGCTCGCCGAGGCAATGATCGACCTGGGCCGGCATGCCGGACGCGAGGTCGTTGCTGTGATCAGCGACATGGACGAGCCGCTCGGACACGCCGTCGGGAACGCGCTCGAGATTCGCGAAGCGATCGCGACGCTACGCGGCGAGGGCCCGCCGGACTTCGTCGAGCTAGTGACCGAAGCGTCAGCAAGGCTTCTGGCTCTCTCCGACCTGGGCGTGAACTACGACGAGGCGCGCCGCCGTGTGGAGCAGGCGATTGCGGACGGATCAGCGCTGAAGGCCTACGAGCGCTGGACTGTCGCCCAGGGCGGCGATCCGGACGAGGGCGCATTGCCCACCGCTCCCGTCGTGCGGGAGGTCAACGCTCCGCGCGCAGGAACTGTCGCCTCGCTCGGCGCCGTCCGGGTTGGCAATGCAGCTCTGCGGCTCGGCGCCGGGCGCCGTACCAAGGAGGATGAGATCGACCACTCTGTCGGCATCGTGTTGCGCAAGAAGCGTGGCGACGAGGTCGCCGCCGGCGACACGGTTGCTGAGATCCACGCGCGTGACGAGGCCGCGGCCGACGCCGCGATCGAGGAGGTCCTCGCGGCCTACGAACTCGGCGACGAGGTACCGCGGGAACGCAGTGTCATCCTCGACGTGATCGCGGGCTGAGCGCCGGATCAGCGCAGGCCAAGGCCCGAGGGATCGCACCGACGCGCGCGGGTACGCTGGCTCGGCCATGCCCGAGCTGCCCGAGGTCGAGACCGTGCGTGCCGGCCTCAAACCGAAGCTGGTCGGCCGTCGCTTTGAGGACGTACGAATCGTTGACTCGCGGCTGACGCGTCCCCTCGATCCCGCAGAGGTGGCTGCGGAGCTCACGGGCGAGCGGGTCCGGGCAGTCGATCGTCGCGGCAAGTATCTGATTTTGCGGTTCGAAAGCGGTCTTGTTCTCCTGATTCACCTCCGGATGACGGGAACCCTCGTTCACTCGAGAAACGGCGCCCCGATCAAGGGCCACGTGCGAGCTGTTGTCAGGTTAGACGACGGATCGGACGTCGTCTACCGCGACGTCAGACGCTTCGGCACCTGGCTCGTGCTCCGAGCCGACGAGCTAGATGCTTACCTGGCCGCCCGGCTCGGCCGCGAGCCCCTCGAGGCGTCGTTTTCGGCCGCGGATCTGGGCGAGCGGCTCGGGGGCCGGAAGCTGCCGCTGAAGGCGGCGTTACTCGATCAGCGAACCGTGGCCGGCGTCGGAAACATCTATGCGGACGAAGCTCTCTGGCGCGCCCGGCTCCGCCCGACACGCCCCGCGGGTGACCTCGACGCTCGTGAGCTGCGGGCGCTTCACCGCGGACTCCGGCGGGCGCTCGAGGCCGGTATCGAGCGCCAAGGTGCCACGCTTCGTGACTACCGCACTCCGGACGGGATAGCGGGGACGATGCAACATGAGTTCAAGGTCTACGGCCGCGCGGGCGAGCCTTGTCCGCGCTGTGGGGCACCCATCGCGAAGACGCGTCTCGGCGGTCGCGGGACGTGGTTCTGCCCCGACTGCCAGAGCTGAGCCTCAGGCGGCCAGTTGCTCGGCGAGGCGGCCGCTCTTATCGAGCCGCCAGAGTTCGGTGTAACCGCCGATGGGCTTGCCGTCGACGAGGATCTGCGGCACCGTCCAGCCGCCGGTGAGGTCGAGGAGCTTCTGGCGGAACTGCGCGTCGTTGTCGAGCCTGATCTCGTCGTAGGCGATTCCGCGCGAGTCGAGGAGAGCTTTCGCCCGCACGCAGTACCCGCACCAGGCGGTCGTGTAGATCTGAACTCGTGCCACGGTTGTTTCCAACGAAGACCTGCGCGCGAGATTCCCGACACGCCGCATCCCTACACTTGGTTGCGCGGTGGCCGGGCGAACCTACAAGACCGAAGCGGTCGTCCTGCGTTCGTTCCGCCTCGGTGAGGCCGATCGGGTGCTGCACCTCTACACGCTCGATCGCGGCCGGGTTGGAGCGGTTGCGAAGGGGATCCGCAGGACGAAGTCGCGCTTCGGCGCGAGACTCGAGCCGCTCAGCCACGTCGAACTGCTACTGCATCAGGGCTCGGGCGAGCTGCAGACGGTGACGGGGGTCGAGCTGGTCCGGTCGCACCGCGAGGCGCGCGAGGATTCGCACCGACTCAACGTCGGGCTTGTCGGTCTCGAGGCGATGCTTCGCCTTTTCACCGAACAAGAGGCGAATCCACGCGCGTTTCGCGCGCTGACGCGGTTCCTGGATCTCCTCGACGAACTGCCGACGACAAGGTCTGCCCGGGCCGCGCTCGACCCGCTCGCGCTGTCCTTCCAGCTGAAGCTCCTCTGGCTGTCGGGCTACCTCCCGCACGTGACGAGCTGTGCGGAGTGCGGGGCCGACGAGGGCCTCGTCGGCTACTCGGCGCGAGCCGGTGGCGCGGTATGCCTGGGTTGTCGCGACGAGACGACGTTGTCGCTCGGTCCGGACAGCCTCGCCGGCATCGAGGAGCTGCTCAGGCGTCCTCTGTCCGAGGCCCACGCCGCCGGCCTCGACGCCCGCGCGGCGAGGGACGCGCTCGCCGTCGTGAACGCGTCACATGAGTACCACGGCGGGTTCCGGCTGCGGACGCTGTCGGCCTGACCGCATTCGCCGGCGAGTCGGCGAATGCGCTTGAGAAGGCACAGCCAACCTCCTCCCCGCCGCGAGCCTACCGAGGAAACGCGCGCGCGTGGCTAACGCGACCGTGCCGGACGTCTGACTTCCGCGCAGGCCCGCTGCGAGACTCCGGCAAGTGAATCACGCCCTCGGCGAAGGCTATGAGCTCGACGACGACCGGGACCGAATCGACCTCGCAGCCGTCCATGCCTACATCGCGAACGAGTCGTACTGGGCGCCGGGCAGGTCGCTCCAGACGCAGGCCGCGATGAACGAGGCCGCGGCGCGCCTCGTCGGCCTCTACAAGGACGGTCGGCAGGTCGGCTTTACGCGTACCGCCCTCGTCGCCGGGATGCGCGTCGCCTACCTGTACGACGTCTACGTCCTCGAGGAGCACCGCGGCCGCGGGCTCGGCGAGGCGCTCGTCCGCGAGACGGTCGACCGGGGTCCCTACGCAAGCTACCGCTGGCTGCTCGACACCACGGACGCGCACGGGCTCTACGCGAAGTTCGGCTTCAGTAGGCCCGGCGAGCGACTGATGGAACGGCCGCGCGCCGACTAGCCGCGCTGCTAGTCGCCGGGGTCCCCGTCCTCGCCGTCGCGGATGTCTTCGGCGACGAGCTCCTTGAAAGGCTTCAGCTTTTCGAAGAACCGTTCGGGCGGCACGGCCCGCTTCGGGCTCTCTCCGAGCAGCCACGGCGCCGCGTCGACCGCCGTTCGCCAGGCGACCTCCTCGGCTTCCTGCCCGACGCCCCCGTTCGAGCTCGGCTCGTCGTCCTCCAACGGCACGACCTTGTCGAGGTAGACGTTCGTGAAGCCGTTCCGCTCCTGTTCGTGGAACTCGATCCGGGCACGGCTGCCTTCCGCTGCGAGCGCCTGCCGTGCGATGGCCTCGCGAAACGTCGTGTACTCGTCCCCGCCGTCGTCTTTGAGGACGAACCGCGTGTTGCCGGACTTCGTCTTGAACGCCTTGACCTCGCTGACGTGAACATCCTTCTCCATCTCGGGAGCGAAATACCCGTCGACGGCAAATGCGACACTCCCGAGGCCGTGAACTACCAGGAGATGACCATGGCCCTGGAGCGGTACTGGGCCGACTACGGGTGCGTCGTGATGCAGCCGTACCACACGGAGCTCGCGGCGGGAACCATGAATCCGGCGACGTTCCTGCGCTGCCTCGGCCGGAAGCCGTGGAACGTCGCGTACGTGGAGCCAGTGATCCGGCCGCTCGACGGCCGTTACGGCGAAAACCCGTTCCGCTTTCAGCACTACTTCCAGTACCAGGTCGTGCTGAAGCCGGCGCCCGCGAACGTCCTCGACCTCTACTGGGCCTCGCTCGAGGCTCTCGGTATCGACTTGCGCCGGCACGACATGCGGCTGGTCGAGGACGACTGGGAGCAGCCGACGCTCGGCGCCTGGGGGCTCGGCTGGGAGGTCTGGTGCGACGGGATGGAGATCACGCAGTGGACGTACTTCCAACAGCTCGGCGGCTTCGACGTCGAGCTCGTGCCCGCCGAGATGACGTACGGCCTCGAGCGCCTGGCGATGTTCTTGCAGGGCAAGCGAACCGCCTTCGAGCTCGAGTGGGCACCGGGGGTGACGTGGGGCGACGTCTACCTCGAGGCCGAGCGTGAATGGTCGCGGTACAACTTCGAAGAGGCGCCCGTCGACGTGCTCACACGCCGCTTCGGCGAGTACGAGGCAGAGTGCCGACACCTGCTCGAGCGTCGGCTGACGATCCCCGCCTATGACCTCGTTTTGAAGTGCTCGCACACGTTCAACCTGCTCGACGCCCGCGGCGCGATCTCCGTGACCGAGCGGGCGGCCTACATCGGCCGCGTCCGCAGGCTCGCCCGCGGCGTCGCCGAGGCGTATCTCGCGGTCGAGGAAGAAGATGCCGTCGCTGCTGCTTGAGATCGGCGCCGAGGAGCTTCCGGCCGCGGCCTGCTACGAAGCCGAGGCCCAGCTGCCCGAGCTCGTGCGCGCGCATCTCGGCGTTGCGCCGTCCGAGCTCTTCGTGGGGCCGCGGCGGATTGCGTTCCTTGCCGAGGATCTGTCCGAGCGGACCGAGGACGAGTGGGTCAAGGGGCCGCCCGAGAACCTTCGTGACCGGGCGGCAGCCGGCTTCGCCAAGAAGCACGGTGTGAGCGTGGACGAGCTCGAGGTGCGCGACGGCTTCCTCGGCGTCACGGTCCCCGGACGCGAGCTGCGCGCGGTCCTCCCAGAGCAGATCGACCGGATCGTCCGCGGCTTCTCGTTCGCGAAATCGATGCGCTGGGACGACACGGGCATGCGCTTCGCGCGGCCCGTGCGCTGGCTGCTGGCGAAGCTCGACGACGAGACGATCGTGGGAGAGACCAGCTACGGGCACCGCTTCACCCACGGCCCGGTCGAGATCACAAGCGCCGCTGCGTACGCCGAGACGCTCCGGGCCGCGGACGTCGAGCCGGTCGCCGAGCAGCGGCGCAACCAGATCGTCGCGGGCCTCGACGCCCTCGGGGACTGGAGCGACGCCGGCGGCAAGCTCGCCGAGGTCGTCCATCTCGTCGAGAAGCCGAATGTGCTCGAGGGCCGCTTCGACGAACGGTTCCTTCAGCTCCCTGAGCGCGTGATCGTGACGACGATGCAATCGCACCAACGCTATTTCCCGATCGAGGCCAACCGGTTCGCCGTCGTCTCGAACGGCGGAGATCCAGAGGTCGTCGCGGCCGGGCACACGCAGGTTCTCGAGGCCCGCCTCGAGGACGCAACATTCACTTTCGAGCGCGATGTCGCAGTCGGGATCGACGCGCTGGCCGACCGGCTCGGCTCGATCACCTTCTTCGCGGGCGCGGGCACGTTCGCGGAAAAGGCCGAACGCGTCGCGAAGCTCGTCGAGCGGCTAGGTGGCGGCGACGCGTCGCTCGAGGCCGCTCGCCTTGCGAAGGCCGATCAGGCGTCTGAGCTCGTGCGAGAGTTCCCGGAGCTCGAGGGCTACATCGGCGCGGAGTACGCGCGGCTCGCGGGCTACCCCGACGCGGTGACGGCGGCGATCGAGGAGCAGTACCTTCCGGACGCAGCCGGCGGGCCGCTCCCTGTCACCGAGCCCGGCAAGGTTCTCGCCGCGGGCGACAAGCTCGACACGCTGCGCGTCGCCTTCGAGCTGGGCCACAAGCCGTCGGGGTCGCGCGATCCATACGGGCTCCGCCGTGCTGCGATCGGCCTTGTCCGGCTCGCGCTCGAGGGCGGCCTGACGATCGACCGCGACCTCCTGCCCGCCGACGTGCGCGAGTTCGTGGAGGAGCGCCTCGAGTCGATGCTGGAGGTGCCGGTCGAGTACGTGCGCGCGGCACGCGCGTCGAACGCGCCCGACCTCGGTAGCCTCGCGCGCCGCGCCGAGGAGCTTTATCGAGAGCGCGAGACGCCCGAGTTCGACGGCGTCTACACCGCGTATGACCGCGCCCACCGCCTCGCGGGGAAGGCGCAGGACGAGGCGGCCTCGCAGCTCGACCGCACGCTGCTTGTCGAAGACGCGGAGAAAGCGCTGGCCGAGACACTCGCAAACGTCGCGATCGACGGCAACGGCGACATCAAGGCGGCGCTCGAGTCGGGTGCCCGCCTCGCGCCGGTGATGGAGCGCTTCTTCGAGGAGGTCCTGGTGATGGCTGAGGACGAGGCCGTCCGTGCCAACCGGCTCCGCCTCCTCCTCGACGTCCGCGACACGCTCGGCGCGCTGGGAGACTTTTCGCAGATCCCGCGCTAGCTTAGGGTTGGGCTGAGCAAGCCATGCAACTCGAGCTCCGGCAGCTGCGGTCATTCCTCGCCGTCGCCGAGGAGCTGAACTTCACGCGCGCAGCCGAGCGGCTGCACATCGCCCAGCCGGCCCTGTCGGCGCAGATTCGCCAGCTCGAGCGGCAACTCGGGTGTGAGCTGTTTTCGCGAACGACGCGGAAGGTGGAGCTGACCGCGGTCGGGCAATTGCTCCTCGACGATGCCGCGCGAATAGTCGCCGACGCTGACGCTGCCGCCGCGAAGGTCACCGCCGCCGCGCGCGGCCAACGCGGCGTGCTCCGGATCGTGTTCGCGGCACACGGCGCGGGCGAGACCGGCGCCGAAATCCTGCGGCGCTTCAACGCCGCCTACCCGCACGTCGAGACGGAGGCAATGGAAGTGCGGACGCTCGAGGAGCTCCAGCTTCGCATCCGGGACCGGGACGCGGACGTCGGCTACATCTGGCTGCCGATCCTCTACGAGGAGCTGGACGCCGAGGTTGTGTCGACCGAGCGCAAGCTCGTCTGTATGCACCGCGAGCATCCGTTGGCGTCGAAGCGGGCCGTCGCGGCCGCCGAGCTCGAAACCGAGCCGATCGTCGCCCCGTGGGACATCTACCCCGACGAGCTCTTCGAGTACTGGCTCTCGGCGTTCCGGCCGGCCGGGCGGCGGCCCGACGATCCGGACGGCCAGAGCCTCGAGGAGTGCCTCTCCTTCGTGAGTCGCGGAGTGGCCGTCTACTGCGTTCCGGAGTCGGTCGAGCGGTTCTTCCCACGGCCGGACCTCGTCTACAGGCCGATCCTCGACGTGCCGCCGGCCGAGGTGGCGCTGGGTTGGCGGCGCGACACCGCGAACCCGGTGGTCGAGGCGTTCGTCACAGTCGCACGCGCCGTCGTGCAGGGCGCCGCCGAGCCGCCCGTTCCGATTCAGAAGCTCAGCAGCTGAATCGCCAGCAAATCGGTATTTCACTTCCTGCGCTGCCCGCCGTACCGTGATCCCACGCCGCGCGAGCCGCCTCCCGCACTCGACTGCGAGGCGCGCGCGGGACATCGACCGAGGAGGGACCGATGCCTACCACCGACGGCGCGTCCAACCGCGCCACCTTCGACCTGGCCGCGCGCATGGGCCGCTGGAGCGCACGGCACCGCAAGCTGGCGATCATCGGCTGGCTTGCCTTCGTCCTCGTGGTGTTCGTGCTCGGCGGCGTCGTCGGGACGAAGCAGCTCAGCGATGTCGACACCGAGGTCGGCCAGGCCCGCACTGCGGCGAAGCTCCTTGCACGCGGGGGCTTCGACGCCGGCGATGCCGAGCACGTCCTCGTCCAGAGCTCGACGCTGACCGCCCACGCGCCCGCGTTCCGCAACGCGGTCCGTGACGTCGAGCGCACACTTGCAACGCAACCCACCGTCGACGAGCTGCGCTCGCCCTACGCGGCCGCTCACGGCGGTCAGATCTCGAAGAACGGGCACGCGGCTCTCGTCGACTTTCGCTTCGGCGTGACCGCCGCCGGCGACATCGGCGCCGTCGGAGTGGCGGTCGAACGGGTTGCCGACCGACACCCGGGAGTGTTCGTCGGCGAGTACGGCGATGCGACCGCAAACAAGGCGACCGACGACTCGGTCGGCAAGGACTTCCACCGTGCCGAGCTCCTGTCGATTCCACTGACGCTCGTGATTCTGCTCTTCGCGTTCGGAGCGGTCGTCGCCGCGAGCGTTCCGCTGGTGCTTGCGCTGACGGCGGTCGCTGCTGCGCTCGGTCTTCTGGCGCTGCCGAGCCACCTCTGGCCGGCCGACGATGCCGCGAACTCTGTGATCCTGCTGATCGGCCTCGCGGTCGGCGTCGACTACTCGCTCTTCTACATCCGTCGGGAGCGCGAGGAACGGGCGGCCGGCTGCAGCGAGCGGGCCGCGCTCGAGGCCGCCACGGCCACGTCGGGCCGGGCGATCCTCGTCTCGGGCATGACCGTCCTCGTCGCGGTCGCCGGGATGTTCCTGACCGGGAGCAAGTCGTTCACGGCGGTGGCAGTCGGAACGATGCTCGTGGTCGCGATCGCGATGGTCGGCTCCCTGACTGTGCTCCCGGCAATGCTGGCGGCGCTCGGCGACCGGATAGAGCTCGGACGCATTCCGCTCCTCGCGCGGTTGCGCCGTCGCGAACCCGGGCTGATGAGCTCGCTCGTCGGGCTCGCCCTGCGCCGACCCCTCGCCGCCGTGCTCGCGAGCGTCGGGGTGCTGCTGATCCTCGCCGCACCGGCACTCGCGCTGCACACGAACAGCGCCGAAGAGACCTGGCTCCCGCAGGGGACGAAGGTCGCCGCGACGTACCAGCGGATCCAGGGTGCGTTCCCAGGGAGCGGCAACCCGGCCTACGTTGTCGCGAGCGCTGAGAGCGTCGGCACGCCCGCAATCCGGGGCGCGTTCGCACGGCTGAAGCGGCGGGCGCTTGCCTCCGGCGTCATGCACGGCCCGGTCGAGGTCGCGACGAGTGACGATGGCAGCGTGGCCGGGATGAGCGTCCCGCTCGTGGGCTCCGGAACCGACCGACGCTCGGAGCGCGCGCTGAACCTGCTACGGCACAAGCTCGTGCCGGAGACGCTCGGACGCGTCGCCGGGACGGAGACGGCGGTGGGCGGACTGACCGCGTCGTCGAAAGACTTCAACGACGCGCTGAAGCGGCACCTGCCGATCGTGTTCGCGTTCGTCCTCGGCTTCGCGTTCGTGCTCTTGTTGAGCGCCTTCCGATCGCTCGTCGTGGCGGCCAAGGCAATCGCTCTGAACCTGCTCTCGGTCGCGGCGGCCTACGGACTGCTCGTGGCCGTCTTCCAATGGGGGTGGGGCGAGTCGCTACTCGACTTCCACTCGACGGGCGGCATCGTCGCCTGGCTGCCGCTGTTTCTGTTCGTCGTCCTGTTCGGTCTCTCGATGGACTACCACGTATTCCTGCTCTCGCGGGTCCGTGAGGCGGTCGACCGCGGACTCGACACGGACGCGGCCGTGTCGGACGGGATCCGGAGAACGGCAGGCGTTGTCACGAGCGCGGCCGTTGTCATGGTGGCCGTCTTCGCGATCTTCGCCACCCTGTCACGAATCGACCTCAAGGAGCTCGGCGTCGGCCTCGCGGCGGCGATCTTCATCGACGCAACGCTTGTGCGTGCCGTGCTGCTGCCGGCGACGATGAAGCTCCTCGGAGACTGGAATTGGTACCTGCCGACGTGGCTCGAATGGCTGCCACGGCTGGGGCACGAGGAAACGCCCGAAGCGTTGCCCGCGGGAGCGACGTCGTGAGACGCTGGTTCGTCCCGCTGGCCGCGGTCGGAGCGGGGAGCGCGATCTTCGCGCTCTCCGCTCTCCACGGCGGCGGCCTCTCGATGATCTGGCTCCCCGCCGTCATGCTCGGGGTCGCCTGGCCGTCGCGGACTCGCACGCTTTCGTCCTGCCTGCGACGCTTTCGACGGTGAGCCCGCATGGCCGCGGTACCCTCCGCGCCGTGGCGAACGTCAAGCCTCCCGTCGAGCTGCACGTCGTCTCCGACTCGACGGGAGAGACCGCGACGCGGCTCGTGCACGCGCTCGAAGCACAGTTTCCCGACCAGGAGTTCGAAGAGATCCGGCACCCGCGCGTCGAGACAGTCGACGACCTCCGCCTCGCCGTCGAACGGGCGAAGGGACGGCCCGCAGTCGTGATCTACACGCTCGTCGAGCCGGAGCTCCGCGAGCAGATGCGCGCGCTCTGCCGTCGCGCGAGACTCCACTACTGCGACCTGCTTGGCCATCCGATCGACGCCGTCGCGCGGGTGTCGGGCCATGCGGCACAGATGACCCCGGGCGCGCGGGCGCCGCTCGATTCGACGTACTTCAAGCGGATGGCGGCGATCGAGTTCGCCGTCAAGTTCGACGACGGGATGGGCAGTGGGCTGCGCGAGGCGGACATCGTCCTCGTTGGCGTCTCGCGAACGTCGAAGACGCCGCTGTCGATGTACCTCGGCTACCTCGGCTACAAGACCGCGAACGTGCCGATCGTGAAGGGGATCGAGCCACCCGCCGCGCTCTTCGAGATCGACCCGCTCAAGATCGTTGGCCTCACGATCGAAGCGGGGCGGCTTGCGGAGATCCGCGAGCAGCGGGCAAGGCGGCTCGGCGGCAACAACCGCCGTTACACGCAGCTCGTCGCGATCTACGACGAGCTCGAGGCCGCGGAAGCCATTCATCGCCGGCTCGGCTGCCCGGTGATCGAAATCTCGGAGCTCTCGATCGAGGAGACGGCCGCCCGCGTGATCCGGCTGATCGAGCAAAGACGCTCGGCCGGCGCGGCCGCCACGACCGCGTGAAGCCGAAGCCGCCGGTCCCGCTCTGGCGCTGGGTCGCGTGGGTGCTCGTCCTCGGCGCGGCGCTCTTCGTCTTCTATGTGATCTTCACGCCGTTCTGGATGGCGACGCGTGCGCTCGCATGGCTCGTCGACTTCCGGGCTCGCCGCCGGCCCGGCTACCGGCCCCCGGTCAGGAACGGCGAGGCGTAGTCTCGCTGCTCGTGGGAAGATTCGCGCCACGATGAGTGGGCGTTACGTCTTCGGCTTCGACGAGCCGGCCGAGGGAGGCAAGGAGCTCCTCGGCGGCAAAGGCGCCGGGCTCGCCGAGATGACGGCGCTCGGCGTCCCGGTTCCGGCCGGCTTCACGATCACGACAGACGCCTGCCGCGACTACCTGGAGAAGCGCGAGCTGCCCGAGGGCCTACAGGCCGAGATAGACGAGCACCTGGGCGCGCTCGAGGAGAAGGCGGGGAAGCGCTTCGGCGACCCGCGCGACCCGCTGCTCGTCTCCGTCCGCTCGGGCGCCGCGATCTCGATGCCGGGGATGATGGACACGATCCTCAATCTCGGCCTGAACGACGACGCCGTCGCGGGCCTGGCCGGAACGACCGCCAACGAGCGCTTCGCGCAGGACTCGTACCGCCGCCTGATCCAGATGTACGGCGAGGTGGTGGAGGGAGTCGACGCAGGACGGTTCGAGGAGGCGCTCGCCGACCTGAAGAAGCAGCGCGGCGCGCAGCAGGACGTCGACCTGTCCGCTGATGACCTGAAGGCGCTCGTCTCGACGTTCAAAGAGATCTACGAGCACGAGACCGGCAACGCGTTCCCGGAGGACGCGCGCGAGCAGCTCGCCCGTGCCGTTCGCGCGGTCTTCGATTCCTGGGACAACCCCCGCGCGCAGGTCTACCGCCGCGCGCACCACATCCCCGACGACCTCGGCACCGCCGTCAGCGTCGTCCAGATGGTCTTCGGCAACAAAGGCGAGCGCTCGGGCACCGGCGTGGCTTTCACGCGCGATCCTTCAACCGGCGTGAGCGGCCTCTACGGGGAGTTCCTCGCGAACGCGCAGGGTGAGGACGTCGTCGCCGGCATCCGCACCCCGCGGCCGCTCCAGGAGATGCAGGAGCTGCTCCCAGACGCCTTCGACGAGCTGGTCGAGACGATGCACCGCCTCGAGGAGCACTTCCGCGACATGCAGGACATCGAGTTCACTGTCGAGGACGACCGCCTCTACCTGTTACAGACGCGTGCGGCGAAGCGGACCGCCGCGGCTGCGCTTAAGGCCGCGACCGACATGGTGGGGGAGGGGCTGATCTCGGAGGAGGACGCGGTAGCGCGAATCGATCCCGAGCAGCTAGACCAGCTCCTGCATCCGATGCTCGACCCCGACGCGGACTACGAGATCGCTGCGCGCGGGCTCAACGCGTCTCCCGGCGCCGCCTCCGGAAAGATCGTCCTCGACGCGGACACGGCAGCGGAGCGCGGCGCTACCGAGGCGGTCGTGCTCGTCCGCTGGGAGACGACTCCAGACGACATCCACGGGCTGATCGCGGCCCAGGGAGTCCTGACGGCACACGGTGGCATGACCTCGCACGCCGCGGTGGTCGCGCGGGGGATGGGGAAGCCGTGCGTGGCCGGCTGCGAGGAGCTCAGCATCGACCTCGACCGCCGCAGCATCCGAATCGGTGCGCACGAGCTTTCGGAGGGCGACACGCTCACGATCGACGGGGGCACCGGTGTCGTCATCGTCGGTGCGGTCGAGCTCGTCTCGCCGCAGATCAACGAGGACTTCGAGACGATCCTCGGCTGGGCCGACGAGCACCGCCGCCTGCAGGTACGAGCGAACGCCGACACCCCTGAGGACGCCGCAAAGGCGCGTGAGTTCGGCGCCCAGGGCATCGGCCTCTGCCGCACCGAGCACATGTTCATGGCCGACGATCGGCTGTCGATCGTGCGCGAGATGATCATGGCCTCGGGCGAAGACGAGCGCCGCGACGCCCTCGACAAGCTGTTGCCGATGCAGCAGTCCGACTTCGAGGGGATCTTCGAAGCGATGGCCGGCCTGCCGGTCACGATCCGGCTACTGGATCCGCCCCTGCACGAGTTCCTTCCGCCGCTCGAGGAAGCGACCGACGAACGCATGCGTGAGCGGATCAAGGCTCTCCACGAGGCGAACCCTATGCTCGGGACGCGCGGCTGCCGGCTCGGTCTGCTCTGGCCCGAGATCTACGAGATGCAGGTGCGCGCGATCATCCGCGCTGCCGCCGCGGTCGAGGAGCGGACCGGCGATGCCCCGCTGGTCGAGATCATGCACCCGCTCGTCGGCTTCGCCGAGGAGCTCCGCCGGCTACGAGCGATCACGGTCGCAACGGCAAACGACGAGAGCGAGGCCGTCGAGTACCAGGTCGGCACGATGATCGAGCTTCCACGCGCGTGCATCCGCGCCGACGAGATCGCCGAGCACGCAGACTTCTTCTCGTTCGGGACGAACGACCTGACGCAGACGGCGCTTGGTTTCTCACGCGACGATGCCGAGGGCAAGTTCTTGACGCGCTACCTCGAGGACGGCGTGCTCGAGCGGAACCCGTTCGAGACGCTCGACCAGAGCGGGGTGGGCGACCTGATGCGGATCGCGGTCGAGCGCGGACGCTCGACGAAAGACGACATCAAGCTCGGCATCTGCGGCGAGCACGGCGGCGAGCCGACATCGGTCGCGTTCTGCCACGACCTCGGCCTGGACTACGTGAGCTGCTCGCCGTACCGGGTGCCGCTGGCGCGTCTCGCCGCGGCGCAGGCCGCCCTCGCAGAAGAGGGTGCAGCGTACGTGGCCGCCGGCGGCTGACCCCGCACAGCAGGCTCCGTCTGATGCGCCTCGTACGGTGGACGCATGTGTGACGGTGATCGCTACGACGACCGGGTGACGGAGATTGTCGACGCAGCGCTCGAGCGCGGCTACACGCTCGCGTTCCGGCAGCGGGCGGGGGGTTGGGAGGCGGCCTGGAGGCCGACCGCCCAGGCCACGCCGCCTGCAACGCCTGCGGCCTTCGCGGCGACGCGAACCGCAGCCGCCGAGCAAGCGCTGGCGGCGATCCAAGCTGCGGCCTAGAACCTAGAACCGAAACTTCCCTTCGCCGAGGGATCTTCCGCGCGCGTCAGCCGGCCGATCACGACCGCGAAAGACCAAGTCGGCGGCGCGGCCACGCCAGAGATGCTGGAGGAGGTTCGTTCGGTGGCCCCGCGCGACTCGAATCGGATGAAGACACTCGCTGCGATGTTCGCGTCGATCGCGCTGTTCGCGGCTGCGAGGGCGCATGCGGCCGGGTCCCAGCTACCCGCTTGCACGATTACCGGCACGAATGGGCCGGACGCCCTCAGCGGCACGCCGGGCCCGGACGTGATTTGCGGCCTCGGCGGCAACGACACGATCAGGGGTGGAAACGGCAACGACGTGCTCATCGGGGGTGCCGGTGACGACCTCATCAGTGGAGGCACCGGCAACGACGTTCTCTACGGCGGCGCCGGCAACGATCGTCTCCAGGGGGACACCGGTGCCGACAGCGTCTACGGCGGTGCCGGTCGGGACACGATCTGGGCCTGGGACGGGACGCCGGACCGCCTCAACGGCGGGACCGGCATCGACCGGGCCTGGAAAGACAAGCTCGACCGCGCGACGCTGATCGAGCGCCTCGGATAAGGCCTACGCGTACCCGCGCACTTTCCAGTACGCGATCGCAACGCTGAGCGCGGCGACGGCGACGATGCCCGCGAGCTCGGTGGCGCCGAACCGTCCGTACGCGCCGTGGCCGCGGCCGAACCGCGACAGCACGAGCATGCACGCGGCGCCACCCACTAGGCCGCCGACGTGCCCTCCGATCGAGATATTCGAAAGCACGAAGCTGAGCACGAGGTTGATCACGATCAGGCCCATCGCGCTGCCGCCGAGGACGTAGGAGCCCTGTCGCTCGAGGACGAGCGCGGCGCCGAGGATCCCGAAGATGGCGCTGGAGGCGCCGACGGTCACGGCGTCGGGGGCGAAGACGAGTGCGCCGGCCGACCCAGCGAGACCCGAGACGAAGTAGACGATCAGGAACCGCGTCCGACCGAGATACTGCTCCACCGGCGTCCCGACCCAGTAGAGGAAGAGCATGTTGAAGCCGAGGTGGATCGGCCCGTAGTGGAGAAAGGCCGTCGTGACCAGGCGCCACCAGTCACCCTGGGCGACGAGAGGCCCGAAGAGCGCCCCTTTCTCGAAGATCTTGCTGCCGACCCCGTTGATCGTGCCGCCCGTGGCGAGCTCGATCAGGTAGATGCCGACGTTGATCCCGATCAGCGTTCGCGTCACGAGGCCCGGGGTGCCCGCCGTCGAGAAGCTGCGGATGCCGGTCCTCATCCGCGCGGCGCCTTGCGTCCTGCCCGAATGCTCGGGGCAGCGCTGACCGACCGGAGCGGGCGTCATGCACTCCGCGCAGATCGGCCGCCCGCACTCCGAGCACGACAAGTACGTCTCCCGGTCGGGATGGCGGTAGCACCTCATCGCGGCGGACATGGCTCGACTAGCGTAGATGCGCGGTGCGGATAGACGTCGCCTTCACTCCGCCGGAGGTCCGGCCCACGCACGTTGCGGTCGTCGTCGACGTGATGCGGGCGACCTCCGTGATCGCGCAGGCGCTCGCCTCCGGCTACCGACGCGTGCTCTGCTGCCGGGAGATCGAGGAGGCGCGGGCTCTCCGCGCCGAGCTCGGCGATGCGGCGGTCGTCGGCGGCGAGCGCAACGCACAGCGGATCGAAGGGTTCGATCTCGGCGCCTCACCGCTCGAGTACCTGGAGCCGCGCGCCGAGACGGTGATCCTGACGACGACGAACGGAACGCGGACGATCCTGGCGGCGGCGTCGAATGCGCAAGTCATCCTCCTCGGCGCACTGCTGAATCTCGACGCCGTCGTGGCGGCCGCCCGAGAGCCGGGCGAGGACGTGACCGTGGTCTGCGCCGGCTACCAGGGTGCATTCGCGATCGACGACGCCTACACCGCGGGGCGGATCGTCGCCCTCCTCAAGGGCGAGCCGACAGACGCCGCCGTCGCCGCGATGGCCGTCGCGCGCGCCTATCCGAGCGCGTGGGAGGGGGTCAATGCGCGCACATACGGGCCCCCGGGGCTCGAAAACGACCTGCGGTGGTGCACGGAGGAGAACACGCTCACCGTCGTGCCGAGGCTCGCGCGGCTCGTGGACGAGGCCGCCGAGATCACGGTGTAAAGGTTTCCTCGTTCTAACCGATAACTTTTACCGAAGTCAGCAGAGGAAGGTGGATCCTTTCCGCATGGGGGGCTCGCCAAGCTATCCCCGCTGACTAATGAGGGGGCGGTCTCGCCGCAGGGGCCGCCTCCGTTTTTTCTTCGCATCCTCGCAACCAAGACTCTTGGCCTAGGCGAACCGGCAATTCGGACGGTCGCCACCGGACGCGAGGAGGTCTAGGGTCGACAACGGCGATGGCCGAGAAGAAGGATCTCGAGAGCGCGGACAAGCCCGCCGCGTCGAATTCTCAGACGCAGGCCGCGTCGAAAGAGCAGGAAGCCGGAATGCCTAGGCGGCGGGAGGTTTTCGAGGCGCTCGAAAAAGTGTTCAAGAAACCTCAGTAGTCCCTCGCGTTTGACAGCGAACGTGTGTTCGTGTAGAACATACGTTCGTAAGTGATCGCGTGTCTTCTCATCCCCGGATTCGAGCTGCGGGCGGCCCTTCGGAAGCGGCCT
>Ga0075426_10001457_pt1 | contig 16808 bp, 17 predicted proteins | sample SoiMethybrSBSTD5_FD_75304 | JGI IMG/M metagenome (GOLD analysis project Ga0075426, IMG submission 75304) | Bulk soil microbial communities from a Populus tree surrounding site in Tennessee, USA - Soil MetaG P. TD hybrid SBSTD5 | ecosystem: Environmental > Terrestrial > Soil > Tree plantation... | reverse complement strand
GATCCACGTAACCCACGGCATCCAGCCGCAGGCGATCGGGCAGGGGGCGCGGGTGCTGGCCGGGGCGATCCCCTACCTGCCCGTGGGCGTGCACCTGGCCGTGGTCGACCCCGGCGTCGGCTCGGAGCGGCGGGCGATCGCGCTGCGGACGGGGGACGGGCGCCGGTTCGTCGGCCCCGACAACGGCCTGCTCATCCTCGCCGCCGACGCGTCCGGCGGGGTCGTCGAGGCGGTCTCGATCACGAACCCGCAGATCATGCTCCAGCCGGTGTCGCGCACCTTCCACGGCCGCGACGTGTTCGCGCCGGCGGCGGCACGGCTGGCGGGTGGGATGCCGTTGTCCGAGCTCGGGCCGCCGATCGATCCGGCCGACCTCGTCCGCCGCCAGACGCCCGACCACCGCATCGAGGGATCGGTCGTGCACGCGCCGGTGCAGTACATCGACCGCTACGGCAACATCCAGCTCGCCGTCTCCGGCGGCGAGCTCGACGGGCTCTTCCAGCTGGGCCGGATGGCCGAGATCGACACGGGCGACGACCGCTACTACGCCCGCTGCTCGGACACCTTCACCGACGTCGGGCCGGGCGAGTTCGTGCTCTACGAAGACTCGTCGGGGCTGCTCTCGTTCGCCCTGAACCGCGGCAACGCGGCCGAGCTGACGGCCGCCGAGGTCGGCGTCGAGATCGCGATCGACCTGGCGCCGAGGCTGTACGGAGATTTGACTTGACCCGGCGCCGAAAACGTGCTCTGATGCAGAGGATCGCAACGGCCTTCGCGGAGCGGTAGCACCGTCCCGGAGGCCGTTGCACGTTCGCGGGTGCGGACGGCCCGGCGATACACTGTCCGCCGCCCGGCGAGGTAGCTCAGTTGGTAGAGCACACGACTGAAAATCGTGGTGTCGCCAGTTCGATCCTGGCCCTCGCCATTCGCGCTGTGGCCCACCTTACGGCGGCTGGCTGAGCCACCGCCGTTCCCGGTGCGTCCGTTGGCGCGGTCGCAAGGGCGGCGTACCTCCCATCGACGAGTGCGACGCCGCGGCTGTCACGGGTCGGTGTCGGGGTGTGTCGAGAGTGTCGGGGAACTGCAAATGACCCATGCCAACACCGCCAACCGCTCTTTACCCGGCGAGCGTAACCGCTCGCCGGACTGTTACGCCGGTGACTGATCCTCGGTAGGCCGTACGACCCCTCGGCGCGGCGTGTCGAGTGACACGCCGCCCGGCGGCCCACCGGAACGCTCAACAGACGGAGGCTCGCGGATCCCGGCGCGTCTCGCGTCCCCCGTCTGGGGGAGCTTTTGCCTGCATCTGCTCAATTCACGCTGACGATGCCCACCCCGATCAGGGCCAGCACGATGCCCGCGGCCTGGGGCCGCGAGACGCGCTCGCCGAGCACCTTCTGCGCCAGGATGACCGTCACGACCGGGTACTCGGAGCCGAGCACGGAGACGATCGAGAGGTAGCCGCGGGTGGCGGCGGCTGCGAAGAGCGCATTGGCGGCGACGTCGAGCAGCCCGATGCCGGCGACCGCGAGGATCCGGCCCGCCGGCATCCGCACCGAGCTGCGCGTCGCGAGCACGCCGATGAGCAGCAGGGCGAGCGAGGCGCTGCGGCTGCCGAAGAGGGCCGGGAGCATGTGGCCGCCGCGCACGGCGTGGGCGATGAAGTAGAGGAAGCCGCCGATGCCGAGGGCGGCCGTGCCGGCGAGGATCACGGAGCTGCGCGCGGCCGGTGCTCCGGTGAACTCGTGCACCGACGCAAGCACCGCGCCGGCGAGGGCGATCGCGCACCCGGCCAGCGCCAGCGCGCCCGGCCGCTCGCCCTGGGCGAGGGCGAGCCCGACCGGCACGATCGCCCCGCACGCACTGACCGGCGAGACGATGCTGATCGTCCCCGTCGCGAGCGCGCGGTAGAACGCCGCGATCCCCACCGCTCCGAACACGCCGGCGACGAGACCGACTGCGAACGCATGCGTATCGAGCTGTCCGGCGAGCCCCGTCGCCACGCCGAGCAGCACCAGGCCCGCGAGCTGCGACACCACCAGCACCGGCGCGAGGGTGAGCCGGCGCGTGTAGATCCCACCGAGGAAGTCGGAGGTGCCCCAGACGACGCTGGAGGCGAGGGCGAGGGCGACCGCGAGCATCGCGAGATGCTCGCATGCGGCGTTACGCCGCGGGCGCCTCGGGCGCGACCTCGGCGGCCAGCGCGGCGACGACGGCCGGGTCGTAGATGCGGCCCGCGCCGAGCTTGATGCGGTCGAGGCTGTCCTGCTCGCTGAGCAGGCCGCCGAAGCGGCGCTCGCCCGCCATGGCCAGGTACGACTCGACCGCGAGCAGGATCCGCGCGCCCGTGGGGATGCGCTCGCCCACCAGGCCGTGCGGGTACCCGGAGCCGTCGAGGTGCTCGTGGCTCGCCCGCACGATCTCGCGCACCCGCGCGAAGGCGGGGGCGGGGTCGAGCATGTCGGCCGAGCGCTCGGGGTGCATGCGGATGACGGCCCACTCCTGGTCGTCCAGGGGCCCGTCCTTGGTGATGATCTCGTCCGGCACGGTGGCCATGCCGATGTCGCGCACGCGGGTGGCGGTCGCGAGGTCGGAGAGCTCCGTCTCGCTCAGGCCCATGCGCCGGCCGACGGCGGCGACGAGGCGCTCGAGCTCGGGCTCGGCGGCGTCCTCCGTCACGTCGACGGCCTCGGCCGCTGCCGGAGCGGGCGCAGCCGCGCCCAGTCGGTCGAGCCGCGAGAGCACGAACGAGCCGGGGATCCAGGAGTCGCGGTCGGCGCTCATGAACGCGAACCGCAGCCGTCGCTCGGGATCGATGACGAAGAGGCCCCCCAGTCGCTTCGTGCGCCCGATGCGCTTGTACGTCAGCCCGAGCGCGGCGAACGCCTCGCCGTCTGCGTCCTGGAGCCAGGTCGCGCCGCCCGACGCGGCCAGGCTGCTTCCGAGCGACGATGCGCCCGGCGACATGACCACCAGCGTGCGGCCCGCCCCGAGCCGCTCCGCCAGGTCCTCGAGCATCTCCGCCCGGGGGTCGCCCGCACCGTCAGCCTCGATCGCAGCCAGGACGACCGGCCCGCCCTGGACCAGGTCGTCGACTGCGATCCGATCGCCCTGGGGCGATGTCAGCTGGAATGCGGGCAGCTGCTGATCAAGCTGCGGCATCGCTCGTGTTGCCGAACGGGTCGGCGTCGTCGCCCTTGTCGGCGGCGAAGACGTCGCTCGCGTCGTCCTCGAACGACGACGCCTCGGCCGCGAAGGCCGGCTCGACGGCAGGCGGGGTGGCCGGGGCCGCCGGCGAGAGGCTGGCGCGCGCGGTCTCGAGCGAGGCGAGGATCTGCGTCTGCACGCGGTTCGCGCTCTCGACCAGCTCGTCGGCCTCCTGGCGGCGGCGCGCGGCGTCGGCGAGAACCTCGGCGGCGCGGGCCTGGGCCTGCGCCTCGCGGTCGGCCAGCGACTGCTCGAAGCGCTCGCGGTCGACCTGCAGCTCGCTGTCGAAGCGGGCGCGCATGGCCTCACCGTCGCGGCGGGCCTCGGCCAGGATCGCCTCGGCGCGGGTGCGCGTCTCCTCGAGGTGGGCGCGGGCGGCCTCGCCGGCCTCCTCGAGCATGCGCTCGCGCTCGGCGAGGAGCTCCTCGGTCTCGACCTCGGTGGCGGACTTGAGCGACGCCAGCTCGTTGGCGACGAAGGCGTCCATCGCGCCGATGGTGCGCTCGATCACCTCGCGCAGGCCGTCGACATCGGCGGGCTCGCGGCTGGGGACGGGCAGCCCGACGACGGGCGCCGGTGCGGCCTCGAAGGTCTGGGGCGCCTCGTACACGGGCTCGGCCGCCGGTGCAGCGGAAAGGCCCTCGGCCAGCTGGTCGGCGAGGTCGGCCAGGAAGCGGTCGACCTCCTCCGGGTTGTAGCCGGTGGGGGTGAGCGTGAACGACGCGTTGCGGATGCTCGCGAGATCGATCATGTTGGATGGGACTCCTCGGGCGCGGTAGGGCGGTTGGGACGAGGGGGTCGTCCTTCAGGGTTATCGGGGCTTCACCCCTCCGGCTTTAGCGGCGATCCCTCCGTGGCCGCCGCTCGGATAGGCTTGCGCGCCGTGACCGCAGCTGCCGACCCCGCCCGCCGCATCGCCGTGATTGGCGCGGCACTCGACCTCGGCTCCGGGCGCCGGGGCGTGGACATGGGGCCTTCGGCCATCCGCTACGCACAGCTGAGCGAGCAGGTGAGCGCGCTCGGCTACGAGATCGACGATCTCGGCAACGTCGATTCCGAGCTGGCCGAGGCGCTGTCGGAGGGCGACCCCAGCGCCCGCTACTGGGACGCGATCAAGGCCACCTGCGAGCAGCTTGCGCGCGGCGTCGCGCGCGCCGTTCACGCCGGCGAGCTGCCCCTCGTGCTGGGCGGCGACCACTCGATCGCGGTCGGGACGCTCGGCGGCCTCGCGGCCGCGCACGGCGGCCCCGGCGGGCTGATCTGGTTCGACGCGCACACCGACCTGAACACGCCGGACACCTCGCCGTCGGGGAACGTCCACGGGATGCCGCTCGCGATCGCGCTGGGGATGACCGACGACCGGCGGTTCGCAAGCGACGCCTGGCCGCTGCCGATGCTGACCGACACGCGCACCGTCCTGATCGGCATCCGCAGCGTGGACGAGGGCGAGAAGCAGCGGCTGCGCGGCCTGGGCGTGCACGTCTTCACGATGTACGACGTCGATCGGCGCGGCATCGGGACGATCGTCGAGGAAGCGATCGGGCTCGCCTCCGGCGGCGCGTTCACGCACGTCTCGCTCGACATGGATGTCGTCGACCCGGAGCAGGCGCCCGGCGTCGGCACCCCGGTGCGCGGCGGGATCACCTACCGCGAGGCGCACCTCGGCATGGAGATCCTGGCCAAGCACGGCGTGGTGAGCTCGCTCGAGGTGGTCGAGGTGAACCCCGTGCTCGACGAGCACAACGCCACGGCCAGCCTGGCGGTCGAGCTGGTCTGCTCGGCGCTGGGCGCCCGTATCCTCTAGCCGCACCAGGCGGGGTCAGACCCCGAACGTCGGCCGTTGCTGTTCCGTTGCGCTTCCGTACGGGGTCAGACCCCGTCCTCGGGGACGAACTTGCGGCCGGACAGGGTGTCGGGCAGGTGCTGCTGGTCGACCACGCCGCCCGGGAAGTCGTGCGGGTACTTGTAGCCGACGCCGCGGCCCAGCTTCTGGGCGCCGCGGTAGCTCGCGTCGCGCAGGTGCGCCGGCGGCGGCTGGGCGCCGTGGTCGCGCACCTCGGCCATGGCGGCGTCGATGCCGACGTAGGCGGCGTTCGACTTGGGCGCGCGGGCCAGGTAGACGGCCGCCTGGGCGAGGTTGATGCGGCACTCGGGCAGGCCGACGAACTCCACCGCCCGGGCGGCGGCAACGGCCACCTGCAGGGCCTGCGGGTCGGCGTTGCCGACGTCCTCGGAGGCGAACACGATCATGCGCCGGGCGATGAACTTGGGGTCCTCGCCGGCCGTGATCATCGTCGCCATGTAATAGAGGGCCGCGTCGGCGTCGGAGCCGCGCATGCTCTTGATGAAGGCGGAGGTCGTGTCGTAGTGGCGGTCGCCGCCCTTGTCGTACAGCAGCGGCTGCTTGCGCGCGGCGTCGCGGACGTGGTCTTCGGTGACCGGGCCGCCGGCCGCGCTCGCGACCGCCGCGTCGAGGATGTTCAGGGCGCTGCGGGCGTCGCCGCCGGCAGCCCGCACGACCTCGTCGCGCAGGTCGGGCTCGAGCTCGACGCGCAGCGTCGCCTCGCCCCGACGCACGATCGCCTCCAGATCCGGCGCGGCGAGCGGCATGAGCTCGAAGAGCTGGCAGCGGCTGAGCAGGGCCGAGTTGACCTCGAAGTACGGGTTCTCGGTGGTCGCCCCGATCAGGGTCAAGAGGCCGGACTCGACCGCCGGCAGGAGGGCGTCCTGCTGGCCCTTGTTGAAGCGGTGGATCTCGTCCAGGAACAGGATCGTGCGGCGGCCGTTCCCGCCCAGCCGGTCGCGCGCCTCGCCCAGCACCCGGCGCACGTCGCCGACGCCCACCTGCACCGCCGAAAGCTCCTCGAAGTGGGCCTGGGTGGTCGAGGCGACGATCCGCGCGAGGGTCGTCTTGCCGCTCCCCGGCGGCCCGTAGAAGATCATCGACGGCACCCGGTCGGCAGCGATCGCCCGCCGCAGCGCGCTGTTCTCCCCGACTATGCCGGACTGGCCGACGAACTCGTCCAGCGTATGCGGCCGCAGCCGCTGCGCCAGCGGCGCCACCGACTCGAGCTGCGCGTCCGCGGAGTCCGAGAAGAGGTCGCGGGACATCCCGAAAATCTACTCCCCGCGCCGCGGCCGTTCACACGGACGTCGTGTAGCGTGCGGACATGCTCGAACACGATCTCCGCGCGGAGACGGCGAAGCTGCTCGCCGACCTGATCCGCATCGACACGACCAACCCGCCCGGGAACGAGACGCCCGCCGCCGAGCACCTCGCCGCCTACCTGGCCGAGTCCGGCGTCGAGGCGACGCTGCGCGGGCGCGTTCCCGAGCGGGCAAACCTGGTCGCCCGCCTGCCCGGCACGGGCGACGGCCCGTCGCTCATGCTCCTCGGCCACACCGACGTCGTCCTCGCCGACCGCTCGGAGTGGTCGGTGGAGCCGTTCTCCGGCCTCGAGCGCGACGGCCACATCTGGGGCCGCGGCGCGCTCGACATGAAGGGCCAGGTGGCGGCCGAGGCGGTGGCGTTTGCGACGCTCGCCCGCGAGGGCTGGACCGGCGCCGGCGACCTGATCTACTGCGCGGTGGCCGACGAGGAGGTGGGCGACGGCTGGGGCCTGCCCTGGCTGACCGAGCACCACCCCGACCTCGTCCGGGCCGACTACGTCGTGAACGAGGGCGGCGGCGAGCGGATCACGAACGGCGAGCACGTCGCCTACACCGTCGGCGTGGGCGAGAAGCAGTGCTCCGCCTTCGCCGTCACCACCCGCGGCAAGAGCGGCCACGCGTCTGTCCCGGGCGCCGCCGACAACGCGCTGCTCAAGCTGATCCCGGTGCTCGAGCGCATCGACCGCATGGCCCGGCCGAGCCGCGACCTCCCCGAGCTCCACACGTTCCTGCGCTCGATCGGGGCCGAGGACGACGATCCCCGCCGGCTGATGGAGCGCATCCGCGGGCAGAACCCGCTCCTGGCCGAGATGATCGAGCCGATGCTCGGAGCGACGATCGCCCCGACCGGCATGACGGCGAGCACGAAGATCAACGTGATCCCCGGCCGCGCCCAGCTGCGCTGCGACTGCCGCATCCTGCCCGGTATGACCCAGGCCGACGTCGAGGCGGCCGTGCGCGAGGCGCTCGCCGGGCTCGAGTACGAGTTCGAGTTCATCGAGCGCGACGGCGGCACGATGTCGGCGCCGGCCACGCCGCTGTTCGCCGCGATCGAGGAATTCCTCCCCGAGATCGAGCCCGGCGCGACGGCGGCGCCCGTGATCTGCTCCGGGTTCACCGACAGCCACTGGATGCGAGGCGCGTTCGGCTCGGTCGCCTACGGCTTCATGCCGTCGAGGATGGACCCGATGCTCTCCGGCTCGCTCGTGCACTCGGCCGACGAGCGCATCCCGCTCGCCGACCTCGACCTGGCCGTGCGCTGCTTCCTGCACCTCGCCCGGGCGATGGGGGAGGTGGCATGAGCGCGGCCGACGACAAGGTGCGTCTGGGCGGGATGGCGCTCCAGAACGGGATCCTCGTCCACAGCTTCGACCACTGGGCGGTGGCCGTCCGCGACGCCGCCGGCGAGGTCAGGCTGGCGTCGGGCCGAAAGCCCGACCTGCCCGCGGTCGTGACCGGGACGCCGCTCCTGCGCGGCGTGGCCCGCATGTTCGAGGTCGCCTACCTGCTGCCGACGATCAAGCGCCGCCTGCCGGAGGCGCGCCTGCCGATGGAGTCGCCGGGCATGGGCGCGGCCCTGGCCGGGTCGGCGATCCTGGCCCAGGTCATCCGCCGCACCCGGCTGCACCCGGCCACGGTCGAGGTGGTGACGGCCGGCGCGGCGCTCTTCCCGGCGATGATGGCGCTGCGCGGCTCGCGCATCGCCGGCTACCACGGCGCCGAGCACAAGGCGATCGGCGGCTACGAGAAGGACGGCGCTCCCGTCGACATCGCCAAGGAGCACGAGCGCTGCGGTTCCCACATGGTGGGGCCGCTGATCGCGGCGACGGCGGTCGGGAACGTCCTCGTCTCGCGGCTGCCCGCTTCGCGCCGCGGGCCCGCCCGCCTGGTGGCGAGCGTCGCCGCGATGGGCGCCGCCACCGAGGCCTTCGGCTGGATGACCCGCCACCGCGACCATCCCCTTGCGAAGGCGATGCAGCGGCCCGGCTACGAGCTTCAGCGCGTCGCCGCCACCCGCGAGCCGAGCGCCGAGGAGCTCGAGGTGGCAGAGACCGCGCTGCACGAGGTCCTGAGGCTCGAGCGCGCGGGGTCCTAGGGCGGAGACGGAGGGGACTGTCCCCGCCGACGGCGGGGACAGTCCCCGGACTCGCTACTGGCAACCCGGCACGGAGCGGATCTTGCTCACGAACGCGCCGAGCGTCCGCGGTGCGACCTGGCCGTACTGGCTCTCGCGGCCGAAGGTGTTGCCATTGCGCATGTTGCCGAACTCCCACACGCAGGATCCCGACACCCTGGCGAGGGTCCAGTACGGGTAGAAGTCGCCCGGGCCTGCCGGGGGCATGACGCAGCCCGCGCCGGTCGTCAGGTCGCACGTGCTCTCGCTCGCGCTGACGTCCGTCATGAACTGCATCGCGCTGAAGGCGTGCCCGCGGCTCGTCGGTGTGGCCTGTCTGAACGTCGCCGGGAACCGGTTCGGGCGCACCGACGTCGGCCAGTCGGCCCGGTACGGCGTGCCGTCGAAGTCGAGGTCGCCAACGGCGCCGAAGAACACGTCACAGCCCGTCACCTGGTTGGGCGGGGCCAGGCCGCCGTGCGTGTCGCCCTTGCGGTAGCAGGGGGCGTCGTTCGGCTCCTGGCTGGTCGCGGTGTCGGCGGGAGCGTCCGTCTCGTAGGGGCCGTGGCAGTGGATGAAGTACGGGTCCGAGGCCGGCCCGGTCTTGCCGGTGACGCGCGTGCACGGTTCGAAGTGGCCGATCTCGAACTGGGTGTTGATCCCGTACGGGCCGAAGCCCCAGGGGACGATGTTCTGCGGCTTTGCGGTCGCGTACTCCGGCTGGAAATTGAACGGCCGCCCGCTGCAGTCCGCCATGCTCGTGTTCATGAATCCGTTGTGCGCCGATGCGATCATGACGCCGGCCTGGCCGGTCGTGAGATCCCGCTCGCGGACGGCGAACGCGCGGCCGCCGGCCACGCGCGCGTCGTACATGCGGATGGAGACCCGGTCGCCCTGGTTCATCATGAGCGTCTGCGCGTTGGGCGTCACGGTCGCCAGGTTGGATCGCTGCGGGCTCGGCGGTCCGGTGGGGACGCCGTTGCGCTGCACGAAGGCGAAGTTCACCGGCTCGATGCAGTTGTTGTTGCAGTTGCCGTTGGCGTCGCACTCGACGCTGTCGATCGTGAGTGCAGAGCACCAGTGGGTGTTGTCGCAGCTGATGGAGTCGGAGAACGGCGCGAAGCCCGGCGGGTAGAACTGCAGCTCCATGAAGGCGCTGCCGCCGCCGGGGAAGCCGGCCCTCGGCGCGTTCGCGTCGGACCGCGGCGTGCACGGGAGCTGCGGGTCGGAGTTCGGGTCGCACAGCTCCATCGAGAACCAGGGCGCGATCGTCAGCTCGAAGTTGTGCGTGACGTCGCTCCCCGGATGCGCGGTCGTGGGCATCGCCCGCGGATCCTTCCCGAGCGTCTCGACGAACGTGACGTCGTTGCCCGACCCGGGACGCGACGAGAGGAACCGGATCGACGGCTCGTCGTGCCCGATGTAGTGGTCGTGATCCTCGAGCCGGGACGGCCCCGGCAGCGATGGGTCGGCGCACAGCATCGTCGGCTTGACGGACTTCTGGATGGGGCTGAAGCCGTTGCAGTCGATCTCGCCCAGCCGGTTCGGCATCACGTGGCTGCCGCCGCCGGCCGCGCCGGCCGTGCCTGCCGAGGCCGCGACCGCCACCACCGCCGCGATCACCCCCCACCTGGCGACGCGACGAACCCGAGCTCGGAGTGTATGCGGACGTGCCACCGAACCACCTTTCCCCTTGTATGTCCCTGCCGCGGCTGACCCTATTCAGGCCGGGAACCGGGCGCAAGGGTGTTCGCCGCAGCGGTTGTCCCGTACGCTGGACGTGGTGGACTGGATCAGCGAGCGCAACGTGCACGACTGGCTGCACGACGCGGTGCACGCGCTGCACCTCACCGTCGGCTGGCTGCACGACTTCCTGGTGGCCTGGGGCATCTTCATCTTCCTCGGGCTGCTGTGCTGGCTGACCTGGAAGTTCATCACGATGATGCCGAACGTCCGCCCCAAGCAGCTCGACGCGCGCGCCGACTCCGACGTGCGCTGGGACGAGGTGGCAGGCGTCGAGGAGGTGCGGGCCGAGCTCGAGGAGGTGGTCGAGTTCCTGAAGGACCCGGCCCGGTTTGCGAAGCTCGGCGCGCGCGTGCCCAAGGGCGTGCTCCTGTACGGCCCGCCGGGCACCGGCAAGACGCTGCTCGCCAAGGCGGTCGCCAACGAGTCCGAGGCGAGCTTCTACTTCCAGAGCGCGTCGTCGTTCGTCGAGATGTGGAGCGGCCTCGGCGCCGCCCGCATCCGCCGCCTGTTCCAGACGGCCCGCAAGAACCAGCCCGCGATCGTCTTCATCGACGAGCTCGACGCCGTCGGCCGCCACCGCGGCAGCGGCGGGGCGGGCGGCGGCAGCCAGGAGCACGACCAGACGCTGAACCAGCTGCTGGTCGAGATGGACGGCTTTCACCAGAGCGACCGGCTGGTCGTGATCGGCGCCTCGAACCAGCTCGGCGCGCTCGACACGGCGCTGCTCCGGCCAGGCCGGTTCGACCGCCACATCGGCGTGTCCGCGCCCGACCTGCACGGCCGCGAGCAGATCCTCGAGGTGCACACGCGCGGGAAGCCGCTGGCCGAGGGCGTGCGCCTGGCCGACGTTGCCCGCCAGACCTCGGGCCTGACCGGCGCCGACCTCGCCAACATCTGCAACGAGGCCGCCATCAGCGCCGGCCGCGCCGAGCGCTCGGAGATCGTCCAGGCCGACTTCGACTACGCCCTGGAGCGGGTCGTCGCCGGCCTCCAGCAGCGCAAGCTGATCACCGACAAGGAGAAGCGCGTCATCGCCTACCACGAGGCCGGCCACGCGCTCGTCGCCCGGCTGATGGGCGACGCGATGCAGCTGCACAAGGTCACAATCGTCCCCCGCGGGCAGGCGCTCGGGTACACGCTGAATCTGCCCGAGGAGGATCGCTACCTGCACTCGACCGACGAGCTGCGCGACTGGCTGAAGGTGATCCTGGCCGGCCGTGCGGCCGAGCAGGTCGTGTTCGGCCGGATCACGAACGGCGCCGCGAACGACCTCGAGCGGGCCACGGCGATCGCCCGCTCGATGGTGTTCGAGTGGGGCATGGGCGAGTCGATGCCGCACCAGCAGATGCGCGCCGACAACTACGCCCTGTCGGAGGAGACGAAGCGCATGCGCGACGCGGAGCAGCGCGGCATGACCGACGCGGCCTACCGCGAGGCGCTGCGCCTCGTCGAGCTGCACCGCCTCTACCTCGACCGCCTGGCGCAGGCGCTGCTCGCGACCGAGACGCTGGAGCGCCCGGACATCGACGTGCTGCTCGAGGGGCTCGAGCCGGAGTCGAACTCCTCGCTCGACATCGGCGTGGAAGCGGCCCTGGCGATGCGGCCGCCGCCTCCGCCCGAGTAACCGCTACACGGTGGGGCCGCCGTTCGGCGGCGTCTCGGCCGGGGGCGTCTCCGCCACCTCCTCGGCCGAGCTCTCGACCGTGTCGGACGACGGGCCGTCGTCGGCCAGGCCGTCGCTCTTCACAGCGGCGATCTCCTGCTCCTTCGCGGCGATCTGGGCGCGGATGTCGGTGATCTTCGCCGCGGCTCCTGCCAGCTCGCCCGACCGTTCGGCCAGCGCGTTCGCCTGGTGCAGGTTGAAGGCCTCACGTCCGAACTCGACGAGTGCGTCGCGCTCCTCGCCGTTCAGGTTGCGCAGCTGCACCTGCAGCTGGCCGGTCTTCGCGACCTCCTGCGTCTTCACGGCCACGCTCGACGCGACCTCGGACGCCTGCTGCGTCAGCTTGTCCAGAAATCCCATGCAAACCCCCTTGTTTCGGTGTTCTCTAGGATGCCGTCCAGTGCATCCCCAAGCCATCCATCATATCGGCCATGCCGTGGACGACCTCCCCGCCGCGATGGATGTGTACGAGCGGCTCTTCGGCGGCGTGGTCGAGCACCGCGAGACGGTTCCCGCGCAGGGCGTGGAGGCCGTCTCGATGCGGGTCGGCGAGAGCCGGATCGAGCTCCTGCGGCCGCTGGGGGACGACACGCCGGTGGGCAAGTTCCTCGCCAACCGCGGCCCCGGGATGCACCACATCGCCTACCTCGTCTCGGACATCCGCGCCTCGCTGCGCGGAGCCGCGGCCGCCGGCGCCGAGCTGATCGACGCGGAGCCGCGCCCGGGCCTCTTCGGCCTCGAGGTGGCGTTCATCCATCCCGGCAGCGTGGCCGGGGTCCTGGTCGAGTACGTGCAATATGGAGGAGACGGCGATGGCAGCTGACGTGTCGCGGGTGGAGATCGGGTTCGACGGCGGACTGATCGTGATCACGAAGATCGCGGCGAAGGAGTGGGCGGGCGTCGAGGAGGCGCTCAAGTCCGGGAAGGGCGTCGTCACGTTCGCCGGCGACGAGAACGCGACGTACCACATCGACGTCTCGAAGATCAGCTACGTCAAGCACGAGACCCACGTCGGCCGGGTGGGGTTCTGACCCTCCGCCGGTGGCGTCACCCGGCCCTCGACCGTGTGGTACGGCCCTACACCCGGGCCGGTGACTACGGCCTCCTGTGGGTCGCGGTCGGGCTGGGTTGCGGGCGGCCGGTGCGGTTGGCGGCGACCGTGTGGGGCACGCTGGGCGTGAACTACGCGGTCAAGCAGGCGGTCGGCCGGGAGCGGCCGGCCGATCTGGACGCCGACCCGCTCGTCCCGCCGCCGGCGTCGTCCTCGTTCCCGTCGAGCCATGCCGCCATGTCGACCGCGGCGGCGATCGCCCTCTGCAAGGTGCGGCCGCGGTTCGCACCGCTGTGGGTGGCGATGGCCGGGGCGATGGCCTGGAGCCGGGCGTACGCCGGCGTCCATCACACGAGCGACGTCGTCGCGGGTGTCGCCGTCGGGGCGGTGACCGGCACGATGGCCGCGGCCGTCTGATGGCGGGCGTCGAGGTCGGCCTGGTCGGCCTGCCGAACAGCGGCAAGTCGACGCTCTTCAACGCCCTGGCCGGGGGCGGTGCCGTGGTCGCGCCGCACATGTTCTCGACGGTCGAGACCGTGCACGGCGTCGCCGACGTGCGCGATCCCCGCCTCGACGCGCTCGACGCCGTGTCGAGCTCGCAGTCCGGCAAGCTCGTGCCGGCGACGCTCCAGGTGGTCGACATCGCGGGGCTCGTCAGGGGCGCCTCCCACGGCGAGGGGCTTGGCAACCAGTTCCTCGGCAACATCCGCAACACCGACGCCGTGGTGCACGTGCTGCGTTGCTTCGAGGACGACACCGTCGCGCATCCCGCGGGCCGGATCGACCCGCTCGAGGATGCCGAGACGGTCGAGCTCGAGCTGGTGTTCGCCGACCTCGCCGCCATCGAGCGGCGGTCCGCGCGGGTGGGCAAGGCCGCCAAGGGCGGCGACGCCGCGGCCGTCGCCGAGCAATCCGCGCTCGACGCGCTGCGCGAGTGGCTCGAAGCGGGCAAGCCGGCCCGATCGTGCGCGGTCGAGGTGCCCGCGTCGCTCGACCTGCTCACGGCCAAGCCGGAGCTCTACGTCGCCAACGTGGACGAGGGCGGCGACCCCGAGCAGGTGGCGGCGGTCGAGCGCTTCGCGCGGGAGCGCGGCAGCGAGTGCATCGCCGTGAACGGCAAGATCGAGGCGGAGCTGCGCGAGCTGCCCCCGGAGGACGCCGAGGCCTTCCTGGCCGACCTCGGCATCGAACGGCCGGCACTCGACGTGGTCACCCTGGCCGCCTATCGGCTGCTCGACCTGATCCCGTTCTTCACGACCGGGCCGAAGGAGACGCGCGCCTGGACGATCCGCCGCGGCCAGAATGCGCAGCAGGCGGCCGGCCGCATCCACACCGATCTCGAGCGCGGCTTCATCCGGGCCGAGGTGATCGAGTGGGACAGGCTCGTCGAGGCCGGTTCCGAGGCCGAGGCGAAGAAGCGCGGCTGGGTGCGCGTCGAGGGCCGCGACTACATCGTCGCCGACGGCGACACGCTGAACATCCGCTTCAACGTGTAGCGAGTGGGGACACGGCCGCCCCGCTCGGGGCCTGGCCCCACCGCTCGATATCAGTCATGATGCGGCTGTGATCGCAGGCGTGCATGCGCTGCTCTACGCGGACGACGCCGAGGCCGCCCGCGCGTTCCTGCGCGACGTGCTCGGCTTCGACTCGGTCGACGCCCACGGCGGTTGGCTGATCTTCGCGCTCCCGCCGGCGGAGCTGGCCGTCCACCCGGCGCAGGGGAACGATCGCCGCTCGGGCGAACACCAGCTGTGGCTGATGTGTCACGACATCCGTCAGACCGCCGCCGACCTCGAGGCCCGCGGCGTTGAGCTGGCCTCGCCGATCACCGAGGAGCCATTCGGCCTGATCACGTCGATCGAGGTGCCCGGTGCGGGTGAGATCGGCCTCTACCAGCCGACGCACCCGAGCCCGCTTCAGGGCTTCGGCTGAGTCGCCGGGGGCAGCGCCCCCTGCGCCGTCGGCAGGATCAGCACCTCGCTGACGTCGACGTGGTCGGGCTGGTCGAGCGCCCACATGACCGCGCCCGCGACGTCGTCGGCCTCGAGCCGGTCCGTGCCCGGGTTGTCGAAGAACGGCGTCTCGACCCCGCCCGGCTCGATCAGCGTCACCCGGATGCGCGCGTTGCGGTGCGTCTCGCGCAGCTCGCCGCGGAGGCTCTGGCCGATGCCGGTGACCGCAAACTTCGTGGCCGAGTAGAGCGAGCCCGGCAGCGACCGGCGGCCGGCGATCGAGCTCGTGAGGATGTAGTGGCCGGTGCCGCGCTCGAGGATGTGGGCCAGCGTCGCCCGGATGGTGTACGCGATCCCGAGGACGTTCGTCAGCACCATCGCGCGCCAGTGCTCGGGCGTCTCGTTGAGGAAGCCGCGGGTGGCGCCGAAGCCGGCGTTCGCGAAGACGACGTCGATCCGGCCGAAGCGGTCGAGCGCGGCGGTCGCCACGGCCTCGACCTGGTCCCACTCGGTCACGTCGCAGGCGACGGCGAGGGCGTTCTCCGGCCCGAGCTCGGCGGCAAGCGCGTCGAGCGCCTCCTTGCGCCGCGCCGCGAGCACGACCCGGTCGCCGCCCGCGACCGCGCGGCGGGCGGTGGCCGCGCCGATCCCGGTCGACCCGCCCGTGATGAGGACGACGCGATCAGCCATGGCCGGAGAGGGCCTCGCCGACCCGCGCGTCGAGCGTGTTCGCGTGGTGGAGCGCGACGGCCTCGGGCGTCTCCAGGCGGCGGCCCTCGATCGGCCCGTGGTGGCCGGCGACGGCGTTCAGGAGCGGCAGGAGCACGTCGTCGGCCAGGCCGGCCTCGCGCGCGCCGGCGTCGATCATGCGCACCCCGGCGAGGACGTGCCCGAGCAGCCGCCCCTGCTCCGAGACGGCGATCGTGACGCCCGGCCGGAACGTCTCGGTGCGGCCCACGTCGTGGAGCAGCGCCGCGGTGAGCAGGATGTCCGAGTTGAGGCGCGGGTGCAGCTGTGCGGTCTCGCGGCAGAGCGTCGCCACGGCGACGGTATGCTCGAGCAGGCCGCCGGCATAGTCGTGGTGGGTCTCGGCGGCCGGCGCGGAGCGCAGCCGCTCGCGGAAGCGGGCGTCGGCCAGAAACCGGTCGAGCAGCCCGCGCAGCCCGGGGTGGGCGACCTCGCCGGCCAGGAACTCGACGAAGCCGTCGAGGGTCTCGGCGTCGCGGCGGGCGCCGGGCACGAGGTCGAGCGGGTCGCCCGCCTCGATCTTCTCCAGGTCGCGGACGGCGATCTGGAGCCGGCCGCCGTAGCTCTCCACCCGTCCCAGGACGCGCACGGTGTCGCCCTGGTCGAAGCGCGATCCGAGCAGGTTCACGTCGTTCCAGACAACGCCGGGCACGCGGCCGGTGCGATCGGCGAGCTCCATCGAGAGGAACGGGTCGCCGTTCCGGGTGTGGCGGCGCTGCTTGCGCTGGACGGCGAACATGGCGTCGACGAGCGTCCCCTCGCTCAGATCGGCCACGTAGGTGTCGCCCGCCATCTCCGCGACACTTTATCGGCCGGCGGCGCCTGAGGCCGGGCCGACAATCGGGGTCAGACCCCGAACGGCGGCCGTTGCACTTTCGTGACGCTTTCGTACGGGGTCTGACCCCGTCTTCCGGTGCCAGGCACCGGTCGTAGGCGTGACCACCTAGTATCCCGCGGATGGCATCGGAGCCCCTGACGAGCGTGGCCCTGCGCCCACTCCGGGCGCTCCGCTACGACCCCGACAGGGTCGACCTCGCCGACGTCGTGGTTCCGCCCTACGACGTGATCCCGCCGGCCGACCGCGATCGCTACGCCGCCGCCAGCGAGCACTCCGCCGTGCAGCTGGTGCTGCCGGACTCGCCCAGCCGCGCCGGCCGG
>Ga0075426_10001454_pt1 | contig 16826 bp, 11 predicted proteins | sample SoiMethybrSBSTD5_FD_75304 | JGI IMG/M metagenome (GOLD analysis project Ga0075426, IMG submission 75304) | Bulk soil microbial communities from a Populus tree surrounding site in Tennessee, USA - Soil MetaG P. TD hybrid SBSTD5 | ecosystem: Environmental > Terrestrial > Soil > Tree plantation... | reverse complement strand
GTCGGCGGCGCCAGCCTCGATCCGAAATCGTTTGCAGCCATTGTGAACTGGTGATGACCGTGTGGCCGCCGCTCTCGACCGATTTGGGAATTTCGTGATTTCGTGATTTCGCGATTGAGCAGGCAGAAAAAATCGCGAAATCAGTGAAATCCCGAACCGGCGAAGCGCGCGGTCGCAGGTGGGGTCCGCCGTTAATGCCGAAAATACGGAGCTAGCGAGATCGCGCTTGTTCTATTTCGGAACTGGCGAGGAGGAACCCGCTAATGCGCCTTACGACGTGCTCAGCAGCGCGCTTACTGGATGGTTAGTGTTGCTGATCCAGTAGCTGTGCTCGCTGTTGCAGTGATCGTCGTAGTCTGGCCCGTGGCGGAAGTGTTAAATGTTGCAATTCCTGTACTGCTTCCGATGGGAATAGCGGCGTTGCTGGAAGTCCAGGTTGGCGTCACAGATTGTCGCGACGAATCAGTCGCACTAAATGTTACTGAGCCTGCTGAAGATGAAACCGTGAACGCCCCAGATCCGAGCGGCGTGCACAATGGGCATGTGATCGTGAGACCGTTTGACGTCTGATTGCTCACGCTGAGAGTGGTGCTTGCAGTTTGATTTCCGGACTTCGCCGTGATCGTAGTACTGACCCCAGTGCTCGTTCCCGCAGTTGCCAGTCCTGCACTATTGATGGTTGCGGCGTTCGCGTTTGAAGAAGACCAGGTGACGGACGAAGAAAGGTCTTTTGTGCTGTTATCACCAAAGGTGCCAGTAGCGGTGAACTGCTGTGTTTTGCCGGGTTGAATCGTCGGATTATTCGGAGAGATTGTGATCGCAACCAGCGTGCCGGCGTCTGGAAAGAACTTCCCGCACGCAGCGGCAGAGACCACAAACAGAGTGATCGCGCAAAGCACAACCATCTGACGTTTAATTCGAGGTCGTTTGATTGACAGTGCCAGCTTCGCGGCTTCTTTTCCCAACGTCAACATGCGCAGTACACGCCTCCTGAGTGCATGAACGAAGCTCCTGCCGGTTCCTGCAGAGAATTTGCAGAGCCTCGTCCTGTGCTCAACCGGCGGACGCTCGCAATTCAGGCACGCTCTCCGCAACTTCCAGAGCTTCGGTGAGATCGGCGATCAGATCGTCAGCATCTTCGATCCCAACCGAAAGTCGAACCAGATCCACCGGCAGCTGACGTTGCGACGCGACCTGCGGCGGTACGCTCGCATGCGACATCCTTCCCGGCAAGCTCACTGACGATTGTAGCCCGCCAAAGCTTACCGTGATGGGAAACAGCTTGAGCGCTTCGACCACCTGCCGTGATGTCTCGATCGAACCTGTCTCGAAGCTCACAACGGCACCATTTCCGCGCGCTTGCCGGACATGGATGCCGAAGCTCTTGTTCTCCAACAGAGATGGGTAATAGACGCGCTTCACGCCTGAATGTCCCGACAGAAATTGGGCGATTTGTGCAGCATTCCCCTGTTGACGCTCAAGGCGAACGCCGAGAGTTTTGATTCCTCTCAGCAGCAGGTAGGAATCGAATGGTCCCAAAACGGCACCTTCCCCGTTCTGGATGAGATACAGGTCTTCCGCAAGCTGGGCGTCGCGAACGATGACTGCTCCGGCAATTACATCGCTGTGTCCGCAAAGAAACTTGGTAGCCGAGTGGACCACGATATCGGCTCCCAGCGTCAGCGGGTTCTGTAGATACGGCGAGAGCATAGTGTTATCGACGCAGAGTAGAGCATTGTGCTGATGGACAACATGCGCCAATCCTGCGATATCCACGACCTTCAGCAGTGGATTCGTGGGAGTTTCGATGTGAACCAGACGAGTTCGTGGACCGAAGGCGCGGGCAAAATCTTCTCCCGTCGTGCCCTGCACGTAGCGGACGGAGATTTCCGAGCGCTTCAGGATTTTTGAGAACAGGCGGCAGGTTCCGCCATAAACGTCGTCTACCGCGAGAATTTCGTCTCCAGGACGAAGCAGGCGAGTCACGGCCGCAAGCGCCGCAAGCCCGCTGGCAAACGCAAAAGCGCGAGTTCCGTGCTCGAGCTCGGCGAGCTGCTGTTCCAAAACGGCGCGCGTAGGGTTGCCGCTGCGCGAGTAGTCGTACTCGCTGAATTCAAGCGCGCCTTCCTGCTCGAAGGTGGCGGTCTGGTAGATCGGAGTCGTAATAGCGCGGTGCCGGTCGCCCGGACAACCGGCAGATTGAACCAATTTCGTGTCGATTTTCATAACGCTAACGCCTCCTCGCCTGCACCCACGGCGGCTGCTATTGCGATCTTTGCTGAATGTTCTTGCTCATCAATACCGACGACGCACAGCCGGCTGCGAACCAGGCTCGACAGATCAGCAAATACCGCTTCGGTGGTCGGCCATCTGCCTGCGCCTTTGCCTTGCAAGATGTGAGTCTCGCCGTTCGTGGTCTTCACGACCACGCAATTCTCTTCGCGATTCGTATTCGCCAGCGGATGTCCTGCTTCGAGCACAATGGGGTTTACCTCAGCGATGATGCCGTCACCTTCTCGACGCAAAGAACCAACGAGTCGCACGGCTGAACCGGACTTTGATAGATCAAATACATGTCGCGGATCGATTTCAGTGATGCCTGAGCGATGAACCGACGCAAACGGCAGCTCCAGTCCGAACGCTGCGTGTGCGATCAGCACCAGCTTGCAAGCCACGTCGCTACCATCGAGATCGGCGGAGGGATCGGCTTCGGCCAGTCCGCACGCTTGCGCCTGTGAAATTGCCTGGTCGAAGGGAATGCCGCGAGCAAGCTCGTGCAGAATGAAATTTGTGGTGCCGTTGAGCACTCCTTCGACGGTGTCAATCTCATGCTGACCTGCAAGCCGCCGAAGAGTTTCCAAAACGGGAACTGCGCCGCCGACCGCCGCTGAGCAGAGCAATTGACTGCCTCTCGCTTCGACGATCTCATGCAGCTCAGGATGATTTGCTAATGCAGCTTTGTTTGCAGTGACAACATGTTTCCCGGCAAGCAGCGCCGATTTAATGCAGTCGGCAGCCGGTTGGATTCCGCCAAGAACTTCGATCACCACGTCGCAATCGCGATTCACCACATCCCAAACATCGGTTGAGAGCAGAGATTGCGGCACTTTCTGCTCAGGCCGATGAAGATTCCGGACCGCAATTCCGACCGTCTCAAAGAACTCCGGTTGTGCGGCAAGTTCCTGATAAACGCCGTATCCAACTGTTCCTAAGCCCAACAGAGCGACGCGTACCCGGTCGCGCTTTGCCCGCGATGGAAAGTACGCTGTGCTCTCAGCTCCAACAATCGTCGCTTGCTCGGCTCCAAGCGCCGCCACTTCGAAGCTCTGGCTATGCTCGCGAGAGAAGCGCAGCGCCTTTTGCTGAATGATGCGGCCGCCGATGGCCAAGGCATCTTTCCAAGTTAGCGACGCGTAACATCGTGCAGCGCTTACGTGAGGGTCGTGGTCATACACACCATCAACGTCCTTGAGCAGACGGCAGCGGCCACGAAGATGAACAGCAAGAAAGAGCGCGCTTAAGTCAGAGCCCCCACGGCCGAGAAGAGACGTTCTGCCGTCCTGCATCTGGCCGATGAATCCGGGTACTACGGCAACGCGTGAGTTGTCGAGCGCCTTTCGAATCGCGCCGACATTCAGGCGAACCGGTTCGGCGTTGAGTACACGTCCGCTGGTACGGAGTCCCAAACGTGAAGGATCGAACGCGCTAGCCGGGATTCCGGCGCGATCGAGCGCCAGAGCCAGCAGCGCGGCTGCACGTTTCTCTCCCGTTGAGAGCAGAAGAGCGAGCGCACCCTCCGGAGGCTGGTCGGAATATTCTCGGGCCGACGCGAGAAGCTGATCGGTGGTTTTCCCAAATGCGGAAACAACTGCCACGACGGAGTATCCATCGCGCAGCCAACGATAAATCTCGTGGATAGCTCGTGGCAGATCAGCCTCGCTGCGCAGCACCGAGCTGCCGAACTTGAGGACAATTACGCGCATGCCGCGCTCCTCTCGGTGCTACAGCTTTCCGCCTTCTCCAGCGCCTGTTCGAGATCGGCGATGATGTCCGATGCATCTTCCAGCCCAACCGACAGCCGGATCAACCCGTCGGGAATGCCAAGCGCAACGCGTGTTTCTGGCGGAATATCGGCATGGGTCATGCTCGCCGGATGCGTAATCAGCGTCTCGGCTGCGCCGAGATTTTCTGCGAGTGAGCAGAGCTTTACAGACTTCATCAACTCCAAAGCGGCAGGAGTGCCCCCGTTTACTTCGAACGAGAGCATTCCCCCGTGCGCCGCGTGCTGACGGCACGCAAGCTCGTGCTGTGGGAACGAGCGCAGCCCCGGATACGAGACGCGTTTTACCGTGGGGTGCTGCTCGAGCCAATTCGCAACTGCGAGTGCATTTTGGGAATGACGTTCGAGTCGCATGCTCAGGGTTTTGAGGCCGCGCTGCGTTAGCCATGATTCCAGCGGTGACTGAATGCAGCCGATCGTCTTGCGCACGAGCCGAAAGCGCTCCAGCAGAGCTTCGTCCTTTGTAGCGAGCGATCCGCCGACGGTGGCGTTGTGACCTTCGATGTACTTGGTGGTCGAAAGCACGCTGATATCAGCGCCGAGTTCGAACACAGGCTGCAGTGCAGCAGTCAGGAAGGTGTTATCGACAGCGAGCAGCACACCGGCTTTGCGCGCCACCGAAGAGACCGCCGCGATGTCGGTCAGTTTCAGAGTGGGATTCGCCGGCGTCTCGATGAAAATCAGCTTGGTCCGCGGTTCCACGGCGGCGGCAACTGCGGTAACGTTAGATGTGTCGACAAAGCTTACCCGGGCTCCGAATCCTTCCAGCACCTGGCGAAAGAGGCGTACCGTGCCGCCATACACGACGTCGGAAATGATGACGTGGTCGCCCTGTTTCAAAATGGAAAGAAAGAGCGTGCTGATGGCAGCCATTCCTGTGGAAAAGCACAGCGTGGGCGCCGTCTCAAGCGAACCGAGAACATCTTCCAAAGCGGAAACCGTAGGGTTCGCCGCACGCGAATAAGTAAATCCCTTGTGGACTCCTACTGCTTCCTGAACGAATGTGGTGGATTGATAGATCGGGGTAAGGATGGCGCCGGTAGCGGAATCGGGGGGCTGCGTGCCGTGAATTGTGCGTGTACAAAGACCGCGATTATCTGAAGACATGAATCCTCCTGCGTAAGCTATGGAATTTGCGCTGAAAATACGAAGACCGCCAGGATCCCCAGGCGGCCGCTCACGTCAGGAAGGTTATTGCTCGACTCTCACTTTCCCGATGTGGACAGGTCACCGCCCGGGGTGCACATGCCCATATACATTCGGGTTCCTGTGAGAGGAGTCATTGAGGCTCACTCCCGCTAGCTGCGGGTTAAGGTGATTCTACACATTGGGGTGAGTCTGTCAACTTGGGAACAGCGTGGGTAGTGGGTCAGTTTGAAACTGACCCACTACCACAGCGTGGATTTGGTGGACAAAAAAGTGGACTTTGTGGACTGAGCGGACTTTGTGGACCCAAAAGCGCTGGGAATAACCCGCGTCCATTCCGTCCACGAAGTCCACTCAGTCCACTGCAAATACCTGCTACGAAACCTCTTGCAGCGCGCGATAAAAGTCCTTGTGATTGCGTGTTGCGACCAATTCTCTGCCGCTCAGGAGCTTAATCAAGCTGTCCCCACGGCGCAGCGACTTGCAGTCTTTTACGTGCATGAGGTTCACGATGGTGGAGCGGTGTATACGCGAGAACAGTTTTGGGCTGAGCTTCTGCTGAAGCTCGTTCATCGTCGACCTCATGGTGTAGGTCACACCCGCAGCGTGAATTTCCACATAGTTCGCGGCTGCCGTGAAGCACTCGATATCAGTGATGGGAATGACGATGATTCTGCCACGAGAGATCACGCGCAGGTGCTGGCGGGCGCTGCCGTCGGCAGCGTCGCGACGCTGGACGACTGAAGGACCATTCGGCGCCGGAACTGCAGGCCTACTGTCCAAAACCGCAGGATTCATGCCGCCGTTGTGAGTGCTACCGGCGCTCACGGCGGAAGCGCGCATGCTCATTGCAAAAGCCTGTCCTTTGAAACCTTGCATCGATTCCCTCACAACTCGAGTATTTACCCAGCAAAATACCTAAGGGCCATGTCCGGTTTGTCACAGAAATGTCATGGGGATGTAAAACCTTCAGGCAGATGTATCAGAGCGCAGGCTCGCAGGCCAGACCCAAATCTTTGCTCGTTGCCGCTTGCCTGTGGTACGAACAGCCGAAGCTGGAATATGGCTTGCACTGAGAAGTTGGGCTGCTCTTCGGATCGTGGAGGCCGGTTTTCAACAGCTATCCTCTGCTGACACCGCGCCGTCCTTGGCGGATAATCTTCGCCATGCTCCTCACCTACTTGCCGGCGAGGGCGGCCATCTGCCCAGACTAAGCTTGCGATGAGCAGAAACACGAGAGTCCGTTGACGGTGATGAGCGAAGCCTCCACTCCTCTGATGCGGCAATATGCCGCAATCAAAAAGCAGCACCCCAACGCTCTGGTTTTTTTTCGCCTTGGCGACTTTTACGAGTTGTTTTTCGATGACGCCGTCATCGCTTCCCGTGAATTGCAGATCACGCTCACATCGCGCAATAAAGAAAAAGAGGTGGCGGTGCCGATGTGCGGTGTGCCGTACCACGCGGCTGAGGGATATTTAGCGAAGCTGTTGCGGAAGGGATTTCGCGTCGCCATCTGCGAGCAGATGGAAGATCCCAAGCTCGCCAAGAAGCTGGTTCGGCGTGAAGTAACGCGCGTGCTGACGCCCGGCACCGCTGCCGACGCCACCCTCGCCTCCGAGGAGAACAATTTCCTGGCGGCCAGCGCGCAGATTGGGGACCGTGCTGGATTGGCTGCGCTGGATCTATCCACTGGGGAATTTCGCGCGACTGAATTTGCCGCGCAGGATCGTGCTCGTTTGCTGGAAGAGCTCAGCCACATGCATCCGCGTGAAGTGCTTTTTCCTGCTGCGCTGCCGCTGTTCGCAGCCACTGAGGCGGAACAGTTCTCGACGGCCGGCTCACGGTTCACCGAAACTCCGGTCGAGGACTGGGCCTTTTCACCCGACTACGCCATTCCTCTTTTGGAAAACCAGTTTGGAGTGCTGTCGCTGGAAGGATTCGGCCTGGCGACACGCCAGGCCGCGGCGACTGCCGCCGGAGCGATTCTCCACTACGTCCGCAGTACGCAACAAGGGACTCTCGATCACGTCGATCGCATCGGTTTCTACGATCGCCAGGATTGTTTGGTGCTCGATGCGGTCACGGTTCGAAATCTCGAACTCGTCGAGCCACTCTTTTTCGGCACTGGGCCTGAAGTCACGCTATTTCGCACTCTCGACGCGACACTCACGCCGATGGGCAAGCGGCTACTCCGTTCCTGGCTGCTGCGGCCTTCGATTGATCTTGCTGAAATTCATTACCGGCAGGATGCGGTTGCTGTGGGCGTTGCGCAGACCATCGATCGCGAAGAGCTGCGGCGAAAGCTGGAGCGCGTACTCGACCTGGAACGACTGCTGAGCCGCGTCACTCTGGAAACTGCGAATCCGCGCGACTTACTCGCGCTATCGGCATCATTCGCAAACTTGCCGCACATTAAGAGCGGATTGGGCGCATTGAAATCTTCGCGCCTCGAGCAACTCAATCTGCTGATCGATCCACTGCAAGATTTGTGCGAGCGAATCGATAGAACGGTCGTTGCGGAGCCTCCACTCTCGTTCAGCGATGGCGGAGTAATTCGTGCCGGTATTGACCGTGAACTCGACGAGTTGCGCGACCTCAGCCGAAACAGCAAGCAGTACATCGCGCAGATCGAGGAACGTGAGCGCCAGCGGACCGGCATCAACTCGCTCAAGGTCAAGTTCAATTCCGTCTTCGGCTACTACATCGAGGTCACCAAGGCGAACCTGCACCTTGTCCCGGCAGATTTCGAGCGCAAGCAGACTCTGGTAAATGCTGAGCGCTTCACCACTCCCGAATTGAAACAGTACGAATCCAAGGTGCTTGAAGCCGAAGAAAAAATCGTCGAGATCGAACGTCGTTTGTTCACCGACCTGCGAGTGTCGATTGCGGCGGAAGCCAAGCGCATACGGCAAACCTCGCTCGCAATTGCGGGAGTGGATGTGCTGCTCGCGCTCGCTCACATCGCTGCGGAGCGCGGATACACCCGCCCCACAGTTGATGAGTCAGGCGTAATCGAGCTTGTTGAAGCTCGGCATCCGGTTGTCGAGCAGCAGGTAATGAGCGGGGCGGAGCGCTTCGTTCCAAACGATCTGCTGTTAAATCCTCAATCGGAGCTGATCGTGCTCCTCACGGGTCCCAATATGGGAGGTAAATCCACATACCTGCGGCAAACGGCGCTGATCGTGATCATGGCCCAGATGGGATCGTTCGTACCTGCACGCGCGGCGCGTATCAGCATCGTCGATCGCATCTTCACCCGCATCGGTGCCAGCGACAACCTTGCACGTGGGCGCTCGACGTTCATGGTCGAGATGACGGAGACGGCTGCGATTTTGAATACAGCTACGCCCCGTTCGCTCGTCTTACTTGACGAGATGGGACGAGGAACAGCGACCTATGACGGTCTCGCATTAGCGTGGGCGACGCTCGAATATTTGCATTCGGTGACTAGGGCAAAAACTCTGTTTGCTACGCACTATCACGAACTCACCGCACCCGCTGACGATTTGCCGGGAATCAAAAACTACCGCGTATCCATTAAAGAGACGCCGGCCGGCATTATCTTCCTTCGCAAAGTAGAGGCTGGGGCAGCCGACAAAAGCTATGGCATTGAAGTTGCCAAGCTGGCCGGCTTGCCGCTTGAAGTGATTCGCCGTGCGCGCGAGGTTCTGGCACAACATGAGGGGCAGGAACAAAAATCAGTGCAACACCTGGAGCACAATCGCAGCCGCGAGCAGACGGAATCAGTCCAACTTGCCATCTTTACCCCGCTTTCCCAGCAAATTGTGGACCGGCTGAAGGAAGTCGATGTGAATCGGCTCACGCCGCTGGAAGCTCTTACTTTGCTCGACCAGCTTAAGAAACAACTTGAGTAAAGTGAGACATTTCTAGGTGGAGCTTAAGCGCATTCTCGGCGCCGTTCACCAAAGATTTTCTTCGTGACCTCTCGTTTTTACCTTTGTGACCTTCGTGTTCGCCTTTCCCGGCCCGCGCATTTGACAACCTGTTGACCCGAGCCATACATTCACCTTCACAACTCAACGCGGATCGCGCGATTCCGGTTTGCCGGGATCAGGGAAGCGGGTGAAAATCCCGCGCTGCCGCGCAACTGTTAGCGAGTTAAGGAGACCCGAACGCCACTGCCCCGGCTTGCTGGGGTGGGAAGGTGGGCTCTCCGGATTCTCATCATGGGATCACTCGTAAGCCAGGAGACCGGCGCGACCTGCACAACACCAATCCCACTCGCGTGTACAGGAGGATTGCCGTGCGGAAGTCGTTTCTCTTTTTGCTATTGGTCTCGCCGGTTCTGGCGCTGGCCGCTGATTTCACCGTTCATGTAACCGATCCATCCGGCAGCGCCGTTGCCGGAGCACGCGTGACTATCTATCGCGCGTCGAACAATGCGCAACTCGCCAGTTCCAATTCGGGATCCGAGGGTTCCACTACCTTTCACAACCTCGCGCCAGTGACATTACGCGTTCAGGTGCTTGCGCCAGGATTTGCCGCAAGCATGAGCGATGTAGCTACGCAATCGGAGCCAGGGCTGAATGTGCAGCTCAAGATTGCCGCCCGCAGCGAGACAGTCGTTGTCACCGCCACAGAGACCCCGCTACCCGCTGATGAAACCGGCGCTCCAGTTGAAGTCGTCGATCACGAAACTTTGATCAATCGGCAGCCGGTGGAAGCTGCCGATGCAATTCGCTATCTGCCTGGAGCCGTGATCAACAGCGATGGACGACGCGGCGGACTGGCGTCGCTCTTCGTGCGCGGCGGGGACTCGGACTACAACAAAGTCATCGTCGACGGCGTGCCCGTGAACGAGCCCGGAGGAACCTTCGACTTCGGCGTCGTACCCACGATCGGCGCTGGTCGCTTTGAATTCGTCCGCGGGCCGGAGAGCGTGCTCTACGGCTCCGACGCGCTCACAAGCGTGGTGCAGATGTTTAGCGCTACCGGCACGACGCGCACGCCTGAGCTGATGCTGTCCTCCTATGGCGGAACATTCTCAACCGCTGAAGGGTCGGCGTCGCTCGCGGGAGCCTTTGGGCGATTCGACTACAACCTGTTCGCCGAACAGTTCAACACGCTCGGCCAGGGAATCAACGATGAGTACTCCAACTCTTCAGAGGGCGCGAACATCGGCGTGAAGCTTACGTCGCGAGCGATGTTCCGTTTCAGGACCCGGCATTTTACCGAACGCAGTGGTGTGCAATCGTTCTACGATTTCAATGGACAAGTGCTCATTCCTCCTGATACCGACGAGCGCGCCCGACAAAACAACTTTCTTTCCAGCGCCGATCTCACCCTGAACACCAGTAGCGGGTGGAAGCACAGTTTCAGCGGGTATGAATACCACCAGGTCCGCGAAAACGTGGATAGTTTCATGGATCCCGGTCGCGTGTCACCTTCTTTCGGCAATTTTGATTTTCCCTTTGACAGCTACGCTGACTTGAACCGCGCCGGCTTCATGTATCACGGAGAGTACGATCCGCGATTGTGGGCACGAACCAATTTCGGCTATGAATTCGAAGACGAAAACGGCTTCATCGGCGATTTGACAACGCCGCCGCTGACGCACGGGCTACGCCGCAATCATGCCCTTTACGCCGAGCAGGTGCTTACGTTCTCGCGATTCACATTTGTTGGGGGCGGGCGCTTCGTTCACAACGAGAGCTTTGGCAATACCGGAGTTCCGCGTGCCGCGCTTACATTTCTCATTCGGCGCGGCTCCGAGCGGCTCGGCGGTACACGCCTGCGAGTTGCCTACGGACAAGGCATTAAGGAGCCGCGGCTCGACCAAACTTTTGAGAGCGGTCCCTTCATCATTCCCAATCCGAACCTCAGGCCAGAGCGAGCGCGAACTATCGAAACGGCCGTCGTGCAGAATTTCTTCGACGATCGATATTCGTTCTCGGCTGGTTACTACCACAACATCTTTCGCGATCAGATTACCTCATCGTTTGATCCTACAACTTTCATTTCTCAACTCTTGAACCTGAACAGATCGCTTGCGCATGGAGCAGAGATCGAGCTGCACGGTCGGCCAGCCAGCAGTTTAAGCTTCGATGCTTCGTACGTTTACACTTCAAGTCAGATTCTTCAGTCTCCCTTTGCTTTTGACCCGCTCTTGGACCCTGGCCAGCCTTTGCTGCGTCGTCCGAAGCACGCCGGATCGGCGACGATCAATTACTTCTCGCGAAGATGGGGCGCAAACTTGAGTGCAGTAGGAATCGGACGAAGAACGGACTCCGATTTTCTGGGCCTCGTGCCCCACGTGGATCATGCGGCGGGATACGTGCGCACGGACGCGAGCGGATGGTATGAACTGCAGCGGCACGTCACGGCATTCTTGGCCATTGAGAATCTGTTGAATAAGCACTACGAGGAAGCTGCGGGATTTCCGGCGCTGAACGCGAATTTTCGTGCTGGGCTGCGATTTCGCTTTGGCGGAGAATGACCGGGAGGAGCGAACACGAAGGTCACGGAGACAACACGGCGAGGTCACAAAGAGCCCTTTGTGACCTCTTCTTTTTTCCTTCGTGACCTTCGTGTTCGCCGTTCTAAACTAGCGCGCAAATGGCAACCACCGCCGCTCCGCAGACAATACGTGATTCTGTGCCCCAGCGTTTCGATGCGCTAACCATAGCCTCCATCGCGGCACTCGCTTACATGCTGGGCAACGTCTTGCACGAAGGGCTCGGGCACGGCGGGGCATGCCTGCTTTCCGGCGGACATCCGCTGGTGTTGTCGTCGGTCCATTTCGAATGCAGCACTGATACACGTTTGGTTATGGCGGGTGGAACGCTGGTGAATCTGCTCGCCGGCGCGTTGTTCTTCGTTTTAGGACGGCTTGTGAGCCGCAAGCACCCGCGTCTGAAGTTCTTTCTCTGGCTGGCGATGGCGGTGAACCTCTTCGCCGGTACCGGATACTTCTTGTTTTCCGGGATCGGCGGCATTGGAGATTGGAGTGACTTCATTCGCGGACTCGGGCCTCAACTGCCATGGCGAGTCGGTCTTACTGTTCTCGGCGTGCTTAGCTACGCAGCGGCGGCCTGGGTGAATCTGATGGAGCTGCGTCCATTCATCGGGAGTGACGAACAGCGATACAGCCGCGCGTGGCCGATGCTCGCGGTGGCGTACTTCACTGGCGGGATTTTGGTGTGCATTGCCGGCGCTTTTAATCCCAGGGGAGCGATCCTGATTCTAATCTCGGCAGCGGCATCGACTTTCGGCGGTAGTTCCGGACTGCTTTGGGCGACGCAGTGGCTCAAGAGCAAGTCCATCGTGCCGCCAGGATCAATCGAGACAGCAACCGCCGTTCAGCGGAGTTGGGCCTGGACTATTTGCGCTTGGGGGCTGGCCATCGCGTTTGTCGTGGTTCTCGGGCCGAGCGTTCGCTTTGCTGCTGGATAAACGAAGAGGGCGACACAGGGCCGAGACGCCCACAGATCCGAGCAGCTAACTCTTGATTTCAGTCGGAGGGCTAACCAGACGCGCTTTCTGCGCGCGCATGAATTCCTGAACCAGGAACGCGATTGCGGCGGACATTCCTGATCCAAAGATGCTCAGCATAACGGAGCTGGCCAGCCTGCGGGATGACGAGACAATGCCGCTGTCGTCCGTAGCCTCCGGTGCGCCGTGAGCTACCACTGACAGGCCATGGCGGCCGGCGCTGATGCTGACCGTGTTGTCGCCGCCTTCACCGAAATTTGCCGACACAAGCTTGGTTTGGTCGTAGTTGTCGTTTTCGGCGTCCAGGCGAACGCGGATGCTGTGACGGCCCGCGGGAACATCGATCGTCTTATACAATCCCGGCGACCTGTTGCCCAGAAAAGCTAAGCGTCCTTTCGATGATCCGTTCACGGTGCCGGAATAGATCACATCGCCGTCGGCCCAAACCGTTAATTCGGCGCTGCGAAATCCGTGCTGGCAGACAATCGTGACCTTCGCAGGATTCGAGAGAAGACGAGTGAAAAGTACTGCCCCCGCCACGAAGAGCAGCAAAGCGAGCGCGGCAAGTCGGAAGTTGCGCGGAAGCCGCATGAATCGCCTGTAGGCACGTCGCAACGGACTCGCGACAGCAGGCTGAGCTTCGTCTGCTTTCTTCGCATCTGCCGGTCGTGCTGGGCTCTTGCTTTGCGCTGTGGAACTCTCGGCCATTCTGGGCTCATTTTCCGCGAACTCAGAAAGGGCTACCAGTTACGGTAGTCACCCTGGCGACGGGAAAATGGCATTTTAGGCAGCCATACAGCCCAAACAGACTCGAGTTGAGATGCGATCGTAACTGCAAATCGCTTTACATCAAGCCCGAATTTTGTCCAAGACTTTGCGGACTTTTGCCACCGGCCCAGAACGGAACCTCGATTCAACTAGCGCCCAATGTGGCAGATCGACGATGAGCTCGAATTCCTTCATGGTCACGGCACGCTTGCTGTCCATCTGCTTGCCTGAGCGAAGAGTCTTGAGCGCATCCTGGATGGCATGCGCCATCCGGAACAAGACCGTCGTCGGATACAAGGCCATATCAAAGCCAAGTTCCTGAAGCTGCTTTGGACCCATCCACGGCGATTTGCCGCCGCCTTCAAAGACGTTCACTACCTTGTGAATGCCCTTGAACTCCCGTGCGATTCGCTTGATATCCTTCTCGCTATGCTCTGCCTCGATGTAAATGGCGTCGGCTCCGGCCTTCACGTAGAGCTCGCAGCGTCGCATGGCATCGTCGAGCCCGTTGGGATCTTCGGCGTCAGTACGGGCGATCAGGAAGATGGCATCTTTGTCCGAGCGGGCTGCCGCTGCGGCGCGGAGCTTCTCGGCCATCTCCTCGGGAGGAATTACTTCCTTGCCAGCCATATGCCCACAGCGCTTTGGCGGTTTCTGGTCTTCGATGAAGATGGCAGAAACTCCCATTTGTTCGTACACGTTCACGGTATGCGTCACGTTCTTCACGTCGCCGTAACCGTCGTCACAATCGACCAGAACAGGAAGGCCCGATCCCGTGACGATCTCCTGCACCGCTTCTGATTTCTCGCCGAAGCGAATGAGATCGATATCGGGCACTCCAAACCGGGCGCCTTCCAAAGCGAATCCGCCGACTTGATAGGCGACGAATCCGGCCTGCTCAATGAGCTTTGCGCTGAGCGCATCGTGGGCCGCGGGGAGCTGCAGAAACTTATGGCGATCCAGCAGCGATCGCCAGCTTGGGCGGAGGACCTTGATTTTGGGCATATAGCGAACGTGGGAGACGCACTCTCTTCAAGAAATGGATGCAGAGATGAACCATTCCGGGGCTGCTGGATGCACAAAACCTGGTGCTGCGGGCAGATCCAACCTTAGAGCCACTAGGTCTATTTACTGACCGAAGTACAAGTCCTGACGTTACAGGCAATAGCGGCTAGTAAGGCTATACTTTACCGAGCCGTAGTTGTCTCTGTTTTGGCCTCATGTTCGGAGTTTCACGGGTGGATACGGTATCGAGAGCCTCGGAATTCTTGGGAGCTCAGGGAAGCACCTTGACGCGTTTTGAGCGTCTAACCATTTCAGCTCTGGACAGAGCTGAACGCTGAACCGGTCTACGGGCAGAATGAGTCAGAAAATCATTCGCGACTGCGGTTTGCTGGCGTGCGGCTGCGCGCTCGCTCTTCTTGCCACCGCATGTGAGAGTTCGGAAAAGAAGATCCACAGCACTCCAGTTGCACAGGCACACGCGCCGACGATCTCAACCGCTAAGACTCTCAAGTCGTCCGCGGATCCAAAATCCGACCCCATCCAGGTTGCGCAAGCGAAGGTTCCTCCTGCTCCGAGTCAGGCGGACCCCGTCGACAAGCTGGTCGAGGAAGCCGAAAAGCAATACCAGGAAGGTCAGCAGGAATATGCGGCTGGCCATCTGGAAGCCGCCAAGCAGAGCTTCGATCAAGCAGTAAACATCCTGCTTGAGGGTGACATTGACGTCCGCTCCGACGAGCGCCTTCAGCGCGAGTTAGACAAGATATCCGAAGGCGTGAACCAACTCGAGGTCGCGGCGCTCCAGCAGGGTGACGGATTCACCGAGCAGAAGTCCCAGCCGGCGCCGATCGATGAAGCCAACGACGTAACCTTCCCCGTCGATCCGAACCTGAAAGCTCGGGCTGAGCAACAGGTGAGGGAAACGCGCTCCGACCTGCCGTTGCTTATCAACGACTACGTCGCTTCCTACATCAATTTCTATTCGACCCGCGGGCACGGCACGCTTGAGCGCGCGCTCGTCCGCTCCGGCCGGTATCAGGACATGATTAAACGCGTCCTCAAAGAGGAGGGCGTGCCTCAGGACCTGATTTACCTCGCCGAGGCCGAATCTGGATTCGAGCCGCTCGCGCTCTCCCGCGCTGGAGCACGCGGTATGTGGCAATTCATGGCCAGCCGCGCCAAGGGATACGGACTCCAGCGAAGCTGGTGGATCGACGAGCGTCAGGATCCCGAGAAGTCCACGCGAGCCGCTGCACGCCACCTACGCGATCTCTATAACCAATTCGGTGACTGGTATCTGGCCATGGCCGCCTACAACTCCGGCCCGGGCAACGTACAGCAAGCCGTTCGCAGAACCGGCTACGCCGACTTCTGGGAGCTGTATAAGCGCAACGTACTTCCGAAAGAGACCAAGAACTACGTGCCGATCATTCTGGCCTTCACAGTGATGGCAAAGAACCCGGCACAATACGGATTGGACAAGATTCAGGCGGCTCTCCCACAGGAAACGGATACAGTTCGGATTAACTACCCCGTCGATCTTCGCCTGGTCGCCGAGTGCGTTGATGCCGACCTGCAGACGCTCACGGAGCTGAATCCAAGCCTTCTCCGTCTGACCACACCAAAAGATTCCACCTATGACCTCCGGCTGCCACTGGGCACGAAGGATAAGTTCGAGCAAGCGATGGCGGCCATTCCTGTCGATAAGCGCGTGGCCTGGCGGTATCACCACGTAGCTGCCGGGGACACGCTGGACAGCATCGCCCGCCACTACCACACCAGCCCGAGCGCGATTCGCGAGGTGAACAACCTTCAGGGGCAGGACCTGCAGGCGGACAGCAAGATCATTATCCCAATCACCGCCGGCCGCTCCGCGGATGCGCGGACTGTGGCCTATTCGCGCAAGCCGACGCGCTACAAGGTTCGTCGGGGCGACACGGTGTCCTCCGTTGCAGACGATTTCGGCGTGCCTGCCGACCGCCTCCGCCACTGGAATCGTCTGAAAGGCGATCACCTGACCTCAGGACGAATGCTGGTGATCTATCGCCCGGTTATGGCCTTGGACAATCCGGTTATCAATAGCCCTAGCCGTCATCGTGCGCGTCATTCCAGCAAACGTCACACCTCGCTCTCAGCGAAGAAAACCTCCACTCATACCACTTCGAACTCGAAATCAAGCAAGGCTTCCACGACTAAGACCGACTCTGTACCAACCGCTAGTGGCGTATCCGAACGCGCTGCTGCTGGTCTTCGCTGAAGTATCGCCAAGCAGACGCACACAATTTTCACGCATCGCTAAATCCGATTTGACACACGAACAGCGCGAGTTGCTATAATCCGCGCCTGCGTTGTTTTGTGGTGCGCGAGCATTCATCACGTCATTGATGGGCTCAACATT
>Ga0075426_10001453_pt1 | contig 16827 bp, 36 predicted proteins | sample SoiMethybrSBSTD5_FD_75304 | JGI IMG/M metagenome (GOLD analysis project Ga0075426, IMG submission 75304) | Bulk soil microbial communities from a Populus tree surrounding site in Tennessee, USA - Soil MetaG P. TD hybrid SBSTD5 | ecosystem: Environmental > Terrestrial > Soil > Tree plantation... | reverse complement strand
ATGGACGAGCAAGGGCTGAAGCCCAACACCAGGCGTCAGCGGCTCAAGATCGCGAAGGCGTTCTACCGGTGGCTGCGCGACGAAGGGGAGATCCCCCACGGCCCGCTGCCGACCGACAACGTCACCGGCCCCAAAGAAGAGCTCCCGCCGGTTGACATCCTCACGGACACAGAACTGCTGGCGCTACTAGCGACGTGCCAGGGAACGGCCTTCATCGAACGGCGTGACCACGCCATCCTGTCCGTGCTCATCGACACGGGCATCCGGCGCGAGGAGTGCGCGACGCTAAACCTCACCGATATCGACCTCCGCGCCAGAACGCTTCATGTCCTAGGGAAGGGCGGGAAGCACCGGGTGGTGTCCTTCGGCAAGGTAACTTGTAAGGTTCTAGACCGCTATCTCCGCGGCCGAGACAAGCACGACTACAAGCACCTCGATAAGCTCTGGCTGTCCAGCAAGGGCGCTCTGGGCTACGAGGGAATCCGAAAGGTCGTCGAACGCCGCACGAAGCAGGCGGGCATCACCGGACGCGTTCATGCACATATGTTCCGCCACGGCTGGGCGTCGAAGTTCCGCGAGAATGGCGGTGGTGACGCAGAACTGATGGTGCTCGCCGGGTGGACGTCGAAGGACCAGATCCACCGGTATGGCAAGCAGGCTGCGGCCGAGCGCGCTCTCGAAGTCGGCCGGAGGCACAGCCTAGGAGACGCTCTCCGCTCTCCTACGCGCCGCGCCAGCTAGCCAGATATTAGGAGAGCAAGAGGCCCCCTCTGGATCGGCAGAGGGGGCCTCTCACGGAAGAACGCGGACCCTCGCTACAGAGGGAGAGCGGATCGATCCCTCCAGGTCGCGTCTCCCCTAGAAAAGATCAGGCGCCAAGCTCGTTGGCCTTACTCCTCGCTAGTCAGCTCAAGGTGCCAACCTCGGCCGTTGATGCACTCGATGATCCGAAAGAATCCCATCGATCGCGCGGCCTCACGCTCGGCGACCTCCTTGGTCATCGGAGCACCACCCGTGCGGGTTAATCGCATGCAGATCTTGCACTCGACCCACCGGCCGCCCCGGGCGGCAGGCAGAGAAGCGGCCACCACTATCACCGCCCCCTGATCGGGGAGGTGCGGTACTGGGCGAGCGGAGTCATCAGCGGGTTGGGGTCGGTCCGGGCGGGGGTAGCTGCCGTGCCGCGGAAGACGGTAGGCGGCGTGTACGTCCCCGCCGGGAGGCAGTAGTCGCAGCGCAGCGTGTGACCGCACTCGCGGCACCAAATCTCCTTCTTCCGGCAGACCCAACCAACGGCAAGGCCCAGTAGGAAGACGAAGACGAACACAGACGCAATCAAGATGGGCACCGGGCCATCACCGCCTCAATTGATCCACTCGCGGAGCAGGGCTGTCGTTTGCACGACAAGCGTCAGTGTGTAGCATCAATTGCGTCAGCGCAACCCCGACGCATCAGATTCACGTTCCGTTAGGAGAAGGCCCGCGAGTGAGGGAAGATCAGAGGATGGCGCGGTTCTCTCCGGTCACACCAGGTTCACGCCGACTTGGGAAACAGTTGCGACTACTCCGTGAGGGTCGCCAGTTGACCATGGATCACGTGGCCCAGCACGTCAGAAGCTCTCCGTCACGGATTGCTCGGATCGAGTCCGGAGAGATCAAGGTCCGCGCCGGGGCGGTCATGGAGCTCTTGACGGCGTACGGAGTTCCGTTCGACGGCGAGCCTGGCCAATCACTGCTAGCGATGGCTCGGAACCTAGGCGAACCTGGATGGTGGCAGCGATACGGTACGTTGTCGTCAAAATACGCTACATACATCGCGTACGAGGAAGAGGCCCGAGATGCCCTGCTGTTCGAGCCGACGCTCATACCTGGGCTGCTCCAGACGGAGCGGTATGCGCGGACCGTGATCAGTGTCGGTCGTGAGACAGACACGGAGGCGATAGAGCAACGCCTCCGGGCCAGGCTCAAACGCCAACAAGTCCTAACCCGCAGCCTACGACTGCAAGCCGTGATCAGCGAAGCGGCATTGATGGTGGAGGTGGGAGGTGAAGAAACTCTAGATCAACAACTAGAGCACATCACAAAGATAGCTTCCCGGCCAAACGTAGTCATCCAAGTCTTGCGGTATGCCGCTGGCGCTCATCTCGCCACCTATGGTGGCTTCACCGTCCTAGAGTTCCCGGATGATCCGACGCTTGGCTATATCGAGACCCTCGCGGGGGATCTGTTTCTTGAGTCTCCAGACTACATTAACCGCCTGGCTAGGGCTCACGAAAACCTTCGTACCCTCGCACTATCCCCAGCCGAATCGATCAAGTTCATTGGAGAGCTGAGACAATGGAGAACACGTGGCGGAAGGCCACCCGGTCAGGCAATGACGGCGCCTGTGTAGAGGTCACCCGAAAGGATGACAACATCCTGGTCCGAGACAGCAAGCACCCCAACGGAACTACCCTTGAGTTTACACAGAAGGAGTGGGACGCCTTCCTTGATGGCGCGAGGAAGGGCGAGTTCGACGAGATCTGATGTAGGAGAAGGCAGCGCCTTGAACGCAAACCAGTTCTTATAGGCATCTGAGCAGGCGCCCCGCCCATGTTATCCGTGGCGGGGCGCCTCTCTGTCTACTGTGGACCGTAGGTTCGAGGTGGCGGTTTTTCCCAGAGGGGGGTTGCGGCGATACCGGAGCGCTCGATAGCGTGGGCGCCCGGACAGAGGGGAGGTGTTAGTATGTTCGCGCTGTACCGGTGGCTTCAGGCCATCCGCGGTTGTAAGCCGTGCCTGAGCGGGCACCATTGCGGGCTGTGCGCCTGTTGCTACCCGTAACAACAAGGGCTGACCGGCCCGTGCCCCTACTCCGGTCCATCAACATCCGTTAGGGGCACGGGCCGGTCTTTAGCGCCCGGTCGATCCCCTCTTCGAGGGTGATCTTCGGCGTATAGAACTCGTGCATCAGGGTGGGGTCGCCGACGCGGTAGAAGACTCCCGTGGGCTTGCTCTCGTCGCACTGCGGGTAGGGGTCAATCCATCCGGCACGGGGGCAACCGGCTCCCCTCCATGCCATCATCGCCAGCTCGCCCATCTCTACGCCCCGGCCCGTGCAAAGGTTCACCGGGCCGTCGTACTCCGCCTCCACGACCGCCAGGGCGCCAGAGACGACGTCATCGATGTGAATCCAGTCCCGGGTTTGGCCCGGAGGCCCCCAGACGGTGAGATCGCCCTCAGAGGCCCGACGGATGATACTAGGGAAGGGGTAGTCGAGGGACTGATCCTCGCCGTAGCCAGAGAAGGGACGGACGACAGTCACCGCGAGGCCGAGCTTCCGGGCACTGCGTGCGAGCCGCTCCCCAGTCAGCTTCGCCCAACCGTAGTCGGCGTCCGGGGTGGAGATGTCATCAAGGTCGATGTCCACCTCATGCAACCGACTTGGGGAGAAGTCGCTCTCCTGAAAGAGCGGGTCTTCGACGGTGTCCTTCCGCTGGAGCCACACCGGGTAGGCCGCACACGAACTGAAGTACAACACCCGTTGCTGCTTCGTCGTTGCTGCCCACTCGAAGAGGGCGGCGTCCAACTGGAGGTTGGCGGCGAGGTTGAGATTGCGCCCGTCGATAGCGGCTCGGCCGCCGACGTGATACGCACAGTGGACTACGAGGTCGTAGGTCTCCGGATCGGTGTACCGCCGGTAATCAAGGAACTTCAGCAAGTCGAACTTGTGCTCTCCCGCGATGTCGACGCAATCGACGATGAACCCTCGACTGACGAGCTCCCTGACCATGTACCTTCCGACGAACCCGGCGGAGCCGGTCACGAGGGCTGTCTTCATGGGATCTTGTCCAGCTTCTCCAGCTCGCCGGGGAGTTCCGCCTGGAACCAGACGTAGTACCGCTCGGCATCCTTCGTGGTGACCTCGACGCTGTTAACTCGCTCGTAGCCGGCGTCGAGCTCTGCTTTCCCGGCGGCAGGATGCATGTGCTCGACAACGACATCGTCGAGATACTTCAGCCGGCCAATACGTTCACCCCAGTCTCGCCAGACGAGGTCAATGCAGAGGTGCTCAAACTCTGGAGGCGCCATGTACCCGAGCGTTTTGACGACGTCGCTCCGCATCGCTACCTGGGTAGGGAAGTTGGCCCCCTGGAGGAGGTCATCACCGTAGACGAAGAGCGCTCCAGTACAGGCAAGAGTGTTGATGTACTGCTCATCCCATGCCAGGGTGCGGGGACGGTGGTCGTCGCCCATGAACCCGATGGCGAAAGGAGCTTCGTGCGGAGGCTCCGGGCACTCGGGATCGGTGCACTCTCCCGTGCCTACCCAGTTGATGCAGAGGTTCCGCGCTGCGGTGTTGAGGGCGGCCACCATCCCTCGACCGTCACGGTCTGGGTAGTGGTAGAAGAATTCGAGGCCCACGGCTGCGAGCGCAGAATCCTCGCTGTCCCAGACGTTGTGCGCCTCCGCGATGTAATCCCCTAAGCGGGGGTCATCAAAATCGACGACAAACGCCAGTGTTGTATCAGCGGTGCACGTCTTAACGAACGCTTCCGCCATCTCCCGCACGGTGTGCGGCCGGCCGCGGGAGGGAACAAGGATCGTGAGGTCAGTCATGGGAGATAGCCTCCGGGAGAAATGCCTACCACCCACGGACCACCGCACGTCGGGCACGGCGGACGGCGGAGTTCGGCTGTCGCTACCAACACCGGGGTCTTGACGCCCTCTACCGCTACTTGGCTGTAGGGCTCACCGTAGAAGGTCCAACTAATGGGGCTCCCTATGAGCTTGCCCTGGGTGACGTTCGGCTCTTTGCCGAAGATGACTTCGTCGCCAGGCGCTGGCGTCCGGCGGTAAGGGTTACTTGCCACGGCTCTCTCCCTCAGTCATCGGTGCGCCCAAGCAGTCGTCGCAGACCCCACATCAACCGCCGGCCTGGCTTCTTCTCGAAGCGCCGCATCGTGGCGAAAACACTTCCCGATCCAGGAACCACAGTAAAGCTGACCTCCCGCACGTTGTGCCCGGTGGTCAAGTAATACCAGTCCCGGTAATAGGGGTTGTTGTATTCGTGCTTCATCGTGACCGAGTACGGCTGGGGGATCTCGTAGGTCAGCGTCTCGCCGTCTGCGTACTCGACGAGGACAACAACCTCCTTCACCCCGCGCATCACATCAGACGCTGCCACGGCTAGCCCTCGCCACCTCAAGCCGGTCGAGAGTGTCCTGATAGGACAGTGGAGCCCAGACCTCGCCGAATTTCTGGAGCCCAACAGTCTCAGGGCTGAGACACTTGCGCCGATCGACGTCGCCAGTGCGGTGACTGTCGAAGGCGGGTACGGAGTGGAAGGTCGTGCAGCACGCCCGGCAGTGCGCCTGAGACGGAGTCACCGAGGGGTTGCAGGAGGAGTCACACATCGGTACGCGCCTTGATCCAGCCGCGGCCGAAGGCGTGCCTAGACGCAGCAATCCATGCGTCAACGATTGCGTCTGGCAGATCATCAAAGGCCGGCATCAAGTTGCCCTGGAAGTTCTTGAATCCAACACTTGCGCCATAGGCGGTATAGGTTTCCCGCGCGAGGTCGCGGTCAGTGATGTCTCCGTCTTTTGTTTCCACGCTTGCTCTCCTCCTGGGTCTTCCTCCGGTGGCAGCTCCGACAAGCCCAGCAAAGGTTTGGGAGCTCGTGGCTGCCGCCCTCGGCGCGAGGGATGATGTGGTCTACCTCGCCGTCAAGATCAACAGTGCCACACCAGCGACACCTCCGCAAGGATCGATTGATCACTATTTTTCGGAGGCTTCCCCAGTTGGGCGGTAGGGGCTCTGAGCGAGAGCTTGCCCATCCGCGAGGATGGGCACGACAGGGCACATACTCCAAGCAGCCGTCCTTGCGGCATCGTCTCCGTGCTCTGGGCATCTCGCCTCGCTGGTTGATGTGGTTTCGAGGGATGCAGAGTGGAAGATTGAGGGCCGCCGGGGCGGGAGCTGACGGGTAGCGACGTCGCTCGGAACCGGCACTCGCGCGGGGAGAGGGTCGCGCTCGGCCGGCGGCCACAGAAAGCCCCGCCAGTCCCGGAGGACGGCGGGGAGTAATCCTTACTTCGGCGCGTACCGAACGGTGGCGTTGACGTCAGCGGTGAGGGCGTCGCCCTGGACACGACCGACGTACATCGCGGTCGTACCCGCGGGCAGCGGTACGAGGGTGTCGGTGGCGAAGCCGAGGGTCACGGTGGTGCCATTCCATCCCCCGCCGTTGTAGACAACCCGCACCTTGGCCGGCCCGTTGGCGAGAAGCTTCACCCAGGCGTCGCCCCACTGGCCCGCGCCAGGACCCACCGGGAACAACGGTACCGGGACAGCGGCAGACTGGTCGACCCAGTTGTTTGAGGCGTCGAGGGCGACGCTCTTCGGTACTGCGAACATCTCATCCTCTTCAGGCGTGGTGGTGGGGAGATCAGGAGTAGAGGCGTCGAGGACGTAACCGATGAAGGTCGTCCACGGGAAATTCAGCCCGGGGTCGGTGTGCGTCCCGCTGTCCTCGGGGAATGCATAGGTGATGTCTGCGTGACCGCTGATGCCTTTGACGCCGCCCCGAACATCAGACGCGGATACCTTCCGGATCGGGATGCCGTAGTCTCGGCAGACCCGCGCGACAATCGGAGCGACCTGCCTCATCGTCGCATCGCTGATCTGATTCGACCGGCCCGTCATCTCGAATTGAATCGAAATACGGTTGCCATGATAGAAACAGCCATAGGCAATGTGACTGGTGTCCAACGCCTGAATGATGGAGTCTTCGTCGCTGTAGAAATGGGCGCTGGTGTGATCCGGTCGCCGCTCGGCGTATGCCGCTTCGCTTTCGTCAGAGGCGGTGTTATCGGTGGCATGCATCACGACGACCTGAGTAATCGGGCGGATGCCGCCGTCCCCTCCGGCGTGTTCAAATGGTAGGTCTGCGTAGACGGTCATTTCCTCCCCTTGACGAGCGACGCGCCCTTAGGGGCTAGCTCAGTATTGAATAGACCGAGGAACTTCTCTTCGGCTTCGGCAGTGAAGCATACGAATCGGTAGCTCTCAGTTTTTCGATTCCAGCCGAAGTCGAGACCGTCGAACGATCGTATTTCGTAGGCATACGGAGTCATGAAGTTACCCGGAAGGGTATTGATTTCGGCGGCCTCAGGGCCGACTGCAATTTCCGCCGAGTTGAACGGCGGGAAGACGTAGTAAACAGATCTCATCCTAGGCTCTCCTTTGGTAGAGAAACCCAGGGTTTCTCTAACTCTTCCTAGATAGAAGATCATCTATGGGGTTGCTCCGCAACCCCTCTGGGTCGGGGTCGTCGTTCGCTCGGCCCTCAAGGGCCTCGCTCACTCCTCCCCCTCCATATCTATTGCCATAGTAGATCATGATCATGGAGGGACACCTCCACCATGTGACTTCAGTCACACAGCCTCTGAGCAGGGCATACGCCCTGCCTCCTAGGTGGCGGTCCCATCATCCGGGACCGCTGATACTACGGCCACCGATTCATCCGAAAGGGTGACTGGTGGAGGATGATCTTGCTCCGTACCTTCGATGTAGATCAACTTCCCATCGAGGGGTAACGATGAAGAACATCTCTGCGCCAGCGGTAATTGCCGTCGAGTTCACTGCCGCCGAGGCGGCTCTTATCCGGGCCTACATCGACGCCAACGGCGCCTATGACAGCGAAATTGGTGGTAGGGAAGTGATGCTCCTCGACGCAATCTTCGAGGCTGCGGGTGTCGAAATTGGCACTCGTGGCTAAGGCCATCGACCAGGAGGCCTACGAGCGGATCTTCCAGGCCGCTTCGGAGCTGGTATTCGCGGGGGAATTGAGTCCAGAGGACGCCATCTCCTCAGCCCTAGGCGCCACTCTTTTTGCCCTTTTGAATGCCTGGGAAAAGGAGTCGGTGCACGAAGACAGCCTCCGCCCGGTAATCGAGCAAGCAGAGAAGCTGGCGGTGGCATACGAGCTATTCCGAATGGAGGTGTTGGGGCAGTGACGGCGATGAACAAGCTGCTTAAGCCTCTGGGCGTCATGATTGTGCCGCGCGTATATAGCAGCGCGAAGGCGTTGCGCGAACACGCGAACGTCAGCGAGACACATCATCCGTCACACGGGGGCAACACTGTCCGATGGATGCGGAGGGTGGCGGATGTCCTGTGAAGATCCAAGCCAAAGATCTGTGGCGCCTGATGTATAACGCACAACTTTTTACGGACAAGAAGAGCGCGACTGGTGGGGTAGCGAAGTTTCGGCAAGTGATTGGTCCGAGTGCTGGGCTGGCGGTCTTCGCAACAGATGACCACGTCGCCATCTGCGACAAGGCCCCGGGGGAGAACACCGAGTTTGGTGAGTTCTTCCTCTCCCTGGAGACGATGAAGCAACTGGAGAAGTCTCTCCGAGAGATTGTCGGCGAGATGAACCTCGTTATCGAGGACGGTGAGTTCCGATACATCGGTATGGATGGCGCGGTCCCCTTCGCCGACTCCGGCGACCCCGACCTCTGGAACATGGTCGGTCAGATGCTGTCGGGGTTTGACTTCGAGTACACGCCCCTTGGCGGCGACCCCCTGACGGTGTTCGCCCTTAATCCAGACCGGCTAAGGAAGTTCAGTCTGCTGAAGCCCGGCGACTATCCGATCGATATAAAGACTGGATACGACAGGGTTTTGGAGCGCGATCTTGTCGCTTTCAAGGCTGGCCCCACACTCCGCGGTGTCCTTGCTCCGCTCGACCGGAAGCTCCTGACGGAGAAGTACGGGGAAGACGCGGGGAGCGTGATGTGGTGATCTGTTCGGCGCTCCCAGGAGACTACGCTGAGCGGGCCGCCCGGGTCTTGGATCTCGTAACAGAGTCTCACGCCATCCTGGATGAGGCTATCGAGGCTGAAGTAATCCTCCCCGGCCGAGCGCTTGCCGCTGTCGCGCTCCTTTACTCCGGCGGCAACGACTCCACAGTGCTCAGCCACATGTTTCGTCGCCGAGCGACGCACGCAATCCACTGCAACACGGGGATAGGCATTGAGCAGACGCGGCAGTTTGTGCGTGACACCTGTGACGCCTGGGGTTTGCCGCTCCTGGAGTACCAGCCGGACCCGGGCGAGGGCTACGAAGACCTCGTACTTGGGGAGTGCAAGACCAAGGACGGTACCCGGACGGTATGGCAGGGGGGATTCCCCGGCCCGGCGAGCCATTGGTTGATGTATCAACGACTCAAAGAGCGCAGCCTTGAGAAGGCTCGGCGAGAGTTGGTCAAGAATCCTCGGCGTGAACGCGTTGTCTTTCTTGCCGGACGACGGAGGGAAGAGTCCAAGCGTCGTCAAGACATCCCGATCTCTGAGCGCCGAGGCTCCACGGTTTGGGTATCGCCTCTTGTGCACTGGACGAAACTCGACCTAAACATGTACCGGATGATGTATGACGTACCTCGCAATGAGGTATCCGATCTTCTTCATATGAGCGGCGAGTGCCTCTGTGGCGCCTTTGCTCACAGCGGCGAGCTAGACGAAATCGGCATGTGGTTTCCAGAGGTGCGGGCCGAAATCGAAGTCCTTCAAGAGAAGGTAGCCGCGAAGCCAAACATCCCGCGGGAGCGGTGTCGATGGGGCTGGGGAGCGGACAAGGAGAAGCCGTCCAAGGTTGGCGACATGTGCACGTCGTGTGACGCGAGGTTCAGCCCCCCACAGGAGTTCCTGTGACTGACGACAAGCGCTACACCCGGTCCGTCTCCCAGTTGAAGTCCTACACCCGTTGTGGCCAGGCGTACTTCCTGGAGCGGATGGTCCGGCCCCGGCTGCCGGAAGCTCCGGCGGCGTGGACGGCTCTGGGGTCGGCGTTCCACGCGGCGTATGAGGGTTGGGAACTCACCAGCCGCCAGCAACCGCTAGCCGATTGGTTCGACCGCGCTTACGAGATGGAGATCTCGAAGCTCAAGGAGCGTCAGCCCGATCTCTCCCAGTGGTTGAAGCGGCCGAACGTCCGCACCGTCGAGCGGGACATCGAGCTTTACGCCGAGATCGGCCGGAAGCAGGCGGAGGCGTACCAGGAGCACTGCGAAGAAGCGGGGTGGGTTCTCTACGAACTACCCAACGGCCTCCCGGCGCTGGAGGTCTCCTTTGAAATCAACCTCGGGGGAGTCCCCGTCAGGGGAACCATCGACTCCATCTTGGAGTGGCCCGACGGCCGGGTGACTGTGCGAGATCTCAAAACAGGCAACGTCGAGGAAGACAACCGTCAGCTTGGGTTGTACCGGCATGTCGCCATCGAACAGTTTGGACTCGATCTCCGGTGGGGCGAGTTCTGGTACACGAAGCGGGGTGTTAGCGGTGGATGGGTTGACCTCACGCGGTACACGAAGGAATACCTCACCGAGGTCTATGAGGCGCTGGACCGAGGAATCGACAACCGTGTCTTCCTGGCGCGTCCGGGAAGCCACTGCGAGATGTGCGGGGTTAAGCCGTACTGCCCGGAGAAGGGCTGGCTGGATGAACGCAGCCGTCAATGAACACCTGGCTCGGCAACTGATCGACCAGACGGAAGCAGTGATGCAACAGATGAGAGGAAAGAAGAAGTGAAGGTAACGGAAGGCACCCCGAAGCCGGTAGTGAAGCCGGTAACGATCGAGCTCGACGGCGAGGAGCGCGTGATGCTCGCGCGAATCATCAACACGTTCGTGTGGTCATCGCTCGGTCGAGAGCACGAAGACTTTGTCGCCAACCTCTTCGAAGAACTGGCAGCCGGCGCCGGAGGCTTCGCCGGTAACCCGAAGATCGCTGGCGCGCGGGTGAACGTCTGATGTCCGACCCCACCAACAGCTACGGGATTCAGGTCTCGACCACCGTCAACGGCGACCTCTGGAATGTCCGCGGCGATGACGCCGAGGAGCTACACGCGAATCTGAAGGGGTTGGCGGACAACGCCAACGAGGTCCATGAGGCACTGACGACGTTCAAGCAGGCCGGCGTGGCGCACGGTGTATTTACGGGGAATGCGCCGCCCGAGAACCCTCCCGCCGCGCTTGAGCCGGCACGGTCGGCGGGCTCTCCTCCGCCTACGGGCGAGGCGCCGAGGTGTGAGGGCGGACACGGACCGATGAAGGACTTCGGGCCACCCGGCGACGGCCGCAAGCGTAACAAAAAGAACGAGCCGTATAAGTACCGGTACTACTGCTCCTCGTGGGGCTCCGACTGCAAGCCGAGGGACTGAGGAGAGAGATGGAGCACGAGATCAAGCGTAGCGAGACGATCGTGACGCTGACGATGACCGAGGAGGAGTTCTTTGAACTTTATGAGAACTTCCCGTCCCGGTTCAACCCCAAGACAAGCGAGCCGGCGCAGAAGATCGATACGCAACTCGCCGAGATTGCCGACGCTCTCTGATGCAAACGCTCTCCCTGGCGATGAAGGCCAGCCCGGATGAGGGCGAGGCCCTCCCGAGCCCCTTCAGGCGAGTAACAGCGCTGGGGGCTATCCACCGCCGGGGTCAGGTGGCGGTAGTGGCCGCCGGCTCCGGCGGTGGGAAGAGTGCATACGCCACACACCTCGCGGTGCACGGGAAGCACAACTGGGGCGACCGGATACCGACGCTGTACTTCAGCGCCGACTCCGACAAGGTCACCCTCGGGACGCGGGTCGCGTGCTCTCTCGTCAACAGGCCGCTGAGCGAGGTCGAAGAGAAGCTCCGCGGCAACGACCCCGAGATGTGGGCGAAGGTCGCCGAGATCGACTGGGTGTGGTGGTGCTGGAATGCCGAGCCGAGCTGCTGGGACATCCAGCAAGAGGTAGAGGCGTATGGGTACGTCAACGGCGAGTACCCACATCTTGTTGTCGTCGACAACCTCATCAACATCGACGCCGAAGGCGAAGCTGGCCACGTCCAGAAAGACGGGGTGATGCATTGGTTGCAACAACTCGCCAACGTCACCAACGCTCACGTCCTCGTACTGCACCACGTCATCGGCGCCTACGAGGACGGCACTCAGCCGATACCGAAGTCTGCACTGCTGGACAAGGTCGCGAAGCGGCCGAGGTTGGTGCTGACTCTCTGGAAGCCCGGAGAGAACCTCCTCGGGGTGTCAGTGGTGAAGAACAGCACCGGGCGAGCGAGCTCGGATGGAAGCTACGGAACAACGTTGGCATGGATGCCCGAGAGAAGCTGGTTCCAGGGATGAGAAGGCATAAGAGCTGGCGCCAGATCTGCGAAGAGCGCCAGGAGGAAGAACGTCAGAGGCAGGAAGCGTTCGCAGCCGAAACCGGCGCTCATCTTGAATCGGGTTATCCCATGGTTATGTACCGGTGGTACGACATCCCCGGTACGGGCCTGGAGGCGTATGCCGATCTGACAACACCAGCATTCCAGGTATGGGTAAGGGAAAAGCGATGAAGGATTGGCTCGGTCAGGAGATCTCCGAGGGAGACACCATCATCTACGCCGCGATGAGCGGCCGGTCGGTGACGATGGTTCTGGCGACGGTGGTGAAGTTCAACGACAGCGGCTCCGTCACTGTTCAGCCGGTTAAGTCAAGCCGGTGGGAACAGCACTCTGCTCCGACGTGGTATGTCGACTTCCGTACCGGGAAGCGCATCAACCCGTATGCGCCGGAGCATGTCGAGAGCGGCGGGTACTACCTCTACCCGGACGGTAGCCGGTTCTCCGGCTCCTACCGGTGGCAGCGCCCGGATGGCACATGGGATGACGAGCAACCGTACCAACTTGGCATGGCTCGAACCGCGCTGAAGATGGTCAGCGGGACCTACCAGCCGACCATCTTCAAGGACCACGTCATCAAGAGGACGGGAGAGGTTAAGGCCGTCACCCTGACCGTCACCGAGAACATCACGAAGTGGACCGGAGAACTTCCGGCCGATGGCTGACTGCGCTGGGTGCGGCTCCATCCTGACCGGTCGTCAGAAGAAATGGTGCTCATCGGACTGCTCGAAGAAAGAAGGAAGACGTGCCCACATCTGGCGATGCTTCGCCATCACCCTCGAAGAGTATGACGCAATCCTTCAGGAACAAGGAGGAGGATGCGGTATCTGTGGTCGCTTACCCAAGCCAGGGAAGTCCTTGGCCGTTGATCACGATCACCAGACGGGTTTCGTGCGAGGGCTGCTTTGCTTCATGTGCAACAAGCGAGTTCTTGGAGCCCGTACAACTGAAGTACTTATCAAAACAGCAGCTTACGTTACTAGCCCGCCAGCTCGGCGCGCTCTTGGGAGAGACGTTGTCGCGCCTGGACGACCTCGAAAGAAACGACACCCACGAAAGAGGACACGGTGAGTAAGACCTATATCGACATCCCCTCGGAGGTCGCGGAAGAGCTGTACGAGACCGAGGACGAGACCGAGGATGGCGAGTTCCACTTCGTCACGACTGTCGAGGGCGACAGCGGACGGTGGAGGCAGCACCACACGATGGTTCTCCGTCGCGTCAAGGATGACACCTTCTGGGGCATCAGCTACGAGCTCGGGCTGACCGAGAACTGCGACAGCTCCTACCCGTGGCGCGGCGAGTGGAGCGACCGGCCTGAGTCGGTGGTCGCCACCCGGCTCTATCCGCGTGAGGTCACGACGACCGAGTACCGGAGCGAGCCGTGACTCTTGAAATCAAGGGTCTCCCGGAGACGGAGGGCTCTGCCGAGCTGGCCGAGATCCGGGCGAAAGAGGCGGAGCGGGTTCGGTGGCTCCTGGCGGTGGGAGTTCGGTTCTTCCATCTAATCAAAGCCCGCGGTGGCAACATCCCCGGACGTCTCCGGGGCGACAAGAAGAAGGCACGGCGCAAGAAGGTTGCGCTGGCGCGGAAGGCTGATAGGAGTCGACGTGCACGGGGAAGCTGAAGAACTCGTCTGTGGTGACGTCCACTCCAGCGGCGCGGAGTGCATCCGCATCTACGATCACGTCAACCACTGGGGTACCGACCACCTCGGCGTCTTCCGGGTGTGGCAGGACTACAAGGGCCGTCGAGGGCCGAAGAAGTTTCCCCGGGTAGGAGACAGCCTCAATGACTTCCCGGAGTGGAAGTGAGCGAGAACCATGGGATATCGCTGGAGTTCTCCGCCACTACGGAATGGATGTGGACCTTCCTGGAGGCTGTGGCTGGAGATCCGTCCGCTGCCCCTTTCACGACGATCGACAAGCTAGCGCTCGGTGCTCGACTCGCGACGGCGCCTTCGCGTGTCTGGCGTGTGGAGTTAAGGGCGACGCCATCTCCATCATCCGACTGAGGGAGAGCTGTGATTACCGTCGTGCCCTCCAGCTCTACGAAGAAATCACTGGAGGAAGCAACCCACGCCTACGAGCTTCAGCTCGAAGGAAGTCCTGGGAGTCAGTACCTCTTGAGTCGCGGGATTACGAGCGAGGTAGCGGCCTCTTTTCGCCTGGGGTTCGTGGGCGAACCCCTTCCTGGCGACGACCACCTCAGGAACCGGATTAGCATCCCGTACCTCACCCCGGCCGGGGTTGTCGGCCTCCAGCTCCGGGCGACGGCCGTAGAGGCAGAGAAGAAATATCTCCCGTGGAGGTCTGGGCTACCAGGTCGGCCGTTTAACGTCTCTGCGCTCTTGCAGGGAGGGGCCGTTTACCTCACTGAGGGAGAGATCGATGCCATCAGCGCCACCCTGGCGGGCCTGCCGGCGGTAGGGATCAGTGGTGCGAAGAAGTGGAAGCCGGTGTATGCGCGGATGTTCAGGTTCAGGGAGGTCGTCATTCTCGCCGACGCCGGATCGGCCGGATCTGAGTTCGCGGAGGCTTGCGTACGTGATCTTGAGGGAGCTAAGATCATCTATATGCCCGGTGATGACGTTAACTACAACCTATGCCGGTTAGGCATAGAAGGGCTCAGGAAGTTGGTGCTCGATGAGTGAGTTTGATCCGGAGACGGCGTCGTTACAGGAAATCGAAGAGGAAGTCCTCCGGCGGACCGGATTGCTCATCGAGGCCAACGCGAGTCTCATCAACAACAGCCGGAGGCTGGCGAAAGCCTTTCTCGACCAGGCAGACGTTTACCGAGACCTCGCCGACGAGTGCGAGGAGATCGCGGCAACCGTTGCCACCGCCGCCAGACGTGTGGCTGACGTCAACGGAGACATCATCTCGGCCGAATGGGGGCTGGCCTCGGACGAGAACAACGACAGTGAATCCGAGGAGGAAGAGGACGACGATGACGACGACTGATGGCGACTGGACGGATAAGCCGGGGCGGTACCTGATGGGCGACTTTCGGACGCCAAGCTACGCGGAAGAGCAACTCGCGGAGGCTGAGTTCCAGGCCGCCCGGGAGCGCACCCCAGAGGAAGACAAGGCCATCGGCGAGCGGGAGCTGATGGAGGCGCTGGAGAGGGCCTATGTTCTCTGGCCCACCAAGGACTCCGGCGTCCGCGACGAGTACCCGTCGGGGATGGTGCGGGACACCCAGCGGGGGAAGGCTCGCTTCGATCTGCTCTTCGCTAAGGGCGTCCCGTACGAGCGTCAGATGATGACACGTTTCGCTGCTCTGCTCGCCCGTGGCGCGGAGAAGTACGACGAGCGCAACTGGGAGAAGGCCAACAGCTCCTATGAGCTGGAGCGCGCGGAGTCTTCCGCGATGCGTCATCTCATTCAGTGGTTCTGTGGGGAGACCGACGAGGATCACGCGGCAGCTGTTTTCTTCAACATCCTGGAAGCCGAGACGATCCGCTACAAGATGAGCGTGGCCGAGTGAAGACCAGAGGCTATGCCGAGAAGACCATCGGCAGCACAGACTTCTATGTCGGATTCAATCTCCTGAGCTTCGGACTGGGCTTTCGATACTGCACTTGGAAGAAAACGAAGTGGTCGGGCGCGCAGGTCCGAAGTACAGATGCCGAGGTCTATCTGGGTCCGGTGACGGTGGGGTTCTTCCGATGAAAACCCTCTACGTCGACATCGAAACGACTCCTAACCTCGCGCACGTCTGGGGATTGTTCGACCAAACCGTCAGCCTCTCCCAGCTCCGGGAATCGACGCGGATGTTCTGCTTCGGGGCGAAGTGGCGGGACGCCAGAAGCACGATGTTCTTCAGCGAGCATAAGCACGGGCACGAAGAGATGGTGCACAGCGCCCACGCTCTGCTCCATCAGGCGGATGTGGTCGTCCACTACAACGGCACCAGCTTCGACATCCGCCACCTTAACCGGGAGTTCTTGCTCGCCGGGCTCACCCCTCCAGCGCCGTACCAACAGATCGACCTCCTCCGGGTCGTAAAGAAGGCGTTCCTCTTCCCGTCGAACAAGCTGGCGTACGTCAGTGAAGTCCTCGAAATCGGCGGGAAGGTACAGCACGAGGGGCACACGCTCTGGGTCAAGTGCATGGCGGGTGACCCGAAGGCGTGGAAGGAGATGGAGCGGTACTGCAAGCAGGATGTAGACCTCCTGCCCGAGCTCCACGACAAGCTTTTGCCCTGGATCACCAACCACCCCAACCACTCGCTCTACTCGGGTGAGCCGGGCACATGCCCCAACTGCGGCAGCGCCAGCTTCCACCGCGAAGGCCACGCCTACACCAGCGTCGGGAAGTACCCGCGGTTCCAGTGCAACGACTGTGGCCGGTGGTTCCAGGGGACACACCGCGAGGACGGTACTGACGTCCGGGGTGTGGCATGAACGAGTGGGCCTTGAACGAAGTACTTCTCGACGTCCTCGCCGAGCGCAAGGACCAGGACGAGAAATGGGGCGAGCAGAACCACCCGGACGGCACGGGCACCGCCTACCGGGTGGACGCGCAGTTCGCCCGGAGGGCCTGTGAAGATGCAGCGGCGCTAGGCCAAGTCACCTGGCGGCACATCCTCGCAGAGGAGGTCTTCGAGGCGCTGGCCG
>Ga0075426_10001451_pt1 | contig 16839 bp, 8 predicted proteins | sample SoiMethybrSBSTD5_FD_75304 | JGI IMG/M metagenome (GOLD analysis project Ga0075426, IMG submission 75304) | Bulk soil microbial communities from a Populus tree surrounding site in Tennessee, USA - Soil MetaG P. TD hybrid SBSTD5 | ecosystem: Environmental > Terrestrial > Soil > Tree plantation... | reverse complement strand
CTTGCCGCTCTTTTCGCGGCGGCGATCATCTGGCAGCTTGCACGACGAAAGGGAAAAGGGAGGAAGTGAAACACTCCTCCACAAAAAAGCGAGGAGGGCACGATGCATCGTGCCCCTACGATGCAAGAGGAAGATGGCGGGGCCGACGCTACAAAGACGCAAAAGCGTCAGGATTTGATTTGGTTGGAGGAGGCGTCCCAGGTGACGGCGGCTCCGCGGAAATAGGATTGGTTGGCCATGTGGCAAGCCAGCGCAGCGTTGTGGCCGAAGACGGCGTCCTCTGTGACTTGTTGATGGTTGCGCGCGCCTTGGAAAAATCTCCACAAGTGAGGTTTCTCTTCGTCCCAGGAAGCGCCGCGATAGTGGAAGCCTTCGGTGATTGGTTCCTTGCCGGGCTTGGGGTCGTGCTCCTCGTGCCACTTCTTTAGATAGGCTTCGCGCATCGCTTGCGGGTACCCGGAGGTGTAATAGCTGGGAGATTCGTCTTCGCCGGATTGCGGGAAATAAGTGATGGCGTATTCGGTGACTTCGAGAATGCCTTTGGAGCCCTGGAAGCGATAAATCTCCGGCGTCTCGCAGCCGAGATTGAGGCGCAGATAAACGGGCGCGCGGCCGTAATCGAAAAGCGTGGCGTGAACGTCAGGCATATTGCGCCCGTCCTTGAAGCGCAGGATATCGCCGAGTGCCATGGCGCGCTTAGGCGGCTCGTTCCACCCGAGCATAAAGTTCATGCCGCTGACGAGATGGACGAGAAGATCGCCGGCGAGGCCAGTGCCGTATTCCTTCCAGCAGCGCCAGCGCGCGAAGTATTTAGGAGACATGTCCGGATCCCAAGCGCGCTTGGTGGCGTCGCCCTGCCAGGTGTCCCAATCGAAATTCGTGAGCGAGAGATCGGGAGGAGGAGGATACACCCACGCGCCGGTGGGATCGTTGCGGCCCAGCGAACCTTCAACGAGCGTGAGCGTGCCGACGATGCCGTTGGCGAGGAGCTCCTTGGCTTTCGCGCAAATCACGGAGCTGACGCGCTGCGAACCAATTTGCACGACACGGCCGGTTTTCTTTGCGGCGGCGACCATGGCGACTCCGTCCGCTGCGGAATGGGACATAGGCTTTTCGCAGTAGATATCTTTTCCGGCGCTGACGGCGTCGACCACGACTTGCTTGTGCCAATGGTCAGGAACAGCGGCGATGAGGCAATCAATTTCCTTGTTGTCGAGGAGATCCTTGTAGCGCCGCGTAGTAGGAATTTTTTTGCCGACAATTTCCTGCGCGAGCGTGTGGCGGCCGTCGTAGAGGTCGCAAGCGGCGACGCATTCAACGCCGGGGAGCTGGATGGCGTCGCGAAGAAGGCCCGAGCCTTGCATGCCGATGCCGATGATGCCGAAGCGCAGGCGGTCGCTGGGCGGCGTTGATTGCAGCGGCAGAGGAATGTGCTCCGGCTCCAGAAAAATGGCGGGCGAAGCAGCGAGCGCGCCCGCGGCACCGGCAGTGCGATGGAGAAATTGACGGCGGGAAAGATCTTTTTTCATGGTGCGCTCCTCTACGCGTAGGTCAAAAAAAGCCTCAGGCCTGAAGGCCTGAGCTACAAGTCGCGAAATTCTAATGCAACGGCTGGACGCTGACTTCCTTGAAAAAGACGATGTCGTTGTCGCTGTGATTCTGAAGGCCGATGTAGCCCTCGTTGGGCCGAGTGCCGCGCTGCGGTTCGAAATTGAATTTGCGCTCAGGAACGGGCTGGCCTTCGGTGTAGTCGGTGACGGTGACATCGTTGAGAACAACGATGGTGCGCGGGCCATCGAGCGTAATGACCATAGTGTTCCACTCGGGACCGGGCTTACCGGGCTTGGCGAGCGGCTTGGTCAGGGAATAAAGCGTGCCGGTAACGTGATATTCGTCTTCGTTCGAAGTTTCGGGATGATTATCGATTTGGACTTCGTAACCGTAGTGAACGGGCATCCATTCTTCGCGCGGCTCGATGGGAATTCGAATGAAGACGCCGGAATTGTCGTTGAAGTCGCGCATCTTGTAGACGACGCGGAAGCGGCAGTTGGAAAGTTTTCCGCCGGTCCAATAGAGAAGGCCCATGCCGCCGTGCGTTCGAATGAGGCCGTCTTCGACGGTCATGTTGCCCGGACCGACGTGCTTCCAGCCGGTGAGATCCTTGCTATTGAAGAGCGGTTTCCAGGCTGGAGCTGGAGCTTGCGGCTGCGCGGCAGCAAATGCGAACAGAGTCGACACGGCTGTGACTGCCAGCATCGCTATCCATTTGCGTGGATTCATGACGTGGTGCTCCTTGGAGAAACCAAGCTAAACAAGGGCGCAGTGGTGCTGCGCCACTACAAAGAGAAACTCAAAATTGCAGATTGTGGAGATAGTCGTAGCTGATCTTGATGTCGTCGAACGCTGATTTGGGGTAGTCGTTTTCCACGAAATAGTGCTGGATGCCGGCCTTTTCGGAGTGCGCGAAGAGATTTTTCCAGTCAATGGAGCCCTGGCCGACATCGGCCATGCGTCCGCCGAATTTAACGGACTGGCCCATCGCTCCCTGGTATTCGCTCGGCGTAGAGGCGTCCTTAATCCAATCTTTCACGTGAACGAGCGGGAAACGGCCCGGATACTTGTCGAAATAGGCGAGAGGATCCTTGCCGGCGACGCTGATCCAGCAGAGATCCATCTCCATGGCGACGAGCTTGGGATCCGTTTCGGCGAGGAGGAAATCATACGGGAGTTTGCCGCCGAGCGACAGGGCGGAATCGAATTCGAACGAGTGATTGTGATACCCGAACTGGATGCCAGCTTTTTTGCTGGCTTCGCCGGCTTTATTAAAAAGATCGGCGGCGCGCTTCCATCCGCCGGCCTCGACGCGCTGCTTTTCGTCAATCCAAGGGCAGATGATGTAGCTGTGGCCGACAACCTTGGCGGCTTCGAGAGTCTCCGGCCACTTCTTTTCGACGACGTCGTATCCAACGTGGCAGGAAGGAGAGGCCAGGCCGTTCTTGTCGAGAATCGCGCGTACGTCTTTCGGAGAATGATCGAAGTATCCGGCGAATTCGACTTCCTTGTAACCAGTGGCGGCGACTTTGGCGATGGTGCCTGCGAAGTCGGTTTTCATGGCGTCGCGGACGGTGTAGAGCTGGAGGCCGACGCGGTCAATTGCATGCGCGACCGGAGAGCGGCCGGCCGGATGGGCGGTGTCCGCAGCCCAGGCTGGCTTAGCGGCGGCTGCGAGAGTTGCGGCGACGGAAGTTCCGATAAATGTTCGTCGATTCATGGGCGGCATTTTACTCCATCCGGGAGAAAAGGGAACCGGGATTCGATGAGAAAAAAGGGGCGGTCCGACGAGGCCGGACCGCCCTCTGAAAGTAGTTTGGTTTAGAAGTAGAACCGCAGACCGAACTGCATACGGCGTGGGGCGTGAGCGCTGGTCAAATGCCCGAAGTCTGAGCTGCCAAGACTGGAGCTGATAGAGCTTGTTCCATTGCCGAACTGTGTATGGTTGAAGAGGTTAAAGTTCTCCCAGCGGAAATCGAAGCCGGTTTTTTCACTGATGGAGAACCTTTTGAAGACGCCGAAATCGAAGTTAACACGCCCGGGCAAGTATAGGGTGTCACGTCCGACGTCGCCAAATGTGAGCCCTCTGGGAATGGCGAATGCCGCCGGGTTGAACGCGAGCGGCCCGAACGTGCCCGGTTCCTGGTTTGCGGTGAAACCAGAGTGAGGATTACTCACGAGATCGGGACGAGAGCCTGTGCCCACGCCGTTGGCCACGCCAGCGCTATCGCCAAAGTCGGTGCCGTTAGTGACGCTGAAAGGATTGCCGGTCTGTGCGATTGTGATACCGGAGACCTGCCAGCCGCCAAGAGCATGGTGCACCATGCCGGCGCCCTTGAAGAACGGCAGGAGATAAACATAGCTGATAGCCAGACTGTGACGCTGGTCAAAGCTCGAACTAGCCCGATTCCTGGGAATGTTGTAGGAATCGACGAAAGCGGCGTCAAAACGATCCGAGGAATCGTCGATAGAGTGGCTGTATGTGTAGGAAAGGCTGAGAGTCAGATCACCCACAGTGCGTCGCGCCGTGGTTTGAAGGGCATGGTAGCTGGAATTGGCCATATCCTCCAATCGAGTGATGTTCCCAAAACCGAGAAGTGGACGCAGCGGATTTGGATCATCCCCGCAGGCGACGCCCAGATTGTTCGCTGCCTGCCCGGTGACGGCCACACCACTTGGCGTAGTCAGCGTTCCGCAGTCATCGTGGCCGTTAGCGCCGATAGCTTCGCCAGGTTTGTACGGATTCGCCGAGGCGGGCACTGACTGCAGCTGGTTTAGATTGCGCTGCAACGTCAGGTGCGTGCCTTTGCTACCGACGTAAGAAGCGGTAGCTACGATGTGCGATGGAAGTTCTCTTTGAACGTCAAGGTGCCACTGCTGAACATATGGCCATATGGCCTTGTTGGGAATGGAATTGACGCCGAGCGGGAACAACGGCACGAGTGCACCGGCGCCGATATTTTTGTAGCCAGTGATATTGGACTGCGTAGCGTTGAGTGCCAGCGGAGCGGAGCCTTCGAGTGACTCTGTGTTGCCTTCGTTGCCGTTGGTGTGCTCAAAGAAGACGCCGTATCCACCACGTATGGCCATTTTGCCGTCTCCCTTGGGGTCGAAGGCAAATCCAAAGCGCGGGGCCGGATTAAAGAGATGTCCCTTGAGGCAGCCAGCATTCGAAGAAGATCCGACTTTAACTGTGGGGAATGCTGATCCCGGGACGAGAGGGAAAGTCCCTCCTGCTGCGCCACACTGAACAATGCCGTTAAGCGGATTTCCAGTGTTCCCGGCGTTCTGGGCCAGCGAACCATCAGAATTGAAGGTCGGCTCATTCGCCGGGACGAAGGCGCTGGGATCGAAGCTGAAGGCTTGCCTATATCGCTCGCGGTACGTTCCAAACAAACTCAAGCGGAGACCAAGATTGAGCGTCAAGCGCTTGTTGACCCGCCAGTCATCCTGGAAATAGGGTTCCACGATCTTATAGCGGTTGTAGTATTTGGCCTCCAGGTTCCACTGATGGTAGCTGGCAATATTGCCGACCAGAAGATCTGCCAGAGAGTTTCCCGTGCTAGGGATGACAGTATTGCTTGAATCAAAGGTCAGAATGCCCTGGACGTCCGGAGAATTTTCCTCGTTCTTTTGCGCGGCTGCAAAGTAGACCCCGAACTGAAAAGTGTGCGTGCCCAAAATCTTGGTCATGTTGTCCCGATAGGTGTAGACGGGGTTGGCGTTATTCCAAGGGAAGTATCCGGTGTCTTGGGCGAGCCCCCCACCCCCACCATAAGCGACGTTACTCGCGAGGGAAATCGATGGAAGTTTTCCGCCGAAGCCATTATTAAAAATCGCCCCCATAGGGAACGGAGAAGGAAGAGCTGGATTGTTGAGGGCGGTGAGAAAAATATGATCGGCAGTGTAGCTAGCTACGAACTCATTAAGCAAAGTCGGCGAAATGTTGGCGTTCAAGCGGGCGACAAAGCTTGACCCCGGCCCTACGAATTTGGTTTGTATGTCCTGGAAATTGGAAGTACCTGTGCCCCACAGGGGATTAGGAACGACCGTTTGCCAGGAATCATGAATATAGCGAAACGTCAGGCGGTAGTTGTTGGTGATGTTGTGATCGACCCGAACAAGTTCCTCGCGCCAGGTCGTCGGCGTGGAGACGGTCTGGGTGACCGCGGGAATCGGCGTGCCGTCAGAAAAAGTGCCGTTCGTAGTGTTGGCATGGGGGATGAGGCTAAGAAGCGCCGTGCCAACTCCAGTCGGCACGACGGTGTGGCTGCCGGAGACTTGGGGGCCAGTCGGACAATCCGTTGGCTCGTGAATGCAGAGAGCGGAGAAATTTCCGTTGCGTTCTAAATCCGAGGGAACGTTTTGGGTAATCGTGGAAGGGTTCTTTTCGCGGCGCCATTCCTCGGAAAAGAAGAAGAAGGTCTTTTTCTTGTCTGCGTTGTAGTGGTTGGGAACGTAGACGGGTCCGCCGACGGTGTAGCCAAAATCATGTTTCTTGTAAGGAGCTTTTGGCTGGGTAGGGTCGATACCTTGGTCCCAAGACTTGGCATTGAAGAACTCGTTGCGAAGGTATTCGAACGCGCTGCCGTGGAACGAAGCGCCTCCGGATTTGGTCTCGACTTCAACAGTGCCCGAGCCATTGCGGCCGTACTGCGCTCCGTAGTTGGAGGTGAGAACTTTAAATTCGGCGATGGCCTCCGGGTTGGGATAAACGTTGAGGGTGGCATTGCTGCCGTTATCCATGTTGTCGCCACCATCGAGCTCCCAGTTGTTGTACTCGGTGCGTCCACCGTTCATGCTGTAAGCAACGTTGCCATAGACGCCGACAGTGCCCTCGTCCTGGCCTGTCTGATTTACCACGCCGGGGGCGAGGTTGACCAACTGGGTGAAGTTGCGACCGTTCAAAACCAACTGGTCGATTTGCTTGCCGGTGATGGTGCTGGTGAGGTCCGAAGACGTGGTTTCCACCTGAGCGACGCTTTCGCCGGTCACTTCCACTACTTCGGTAACGGCACCGACTGTCAACTGCACGTCGACGCGGATCTTCTGGGCGACGTCCAGCACGACCTTGGTGGCCGAGTATTTTTGGAATCCTTTTGCGGTCACGGAGATGTTGTAGGAGGCGCCCGGCAAACCGGCGACGACGTAAGCGCCGTCAGAGTTTGTGGTGGTCGTTCGAGTCAGACTGCCGGCGGTGTTGGTAATCACAACCTCGGCGCCAATGACGGCGGAGCCGGACTTGTCGGTGACGGTGCCGCTGATGTAGCCGGTGTCCTGGGCGTGCGAGGCGAGGGGGAGGGCCAGCGCAAGGACGAGCACAGCGAGCGCAAGCCACGTAATGTTCTCTCGAGGATTAGAAAAGTTTGCGTTTTCCTTCACGTTAAGACCTCCAAGCGAGATTCGAACTTGGGGAGACGTGAGATGCGTGGGCTAGTGCGGAGGGCTGAAGTGGCACTCTGAAGTCATCCGCACGAAAAGCACCCCTGATCGGACACAGCCTCCACCACTCGACGACTGCAGGCAACGCACCGAATCTGTCTATTAAAACGAGTTAATAGTGCATTTGAGGGTTGGTGTCAAGGGATAAATTCAGGCCGATGCGAGCTATAGCAGGTGCGGCTGCTGAATCTGTGGAATATAGAGAGTTACGCAAGTCAAGAGCACAGAGCCTTCTTGAAATCCCGCGGAGACTGGCTGACACTGAATGGCAATGCGCGCGGAGCTTAGGAGAGGCGACAAACAGAAATACGTTCTGGCGATCGGTTTCGCGCTGGTTGCGGCCGGGTCTGTTTGCGCGTGGCCAGCAACGAGAAATAGCGTAAAGCCGCAATCCACTTCGTCGCGGGCAGCTGTCAAGCAGCCTGTGGATGCGCGGGCAATGTTTGCGAAAGGGCAAGTGGCGCTTCAGGCGGGGGACCTCGATGCCGCAGAAGCGGCCTTTCGTCAAGTGCTGTTGGTTGACCCGCGCGCCGGCCCGGCGTATGCCAATCTTGGCGTGATCGCTATGCGGCGCAAGGAATGGGACCGGGCAATCGCGCTGCTGCGAAAAGCCGAGAAGCTCGAACCAAAAATGGCCGGGATCCGGCTGAACATAGGTCTCGTTGAGTACCGGCGCGGCAATTATGCCGCGGCGATTGCACCGTTTACGTCCGTCTTGCGAGACCAGCCGGACTCGCAACAGGCACGCTACCTTTTGGGACTTTGCCAAGTCTTTACGAAGAAATACGCAGAGGCCGTGACAGTGCTCGAACCGCTGTGGGCGGAAAAGTCCAATGACGTGCTGTACTTGTATCTGCTCGACATTGCCGCCGTGGAATCCGGCCAAAAAAGCCTCGACGAGAGAATCCTCAGCCGCATGATCGCCATCGGCGGCGGGACAGCAGAATTTCACTTGATACTGGGAAAGGCGTATTTGAATCGGGATGAAATTCCAGAAGCAACTTCGGAGTTGGAGAAAGCGGTGGCGCTGAACCCCAACCTCCCTTTCATTCATATGAATCTGGGAGTTGCATACATGCGAGCGGGAGCGGACGAACGGGCGGAAACGGAGTTTCGGCGCGATATCGCGCTCGAGCCAGACCTGGCGGACAACTACGATCAACTCGGCGCACTATACACGCGCTTGGGCAAGAACGAGGATGCGGAGACATCGTTTCGCGAAGCGCTGAAGCGGGATTCCAAAATGGCTAGCGCGTACGCCGGGTTGGCAAAGATTTATCAGCAGCAGCAAAAGCTAGAGCCAGCTCTGAAAATGATCGACGCGGCGCTGCATCTTGCGCCGGATATCACGGGCGGACACTTTTTACGTGGGCGAATATTGGCACAGCTCGGACGGGAGAATGAGGCGAAAGCGGAGTTCGCGCTGGCGCAGAAGAAACTGGATACTCAATTAGGCAAGGAGCGGGAGTCGCGCGAAAGAAATCCCGTGCCGAATCCGGAACTGATGCGCGAACCTGAGCCGTAGGGCGGCGGGCAGCGTCAACCATTTTCCAGGAGGGGCGCTTGCCAGGGGCCGCGGGATTGCTCGATAGCTTCTGCGACGGCCAGGACCAGCTCGTCTTCGAACGGACGGCCGATGACCTGAACACCGATGGGCAGTCCGTCATTCGAAAGGGCGACGGGGACGGACGCGCCCGGAAAACCAGTTAAGTTCAGCCATTGGGAGAATCGCATGGTGTCGCGGTAACCCGTGCCGGGGAGATAGTTTCCCTGGCCGTGGCGGAAGGCGGGGCCTGTGGAAACCGGGGAGAGCAGAATGGGCGTGTCCTGCATTTGGCGGAGAATTTCGGCGCGAAGAAAATCCCGATCCGCGCAGGCTTTCATGAATTGTTCGAGCGTGATTGGATCTCCGGTGGTTGCGAAAGCGAGATACTCGCGCAGCATTGGGCTGATTTGATTTTCCTGTCCGGCGCTGCTGTCACGGAACAAATGGCCGATCACTGGGCCAAAGAAAAACCACCACAGATCAAGCGCGCGATCGAGGCCATGCAAGCGGAAAGGTTCAGCGGTGAAGCCGCGCTCGGCGAGGGATTTTGCGGCTCGCTCAACGGCTGCGCGCGTCTCCGGAGTTGCCACACCGAGGACGTTGCTTTCGAGAATCCCGATCCGCATGCCGCGAAGTTCCGCTTCACGGTAGGCGCGCATGGGAACTGGAGCGGAGAGCGCATCGCCAGCGTCCGGTCCAGCCACGACTTCGAAGAGGGAACGCACATCGGCCACAGTGCGGGCCATGGGGCCGACGACGCCGATCCAGGAAAAAGCGCCCGCGCCTTGTGGAAAATGTCCCGTGGCAGGAACGCGGCCGGACGTGGGCTTCAGCCCGCAGATTCCACAAAAATGCGCCGGTACGCGAATCGAGCCGCCGCCATCGCTGCCCACGCCGCCGGCTGAGCAGCCCGAGGCAATCGCGGCGGCTTCACCCCCGCTCGAGCCACCTGAGGAATGCGCCAAATTCCATGGATTGCTCGTTTTCCCAGTGAGCAGGTTGTCAGTTTCGTAGGCCATCAGAAATTCGGGAGTGTTGGTATTTCCGAGCAGAATGGCGCCCGCGGCTTTCAACCGCGAGACGAGTGGAGCGTCCTGTTTCGCAATGTAGTCTTTGCGGAGAAGAGAACCGGCCGGGCAGGGCCAACCGGCGACATCGATGCAGCTCTTGATGGTGAGCGAGACGCCAAGGAGAGGACCCACGTGCGCGCCTTGCGCTACTAGATTCTCCGCTACGCGTGCCTGCCGACGCGCTCCCTCGGCGTCCAGGTGGACAAAGGCATTCAGTTTCGGCTGCAGTTTCTCAATTCGTTTTAGGTGAAGTTCAACGATCTCGGAGGGAGAGATTTTCTTCGAGCGAATTTGTTGCACAATCTCCGTTAAAGAGCCGTAAGGGAAGATGCTCATAGTCGATGCGCGAGAGTAAGCGCACATGCTGCGAAGGTCAAGCGACGACAAGGCACGCGATCGGCGCGCATAATAACGGTTGACGATGCGTTGGGCAGCCGTGAGAATCCTAAAATTGCACTGGGATGGATCGTGGGTGAAATCAGGGCGTCTCGTGCGGACAGGATGAAACATTTTGACACGTTCAACTAACCGCCGGGCAGTGGGGTTGATTTTTGCTTGTTTCATTTTGATTTGCTGCGCGGCGATATTGGTGCGTTCCAGCGCGCCCTCCGCACAGGAGAAAGCTGCGGCCGCAAAGAAGCCCGGGACGTCGAACAGCATTACAGCGGATGCGTTTCGCCTCAATACGCTGGGTGTGGCATACATGAACCAACAGCGGCCCGCGGATGCGCAAAAGTATTTTGAGCAAGCGCTCGAAGCCGATCCGAAATTTGCGGTGGCTCGGTTGAACCTGGGCATTTCGCTCCTCGCGCAGCAAAAGCTGGAGCCCGCTCGCGCGGCGCTTGAAGGGGCAACGCAACAACTTCCTAAAGATGCTTACGCTTGGTACAACCTCGGACTTGTCTACAAAGATCTCGGAGAGGCAGAGAAGGGCATTGCGGCTTTTCACCACGTAACGGAAATCGCGCCCAACGAAGCTGACGCGTATTATTTTGCCGGCTACCTGTATTCGCAACTGCAGAAATATGACGAAGCCATTGCATCGTTTCAGAAGGGACTGACTCTAAACCCTTTTCACGGTTCGTCGGAATTCGGCCTCGCCCGCGCGTTACAGCGGAAAGGCGACGTTGCCGGGGCGCGCGAACATCTGGCGCGCTTCCAAAAAATCACGACGGAGCATCTCGGAACGCCGTTCGGCGCGGGCTATGGCGATCAGGGCCGTTACTCGCTCGCGGAGTTGCCGCTGAATTCTGTTGTAGATGTGCCCGCGGCGATTCCGGTGCGATTTGTGGCGGAGGCGAATGCGTTTGTGTCGAAAAGCGCGGGAGGAAGCCGCGTCGAGATTGGACCAGGCACTGGGGCATGCTTCTTCGACTACGACGGCGACGGGAAGCCGGATCTTTTCTTAGTTAACGGAACTGCGGATGGAGCCAGCCACCTACTACGCAATTTGGGCGACGGCCGATTCGAAGATGTGACGAAGGAAGCGGGAATTCAGCTGACAGGAAGCGGGTTCGGCTGCGCGGCCGGCGATTTCGACAATGACGGTCATACGGATTTGGCCATTTGTCTGAGTGACGGCGTCCGGCTGTTGCGCAACAAAGGAGACGGCAAGTTTGAGGAAGTGACACAAGCGGCGGGCATCCGTAAAGAAAAAGGCTGTGTGGGCTTAACTTTTGTGGACTATGACCACGACGGAGACCTCGATCTGTACATCACGATTTCGCCAGATGCAGGTACGCCGGGCACGCCGCCGCACAATGTGCTTTGGAGGAACAACGGGAATAGCACGTTCACTGAAGTGTCAGCGGAAACGGCCCTCGGTGTTGCTGGTACTGGTGCGGGTGTCGTCACTACGGATTTCAATAATGACCGCGCCGTAGACTTCGTTATCGCTGGCGGACAGGCTGGAGCTTCCATCTATCTCAATCCGCGCGAGGGCAAATTCACGCCGCTCGGCGGCATCGATTTCAGCAAAGAGAAGTTGCCGCCCGCGGTGGGCGTTGTCGCGTTCGACTTCGACAAAGATGGCTGGATGGATCTAGCCTTTACGCATGCGGGTGCGCCGGGCATCAGCCTGTGGCGGAATGTGGAAGGGAAACGTCTGGAGCGCGTTCCGCTCCCGGAATTCGGCTGGCAGAAAGGCTGGGGAATTGCCGCGCTCGATTACGACAATGACGGCTGGCTTGATCTCGTCGCAGCAGGAGAGACGAGCCGTGGAGGAGAACTAAGGCTGTTGCGAAATCTGGGGAGCAAGGGCTGGGCCGACGTCACCAAGGATGTGAACCTTGATGCGTTCACGCTGAGCCAGCCGCGCGCGATTGCGGTTGGGGATATCGACGGAAATGGCGACGCAGACTTGGTAGTCACGCAGCTCAGTGGCGCGCCGCTTGTTCTGCGCAATGAGGGTGGCAATCAGCGCAACTGGATGAGCATTGACCTGAAGGCGCTGAATGACAACAAGAACGGAATCGGAACGAAGGTCGAGCTCTACGCGGGCACGCTCTATCAAAAATGGGAGGTTCCTGGGGCCTCCGGCTACCTGGGGCAGAACGCCACGCCGATTCTTGTCGGCCTCGGCTCGGAACGTAATGCTGAAGTTGTTCGTTTGCTGTGGCCGACGGGTGTTCCGCAGGATGAAATCAACCTGGCTTCGAAAAAGGTGCACAGCATCACGGAGCTCGACCGGCGAGGTAGCTCGTGTCCGATTTTGTTTTCCTGGAATGGCCGCGAGTACGAATTCATCGCGGACATGATCGGGCCGGGCGTGGTCGGCCACTGGGTCGCGCCGGGAGAAAGGGACGTTCCCGATCCTGACGAGTATCTAAAGGTGGCTGCGCGGAGCGTGAAGCCGCGCAACGGCCTGCTCAGCTTCCGCTTCATGGAGCCGATGGAAGAAACGGTGTATCTCGACCAGGTTCGGCTGCTCGCCGTCGATCATCCAGCGGCGTATGAAGTGTTTCCGAATGAGCGATTCGTCAGCGCTCCGCCATTTCCGGAATTCCGCGTGATCGCGAGCCGTGACGCCCACGCGCCCATCGGAGCTTGGGACGACAAGGGAAATGATGTGCTGCCTCTGATTTCCAAACGTGATCGCAATTACGTCACCGATTTTGAGGAGTTGCCGTTCGCGGGAGTCGCCAAGCTGCATCGGATCGAACTCGATCTCGGCGCGTGGGACGCGCAAAAGCCGTTGCGATTGATTATCGATGGCTACACGGATTACTTCACTGCGACTTCGATGTATGCGGCGGACCAGGCCGGAATCAAGGTGATTCCGCCGTATGTGGAAGCACTCGATCGACAAGGCAAGTGGGTGCGCGTCGTGGAAGACATGGGTTTCCCGGCGGGGCTCGAACGGACCATGGTAGCGGACTTGACCGGCAAGCTTCCCGCAGGAACGCGACGGATTCGCATCGCCAACAATTTGAAGATCTATTGGGATGCGATTCGAATCGATCAGACGCCGGACGCGCCTGACGTTCGAGTGGCGCAAGTGTCCCTCGCAAAGGCGGCACTGGATTTCGTCGGCTATCCGCGCGAGATTCGGCTGAAGCCCGCGAGCGACACGATCTACTCGTATTCGCACCGGAGCATGACGGGCCCTTACGCTCGCGCCGCGGGAAATTACACACGTTACGGCGATGTGTACGATTTGCTGCAAGCGTCCGATGATCGCTTCGTCGTTTTTGGCTCAGGCGAAGGACTGAAGCTTGATTTTGATCCGCGGCAGCTTCCCGCGCTGCCGACCGGATGGGTTCGCGATTATTTCTTTTACGCCGACGGCTTTGAAAAGGATCTCGATTTCTATGCGGCGCACGCATTTACGGTTGAGCCTTTGCCGCGGCATTCACTTCTGTCATATCCGTATCCTGAGGGTCGAGACTACCCTAGCGATGAGGAACATCTGGGCTATCAACTGGAGTACAACACACGGACACGCTCTGACCGTATGCCGCCGAGCTTGCGCTACCGGTATTCTTCCCCAAACTGAGGCGCTGCATTTCGTCGCAGCAGCTCTTTTGCATCAGCATTTCCCGGGCAGTTTGCAAGCCCTTCGTTGTTGACAAGTGGACCACTGGAAATTTCAAGAAACCAAAGTTTGGAATATCCAGCCTCCAGAGGTAGGATGCTTGGCAAGGAGACACCCTTGACCACCCCACAGAGAAAGCTTTGGCATATCGTTATTTTACTGGCTGTTTGCACAGTCGTGGCGGCGCCCTCCGGCGCCGATGATGTTGCTTCTGGCATGGTCGACAGCCAAGTATTTTTGCACCGGAATATGACTCCGGCCGGCCCGCCTGCAAGCGCTTCCGCCGCGGCCGTGGAAAAACTGGTCAGCCAGATGACATTGAAAGAAAAAATCGGCCAAATGACGCAGCTCGAAATTGGCATGGTTACCGACGGGCGAGGTCAGTCCATTCGAATCAATCCTGAAAAACTCCACAAGGCCGTCGGTGAATACGGAGTCGGTTCCATTCTCAACGTGAATGACGAAGCGTTGTCCACGGAGAAGTGGCACGAGATTATCCGCGCCATCCAGGAAGAAGCGAAGAAAGCGCGGCTGCACATCCCAGTGCTCTACGGCATTGACACCATTCACGGACCGAACTACGTTGCTGGGAGCACACTCTTTCCGCAGCCGCTAGCGATGGCCGCAACGTGGAATCCCGAGCTGATGCTGCGGGGCAGTCAGATCGCGGCCGCGGAGACGCGCAAAGCCGGCATTCCTTGGACATTTTCGCCGGTGCTTGACGCTGGACGGCAGGCGCTATGGTCCCGTTTGTGGGAGACATTCGGCGAGGATACCTATCTGGCGACGGTGATGGGCGTGGCTACGGTTCGCGGTTACGAAGGCAGTGACCTTTCGAGCCCCGCCAGCGTTTCCGCATCACTGAAACACTACGTCGGGTACAGCTATCCGACAACGGGCGGTGACCGCAGCCCCGCGCTCATTCCGGAAAATACTTTGCGCGAATATTTTCTCCCCACGTTTGCAGCGGCCGTGAAGGCGGGCGCCCACACTGTAATGGTGAACTCGAGCGAAGTGAACGGAACACCGGGTCACGCCAACGGGTACCTCTTGAAAAATGTTTTGCGCGACGAATTGGGCCTGCAGGGATTCGTGGTTTCCGACTGGATGGACATCAAAGGACTCGTCTCAACACATCACATCGCGGCGAATGAGAAGGAAGCCACGCGTATTGCCGTGCTTGCCGGAGTCGACATGAGCATGGTGCCAAGCGACTACAGCTTCAGCGACCTGTTGCTTGAACTGACGCAAGAAGGGAAAGTGCCGGCTAGCCGCATCGATGAGGCGGCGCGAAGGATTCTCACGGTGAAGTACCAGTTGGGGCTGTTTGACGATCCGCTGCGCGGCATTGACTCGAAAGCGGTAATCGGCTCACCGGAATCGCGGCAGGTCAGCCTGGAAGCTGCGCGCGAATCCATCACGCTGCTGAAAAATGAAAACCACACTTTGCCGCTTGCGAAGACCGCTCGCGTTCTGGTGACCGGTCCGGACGCCGACTCCTTGATTCCACTGAATAACGGATGGAGTTATACATGGCAAGGCAACCGGGCGAGCGCTTACCCGAAGGATCATGCGACGATTCTCAAAGCCATTCAGGAAAAAATCGGGGCAGCCAACGTGACGTATGTCCCCGGAGCGACTTACGACATGGAAGGTGACGTCTCCAAGGCGGCGGAAGCGGCATCAAAAGCAGACGCTGTGGTGATTTGCCTCGGAGAATGGGCTTATGCCGAAACGCCCGGCAATATCCCAGATCTCATGCTGCCTGATGCGCAGCTTAACCTTGCTATGAAAGTTATGGAAACGAAAAAGCCCGTCATTCTGCTGCTTACGGAAGGGCGCCCGCGCATCATCAGCCGCATTGCGGATACCGCGAAAGCCATCGTTATGGCTTACAACCCGAGCAACGAGGGTGGACAGGCCATTGCGGAGATACTTTTCGGCGACGTGAATCCCAGCGGCAAGCTCCCGATTACTTATCCACGCGCACCGAACCGCCTCTTCACTTACGACCACAAAATGTTTTCAGGAGAGGATTGGGGAGCAGGGAAAGCAATGGCTCCGCCGCAATTCGAATTTGGACATGGATTGAGCTACACGACTTTTTCCTATTCGGACTTGCACGTAGCTCCGTCCACGGCATCCGGAAGCCAGACCGTACACGTAGATGTGACGGTGAAGAATAGCGGCGAGCGCGTCGGCAAGGAAGTCGTTCAACTGTACTTGAACGAACGGTTTGCGAGCGTGACGCCGCCGATGAAACGGCTCAAGCGATTTGCAAAAGTAATGCTGCAGCCGGGCGAGAGCCGAAAGGTTTCTTTCGAATTGACGCCCGATGACTTGTCCTTCATCGGGGGCGACAACAAGCGCGTCGTCGAGCCCGGCATTTTCGACGTGAGAATTGGTGGGCTCCAGCAAACTTTCGAGTGGAAGTGACAACAGATTTCCTGTTGCTGAACTGACAGGGGCCCGCGCCCATATGAGCGCACAGACGGAAAAGCCATCTTACACCGCGGCGCTCTCAGCCGATTTTCATATGAAGTCTCCATAGTTTTCGATAATTTAGGAAGACAAGCCCGGGGCGGTCCCGCAGTGGATGCCTAATTGTTTTCGATGCAACGATTTGAGTTCTTGCACAGAAGGGAAGGAAGTGGCAGCCGCTTTGCGGCGATTCCTTCGCTCTGTGGTGGAGCGGGACGCCTGCCCTCGGAAGAGGGTGGGTAGCCCGCTCCAAACTCCTGCCACTTTCCCGGCGGCAAGCGAAAAACGGCGTTGTTAAAGCCGCCTCTTCGTATTGCTGGCTAGTCCTTCTGAGAAAGTAGGGAAGCGCGAACTGCCTCCAATTCCTTTTTCTTCGCGTTGTCCACGTCCGGGAAGGCAAGATCGAGTCCTTCCAGCGTTTCGATAATCGCCGAGGCGACGGCCAACCGCGTAAACCATTTGTTGTCCGCGGGGATAACGTACCAGGGCGCATGCTTCGTTGCGGTGTGCTGAATCATCTCTTCGTAGGCTTCCTGATAGTCCTTCCAGAAGGCGCGTTCCTGGACATCAGCCATGGAAAACTTCCAGTTCTTTTTCGAATCTTCGAGACGTTCGAGAAATCTCTTTTTCTGCTCCTCTTTTGAAACGTGCAGGAAGAATTTGCGGATCACAACGCCGTTTCGTGTCATGTAGCGTTCGAAGGCGTTGATGTCTTC
>Ga0075426_10001450_pt1 | contig 16840 bp, 12 predicted proteins | sample SoiMethybrSBSTD5_FD_75304 | JGI IMG/M metagenome (GOLD analysis project Ga0075426, IMG submission 75304) | Bulk soil microbial communities from a Populus tree surrounding site in Tennessee, USA - Soil MetaG P. TD hybrid SBSTD5 | ecosystem: Environmental > Terrestrial > Soil > Tree plantation... | reverse complement strand
ACGCTTCAATCTCGCACACGACCTTAATCTGCCCGGGGGCGGACATCTGAGCGAAGAGGTCTTTGTAGTTGGCCAGACCATGCACGCGGGTGGTAATCAGGCGGGCCAGCCAGCCGGGGAATTCGACCGCGGCCAAGGCCATGTCCTCCACGCCCATTTCGAAAAAGGTACGGTTGGCATTAACCGTGCCCACCATCACCTTGTTGCCCAAAACAAAACCGAGATTAATCTGATCGGAGGGCACAGTGATGGTGCGGTTGCCGCCGGTAACGCTGGCCAGCACGAGCACGCCGTTTTTGCCCAGCACCTGCATGCACTCGAAGGCGATGGGGGAGTAGCCGGTGCATTCGAGAATGATGTCGAAGGGCCCGCGCTGGCGGGCGGCTTCGGCGATGGACAGCTTGTCGGTGGATTCGTAAAAAGCGCCGAGCTGGGTGATGAGATCGGAGTTGAGATAGGGCTTGTGGTCCTTGCCCAGGACCGTGACATCCATGCCGCGCAGGATGAGGGCGAGCGCCGCCAGCAGTCCGATGGAGCCGGCCCCCATGACCAAGGCACGGCGCGGTTGCCACACCTTGAGGCGGCGCTGGATTTCGAACGCCTGAGCAATTCCCTTCTCGATGATGGAGGTGGGCTCGAGCAGCACGGCGACATCCTTGAGGCCGGGCGGGATGCGCGCGATGTACTCGGGTTGGTCCACGTAATACTCGGTGAGGAAGCCGTGCAGCAAGTTGATGCCGCGCTCGTAATAGCTGTCGTCGGTGGTGAAATCGTATTCGCCGATACGGTCGTAGATGCTGGAGCCGGGACGGCGAACGGTGGCGACCACGAAATCGCCGGGCTCGAGTTCGTGGACGTTGGCTCCGACCGCCTCCACCTGGCCAAAACTTTCGTGGCCTTCGATCAGGTAATCGAAGCCGGGCGGGGGCGCGCCGTAGAGGCCTTCCTGCAATTCGCGGTCAGTGCCATCCACGCCCACGCGGATGATTTTGACCAGAACTCCGCGGCCGTTCGCGACGGAGTCGAGCGCGGGTTTGGGAACATCGCGCAGCTGGGTGCTGTGCGGAGTGCGAGGAATGATGGTGATGGCCTGCATGGCGCCGCTCTTAGCTTTTAGCTCTTGGCCTTAAGCTAAAAGCCAAGAGCTAAGAGCCAAAGGGTTTGACTTACCGGTGGGCTAACGCGGGTTCGTGCACGCCGGACTCGCTGTGCTCGAAACGCTGGTTGATTTCCGCCCAGTTGAGCACGTTCCACCAGGCAGTCAGGTACTCGGCGCGACGATTGTTGTACTTCAGGTAATAGGCGTGCTCCCAGACGTCGTTGCCCATGATGGGGAAGTTGCCATCGGAGAGCGGGTTGTTCTGGTTGGGCGTGGTGACAATCTGCAGCTTGCCGCCCTGGGCGCGCACCAGCCAAACCCAGCCGCTGCCGAACAGCTTGGTGCCGGCCTCGTTGAACTGCTTCTGGAAGTCGGCGAAGCTGCCGAAGGTTTTCTTGATGGCATCGGCGATCTTGCCGCTGGGCTCGCCGCCGCCTTGCGGCTTCATGATGCGCCAGAACATGGTGTGGTTCACGTGACCGCCGCCGTTGTTGCGCACGGCGGTGCGGATATCGTCGGGAACGCTGTTTATGTTCCGTAACAGCTCGTCGGCGGGCTTTTTCTGCAGGTCAGCATGTTTTTCCAGGGCTGCATTCAGGTTCTTGACGTAAGCCGCATGATGGCCGTCATGGTGCAGGTGCATGGTCTGTGAGTCAATGTGCGGCTCCAGGGCTGAGTAGTCATACGGCAAAGGGGGCAGTTCGTGGGCCATATTTTCCTCCATTAAGTTCAGATGTTCGAAGACAATTTTTGATTCTAACAAAAAGCGCCGGAGTACGAGCGGGCCAGCAAACCTCTAGGACACTACCCCAAACCTCAACGCAGAGGGCGCAGAGAAGAAGAGGGACAAAAAAGATAAATCAGCTCTCAATTCTGCAAGCATCAGAATCCTATTTCTTGGCGCTGTTAACTTCCCTGCGAGCGCTGCGTTGGAGCGTCTATTTCTTTTTCCCCAGAAAGCGGATGCGGGCCACAAAGGTCCGGCGGTCCACATTGCTGAAGGTAAGGAAATTAGGGGAATTGATGTTGTTGTTCACGGCAGTGGGATTAGGGCTGCTGGTCACATTATCGAAGCCGCCGCGCACAGCGAAGTTGTAGTTACGCAGCGTAAAGCGCTTTTCAAGATAGGGACTGAAGGAGAAAAAACGCGGAAACCGCAGATTGTTCAGCGGCTGAAGGAATTGCTGTTGCTGGTTCACCCTGGAGAAGGGATAACCGCTGCGCCAGTCGAGCGAATAAGCGAAATCGAGCTTATGGATGAGGGGCAGGCTGGGCAAAGGCGCCATGCCCCAGGCGAGGAAGCGGTTGGGCGCGTCCCAGGGATAAGGGCCGGGGCCTTGCAGTCCGTAATTCAGGCCATCGAGGCTGTAGGAGAGGACGGCATTGGTCACGCTGCGGGAATGGGTGTAGGAGGCCATGAGCGGATAAGTCTTCCGGAAAGTGTGACGCACGATCAGGCTGAGCGACCGCGAGTGGTCCTGACGGATGTTGGTCATGAGGAAGGAGCCGCCGGTAAGGCCGGCAGCAGGAGGCTGGGGGAGATAAATGAACCCATCGGTGCCGCGGCGCTGCAGATATTCGACGGTGGCGTAAACGTCGCCCGGGAGACGGCGCTCCAGGCTGAGGCTCCAGTTGGTGAAGCGGGGCTCGTGCAAGGTGTTCTGGTTGAGGAAAAACTTGGTAAGCACGGGCGGACGCAGTAGGACGCCATTGGCGCCGTAGTAAGAATCGAGACGGGTGCCGGAAAGGGGCAGGCTGACCAGGGCCAGGTTGGTGGCGTCGTAGAAGATGCCATAACCGGCGGAAAGCTTGGTTTCACCGTCGCTGGTCAACATGTAGGTGCCGGCGATGCGGGGCGAGGTCAAAACATGGCGAACGATTTCATCGGCATCGAAACGCACGCCGTATTCCAGGATCAGGCGCTGGGAAGGCGACCAGCGATCCTGAGCATAGGCGCTGCCCTGCAGATTATTCTTGCGCAGGCTAACGATCTGGGTGGGAAACAGGGTCTGGCGCAGCAGGACGCCAGTTTCGCCGAAGACGCGGATGGGAGTGCGGTCGTCGAATTCGTGGTAAACCACGCGGTCGGCGTCCATGCCGAACTTGAATTCGTGCCGGCCATGCCAGGTGCGGCGGCGGAGATAGACGTTGGTGATCCACTGCAGTCGGCGGGAACGCTCGAGGGTGGTACGGTAGAAATTGCCGCTGACCAGGCCGGGAGTCACGATGTAAGGCCGATTGCCCAGAGGCAGTACGTCCAGTTCCTGCTCGAACAGGGCGAGCCCATTTTCCAGCAAAGTGCCGTTGTGGAAATAGTGCTGATCCTTGAAAGTCGCCAGGTAGCCGGTTGCGTCCTGATTGGTGGTGGCGTTGAGCGGATTGAATAAGGACAGACCGGCGTGGCTGTATTTGAAGCGGTTAAACAGGAAGCTGCCGGTCAGGATGTTGGAGCGGGTGATGTTGCTCTGCAGCTTGACAAGATTGCTGAAGCGCCAAAGCGGCGCCTGGTCGGCGTTGGCGGGCAGATCGCGAATGAGGTTGTAGTCATATTCGAAATCCTCGGCCTCGTAGAACCAGACTCTACCTTTCTTGAGCGGGCCGGACACGGTGAAGCGTGGAGTCCATTTGTCCAGATTGACGCCGCGAATAAACTTGAACGAAGGCAGGAAGTTGGTGCCGGAGTAGCGCAGGTGGTCGTCGCCAATGCCGGTGGAAAGATTGAGCACGCCGGCGGAGGAACGGCCAAACTCGGCGGAGTAGCGACTGCTCTGCACATCTATGGAGCGCAGGGCGTCGGTGGAGACGCGCAGCTGCAAGGTGCCGCTCACCGGGTCGGTAATATCGAAGCCGTCGAGGGTGTCGAGGGTCTCGTAGGTATGGCCGCCGACCACGTGAGGCTGGCCGCTGCTGTCCTGCACCACGCCCGGAATGTAGGGCAGGATATTGCGGTAATCGCGGGTAACGGGGTAGGGAATGTTGATGACGTCGAGGCCAGAGAGAGTGCGCGTGTCGGCAATTTTCTCCGGATCAATGGCGGGTGCGGATTCCACCACATTGACCTCTTCTTTCACCTCCTGCAGGTGATGAAGTTCGACGTCAATGGCGCCGGTGGCGGCGCTAACCTGCACGGTCTGCGTAACCGCATAGAAACCTTCTTTTTGGGCCTGCAGCTGATAGGCTCCGGGAGGCAGGCTGGTGAACTGGCAGCGGCCGGCGAAGTCAGTTTCCTGTTTGAAGAGACCCGTTCTGCCTGTGGGCTGCAGAGTGACACGCGCCGAGCGCTGGGCGACGCCGTTTTCGTCGTGCACCGTGATGGTGAGTTTTTCGGCGGTTTGGGCGCAAGCGACAGAAGCGCACCCGGCAGCCCACAACAGAGCCACGGAAACGACAAGGGCTGGCCACCGATATGGTGAGTGAAACATGAACTACGCGAGCCTTGAGAAGCCTGTTCCACGCATTGTAATCGCAACCGCGGCTGAAGGGCAGCAAGGCACGCTCGCGGTCCCCAGGTTCGAGTTTCCAGGCGAGGCACAAAAAATATCGGAGGAGAAATGACGGTGAAGGCGCTATGGGTGGCGGGAATAGGGATGGCACTGGCCGTCACAGGGTGGACGCAGACGGCGCCCGATCCGCAATTGATGCAGGAGATCAACCGCATTGCGGCGATTGACGACCACACGCACGTCCCGAAAGTGGTGGCGCCGGGAGAAAAGGACGACGACTACGATGCCCTGCCCTGCGCTCCTCTGGAGCCGACGGCCGATGCCACCATGGTGCGGCCGGACAATCCGCTGTTTCTGCAGGCCTGGAAGGCGCTGTACGGTTACAAGTACAACGATAAGACACCGGATCACTTGCGGGAACTGCGCGCCACGCGAGATAGGGTGGAGCGGGAACAGGGCGAGCACTTCCCCGCCTGGGTGCTGGACAAGCTGAACATCCGCACCATGCTAGCCAACCGGATCGCCATGGGGCCAGGCTTGGCGCCACCGCGGTTCCTGTGGGTGCCCTATGACGACGCGTTGCTGGTGCCGCTCAATAACCAGTCGCTGGCCAGCGAAAACCCTGACCGCAAATTTTTCTTCGGCCGGGAGGAGATGCTGCTGCAGCGCTATCTGAAGAATGCCGGCCTGAACGCGGTTCCGGGAACCCTGGACGGTTACGTGGCGGGGGTGGTGGAGCCCACGCTGGAGCGTCAGAAGGAGGCTGGGGCGGTAGCGATCAAGTTCGAGGCGGCATACCTGCGGACGCTGAACTTCGGCGAACCCAACCGGGCGCAGGCGGCGCAGGTTTTTGCGCATTACGCGGCGGGAGGAACGCCGGCCAAAGGCGAGTATCTGGCGCTGCAGGACGTTCTCTTTCGAGAAATTGCGAGGGCCGCAGGGCGGTTCGGACTGGCGGTGCACATCCATACCGGAGCGGGATGCGGCGGCTATTTCGATATCGCCGGCTCGAACCCGGAGCTGCTGGATTCGGTGCTCGACGATGCCAGCCTGCGGCAGACCAAATTTGTGCTGCTGCACGGCGGTTCGGGACCGTATTCGAAGCAGACCGCGTTCCTGCTGGGCAAACCCAACGTCTATACCGATTTTTCCGAGCAGGACTGGATGCTTTCGCCGCGGGCGCTGAGCGTGGTGATCCGCGACTGGCTGGAATGGTACCCGGAAAAAGTGATGTTCGGCACCGACCTGTATCCGGGAAACACACCAGAGTACGACTGGGATTCCATCGGATACATGATCGCAACCACCGGGCGACAAGCCTTGGGACTGGCGCTGACGGGCATGATGCAGGACGGGGAAATCAGCCGCGCGCGGGCGGTGGAACTGGCCCACATGGTGCTGTTCGATAACGCAGCGAATCTGTATGGTCTGAAACATTGACCGCAGAGAAACAGTGAGCACAAAGAAAACACAAGCAAGTGCACGCCTGAGCGCAGACGCAATTTACGGATCGTTCCCCAGGTAGTGCACGCGAGATGCTTCAGGCCTAAAAGCCCTCAGCATGACGCCCTCCTGAGAAGTGCGTATCGCGGCCAAGGCTGCGTTGTGACTGCCGGCAGGGCATGATGCGGGCGGGGGCTGCGCTCACCTGAGGATGCAACATTGCTCTAGTCGTTTCGTTCCTGCGTGCCTGCCCAATCTCCGGGTCTTTGTGCCTCCGTGGCTAGTCCTGCCGTTTCGGCAAACATTTGCACAGGCACGGTTCTGCTTATCTCCACGATAAAAATTTTGAATTTCCGTTTTAGGCGGGAAACGAGGAAAGTAGCTGCCGGGGAAACTGCATGACAGCCACCGCAGGCGCTGCCTGACCTGAAGGCGCGCCACGGCTGGAGACCGCGCTAGCAGATTCGCAGACAAAACTGACCGCCAGTTACACGCGACCAACACGGAGGAAAGCGTGGAGACCAACGTCTATTGGTTATGGCTGTTGTCCATGGGGAGCCTCATCTTCCTGATGCAGGCGGGGTTTTTCCTGCTGGAAGGCGGGCAGGTGCGCTCGCGCGAAGTAAACAATGTCATGATGAAGATGACGGGGCACCTGGGCCTGGGCATCGTTGTCTTTCTGGTTGGGGGCTTCGCCATCAAGCAGTACGGCTGGCCGCTGGCGGCGCTACCCAACGGCTGGCACCTGCCCTGGCAGTTTGTCGGCGATGGCGGGCACTCCATCGCGTTCTTCGTTTCCCTGATGTTCGTGCTGGTTTCCTGCGCCATTCCCAGCGGCTGCTTCTCCGGGCGCATGAAGTTTTCCGCTTATCTGCTGTTTGCCGCGCTCTACATCGGGGTAATTTACCCGATCTTCGCGTACATATTGTGGAACGGGCCGCTGGCGCGGCTGGGCGTGCAGGACTATGCCGGCTCGCTGGGCGTGCATGCGGTGGGCGGCATCATCGGGCTAATTGGAGCGGCCTACCTGGGCAAGCGCAAGACCCCGGGCCAGGCGCACGATGTGCCCATGATGGGTCTGGGCGCGTTGCTGCTGATGTTCTGCTGGTTCGGGTTCAACCTGGGCTCGGTACCTTCCTACGGCAACATTGCCACGGACCTGCCGCTGGTAGCCATTAACACGCTCACGGCCATGGCCGGCGGCATTCTGGGCTCGATGGCGGCGACCTGGAAGCAGAACAAGCCAGACGCCATCATTACCCCCAACGGCGGGCTGGCGGGCGCGGTGGCCATCTGCTCGGGGGCGCACCTGGTGCACCCATTATTCGCGCTGGCCATCGGTCTGGCGGCAGGGGCGCAGATCCCCTACACCGCCCGCTGGATCGAAAAGCAGCTCAAGATTGATGATCCCTGCGGGGTCGGGCCGGTGCACGCCACGCCCGGTCTGTTGGGCGGCCTGGCGGCGGGCCTGTGGGCGCCCATGATTCCTCACGGCTTCCACGGCTACACGGTCCACATTTGGGCACAGGCGGTAGGCACAGTCACGGCGCTGGCCTACGCGCTAGTGGCGGGCGTGGTGGTATTCAAGGTGGTGGAGCTGGTGACCGGGCTGCGGGTGAGCGAAGAGGAAGAATTGAGCGGGCTGGATATGTCCGAGCACGGCACCGCCGCTTATCCTGAGTTGTTCACCGGCCCCACGGCGACTCCGCTGCATGTGCTTTCGGCCGTAAGAGTAGCGGACGTGATGACCGATGTGCCGGTGGTTTCGCCCGACGACATGCTGGATGCGGTGCAGGAACTCATGTTTGCGCGGGAAATCTTCGCCTTGCCGGTGCTGGACAAGGAAGCGGAACTGTGCGGCATTGTCACCATGGCGGACGTCACCAAAATCGACCGCAGCCAGCGCCCGCACGTGCGCGTGGCGGCGGTGTACACACGGCAGGTGCAGGCTGCCTTCCCCGACCAGACCATTCATGAAGTGGTGGAACGGATGCGCGAGCACCACCTGGCCAACTTCCCCGTGGTTTCACGGAGGGAAGAAAAACAGCTGCTAGGGATGGTGACCAAGTCCGACATTGTCCTGGCCTACCGGCAGGTGGCGGTGAATCAGTAGTACTCAGTACCTGGTACCCAGCGGTTCGTAAGCCTCGAAGGCAGGCGGCATCGCGCACCTCTCGTGGCTGATAAATCTTTGGTACCGCAGCTGGGTACTTTCACCCCGGGTACTTTCTTTGTTCCCCTGCCGGGACATGACCTTCGGAATCTAAGGCGCAGCAATAAGATAGGGCTATAATCCGGCTAATTCTCCGGAGAAATGGATGCGCTTTCGTTCCATGTTGTGGGTATTGGCCGTCGCACTAGCCTGCTTACAGGCAGCGGCGGCCAAGGACGTGGCGCTGATCTCCAACAAGGCAAACAATCTGAAGGGGGTCACCTTTGTGGACCTGGTGAAGGTTTGCAAAGGGCAGATGGGACGATGGCCCAACGGCCGGCCAGTGACTCTGGTGACGCGCGATCCTGCCTCTCCGGACATGCGCATCGTGCTGCAAAAGGTGTACGGAATGACGGCGAATGACGTGAATGAACTGATCACATCCGCCAATCACGGCCGCGTTGACCGTCCTGCCATCATGGTCGTCAACTCCGACGACGCAATCGTGAAGAGAGTGGAATCCACCCCGGGCGGGGTGGGCCTGGTGGACGTTTACTCGATCACCGGAGGAATTGACGTGCTGCGAGTAGGGGGCAAGTTGCCCCTGGAACCTGGATACGTGTTGCACGGTAACTAAACCCCGACCCGGCAGCCGGGAAAGGCGAAGCAGTGAAAAGGACGGATGGAATTACCGGCCTGAACGCCCCCGCCAGCAGAGAAGCCCGGCGCTATCCCCGGTACAACGTGAACATGCGAGTCGCGGTGCAGGTGTTTCGCGAGGGAGTGGTGGAGTCCCTGTGGGGACGGTCCAATGAGGTTGGGCAGGACGGCATGAGCGCCACCTTGACGGGGGAGCTGCAGCCGGGAGAAGTGGCGACGCTGGAGTTCACCTTGCCCGCCACGGTGATCGCGACCAAATTGCGGGCGGTGGTGCGCTACCGCAGCGGATTCCGGCACGGATTCGAGTTTCTAACCCTCGCTGAAGGACAGCGCGAGACGATTCAGCGGGCGCTGCAGATAGCGGAAGAAGAAGCGTAGGTCAGATTCGAGGTTCCGTTCCAGGCGCGCGAAAAGCGTAATGAGTACGTCTCTACCCACGGGCGGCCCGCCCATCTACAATTGACCGACTGCCATGAACATCCTGGCCCTCATAGCGGGCAGCATCCTGGTTCTGGCCATCCTGCTGGACGCGTTTGAAACCATCGTGCTGCCGCGGCGGGTGACGCGCTCGTTCCGCTTCACGGCGCTGTTCTACCGAATCACATGGCGGCCCTGGGCGGCGCTGGCGAGGTTTGTCCCTTCGCCGCGACGGCGCGAATCCTACCTCAGCTACTTTGGGCCGCTCTCGCTCATCGTGCTGCTAGGCCTCTGGGCATTCGCCCTGATCGTGGGTTTCGCCCTGCTGCAATACGGGGCGGGTACGCACGTCCACCTATTTTCCGGAAACAGCAGCTTTGGCGCGCTGGTGTACTTCAGCGGCAGTACTTTTTTTACTTTGGGCTATGGGGACGTGGTGCCGCTCACGGGCGCGACGCGGGTGCTGGCGGTGCTGGAATCGGGCGTGGGCTTCGGCTTTCTGGCTATGGTGATCGGGTACCTGCCGGTGATCTACAGTTCGTTTTCGCGCCGGGAGGTGGAAATCTCGCTGCTGGATGCACGGGCCGGGTCGCCGCCAACCGCGCAGGAATTTCTGTCGCGCATGGCGGGCGCGCACAACCAGCCCTTGCTGGACCGTTTTCTGCACGAGTGGGAGCACTGGGCGGCGGAAGTGCTGGAGAGCCACATTTCCTATCCGGTGCTGGCGCTATACCGATCCCAGCACATCAACCAGAGCTGGCTGGGCGCGCTGACCACCATTCTGGATGTAAGCGCGCTCACCATTGTGGGCATTGACGGAATACCCAGCAACCAGGCACGTCTTACCTTTGCCATGGCACGCCACGCAGTGGTGGATTTGGCCCAGGTGGTGGGCTCGCATTACCGCTCAGAAGCGCCCGACCGTCTGCCGCCGCAAGATTTGGCCAATTTGCGCCAGGTGCTGGCCGCGAATGGCTTGCAGTTGCGCGCGGGGGAAGAAGCAGAGCGCAAGTTGCTGGCATTGCGCCGCATGTATGAGCCTTACGTGCAGGCCATGGCAGCGACTCTACTTTTGAACCTGCCCACCTGGAGCAGCGCCGTGAAGGTCAAAGATAACTGGCGCAGCAGCCCCTGGGACCGGATCATCGCCGAGAAGGAGGGCAGCGCTCCGGTGGCGGTCGGCGAAGAGCATTTCTGAAAAGTGGTCGTGGGTAGTTGTAACGGTTAGGCGATAGGCGAGTGAGTAGACAGCGGGTGAGCTGCGAACCGCATTCCCAACTACCGGCTAGCAGCTACTAACTGCTGCTCTTAAACCATTTGCGTTTCCCACAAATCATGCAGGTGAATGATGCCCTGCAACTCGCCCCGTACATTCACCACCGGCAAGGAAGTAATCTTTCTCTCCTCCATAAGCGCCAGGGCGGTAGCGGCGAACTGTTCGGGAGCGATGACCGTGGGATTGGTGGTCATGCAGTCGGCGGCGGTCAGGTCCAGGACGTCCTTGCCGCGCCGCTCCAGCAGACGGCGCAAGTCGCCGTCGCTGATGACGCCCAGCAGGCGCTTGCCTTCCGCAACTGTAGTAACGCCTAGTTTCTTGCGTGACATCTCATAAATCACCTGGGGCATTTTTGTGGCAGGGGCGACCCGTGGAACGGCGTCGCCGGTATGCATCAGGTTTTCCACCCGCGCCAGGCGTTTGCCTAGCTTGCCGCCGGGGTGAAGATTGGCGAAGTCCTCTTCTTTGAAGCCGCGGCGCTCGGCCAGGGCCATCGCCAGGGCGTCTCCCAGCGCCAGCATGGTGGTGGTGGAGGCGGTGGGGGCCAGGCCCAGCGAGCAGGCTTCCTTGTCCACGGAGCAATCGAGCGCCACGTCGGCGGCGGAAGCCAGGGTGGAGAGCTTAGGATTTTCGCGGGCGGGGGCGCCCACGCCACCCGGGTAGAGGCGGTCGCAGGTAACGCTGACCACCGGAATCTGCAGGCGCTTCATGGTGGCCAGCAGTTGCAGAATCTCTTCCGTCTCGCCGCTGGCGGAGAGGGCCAGGACCACGTCGCCGCGCACCAGCATGCCCAGATCGCCATGCAGGGCCTCCGCCGGATGGAGGAAGAGCGCGGGGGTGCCGGTGGAGCTGAGGGTAGCGGCCACTTTGCGCGCCACCAGCCCGCTTTTGCCCAGACCGGTGACCACCACGCGCCCGCGGCAGGCATAGAGCAGATCAACAGCGCCACGGAAAGCCTGCGCCATGGGCCCTGCCAGGCGATCAGCCAGGGCGAGGAGCGCTTCGGCCTCGATGCGCACCACGTTTTCGCCGGTAGATTTAGCCCGTGCGGTGGATTTCATCGGAAGCAAGATGGTAGCAAACCCCAGAGGATCGAGTCATGCAGGCATTTAGGCAGTGAAGGCATTCAGACATTCAAGCATTGAGCCGTTACCCAATTTGGAGAAGAAGTGACCCCGACTCGAGGCACGAGCATGTTGCCCTGCTGGCCAGCGCTGGCCTAACATTACCGGCCTGCCAGCAGGAGACCCCGATGCCGCCTACAATTGCCAATGGCAAGATCTGTTATGTCGAAATCCCGGCGACCGATATTGAGTGCTCCGCCGCCTTCTACCAGGCCGTCTTTGGCTGGAACATCCGACTGCGTGGCGACGGCCACAAGGCCTTTGACGACGGGGTTGGAGAAGTCAGCGGCGCCTGGGTAAAGGGGCGGCCACCCGCGGCGAAACCGGGCCTACTGGTTTACGTGATGGTGGACAGTGTCGAGGCAGTGATCAAAGCTGTCGTCGCCAACGGCGGCACCATCGTTCAACCCATCGGCGCAGACGCCCCGGAAATCACCGCACGCTTTGCCGACCCAGCAGGAAATGTGATGGGCCTGTACCAGGAACCGAATCAAAAATGAAGAAGGTCGCGACCACCCTTGGATCAGGGCTTGGGCGAGGTCTCGCAGAATAGGCGGATAAACACCGCCATCCCGATGATCCAGGTATAGAGCAGCGCCTCTTCCTGCAGAACGCGCCAGATGTTCCTTCGCGGGCGAAGGCGCAGCGCCGGCGCGTTCGGGACCGTGGATTTGGCCGTCCCCAGCAGAAGATCGAACAAGGGGAAGAACACGTTGTAGCGTCCTTCGGGAATGTCGTGGTGGTCAAGATGATAAGGGACGGCGGCGTGCAGGCCAGGCGGCAGCCAACCGCCCCGATGAATGCGCCAGTGGATTTCTTCCACCGCGATAAAGTACGCGGTAAAGCCCAGCAGGATGCCGGGAGCCAATGGGAATCGCCAGATCAGGTCGGCGAGGGCGACGGGGGAGCCGTTGGTGCCGAACAAAAGCATGACATACAGCGGCGACTCCCCAAACGTCAGATGCTCCAGTTCGTTTTCTTTCCCCGAGCTGATGTGGTGCAGGATGTGGCCCTTGCCCAGCCTTCCTCGCGTGTGGTGCAGCAGATAGCGATGGTAGAAGTATTCAAAAGCGTTCGCCCATACCAGTCCTATGGCTAAGCCAATCAGCCACTGGCGGTGCGTGGGTGGGGAATATATCGCCAGCAGCAGCGCGGGTAGAGCGCCGCACAGCATGGCGGTGAGGGCATTGTTTCGCTTGAGGGTGGAGGCGTTGGCTAATAATTCTGGGCTACAAGAACTGGCGTCCATACTGGTTTACTACTCGGCCTGTTTATTGGAATTCACGGCCTAGGCGCAAGTTGTCTTCACCGCACATTTTTTCGCGCAATTTCCGAAAATTGAAATCCCGGGAAAACCGCTACCGGGGCGGGATTCCAAGGCCCTGTGCCGGCGCCCCGGTCAGGCGGCATGGCCGCCGGAGATGACTTGCAGTTCACATTCCGTGGCCCAGTAGCCATCGCCACCTGCGCCATCGAGCACATACTCCTGGACCAGGTAAACGCTCTTATCAGGCGCCTTTTCAAGTGATTCCCAGCGCTGAATATGGCGAACCGGAAGGGGATTGCGCCAGACGATGTGCAACTTCATGGGGGACTCCACACCCCGGTGAAGCAACTCTCGTACCACAGGTAAAGGGAGATGGGGAGCCGGGAAGATGCAGGAAACAATACCGGTTACGGAGTTCGGCCAAAAAAGGCTCCTACTTTCCGATCAAGATTCAGGACCGATTTGGGCGAGTTCGTTCCAGATCGAAACCATGCTAACGATGCCGGCGCCACCCCGACTCGCTTTCGCCGCGGCGGCCTCGCCTGGACCATCGAGCACCGCAGCACGCGCGAGATGCTTCAGCGCTGAAGCCCCTCAGCATGACGTGTTCGGAAGTGGATTCTGCAATCCCCAGCAGCAATGGCGCGCGCAAGGACCGCGACCAACAACGACATTGGTCAAGTAGCTTGGCTCTCCGCCAGTTTTCGCCTAGAACGTCACCCGCAGCGCCAGTTGGATTTGGCGCGGGTTGAAGACCGCGCGCGGCGTGCCGAATCCCGGGTTGGGAGAGCCCTCGAAGAAGGTACCGGGGGTCCCCGCGGGAATGAAATCAGGCGCGCCGTAGACGGTGTTGAAGTAGCGGATGTTCACGTTGTTCAGGGCGTTGAAGGCCTCGGCCATGCCCTGCAGGTGAACCTGTTCGGCCACCTTAAAGGTACGGGAAAGGCGCAGGTCGACCGTTTGATAGCTGTCGCCGCGGAAGGTGTTGCGGGGCTCGAGGCCGACGCGGTCGTTCAGCGGGAAGCCATCTCCGTTAGCGTCAAAGCCCACGAACTTGGTGAAGTAGTGGGGCGACTCCAGGGTCACGATGGTGGAGAACTCGAAATCGTTCAGCACGGCGTTCAGGTGGGTGGGGCCAGCCACAGTCACATTGCCCACAAAGCGGTGGCGGACGTCGTCGGACGAGACCGCCTTCTCGGAGCCGAAGCTGCCGCTGTCCTGGGGAATGAGCACGAAGCTGGGGTTGGGACCGTTGTCCAGCGTCTTGGACCAGGTGTAGCTGATGCCATAGCCCAGATGATGGCTGACCCGCTTGTTAAGGGTGACCAGCAGGCCGTCAAACTCAGACCACCAGCGCGAGTCCGCTTCAAAGTAGGTGAAGTAGGCGGGGTTGGCCGCACCCGGGACACCGGGAGCGCCGCACACTGAAACCGGGCAGAAGAATGTGTTCTTCGAACCCACATCCCCTTTGGAGTCGTGCACCAGCACCGAACCGCTGGGCGAGGGCTGGTTGATGTTGAAAAAGCTGCCCAGGTGCACGCCGTGGGTGCGCAGGTAGCTGATGTTGAGCACCGCATCCTTGTAAGGCTGGAACTCCACGCCCAAGCTGCTCTGGATACCGTACGGCAGCTTGTGGTCCTGGGTGAAGCGCACGATGGTGGCGGGCTTGAGCACGCCCAGGGTGGCCAGGTTGTTGGGGTCAGGATACTGCCCGTTGAAGATCAAGCCGTTGAACGCATTCTGAAAGGCTGCCGGAAAGAATCCTGAATAACCGAACAATTGGCTGTTGGAGTTCAGGTTATCTTCACCGGGCCGGAACTTGCCATAAGCCGCGGTGCCGCCACAAGAAGGCGCCTGGCACATGAGCAGGGGTGAAGGAATCATGCCGTGGAACAGCCCGAAGCCGCCGCGAATCACGACGGAGTGGCTGCCGCCGAGGTTATAGGCGAAGCCGGCGCGCGGGTCCACGCCATGGGGGTTGTTCAGCACGTTGCTCGGCCAGGTTTCAAAATCGAACCGGGTACCGAGGGTGAGGGTCAGGTTCTGAGTAGCGCTGAAGCGGTCCTGGACGTAAAAGCCATCATAGGTGTGGCCGAGGGTACCGCTGGCCTGATTGCGGATCGCCTGCGGATAGCCATTCATCTGGAACACTGAAGTATTAAAAGAAGGCTCATTGAAGTTCGGCGCCTGGAAGCGCTCCATCCACAGCACGACCGGCGTGTGGTCCAGCAGGTTGGAGCTGTTGCAGGGCGAACTGGGGTTGGTCGGATCGGGCGCGATGCAGACGAAAGTCGCTTCGAAGGGGTAGAACAGCGGGAACGACTCGGTGGTGTTTACGTGGTTGAAATCGCCGCCGAAGCTGATGGTGTGGCGGCCGACCGTTTTGGATACATTGTCCACCAGCTCAAAACGTCGTTCATTGTAGAAATCGGGGTTGCCGCGGTTCACCCCGATGGCGAACTGGTTGGCCACTTCCATGTGCGGTTCTGCCGTGACCGTGGGAAAGTCAAACGAACGCTTGGCATACTGCATGCGCACTTCGTTGACCAGGGTGGGGGAGACGACCGAGGTCAAGCTGCCTACCAGCGACTGGTCGCGGGAGAAGTTATTTTTAAATCCGGAAGGCAGATCGGAACCATCGTTAAGAGGCGAGTAGTTGTGCAGGCGCCCATCATCGAAGAAATAGCGTACATACATGTATTCCTTCTGGCTGAAGGCGTGGTCCAGCTTGATCAGGAAGTTGTCGTAATTGTTGGTGCGCGTGACGTTCAGGTTCTCCGCCGGAAAACCGATACCCGTTTTGAACTGGTTAATGGTCGTAATGTTATTCAGAATGATGGAGTTATAGTAGGGCGATTCGCTCCGGCGCTGGCCCTCGTAGTTGGCAAAAAAGAAGGTTTTGTCCTTCTGGATGGGGCCGCCCAGGGTAAAGCCGTACTGGTTCTGGCGCAGCTTGTTGAGCCGGCGGCAGCCGCCGGAGCTCAAGTCTCCCGGCACGGTGCAGCTGAAGGGGTCCTTGGAGGCCAGCAGGCTGTTGGCATCGAGGGCGTCGTTGCGGAAGTACTCGTAAGCTGAGCCGTGGAAGTTGTTGGTTCCGCTCTTGGTGATGATGTCCACAATGCCGCCCACGGCACGTCCGTACTCGCTGCTGTAATCACTGTTGATAACGCGGAATTCGCGGACGGCATCCTGCGAGGGTGTGAACTTCTGCACTCCGGAAGCGGTGGAGATGTCGTCGGCGCCGTCGATGGCCACGAAGTTGTAGTGAATGTTCTGGCCGGCGAAGGAAAGTTTGGTGACGGGTTCGATGATCACGTCGGTGCTGCCGGAAGTGGTGTCGCCGATGGTCACCCCCGGGGCGAGCAGGGCAAAATCAATGAACTGGCGCCCGTTCACCGGCAGGTTTTGGATCTTGTTCTCGTCAATCACCGAGCTGAGCATGGTGCGGGTAGGCTCGGCGGTCACGCCCACATCCACTACTTTGACTTCCTGCGTCACCTCTCCCAAGGGCAGGGTGAAGTTGACCGCGCCCACCTGGCCGACGTCGAGGTGGACCTTCTTCACCTGCTTTTGAAAGCCCTTTTTCTCTACCGTGACGACATAGTCGCCGACGGGCAGCAAAGAGATCTGATAGTCGCCGTTTACATTGCTGGCCGTGGTACGGGAAAGACTGGTGGCCGTGTTGACCACGCTGACCTGAGCTTCAGGGATAACCGCGCCGGTGCTGTCAAAGACCCGGCCTTGCACCGTTACAGTCACCACCTGCGACTGCAGGGGAAGGCTGCCAAACATAACAGCCAGGAACACGATAAGCAGGCTGCAAGCGACCACGGGGGCACGCATCATGAGCTTTCACCTCAACACGATATAAGGACGGATGAAGCGCGGCTAAGTTGCAGTCTGCTTGTGATATTGGAAATCGTGGGCGATGTCAAGACAGTACCTGGGTTCCAAGGGGG